>Ga0163144_10024164_pt1 | contig 11933 bp, 7 predicted proteins | sample OliLak19BULKMAT1_FD_123175 | JGI IMG/M metagenome (GOLD analysis project Ga0163144, IMG submission 123175) | Freshwater microbial mat bacterial communities from Lake Vanda, McMurdo Dry Valleys, Antarctica - Oligotrophic Lake LV.19.BULKMAT1 | ecosystem: Environmental > Aquatic > Freshwater > Lake...
GCCGTAGAGCGCCCCGCGCTGGTGCGAGCGATTGGCGATGACGACGGCCGGCGACTTGCTTCGCGGCCAGAAGACAATGCGATGGACGGCTACCTCTTTGTCGCCGCCTGCGGTTTCGCCGGCACGATCGTCGCTGAAGACGCCCCAATCGCGACCGAAGGTTTGAACGCGACCGGCGGCGTCGGGTTCGATGATGCTCACCGTGAGATGTTGCCGCATGGCGCGCGGGACTTCGATTTCGACGGCGTGCGGTTCGCCGACGTTGCGGACCGGCAGCAGGTAGGCCTGCCAGGCAAGATCTTCGGCGGGCGAAGTCGGCGGAAGTTCCACGAGACTGTTGCCGACTGGTGAGATGAGCGGTTTGACGTTTCCCAACGGCCGCGGCGTCGTGAACCCTGGAAGCTTCTCCACTTGCGTCCACTGGGGGACGCGCTGCCACCATGACGAGCTCGTGGCGTCGATCGTCGAGACGGTTTCCCAGTCGTCGGTGAAGCGCGGCAGCCGCGCCTGCGGGTCGACGACGACGAAGCCGACGTTGCGTCCGGCGAGTTCGGAACCTTTGTCCCACGGCGCCAGACGGCTCGCGAAGCCTGCGGGGCGGCGGACCAGCGTCACGCGCAGGCGGTAGGAGCCTTCTTGCTTCGGGACGGTCAATTCAATGGGCAGCGGAGCGTTGGCCTGGGGATCGTATTCGGTCGTCGTCTGCCAGAGGACGTCGGACGAGTTGTGACGGTAGAGTTTCGCCTCGAGCGTCGCGGGGCCGCCGCCGTCGTCGCCCAATTGCGGGTGGACCGTCAGCTGGAACGATTCCTCAGGCGCGAAGACGAGGTGCTCGCGGTTGAACTCGACTCGCAGCGCGTCGCCCGGCGAACGCTCAACGATGAGGAATCCGCCCAAATCATCGAGTGGCGCCCGCTGAAGTTTCTTCGTGAGCGCGCCGACCGTGAACTCGATGGGCTTGGCCGGCGCGTCGGGGAGACCACGGAGATCGATGGTCACCTTGGCAGTTTCGTCGGCGCGGATCGTCACGTCGAAGCCATCGAACGCGCGGCGCACGAGCGGCGTGACGAGGACCTGACGCTCGGAGAGGCTCAGCGCCGCGGCTTCATCGGCTTCGACGCCAAGGGGTTGCAGCTTGCTGAGTTCTCCGTCGGAGAGCGCGACGGCGCCGGTCCACTTTTGCGGCGACGGGCTGCTGCTGCCCCAGGCGAAGCGCAACCTTGCTTCAATCACTTCCGCCAGCGCGCAATCCGATCCCCAAACGAACGTCGCCATCGTCGCCGTCAGGGCGAAGAGGCGAACGCACGCGCGAAGCGTCGTTATCGGACTTCCTTGTCCGCGCATCGCGTGACCATCCTGGCTGCGCGCATTGATTGCATGAGAGTGGGAACGAGTCGGCCCGCCGCCGAACTCGCTACCGAGAGGCAGGGCGGATTGTAGGAGGCGGCGCGGCGCCTCACTAGATCATTTATCGGGTGCAAGTCGCCTGAAACTCGCGACTTGCGCCGATTTTTGCGTCAGAGCTAGCAGCGGCGATCGGCAATGACCAGCGCTGCGCAAGCTTCCCATTTGTTTATGCTACGGTCGGTTCGCTACAGCGAAACTTGGCAGCCAACGCTAGCATGGTCGTTGCCTCGTTGGGGCAGCGATCGGCGATTTCGTTAGCTTCCCAGCGATCGTCGGGCTTGGAGAAGAGTTCGATGACGCCGCTCGCTACGCCATCGCCCCCGTTGCCCACAGTCTGCCGTAATCCCCAAGAGATCGTGCGCACCGCGACCTCGCCAGACTGCCCAGCAGAATAGGCAGCTTCACGAACAGGAGATGTGATAGCATCGTTGCCGGCAAACAGATTTTGACCGGCGACTTGCTTAGCCGCGACCGCGAACCAACGCAAGAGGCTCGGCGCCAGGTCGATCGGCTGGACCAATTCGCTGGAACGCGGCGGCGGCACGGAGTTGTCGCCAGGAAGCCGCACGATCAGCGGAACGTGGGTTAACTCGCCATAGAGGTCGCGTACGTCACTCCCCAGGGCGCCATGCTCGCCGAGGGCGAACCCGCGGCAGCCGACGAGCGCGACCAGCGTTGAGTCCGTTAGGCCTGCTGCTTCCAACGTTTCCAGCAACATGCCGATGCACTGATCGAGTACCATCGTTTGCGCCGCGTACGCCGAGCGATGGAGGAGCAACTCGTCATGGTCGCGCGTTTCGAGGCGCGTCGGCGGCACGACTAACTCCAGGGCGGGCGGGTCTTCCTCGTCGAGCAGCGATTGCCGCAACTCGATCGGGGCGTCCCAGGCGCCATGGTAGCCGCGGGCGTGGATCCATAAGAGGCGCGACGGGGCGTCGGTCGCTGCAGCGGCGTCAGCGGCGCCCCAACTCTCGATCTGGTCGGCGGCGATCGCGAAAAGTTGCGCGAGCTCCGTGTCGGCGACCGCTTCGGCCGTCGCGGGCTCGGGAAACTCCACACCGAGGACCTCGCCGAAGCCGAGTTGGTCGGCTTGCTCAGCGACCCACTGATCGTCGGTAGTGAGCGCTGCTTGAATACCTGCGGACTCTAAGTAGCGAGCCAAGCTGGGAACGTCGCCCAGTTGCGTGAGTTCGCGCTCGACGCCATCGCGCGGCGTTTCGATGCCGAACCAAGCCGCGCGATAGAACCCCGCGAGTTGCGGCGAATCGGCGATCATCCAGTCGAACAGCAGCGACTCGCTCGCGAGTCGGTCGAGCGCTGCCGTTGGATGCCAGGCGTTGCCGTAAGCGCCGAGCGCGGAGGCTCGCAATCCGTCGACGGCGATCACAATGGCGTGGCGATTCGGCATGCCGCTAATGTAGCAAACTTAGCCGGCGGTCGTCTCGCGGCGCCGCTTTCATCTTCAGAGGAACTGCCAAGTCTAAGAAACTAACCGCCAAGGACGCCAAGAGCGCCAAGGAAATACGGTGAGTAATTTAACCACGACGACACAACGAGCACGACGGAAGGAATAAAAGAGCAGGAATTGGAACCGTGGATGAACGCAGATAAACGCCAATTAGAACTATCTGCGTTCATCCGCGTTTATCGGCGGTTCCATACTCTTCCTCGTTTCTTCCGTCGTGCTCGTTGTGCCGTTGTGGTGAACTCTTCCCCGCCTTTACTTGGCGCTCTTGGCGTCCTTGGCGGTAAATCAAATCGACTATGCAGTTCGCCGTCGCCAGTCTTGCCAGACCAACTGCGGAAAGACCCAGGCGTCGCGGAGGTAGCGTTTGGCGAGTCGCCCCGGCTCGCTGGAGAGGCGGTGGACCCATTCAAGGCCGACCCGCCGCATCCAGCGCGGGGCGCGACTCTTCTCGCCGGCAAGGAAGTCGATCGTGGCGCCGATGCAGAGGGCGACCTTCGCCTGGACTTGATCAGCGTGCTCGTGAATCCAGAGTTCTTGCTTGGGAGCGCCGAGGCCGAGCAGCACCAAGTCGGGTTGAACGGCGGCGATGGCGTCGAAGATCTTTTGGTTCTCGGCGGCATTCTTCTCGAAGCCGAGCGGCGGCGAGAGCGTGCCGACGATCTCGACCTTCGGCCAGCGCTGCACGATCTTCGCGGCCGCTCGTTCGGCGACGCCCGGCGCCGCTCCAAGCAAAAAGACGCGCAGCGGCTTGTCGTCGGCGTTGGCGCGTTTGAAGAGGGCCGGCGCCAAGTCGCTGCCGGCGACGCGCTCCGGCAGGCGTCGGCCCAATAACCGCGACGCCCACACGACCGGCGCGCCGTCGGCCAATACCAGCGCGGCGTCGGCGTAGGCGTCGCGCAGTGCGGGGCTCGTCTGAAACATCACGGTGTGATCGACGTTGGGCGTCACGACGTAGAGGCATGAACGTTGGCGCGGCGACTGGCACCACTCCAGGACGGCTGAGACGCTTTCCTGCATGTTGAGCGAATCGATCGACATGCCGAACAAGGTGATTTTTGGGCGGGTCTTCATGATGGTCACTCGTTGCTTCGCCAGCGAACTTGGTTGGAAGGTCTTTGTCAGGAGGCTGTAAAGTTCAAAAGATTAACCGCCAAGGACGCCAAGGGGAGAAGACTAACCACCAAGACACAAAGGCACTAAGGAAGCACCAAGAAATCGCCAGTGAATCAATGGTGATCAACTATTCCGAATTTCACGTCTTTACCTCTTCTTCGTGCCCTTCTTGGCGTCTTCGTGCCTTGGTGGTTAAGCATTGCAGCACGTCCCTTGGCGTTCTTGACGTCCTGGGCGGTTCAAATGAAATCGCTTTGTAGTTCTCCTGGTCGACGGGCTAGGTGTGGAGCGCGCGGTTGGCGGGGAGCCAGCCGCCTGACACGGACGCGGCGTGTTCGGTCGCGTGCGATGCAGCGCGGCGAGCCAGGAGCGTCGCCGACACGCCGGCGGTGAGAAACAGCGGCCCATGTTCCGTCGGCAGCAGCGTCAGGTCATGGAACAGCGCCGACGACATGTAGTTGATTAAGACGGCCAACTGAAATAGGCCTTGCGCTCGCTCCCATGTCGGCAGTTCCTCGGCGCGGTAGAGTTGCCACGCCGACCGCGTCCACGCCGCGAATAGTCCCAGGAAGAGCGTGATGCCGACGATGCCGGTCTCGACCAGGATGCTCAAGAGCGTGTTGTGATGGTCGAGATTGCGCAGCGACTCCAGTTCCAACTGCTGACTGCGGTCGGAGAGATACGGCATCTTCAAATCGTAGTAGCGGCCGAAGCCGCAGCCGAGCAGTGGCGCGTCGCGCCACATCCGCATCGAGACGTAGACGAACGACGCGCGTTGGTAGACCGAGTGCTCGGCAGAGCCATCGGAGTCTTTGCGGCCGAGGTTGGTCACCTTCTCCCCAAAGGCGACCGTACCGACGGCGCCGCCGAGGAGCAGCAGAATCACCAGCGCCGTCCGCCATTGGGGAAGTTGTACGAGCGGAATCACTGCCAGTCCGGCGGCTAGTCCGATCCAGGTCGACCGGGTGTAGGTGAAGTAGATGCCGCCGGCGATGGCGAGCAGGAGAGCGCCGGTCGCCGCTTGTTGCACGCGCGACAGCCGTGGCCAAAGCATCCACGCCGCCCAGAAGCAGACGGTGAGCATGACGCCCAAGCTGGCCGAGTTGAGGGACGGCCCGCGGGCGCGGCCGTAGTGGGTTCCGAGCAGCGGGTCGGAAATGTAGCGCGGGAAGACGGCCCACCATTGCTTGCCAATCTCGGCAAACGCGGTGAAGGCGAGAAATCCGCCCAGGCCGGCGAGAATCCAAAGCATGCCGCGCCACTGCCGTTCGCCGTCATTGGAAGTTCGCGCGGCGAGATAGAGCGCCGCGGGAATCCAGAACGCGGCGATCAGCCGCCACCAGGGCTTCACGGTCGAACCGTCGGGAGGGGGCGTCGGCGTTATCGCGCAGCGGAGCGTGAAGTAGCCGATCGCTCCCAATAGCAACCAGTCAGCCGCCGAAACATGCCGGAGGGATAGTTCACCCTGCCGCCATTTCCAGAGGAACGCGGCGCCGAATCCCATCAGCAGAATGCGATCGATCGTCAGCGGGATCGGGCCGAGGTGGGTGGTCCACAACGGCGGCGCCAAGACGTAGCCGAGCGCAATGAACGCTGCGCAGCCGACCCAGAGCGAACCCCACCGCGCGTACGCCGTCCACCCGAGCAAGGCGACGACGGCGAGGATCGCGAGGACGATTTCCATGGAGGGGTGATCAGAGTGAAAGCAAACGAATCGGACCGCGTTCGTCGGTCGGAAAACTTAGTTGGCCGACTGCTTGGCGGCGTGAATCGCTTCTTGTAGTGAACGCGGGGCGGGTGACGACGCTAAGTCGCCGAGCGGCAGAGTTCCGACCGCGGTCGGCAAGGCGCCGGGCGGAATCGGCAGTGACGGCTTCCGTTCGGCGATGGTCGCGCTGCTCACGGCGGCGATGCTGACGGGAGCAGGAGTCGCGACCGCGGTGGCCGCTCGGTTCCCGCCGCTCAGCAAGTGCTTTGATGCCGCGGCGAGTCCCGCGGACGTTCCCGCGACGCTTCGATGTTCCGCCGGTGTGCGGACTTCGACGTCCCAGGGCTGCGATGTCGTTACAGGTGGCGCCAAGGTCGGCTCGGCCGCGTCGAAATGTTCGGTTGTCGACTCAGCCAAAACTGCCCGCTTCTTCGCCGGTTCGAGTTTGGAGAACTCGGGCTTACGGACAGCAGCCGGTTGTGCCTGCGGCGCCGCGGGACGGACGCCGACGATTTCGTTGCTGACGCGCTCCATCGGCGCCCCGGCGCTGAAGAAGATCAACCCGACGCCGAGCATCATGCCAGCGACGGCGCCTGCCGCCGTGATGATCGTTCGCCCGGGGCCGACGGGGTAGGGGCCGGTCTCGGGCTGGCCAATCTTGGTCACCAAGCTCGCCCCTTGCGCCGCGGCCTCAGCCGCCTTAGCCGTGCTGAGGTTGTGCCGCGCTTGGTTGAGCGATGCGCGGCTATTCTCCACCGCGGCGACGCGATTGGCGTACTCGGCGCGCTGCTCAGCCAGTCCGGCCAAGCGCGTTTGCAAGTTGTGCAAACGTGCTTCGGTCGCTGCCACTCGCTGCTCGGCCAAATCTTGCTCCACCTCGGCGCCTTGAATGGCAGCGGCGAGTTCGCGATGGAGGTCGTTGCGAATCTGCTTCTCGCCCTCGACCGCCGCCAGCACTTGCGGGTGCTCGGCGGAGCGCGTTCCTTCCAGACGGGCGGTGTTGATTTGCGATTTGATCAATCCATCCTTCAACTGCCGCAAGGCAGGTTGCGAGATCAATAGGCTGTTGGGAGTGGCGAGCAGTTTCTGGGCGTCATCCTGTGCCGCTTGCAGCAGCTTCAGCAGTTCGGCCGACTCGCGGACCTGCGTCTGGAACTTTCGAAGGTCCGATTCAAGCTGCACCACCTCGGTACGCAAATCGCTCTGCCCGCTGGAAGAAGTATGCAGCATGCGCAATTCGCCGAGATCAGAGCCGACTTCCTTTTCCAGCGATGAGAGCTGCGCCGTTTGTTCAGCGTTCATTTCGGACGCGAGATTGACCTGCTGCTGTAGTTCCGCCACCAGGCTTTGGGCTCGCTCGGTGCGCAATTGCTTGAGCGCGCCGTCGAGTTGGCGGCAAAGTTCGCCGACGAGTTCGATTGCCCGTTCGCGACTTGGATCCTTCACGTAAAAGTAGAAAACCTCGGTCTTGCCGAACTCGCCGCCGTGGGGCGGCAGCATCTTCAGTCGTTCGCGGAACTTCTCGATCTCCTCGGCGTCGGGTTCGCCAGCGGCGCCGTTCAGCTTTTGGTCGACGGCCTGCAGCGTGCCGACGACGACTTGCTTGCTCTTGGCGACTTCGAGGATCGTCTCCTGCAACGTGCGCATCTCGTAAAGGTCGGCGAACTTGCCGGGCGTCGGACCTTTGGCGCCGGCGGTTTCCTGGCGCACGACCAAGCCTTGCGACGCTTCCCAGTAACGGGGCGTGATCAGCGAATAACCGGCCGCCAACAAGCCGCCGATGACGGCGGGAATGATCAGCAGCTTGCGCTTCTGCAGTAGCAGGCGCACGAGTTCATGCGGCGTGAGCGATGGAAAGGGAGCGGCGTTCATCTCGGTGATCTCAATCGAACAGGGCAGGGGCGCGCCGGTTGATGCCCGCGCAGAGCCCCCCTCCCGATACTGGAACGTAGCTTACGACCGGCGGTTTCCCGCTGGCGGGCGGCGGTTCGCCGGCGACGCTTCCGTCCAATTCGGACCAGGCGTTACAGCCGTCACTGGGGGCGTCCAACGCGGCAGCGGACGGATGCTGACCTATCTTTGGGCTGACCAAGAACTCAACTGTCGCTCCGAATCCGCGCGCCGATGCTGCGCGCGGCTAGGCCGACGGCCCCGAATCATCGTCCGCACTCCTGGATTGCTCCCGTGCGCGTGCAACGCTTCGACAACCTGAACGACTTGCTCCCCTACCGCGACGCCTGGGAGGGGCTCGCCGGCGGCGTGGTCTTTCGTGGTTGGACGTGGCTGACGGCGTGGTGGCGACACTACGGCGAAGGGCATCCAGAACGCACGTTGCACGTCTTAATCGCATTCGACGACAGCGAAGGATCCCCTGACGCCGTCCGGGCCATTCTGCCCATCTATCTCGAATCGACTTGGACGCAAGGTCGCGTGCTGCGACTGCTCGGCAACGGCGAAGTTTGCAGCGACCACCTCGGACTGCTGACTGCATCACCCAAGGAAGTTGACGCAGCCGCGGCGATCGCCCGCGAGATTGCCGACGATCCGCACTGGGAACTGCTTGAACTCACGGCCATCGATGAAAGCGACGCCCCCACCCAACGGTTGCTCGACGAGTTGGCCGAACGCGACTGCATGATCAGCCGCACGCCGACCGACCGTTGCTGGACGATCGACCTGCCGGCGACGTGGGACGAGTTCCTCGCGTTGCAGTCAAAATCACACCGCAAGCAACTCCGCCAACTGGAACGACGCATCCTCGAATCTCCGCGAGTCGAGTGGCGGCTGGTTGAGTCGAGCAATGCGTTCGGCAACGCTTGGTCGACGCTGGTCGACCTCCACCAACGTCGACGCCAATCGCTCGGCGAACCAGGCTGCTTCGCGTCGCCGACGTGGGCCGCGTTTCACTGGGACGTCGCCCAGCAGTTGTTGGCGCAAGGGAGTCTCCGGCTCTCGACGCTGCAATTCGACGGTCGACCGATCGCTGCGGAGTACCACTTTGCCGGGAACGGGATGACTTGGGCGTATCAGGGGGGCGTCGATCCGGCCCGCCTCGCTGACGAACCGGGGCAGCTTTCCACCATCCGTTCCCTCCAGCATGCGATCGCCGAAGGTCACGCTACGTTCGACTTGCTACGCGGCGACGAACCGTACAAAGCCCATTGGCGAGCCGTCCCGACGCAGTCCTATTTACTCGCCGCCGTGCCGAATCGGCTCTGGCCGCGCTTGCGCCGTGGCGCTTACACCGGCGCCAAGAATCTCCGCCACGCCACTCGCCAACTTACCGGGATGTTTAGTTAGCCGCCGATGGAACAGCCAGTCAGCACGTTTCGATCGCCCGAGGTGTTGCACATGCTTGCCGAAGCCTGCAAAGAGCCGCTCCTGGGAATGTACTACCTCGCCACGCTCCCGTTGCGACGCCGTCGGGCTGCGCAATTGGTCGCCGCCGGCCAGGCGCCGATCATGGCGCTTTACTACCATCGCGTCGCTGACGAATACCCGAACGATTGGACGATTTCAACGGAGCGATTCAAAGAAGAGATCATTTGGCTCCGTGAGCGGTTCGAGATTATTACGCTGCTCGAAGCCCAGCAGCGGATGGCGTCGCCCGCCAATCGCACGGCAGCCGTGTGCATTACCTTCGACGACGGTTATGCCGACAACTGCCGCGAGGCGCTCCCCTGGCTGCTCGACGAGCAGATTCCGTTCACTTACTTCGTGGCGTCGGGAAATATTCTCGAAGGTCGGCCGTTCGTCCACGACGTGCGCCAAGGCCGGCCGCTGGAACCGAATACGTGCGAGCAGATTCGCGTCCTGGCCGAAGCGGGCGTCGAAATTGGCGCGCACACGCGCAATCACATCAACCTCGGGCCGGTCACGTCGCAGGACATTCTCGACAGCGAAATCATCGGTTCGAAGCGAGATCTAGAGGCAATCATCGGTCGCTCGGTCCGCTACTTCGCCTTTCCGTTTGGCCTGCACGCGAACCTGTCGCAAGCAGCGTTCCAGACGGCGTTCCGCGCGGGTTACTGGGGCGTTTGCTCCGCGTACGGCGGTTACAACCTGCCGGGAGACGACCCGTTCCACATCCACCGCATTCATGGCGATCCGAGTTGGGCCCGTTTCTGCAACTGGATGACCGTCGACCCGCGCAAGTTCCGTCGCATTCCGCAATTTGAAACGGCCGACTTCCGCATCGGTTCTGAAAGTCCGACGGAGATTAAACGGTAAGCATACCGACCATCAAAGCCACCGGCTCCGCCGGTGGACGAAGCAAAACACGACACCCATCCAGCAATGCGTCCACCGGCGGAGCCGGTGGCTTTTATAGATAGAGAGCCACTTCCATCGCAACCGCCCCCACCATCTCGAACCAGCCCAAAGCGCGTCGCACCCTCACGGCCGACACGCTCGCCGCCAGCGTCGTCATCTTGTTGACGGTGACGGTGGTGCAGCGGACGGTCGGCTTTGGCCGCGGCATTTTGTTTTGCCGCTGGCTGAGCCCCGAGTCGCTGGGCGAGTGGGAGATGGTTTACAGCTTTCTGATGCTCGCGGCGCCGCTCGCAGTGCTGGGCGTGCCGGGGTCGTTCGGTCGGTACGCCGAGCATTATCGGCAGCGCGGGCATTTGCGGACCTTTCTCACTCGCACGACGATTTGGACGACCGTCTGCGGATTGATTTCGGTGGCGATCATCGAAACATTGGCGCCGCAGCTCTCGCAGATGATGTTTGGCGACGTGAAATACGCCGACGTCATGCGGAACATCGGCTTCTGCCTGCTGACGATCATTCTGCAGCACACGCTGACCGCGTTGCTCACGGCGCTGCGGCTCTATCGCATCGTGTCGGCGATGCAGTTCGTGCAGAGCATTCTGTTCGCGGTGATTTCGCTCGCCTTGATGTGGCGCTATCCGACGATGAACAGCATCTTGTTCGGGTACGCCATCGCCTGCTTGATTTCGTCGGTCGGGGCGATCATTTGGGCCTGGCCGGCGTTACGCGATCTCGATCAACCTGAAGACGATTTGGTCCACCGCGAGTTTTGGAGCAAGCTGCTCCGCTTCGCGTTCTTCGTCTGGGTGACGAACCTACTGACGCATCTCTTTGCGATTGTCGATCGTTACATGATCGTCCACTACGCCAATCTCACCTCCAGCGAGGCGCTCGACCAGGTGGGCCACTACCACAGCAGCCGCATTATCCCGCTGCTGATGGTTTCGGTCGCTGATCTACTGAGCGGCCTCGTGATGCCCTATCTGAGCCACGACTGGGAAGCGGGGAGGCGGGAGAACGTCTCCAAGCGGTTGAACGTCACCATCAAGCTTTCTGCGATCTGCATGATGATCTTCGGCGTGGCGGTCCTGGCTGCCGCGCCGCTGTTGTTCCACACGGTGCTGCAAGGAAAATACGACGACGGACTCCATGTGCTGCCGTGGACGCTGGCCGGTTGCGTTTGGTACGGCATCTACATCATCGCGCAAAACTATCTCTGGTGCGCCGAGAAGGCGAAGCTGTCGACGGCGCCGCTGATCATCGGCCTAGTGATCAACATCGTCCTCAATTTCGCGCTGCTGCCGACCTACGGTCTGCATGGGGCCGTGCTCGCGACCGCTGTCTCGACCTGTATTTGTCTGCTTGTCGTGCTCTGGCTCAATCGGAGCCACGGCATGCAGGTCGACGGTGGAACCTGGCTCCTCGGGCTGGCCCCTACGGCCTTGGGATTCGGGCTGTGGCCTGCCGTCGCAACTTGCGTCGTCATCCTCGTCGCGAGTCTGGCGACGCAGTGGCTGTTAACCGCACTGGAGCAGCGCGAACTTAAACATTTTTCTCTGGAATCGCTCGCCAAGGTCATTCCTGCATTTCGACGTGAGCGCGCCCCCGTAGCGAACTGAGCCCTTTGACTTCAAGCACGCGCTAGTCTTATGGAAAACCAAAACACGCCAAGGCCGCTGCGCGTCCTGTTCCTGCTAACCAGCATGCCGGTCGGCGGCGCCGAGACGTTGCTGGTGAACCTCGTGCGGCGTCTCGATCGTCGCCGGTTCGCTCCGGAGATTGTTTGCCTGAAGGAACCGGGGCCGCTGGGCGACATGCTCGCCGCTGAGATGCCGGTCCACAGCGACTTGCTCGCCTGCAAGTACGATCTTCGCATTCTGCCGCGGCTGATGAAGCTGATGCGTCGTCCGCAGGCCGATGCGGTGGTGACCGTCGGCGCCGGCGACAAGATGTTTTGGGGCCGCA
>Ga0163144_10024165_pt1 | contig 11932 bp, 8 predicted proteins | sample OliLak19BULKMAT1_FD_123175 | JGI IMG/M metagenome (GOLD analysis project Ga0163144, IMG submission 123175) | Freshwater microbial mat bacterial communities from Lake Vanda, McMurdo Dry Valleys, Antarctica - Oligotrophic Lake LV.19.BULKMAT1 | ecosystem: Environmental > Aquatic > Freshwater > Lake...
CGACTGGCTCGTCGCTGCCGGCCAGACGCTCTGGCAGTGGCTGCCTACCACGCCCGTCGGCCCCGGCGATTCGCCGTACCAGAGCCCGTCGGCCTTCGCCGGCAGCCCGCTGATGGTGGCACTCGAGCCGCTGGTGGAGCGCGGCTGGCTGGCGCCGCTGGTGCTGCCCGACAGCGGCTTTCGCGCCGACCGCGTCGAGTTCAGTCGCGTCATCCCGTGGCGCGACGGCCAACTGCGCGCCGCGGCAGCGGGCTTCCAGGCGCGCGCCACCCCTGCCGACCGTGACGCGTTCGCGCAGTGGTGTACGGCACAAGCCTCATGGCTCGACGATTACGCCCTTTTCATGGCGCTCTTCAACGCCCACGGCATGCAGCCCTGGTGGGCCTGGGCCCCGGCGCTGCGCGAGCGTGGGGCCACAGCGCTGGCCGCGTTCACTCACACGCATGCCGAAGAAGTCGCGTACTGGCGCTTCGTGCAGTGGTGCTGGGACGCGCAATGCGTGGCCTTGAAACGCTACGCCAACGAACGCGGCGTGCGCCTGATCGGCGACATCCCGATCTACGTGGCCGACAACAGCGCCGACGTCTGGTCGCGCCCCGACCTCTACAGCCTGGGCCCCGATGGCCTGCCCACGGTGATCGCCGGCGCGCCGCCCGACGATCTGGGCCCCGAAGGCCAGCGCTGGGGCAACCCGCTCTACCGCTGGGAATGCATGGCCGCCGAAGACTACGCCTGGTGGACGGCGCGCGTGAAGCGCGTGTTGGCCCAGGCCGACATCGTGCGCATCGACCACTTCCGCGGCTTCGCCGGCTACTGGGAGATCCCCGCCAGCTCACCGAGCGCCAAGGTCGGCCGCTGGGTCAAAGGCCCGGGCCACGCGCTCTTCGAGGCCATCGATCGGGGCATCGACGACGCGGCCAAGACGAACGGACGCTTGCCCATCATCGCCGAAGACCTGGGCCTGATCACGCCCGACGTGGTGGCGCTGATCGAGGCCTGCGGCTTCCCGCGCATGAAGGTGCTGATCTTTGGCTTCGGCGGCGACGGCACGCACGAGTTCCTGCCGCAGAACTACGCGCCCGACACCATCGTCTACACCAGCACCCATGACACCGACACCGCGCGCGGCTGGTGGAACAATGCCTGCAATGCCGAACGCAGCTTCGCCGGCGCCTACCTGGGCTGCGGCAGTGACAGCAAAAGCGACAGCGTGCACTGGGCGATGATCCGCGCCGCGAGCAACTCCGTCTCCCGCCGCGCCGTGTTCCCGCTGCAGGATGTGCTGGGCCTGGGCAGCGAAGACCGGATGAATTCTCCCGGCACGCTGGGGCCCGAGAACTGGAGCTGGCGCTTCGAATGGAAGGTGCTGGGGCACGAAACGGCGCGCGTGCTGCAGGTCATCACCGCGGTGAGCGGCAGAGGCGCGATCGACCGCCAGTGCCCGCGCGGGTAAGCTCGCCCGTCTTCGCGCCGGGTGGCGCGGGCGCAAGGATAGGAGCGGGTTCGATGGCGCGTTGGCAGGTGTGGGCGATGGGTGTGGCAGCACTCTGGCTGGCCGGGTGTGGGCGGGGTGGGGAGGGCGGTGCTGCGTCCGCCGGCAAGGCGAGCGGGGCCGCGTCGGTGTCTTGGGTTGCCTCCGCTGCATCGGCTGCCTCGGCACCGGTGTTGCTGCTGTCGCCTGAAGACTTGCGCACCGTGACAGCGGGGGCGGCCGGTGCCAACGGTCCGGTCATCACCGGCTCGGTGCAGCCCGAGAAGCGTGCTGACCTGCGGGCCGAGGTTTCGGCGGTGGTCACGCAGGTGGTCAAGGACAACGGTGAGCCGGTACGCAAGGGCGAGTTGTTGATGCGCCTGGACGACACCTCGATCCGCGAATCTCTGCAGTCGGCCGATGCTTCGGCGCGCGCTGCGACGCAGGCCTTCGACCAGGCCGAGCGCTCGGTTCAGCGCTTCAAGACCTTGCAGGCCCAGGGCATGACGTCGATGCAGGCACTCGAAGACGCAGAGGTGCGGCGCAACAGCACGCAGAGCGAGCTGGCGGCCGCGCGTTCGCGTGTGGCCACCGCGCAGCAGCAACTGCGTCGCACGGAGGTGCGCGCACCGTTCGACGGCGTGGTGAGCGAGCGCAAGGCGTCCGTGGGCGACACAGCCCAGGTGGGCAAGGAACTGGTCAAGGTCATCGGGCCGTCGAGCATGCGCTTCGAGGGCCTGGTGTCGGCCGACCGGTTGCACGAGATCAAGGTCGGCCAGCGGGTCACCTTCAGCGTCAACGGCTTTCCCGACGTGCAGTTCCGCGGCACGCTGCGCCGCATCGATGCTGCGGCCAATGCCACCACGCGGCAGGTCGCGGTGATCGTCGACTTCGCCGAGCCCGCGAAGGCGCCGCGTGTGGCGGGCCTGTATGCCGAGGGTCGGGCCGAAGGCGCAGCGGGCGGTAGCGGCTTGATGTTGTCCGACGGCTCGATCGCGAGGAGCCGGGACACCGGCGCCACGGCCGTGTGGCGCGTCAACGACGGACGCATCGCCAAGGTCGCCGTGCAGCTCGGTCCGCGCAACGAGCGGAGCGGCGAGTACCCGCTGCTCGGCGGGCTGGCTGGCGGCGACGTGATCTTGCGCAACCCCGGCAGCACGCTGGTCGAAGGACAGCGCGTGGAGTTCTCCAAGGCCGCTGCGACGGCAAGCGCCGGGGCCAGCGCATCGAGCAGGTAAGCACCATGTTTCTTTCCGACTTCAGCATCAAGCGTCCGGTGGCCACAGTGGTCATCATCATCGCGTTGATGGGGCTGGGGCTCCTGGCCTTGTCCAAGCTGCGCGTGAACCAGATCCCCGATGTCGAGCAACCGGTGCTGGTGGTGACGGTGCCGTACCCGGGGGCCTCGCCGGATTCGGTGGAGCGCGAGGTCGTCAACCGCATCGAGAAGTCGCTGCAGACGATCTCGGGCGTCGACCAGGTGCGCTCGACCGCCCGCGAGGGCAGTGCGCAGATCGTGCTGATCTTCGACTTCGCGAAGAACATGATCGAGGCGGCCGACGAAGTGCGCAACGCCGTCGGCACGGTGCGCCACAAGCTGCCCACCGAGATCCGCGAGCCGGTGCTGACGCGGGTGGACCCGTCGTCGCAGCCGGTGGTGCAGCTCGCGCTGTCGTCGAGCACGCAGTCGCACGCCGCGATTTCCCGACTGGCCGAAGACGAGCTGGCCGACCGTTTCCGGGGCATCCCCGGCGTGGCCACCGTTAACGTCAACGGCGCGTTGCGGCGCGAGCTGTCGGTGCTGCTGCACGCCGAAAAGCTGCGCGAGTTCTCGGTCTCGGTGACCGAGGTGGTCGCGGCGCTGCGGGCTCAGAACACCACCGCGCCGGTGGGCAAGGTGCGCGGCGCGCTCGAAGACCAGAGCATCCGCCTCGTCGGCCGCATCGAGGCGCCGGCCGAGTTCGAGCAGATCGTGGTGCGGCGCCGCGGCAGTGAGCTGGTGCGTCTGGGCCAGGTGGCCAGCGTGGCCGATGGGTTCGCCGAGCAGACCAGCTACTCGATGCGCAACGGCCGGCCCAACGTGGGCTTGGCCATCACGCGTTCGCGCGACGCCAGCGTGGTCAGCGTCGCGGCCGAGGTGCGCAAGCTCAACGCCGAAATCGTCAAGACGCTGCCGGCGGGCACCACGCTCGAAATAACGCAGGACGGCGGTGTCGACGCGCAGAACAGTTTGAACAACGTGATCCACGCGCTGGTGTTCGGCGCGGGGCTGACGGTGCTGGTGGTCTACGTCTTTCTCAACTCCTGGCGCTCGACGGTGATCACCGCGCTGTCGTTGCCCACCTCGGTGGTGGCAGCCTTCATCGCGGTGTGGCTGGCTGGCTTCACGCTCAACTTCATGAGCCTGCTGGGCCTGTCGCTGGCCATCGGCGTGCTGATCGACGACGCCATCGTGGTGCGAGAAAACATCGTGCGTCACATGGAGCGCGGCGAAGACCGGCGCACCGCGGCGCTCAACGGCACCGCCGAAATCGGCCTGGCGGTGGCCGCCACCACCTTCTCGATCGTCGCGGTGTTCGTGCCGGTGGCCTTCATGCCCGGGGTGTCGGGCGAATGGTTCCGGCCTTTCGGCTTGACGGTGGTGGCCTCGGTGCTGGTCAGCCTGTTCATCTCGTTCACGCTCGACCCGATGCTGTCGGCCTATTGGGGCGACCCGCCGGGGCAGCACCAAGCCCCCAAGCATGGCATCAGCCGTGTTCTTCAATCCTTCAATATCTGGTTCGACCACCAGGCCGACCGTTATGGCCACCTCATCGCCTGGGCGTTGCACCACCGGCGCTGGATGTTCACGATCGCGCTGGCCAGCCTCGTCGTGGCCCTGGGATTGCAGTACCAGTTCGGCGGCTCGAGTTTCCTGCCGCGCTCGGACCCCGGCACGCTCGCCATCGACGTGCGCACGCCAGCGTCGTCGAGCCTGGACTATGCGCGCGCCAAGGTCGAGGCGGTGGCAGCACTCGCCCGCACGGTGCCCGAGACCCGGGCCACCAACAGCTTCGTCAACCCGGGCGGCGGACGCATCTATGTCGACATCGGCAAGAGCACGCAGCGCAAGCGCGGCAACGAAGCCATCGCGAAAGATTTGCGCACGCTGAGTGCCCGCCTGGTCGGCGCGGAATACACGGTGCTGGAAGACTTCAACATGGGTGCGCAGAAGCCGGTGCAGATCCGCTTCACCGGTGTCGACTCGCGCAAGTTGCTGGCCATCACCAACGACTTCATGGCCCAGCTGCGCCAGGTGCCGGGCGCGGTCGACGTGGGGCTGTCGGAGCAAGACCCGCAGGACGAGCTGAAGATCGAACTCGACCGCGGCCTGGCCAATTCGCTGGGCATTTCGGCGGCCGATGCGGCGCAAGCCTTGCGTGTGGCCTTCGCCGGCGTGGAGGTGGGCGACTGGGTCGACCCGAACGGTGAAACGCGCGATGTGGCGGTGCGCCTGGCCCCCGAAGATCGCGTCGACGCCAGCAACATCGAGCGCCTGCCGATCGCGGTGGCCGGCAGCGGCATGATCGTGCCGCTCGACCAGATCGCCAAGGTCAGCGTCGGCAAGGGGCCCAGCCAGATCCAGCATTCAGACGGCAAGCGCACGATCTCGGTTTCGGCCAATGCGCAGGGACGGTCGTCGGGCGAGGTCACCGCCGATGCGATGAAGATCGCCAAGGCCATCGCGTTCCCGCCGGGTTACGGCATCGAGCTTGCGGGGGCCTCGAAGGACCAGCAGCAGGTGTTCGGCGCCATGATCACCGCGCTCGGCTACGGCGTGGCGCTGATGTACCTGATCCTGGTGGTGCAGTTCGGCTCCTTCACCGCGCCGCTGCCGGTGATGTTCTCGCTGCCGCTGTCCCTCATCGGCGTGGTGCTGGCCCTGCTGGCCACGCGCGGCACATTGAACCTGATGAGCCTGATCGGCGTGATCATGCTGATGGGCCTGGTGGCGAAGAATGCGATCCTGCTGCTCGACGCCACGCGCGTGCAGGAGGCCGAGGGCATCGAGCGCGAAGAGGCCCTCATGAACGCCGGCCGCAAGCGCTTCCGACCTATCCTGATGACCACCATCGCGCTGATCGCCGGCATGCTGCCGGTGGCCATCGGGGTGGGCGAGGGCAGCGAGTTCTACCGGCCGATGGCCGTTGCGATCATCGGCGGCACCCTGACCTCGACCCTGCTGACGCTGCTCGTCATCCCGTGTCTCTACGACTCCATCGAGATCTCGCGCGAGCATGCGGTGGCCAAGTTCCGGGCCCGCGAGGCGCGCTGGAACCCGTTCGTCGCCTTCGTGCTCACGCTGCTCGAGGCGCTGGCGGCGCTGCTGATGCTGCGCACGCTGTGGCGCCTGCTCGAGCGCCTGGCCGGCATCGTGACCCGGCGGCCGAAGCCGGCCGCGGCCTGAGCTCAGGCCGCGGCCAGACCCAGGAAGCGGTGCAGTCGGTGCAGCTCGTCGTCGAGCGCATGGCAGAACGCGGCGTCGCTGCGGCGCGGGCCGAAGAAGCCGACTTCGGGCAGCAGGCGGCCGCCGCGTACGGACACGTTGGCCCAGCCCACCACGTCGGCGCGCCACAGCAGCGGCAGCGCGTAATAGCCGAGCTTGCGCAGCGGCGCCGGCGTGTAGGCCTCGAAGCGGTAGGCCCAGCCCCAGAACGCTTCAAAACGACGGCGGTCCCACACCACAGGGTCGAAGGGCGTGAGCAGCCGGGCCTTGTCGCGCACCGCACCGGCGCGCGCCAGCGGTTCGTCGGCCGGCCAGTACCAGCGCTGGCCGTCCACTTCGGCCCAGGCCAGCCGGGCCCGCGCACGCAGCAACGCGGCACGGCGCGCATCGGCCCATTGGGGCACGCCGCCGCGCAGGTGGTAGACCAGCTCGGCCAGCGAGCGGGCTGGCAGGGGCGCGTACTTGCGCACCACCACATCCACCAGCGCGTCGAGCGAAGCCTGCACGTCGGCGGCAGCGGCGTGGTGTTCACGCGCGGCATACAGGCGCACACCGCCCTCCCGCCGCGCGATGCGCAGCAGGCCGCGGTAGTGCATGCCATCGAGCAACTGCGTGCTCGCATTGCTCGAACCGCCGAACCAGTTCAGCGTCTTGCCGTGGGCGAACTGCGCGTCCACGTCGCGCGGGTGCACCACGCCGCGCTCGCGCACGAAGGACAGCACCGCCTGCGACTGCGCCCAGCGCTCCGGCGTCCATTCGGTGCGCGGTGAGCGCGGGTGCATCAGTGCGTGCGTGGCGCGCGGCAGGAAGCCGTAGTTGACGAAGAAGTCTTCCTCGATCGGCAGCTCGGCATAGCGCCGCTCCAGGTCACCAGCGCGATAGTCGCGCACGCGGTGGCGCAAGGTCAGGTCTTGCGCGCGCGCGGGAGCGCGAATCGGATCGGCCTGCACGAAACCCAGCCGCTCGATAGCCGCCGGCAGTGTCGTCGGCTCGAACAGACTGCGCTGGATGGCGTGCTGGCGCAGGCGCGCGAGCATTGGCACCACACCGCGAGTGGCGCGTGTCACGACCCTGGCTTGCGTTGCAAGAGCCACGGCGCGGGATCGCGCAAAGCGGCCTCGAAGCCTTGCACGAACTGGCCCACGTGCAGGCCGTCCATCAGCGCATGGTGCACTTCCACTGACATCGGCAACCAGGCTCGCGCGCCGTCGTTGTCGATGCGGCCGAAGGCGAACTTCGGAATCGAGTCTTCCCGTCCCCAGTTGCGGGCATGCGAGAAGCTCGTGAAGTGCAGCCAGGGCAGCGTTGTGAAGTGGATGCGCGCCTGGTCTTCCGGGCGGGGCGCAAACGGTGGCACACGGCTGCGCGCAGCCGCGGCGCTGGCGCCGGCGCGGGCTGCGAAAGCGTCGAAGTCCAGCAAGCCGGCATCGCCTTTCGCAAGCAGTTCGAGATCGGCGAAGGTGAAGCTACCGTCCTCGCGCAGCACCGTGCTGCTGCCGTCCACCCGCTCGTGGATTCGAACGCGACCGCCGTCCAGGCGCAGCCGAAACGGTTCGAACTGGTTGGCCAGCCGCAGTGCGAGATAGTGGTAGGCCCGCCACAGCAGGCCGGGTCCGACGGCACCGACCGTTGCCTTCAGAGCCGCAACGTCCAGCCGCACACAGACGTTGAAATACGGCTTGTCGAAGCCGCGAAAGAATTCGAACGCGTCGCGGCGTGCCCACGCGTCGGTGTCAAGGTAGGGCGATGGCGGGCGCATGCCCACCATCATCTCATCGCGAGGGCGATCAGCTGCGGACGATGATGTCGTTGCGCACGCCCACGACGCCCGAGGTGGAACGTGCCAGCCGCTCGGCCATGGCCTTCTCTTCGGTGCTCTTGGCGAAGCCCGACAGCTGGACCACACCCTTCAGCGTCTCCACCGAGATTGCCAGTGCGCTAACGGTCTTGTCTTCGGCGAACTTCGCCTTGACTCGCGTCGTCAGCGTGGCGTCGTCGACGTACGAGCCAACGGACTGCTGATCACGGACGACTGCACAGCCGGTGGTGGTCAGCAGGACAACAGCCGAAACGACAGCGGCGAGAGTGTGTTGAATGCGCATGATTTCTCCTGAATGAACGCTTGTTGAAATTCTCAAGACCCGGCCTTCACGGCGAGTTCGTTTTCGACCGCCGTCACGCCACTGACCGAGCGGGCCAGTTCGGTGGCGCGGTCTTTGGCGACGCCGGTGGGCGCCGTGCCCTTGAGCGCAACGCGGCCACCCGCCGTGTCGACATTGATGGCGAGCGCGCTCAGATTGGGGTCCTTGGCCAGCATGGCCTTCACTTCCACCGTGATGGCCGCGTCGCGAACGGAGTTGGAGGCCTTGCCACTCGCGTCGGCCGTGGCGGCCGCTGCGCGGTCCGCCGCAGCACGGGTATCTGCGGCGACCTCCTTGGCGACACTCTCGGTCTTGGCGATGGTCTGGTCGACGGCCTGGCCGGCGGTGCGGGGTTCTTCGGCGCGGTTACACGCGACCAGCGAGCCCGCGGCAATCAAGGAAGCGAGCAAAGGGGCGAGCGTCACAGAGCGGGAATTCGACATATTGGTTCTCCAATTTTCTGCGCACCAGGCTGAGAACCGCACTGGGTGCGGAAGCCCAAGACAGGGTTGTTTGGTGAGGAGAACTTTAGGACTCAGCCCACAACGGGGCAGTCAGTTACAGGCGCGACGGCCTGTAGGAGGACGCCGCGCAACACCCCTGTACGCTTATGAAGTCAGTCCTGACTCACGCTGCAACTTTTAACGGCGCTTGCTGCGACTCTTCGATTGGCAGCCAAGCGCTGATCGTTGTCCCTTGGCCCGGCGCAGAACGCACGTCCAACTGGCCGCCGTGCGACTCGATTCGAAAGCGCATGCCAGTCAGGCCGTGCGTTTCCGGCCTGAGCAGGCGGGTGTCGAACCCTTTGCCGTTGTCCTCGACCTTCACGCGCACGCCGTCTGCCTCATGTGCCACCTGCACCACGACGCGGGTGGCCGCTGCGTATTTTGAGACGTTGGTCAGCGCTTCCTGCACCAAGCGGTAAAGGCTGAGGTTGGCTTCCGGGCCCAGCGTCACTTCGTCGATTTGCGCCTCGATCTCGATCGCGGCGCCACTGGCGAACTCGCGCGTCAGGATCTCGAGCGCGGCCTTCAGCCCCAGGTTCTGCAGCGCCGAGGGGCGCAGGTTCTCGATGATGCGGCGCTTGAGCGCAATGCCTTCGTCGAGTGTGCGCACCAGGTGGGCGATGCGCTCGTGTACCGGCAGCGGTGCTTCGGTGAGACGGCTGCGCATGCGGGCCACGTCGAGCTTGGCCGCCGTGAGCAGGCCTCCCAGCTCGTCGTGCAACTCGCGGGCCAGACGGCTGCGCTCGTCCTCGCGCGCTGTCTGCAGGTGGCGTGCAATGTCGGTCAGGTCATGTGTGCGGCGTTCCACCTCCGACTGCAGGGCCTGGCGCTGCTCATCGGCCATGAGCAACCCGCGGCCCGTCTGCTGCAGATACAGCAGCAACGCCGAGAGCGCCAGCAGCACCAGCACCGCGATGCCCAGACGTTGGCGTATGAGCGTGCGCGACAGTGCTACGTTGGCTTCGGTCATCTGCACCGTTTCCTGGGCCGCGATGCTGAGCGCCAGTTTTTCCAGTGCGCGCATCTTCTCGCGGCCGATGTCGGTGAGAAGCAACTCGTGCCAAGCTTCCTCCTTGCCCGCGTCGTAAAGGGCCAGTGTGGTTTCGAGCTCCGACAGCTTCTGGCGCGTGAGCTCATCGAGCTGACGAATCTCGGCAGCCTGTTCAGGCACGGACGCGTACACCACATGGATGCGGTCGAGCAACGGCCCGACGTCGGCCAGGGCCCGCTTGTAGGGCTCCCGGTATTCCATCCGCCCGGTCAGCAGGTAGCCACGCTGACCGCTTTCGGCGCTCAACATCACGCGCAGAAGGCGGCTGATCTCGACACGCCCGGCCACCGCATGTTGGCCGGAGTCGATGATGCTGTTGGCGCGCCGGTGGCTGACCTCGTTGGCCGCCAGCAGGACCAGGGCTGCGATCAAGGCCAGTGGCGCTGCGAAGCGGCTGCGTCGCAAGGCGTCGAGGGTGTCGTTCAAAGCCATGGCCAGAAGGCTAACAGCTGAACGCCCGCTTGGCCGTAGGACGTGGCCGACACCTCGGCCGACCGCGCGACAATCCGCGGCCTCAACGAGTGAAGCCCCATGCAGTCTGACATCGAGATCGCGCAACGCGCAACCCTGCGGCCGATCGTGGCGCTCGCGCGCGAGCGCCTGGGCATCCCTGAAGAGCACCTCGAAGCGTACGGCCGCCACAAGGCCAAGCTCTCGCTGAAGTACCTGGCCAGCCTGTCCGACAAGCCCGACGGCAAGCTGATCCTGATGACGGGCATCAGCCCCACGCCGGCGGGAGAAGGCAAGACGACGACCACGGTGGGTTTGGTCGATGCGCTCAACCGCATCGGAAAGAAGGCCATCGTCTGCCTGCGCGAGCCCTCGCTGGGCCCCGTCTTCGGCATGAAGGGTGGCGCGGCCGGGGGCGGCCATGCCCAGGTGGTGCCGATGGAAGACATCAACCTGCACTTCACCGGCGACTTCAGCGCCATCGCGCTGGCGCACAACCTGCTCGCCGCGCTGATCGACAACCACATCCACCACGGCAACGCCCTCGGCTTCGATGTGCGCCGGATCACCTGGAAGCGGGTGATGGACATGAACGACCGCGCGCTGCGCGACATCACCGTGGGCCTGGGCGGCCCGGGCAACGGCTTCCCGCGTCAGGACGGCTTCGACATCGTGGTCGCGTCCGAGGTGATGGCGATCCTGTGCCTGGCCAAGGACCTGACCGACCTGAAGGCGCGGCTCGGTCGCATCGTCGTCGGCCACACGCGCGAGCTGCAGCCGATCACGGCCAGCCAGCTGCAGGCGCCCGGCGCGATGACGGCGCTGCTGCGTGACGCGATCCAGCCCAACCTGGTACAGACGCTCGAGAACAACCCGGCGCTGATCCACGGCGGCCCGTTCGCCAACATCGCGCACGGCTGCAACTCGGTGATCGCCACGCGCGCCGCGTTGAAGCTGGCCGACTACACCGTCACCGAGGCGGGATTCGGCGCCGACCTGGGGGCCGAGAAGTTCATCGATATCAAGTGCCGGCAGTCGGGCCTGCGCCCCGACGCCGTGGTGCTGGTGGCCACCGTGCGCGCGCTCAAGTTCCACGGCGGCGGCGACGTCAAGGCGCTGAAAACCGAAGACCTGGGCCAGCTCGAGCGCGGCATGGCCAACCTCGAGCGCCACATCCACAACGTGCGCGAGCACTACGGCCTGCCGTGTGTGGTGGCCCTGAACCACTTCGTCAGCGACACGCCGGCCGAACTGGCGCTGCTCAAAGACAAGCTGGCGCAGCGCGATGTGCCGCTGGTGGAAGCGCGCCACTGGGCCGAAGGCGGCGCGGGCGCCGAGGCGCTGGCGCGCGAGGTGGTGCGCGTCATCGAAACGCGGCCGGCGACACTGCGATTCGTCTACGAAGACGGCCACACGCTGTGGCAGAAGGCCGAAGCCGTTGCGCGCAAGATCTATGGCGCCGACGGCGTGAGCGCCGACGCCAAGGTGCGCGCGCAATTGCAGCGCCTGCAGGACGACGGCCACGGGCGCTTGCCGGTCTGCATTGCCAAGACGCAATACTCGTTCTCGACCGACCCGAGCCTGCGCGGTGCGCCGACGGGCCACGTGCTCAACATCCGCGAGGTGCGTCTGGCGGCTGGCGCCGAGTTCGTGGTGCTGGTGTGCGGCGAAGTCATGACGATGCCCGGCCTGCCGAAAGTGCCGTCGTCAGCGGCGATCGACGTGGATGACGAGGGGCGGATCGTCGGCTTGTTCTGAGCGCAGCGCCCGGCTGCGTCAGGCCTTGATGAGGTTCATGCCCAGGCGCTTTGCGGCCTTGGCGTCGAA
>Ga0163144_10024166_pt1 | contig 11932 bp, 7 predicted proteins | sample OliLak19BULKMAT1_FD_123175 | JGI IMG/M metagenome (GOLD analysis project Ga0163144, IMG submission 123175) | Freshwater microbial mat bacterial communities from Lake Vanda, McMurdo Dry Valleys, Antarctica - Oligotrophic Lake LV.19.BULKMAT1 | ecosystem: Environmental > Aquatic > Freshwater > Lake...
CCAGCTCCAGCACGAGCGCCGACGCCGCACCTACCGGCATCCATGCGATCGACTCCGTCAGGATCTCCGGTCGATCTGCGCCCGGCATCCAGCGCTCCACCAGCCGCGCATCGAGATCGACGATCCAGTATTCCACACCATACCGCTGATACCGCCCCCGCTTCACCACCTGGTCGTAACGCGCCGTACTCGGCGACAGCACTTCGACGAACAGCAGCGGGAAGCCGATCTCCTCGACCGTGCGCGGGCGGCGCCCATCCACCAGCGGGAGCGCGAACACATCGGGCTGTACCAGTGTGAATCGGTCCAGCTCCAGGTCGCCGGGCGCCATGAATGCGGCACCTATGCCCTGAGCACGGACGTATTCCTCGATCGCCCGCCAGAGCGACCCCACCATCGACTGGTGCGTCAACCGAGGACTCGGGCTCACCAGCAATTCCCCATCCACGCACTCGAACCGCTTCCCCGGCTCGTCGGGGAGCGCACGCACTTCGTCCGCCGTCCAGCGGCGCGGGGAAACTGCAGGCATGGCCATAGTGTGCTCGTCGCAGCGGGGGCAGGGCAAGTGCGCCTGTGAAATCATGCCACCGACGCGACCAGCGAGCGTCACCAGAAACGCGCAGACCGCATCCTTAACACCGCCCCAGGAGCGCTCTCCCGCCCTTTCGCGTAAACTCAAGGCAGAGTCCCCTCCCCTCAGCGATCGTCGCCATGCGTCCTGTCCGCCTCGCCCTCCGTGCCGCGCTCCTCAGCGCGACGATCCTCCCGACGCTGAGTGCCCAGCCCGCGGCCGGTGGCCTCGATCCGCGCGCCACACAGGCGCTGCGCTTCCGCAACATCGGCCCCTTCCGCGGCGGACGCGCCACCACCGTCGCCGGCGTCCCGCAGCGCAAGTACGAGTTCTACTTCGGTGCCACCGGCGGCGGTGTCTGGAAAACCACCGACGCCGGCCAGAACTGGAACAACGTCAGCGACGGCTTCTTCTCGACCGCGTCGATCGGCGCGATTCGCGTCGCCCCCTCGAATCCCGACATCGTCTGGGTCGGCACCGGCTCCGACGGTATCCGCTCCAATGTGATCGTCGGCCGTGGCATCTACCGTTCCGATGACGCCGGCAAGTCGTGGAAGTTCCTGGGGCTGCGCAACGTCGGCCAGATCGCTGCGATCGTCATCCACCCCACCAACCCCGACGTCGCACTCGTCGCCGCACAGGGGCTGCCCTTCAGCAACTCCATCGACCGCGGCGTCTATCGCACCACCGATGGCGGAGCGTCGTGGCAGAAAGTGCTCTTCGTCAACGACTCGACGGGTGTCACCGACATCAGCATGAAGCCCGACGATCCGAACACGTTGTACGCCGCCGCATGGCGCGGCGTGCGCCGCCCGTGGGCGATCATCTCCGGCAGCAAGGACGACGGCGGCATCTATCGCTCGACCGATGGTGGCAGCACCTGGACGAAGCTCGGCGGCGGCCTCCCCACCGGCATCATCGGCAAGTCCAATCTCGCCGTCTCGGCCGCCGCACCGCGACGTGTCTATGTGCTGATGGAAGCAGAGAAGCCGAAGGCCGGCCTCTATCGATCGGATGACGCAGGCGACACCTGGACCCAGGCTTCGAGCATGAACGCGCTGCTGCTCCGCCCGTTCTACTACACCAACGTCGACGCCGACCCGACCAACGCCGACAACGTGTGGGTGCAGAACGAAACGATGTGGAAGAGCACCGACGGCGGAAAGAACTTCGCCGCGCTCAACACACCGCACGGCGACAATCACGATATCTGGTTCAACCCCACCGATCCGAACATCCTCATTCAGGCGAATGACGGCGGCGCCAACGTCAGCATCGACGGTGGACGCACCTGGAGCACGCAGTACAACCAGGCCACATCCGAGCTGTATCAGGTGTTCGTGGACAACAACTATCCCTATCGTGTCTACGGTGCACAGCAGGACAACAGCACGGTCATCGTGCCGTCGCTGCCGCTGTTCACAAACCGCCCCGATCAACCGGCGCAGTACTGGATGCAGGGCCCAGGCTGCGAAACCGGGCCGATCGTCCCCAGCCCGTGGAACACGAACGTCGTCTATGGCTCGTGCAAGGGCCAGTTCTCGCGCCTCCACCTCGTCACCGGCCAGGAACAGAACTCCTGGGTCGGAGCACAGTCGCTCTACGGCAACGACCCGAAGGACCTGATCTATCGCTTCCAGCGGGTGTCGCCGCTCGACGTCTCGCCGCATGCGCGCGGCACCATCTACTACGCGTCGCAGTTCCTGCATCGTTCTCGCGATGACGGTGTCACGTGGGAACGCATGTCGCCCGACCTCACCGCCAACGCCCCCGCCACGCAGGGTGTCAGCGGCGGGCCGATCACGCGCGACGTCACCGGCGAAGAGTTCTACTCCGCACTCTACGCCATCAAGGAATCACCCCTCGAGCCCGGCGTGATCTGGACTGGCTCGAACGATGGCCCGATTCATGTCACGCGCAACAACGGCTCGTCGTGGAGCAAGGCCACTCCTCCCGACCTGCCGCCCGGCGGCCGCGTGCAGAGCATCGACGTCTCGCGCCATCGCAAAGGCACCGCCTACGTCGCGGTCTACCGCTACCTGCTCGGCGATTTCAGGCCGTACGCCTATCGCACCACCGACTACGGCCGCACCTGGACACGCCTCACCACCGGCATCAACGGCGTGCCTGATGACACACCCACGCGCGTGCTCCGCGAAGATCCCGAGCGTCAGGGCCTACTCTACCTCGGCACCGAGTTCGGCCTGTACGTCAGCGCAAACGATGGCGCATCATGGCAGTCGATGCAGCGCAATCTGCCGATCACGCCGATCACCGACATCAAGGTGCACCGCCGCGACCTGGTGCTGTCCACGATGGGACGCAGCTTCTGGATTCTCGACGATCTCACACCGCTGCTGCAGTTCACCGACGCCACACCGTCGCGACGCTCGCTCCTCCATGCCCCCCGCCCTGCCATCCGCTGGCGGCATCAGGGGTCACCGGCATCCAGCAGCACGCCCGAGTACCCCTCGGCCGGTGCCAGCATCGACTACTGGCTTGGCTCGAAGCCGAACGCAGCGCCAGTGCTCGAGATCCGTTCCGCGACCGGAGCGCTCATCCGCGCTTTCACGACGGCCGGCGTGGCAGAGCGCACGACGACAGAGCAGGCAATGCGCGCACCGCGTGGCCGTACCGTCGCTGGCACCGCGATCACCGACGCCGTCGGCGAAAACCGCTTCACCTGGGACCTGCTGCACGCCGCATCTCCCGGTGGCCGCGGACCGATGGTGGCACCGGGTCGCTACAGCGTGCGCCTGATCGTCGATGGTGACACGCTTCGTCAGCCGCTCGTCGTGCAGGTCGATCCGCGTGTGCGCGTTGATGGGATTACAGACGAAGTGCTGGTCGCCCAGGAAAAGCACGAACTGGCGGTTCGCGGTGCGATCGCCGACGCGCGTCAGGCACTGACCCGCGCGCGCGACGTGCGCACCCAGATGCAATCGCGAGGTGCGCCGATGGCCCGCGAGGCAGAAGACATCGTCCGCGCGCTCGAGACACCGGAAGGCCGGTACACCCGTCCGATGCTTGTCTCGCAGCTCGAGTACCTCTACAACATGACACTTGGCGCCGACCAGCCCGTGCCAAAGGATGCGGCAGCGCGTCTGGTGACACTCAAGCGGGAACTGTCAGAACTCGTCCGGCATCTCGACGCCCTGTCCCGAATGACGACCGCGTCTGCACCCATCCCCTGACACACATTCCCTCCAGATGAGTGACTGAGCGGAAACCGTCGCCAGGCGCCAACCCGAGTCTGTGGCTCAGCCAGAACGAAATGCCGGCGATCACGTTCCTCGTGACCGCCGGCATTGTGTTCTGGCACCCTGCGACTACTGATACTGAATGTAGAACGGCTTCGGATACAGCCGCAGCACTTCACCCGGCACCATGATCTTCGATCGACCACGCACATCATTCTTGTAGAACAGCTTGAACCCCGTGAACTGCACCGGCTCGTCGCGAACGTATGACCGATAGCTCGAAATCTTGATCGGCGGTGTGCCCCATCCGTCCATGTGCATCACCACCTGCACGTTCGGATCAAAGCGGATGTTGCGGTAGTTCGTCACCATCGGCCGAGTGTACCGGTGAACGATCAGCACCTTCGGCGGCAGGTTCTTCCGCTTGACCAGATCGGCCAGCTGATCCTGCACCCAATTGATGTCACGCGCATCGTACGTGCCCACGCGACGACCCGGGTTCGATCCATCCTTCATCGAGAACTCCGGATCGATGCCGAGGTGCACGTTCGGACGCTCGAGCCACTTCATCACCACCGGCAGTTCCTGCTGAATCGTGCTCTTCGCCACCTGAATGTCGAGGAACACGATCGCACTGCGTGTGTCGGCCCATCGAATCACCTTCGCAATCAGCGAGTCACCCATGCGGGCGCGCCACTTGCCGTCTGAGCCGGCCGACCCTTGGGCCACGGTGACGATCAGGTGGAGCGCCGGCAGCACCGGTGTCGCCGGATCGGCTGCTCGCCAGGCCGCCACCTCACGATCGAGACGGGCCAGCATCGGCTCAGGATCCAGCTCGCCGAGAATCCCCATCCGTCGTGATAGCGGATTGCCGTAGAAGGCGACGATGCGATGCCCGGGGAGGAGTGCGCCGGCGGAGTACGCGGGCGTTCGCACCGGCCAGCGTGTGTCGTTCACCGAATCGCGGTCGAGCGACGCGATCGCGGAGCTGTCCGAGCCTGTTCTGCCGCGGACGACCGGCGGCCGCGTCCGCCGCTTCGGTGTCGTATCCTGCGCCGCACGCGCGGTCGCTGCCGGCGGCGATGCCTGTTGCGCCTCCGCCACGCCAGAAACCCACACGATTCCGAGGAGCAACGCGCATCGGCGCGCGTCGCCAGTGTTGAACAGAGACAATCGAGAGATCACGGCGGTCCGTCGGGATGGGGTGGCAGTACCAAGTTCCAAGCCTAATCCAGTGCCGTACGCCCCTCCAGCGCACACACGACTGTGCGACACGAGCACGCTAGAGCGCGCGGAGCGTCTCCAGCCACAGCGAACGCAGCCCGGACGCGCCAACCGCACTTGGCTCATGTGGATTCCGTCGCCAGAACCAGCGGTCGGCCTCAGGGGCGGTGAGCCCGTTACCCATGAACGCCGCGTGGGCGTCGGCGACCACCGTCCCAGGCAGTCTCGCCGCGCGTTGCCGAAGCTGCGCATTGAACTGCAGCAGCGCCCCCGGAGGAATTGCGTCACCGTCCCGCGTGTCGGGAAAGACACCGAGGCCGTCGGTCGGATCCGGCAGCGTATTCAGGATCAGCGTCAGATCCGAGCACTTGGTGTGCATCACTTCAGCCAGCGCGAGGACACCGGTCACCGCGTCGTGCACGATGGAATTCATCCGCGCCGGAGCGGGACGCGTGGCCACCGCACTCAGCAGGTCGATCGCGCCCGCCGTCAGCGTGATCAGCATCGGCAGATCGCTCATTTCCAGTGCCAGGACCTGATCACCGAAGATGTCGCCGATGCTGGCCCCGTCAGCCGCCAGACGCACCAAATCGTCGCACCCGCTCAGGGTCCGAAGATCGTCGCCAATGAAATCCGGCCAGCGGTCATCGTCGTTCTGAAAAAGCAGCGAACCCGCGCCAACCGGAGGGACGTCGCCGCTCCGCGGATCACGCTCGAGGGCCACGCTCACATCGGCCACCTTCAGATCCAGCGCCGGCGTCAGGTCGGCCGAGAGCCCATCGCCCATCATGACATACCGCGCGAAGGCGCGCACCGCGTGATCCCTCACCCGATCAGTGCCGGGTCGATGCCCCGCGTCTGGAAGATACGCGCCACGGCTTCTCCGATCTTGTTGTTCGGCGTGCTCGCGCCGGCAGTGATGCCGACGCGCACCGCGCCCGACGCCGGCATCCACGCACGCTGCGTGACTTCCGTCATGTGCAGACCAATCGGACGATATCGGACGACGCCTGTCTCCGGATCGATCCCTTCGGCATCCTCGACATGATACGTCGTCACTTTTTCGGCACAGATTGCCGCCAGCGACAGGGTGTTGCTCGAGTTGTAGCCGCCCACGACGAGCATCACGTCGAGCGGCTCCATCAGCAGTTCGTCAACCGCATCCTGACGATCCTGCGTCGCAGAGCAGATCGTGTCGAAGGTCCGAAAATTCGTTTCGCGGTATCCGGCGCCGTGCGCCCGTGCCATCGCCTGACCAACCTCTTCACCAATGGCCAGCGACTCCCGCGCCAGCATCGTGGTCTGGTTGGCCACACCGATGAGCCGCAGGTGCAGATCGGGATCGAAGTCCGGCGATGCCCGATCAGCCGCGAACTTTTCGAGAAAGGCCTCGCGATTCCACGTCCCCTCGATGTAGTCGCAGACCAGGCGTGCTTCCGCCATGTCGCGCACGACGAGGTAGCGACCTTCCGGATACTTCTGGACCTGCGAGGCTGTGGCGCGTGTCTCTTCGTGGTAGTGCTTGCCGTGGATCAGCGACGTGAAGCCATCACGCGCGTACTTCTCGACACGCTTCCACACGTTCAGCACCGAGCCGCAGGTCGTGTCGACCATGATGCAGCCCAGTTCGCGCAGCGTCTCGAAATCCTGAATCGTGACGCCGAACGCGGGCAGGATCACCACGTCATCAGGTTGCACGACGCCGTAGTCGAACCCCGTCCCCTTCGCCTGCAGGAACGTGATGTCCATCTCGCGCAGCTTGTGGTTCACATGCGGGTTGTGGATGATCTCACCCGCCAGGAACACGCGACGATCCGGAAACTTCCGGCGCGTCTGATACGCGTACTCCACCGCCCGTTCCACGCCGTAGCAGAAACCAAACTCCTTCGCCAGGCGCACCGTCACGTCACCGGAGGTGAGGGTGTACTCGCTCGCACGGAGCAGGTCCACCAGCCGACCCGTGTAGTCGTCCGCCAGGGTCTCCTGCACGTCGGCCTTGAGGCCGAATCCCTTCCGGTAGTACGTCGCTTCGTCGTCGGTCGATGCCATGGTGGAAATCTAGCCCGGCCCGGTATCCCAGAGGGCGCGCCCCAGCCATCGGGCCAAGGCGTAGGTCACCAGCGGTTCGTAGGCGGCCTGCCGCGAGATCAATCCGCCCGTCAGCAGACCGACCGCACCCACACCATGCTTCGTTCCTGTCGTCTGTGCCACCTGATCCATCGCGTGGCCCAGCTCCACGCCCGATTCGAGGAGCGCAACAACGCCAGGCGGCAACGGCATCGCCAGCGAACCACCGGTGCTCACCGCACCCGCCCGGTCCACGATGGCTGCCCAGGCGCAGGTTCGCACTGTGCCGTCCGCCTCCCGGACGACGCCCCCTTCCAGCCCGATCCCGAGATCCGCTGCAGGATCCGACACAAGCGCCGCTCGTGCCCGGGCGATGGCGCCCGCTCGTGTCTCGCTGTCGCCCCACGGCTGGTCGGGCACCCCCGATGGTACTGCGACGCCATGGACGGTCAGGTCGACCACACAGCGCCCTATCACCGCCTGTACCGCGGCGATTTTCACCGGATTCGTCGATCCAACCACAACGCGGTGCACATCGGGAAGGAGCGGCGGTCCGTTCATGGCAGAAAAACTACCCGCGGCCTCTCCCTTTTTGCTTGCGTCAATGCGTTCCGTGGGTAATGTCGACCAGACCTCCTTACTGCGAAGGTCTCCGTGTCCGCACTCGCTCTCGCACTCGTTCTCGCACCGTCGGATCGCCGTCCGTTCGTCTTCGTTGGTGATCGCCTCTGGCTCGATTTCGTCAACACCGATGATATCGAGCTCGGCATCCGCCGTGACGCCCTGCGTGACTTCGGGACCATGCTCGAATGGCTTGCCGCCGTCGGCGTGCTCGACCCTGATCGCCGGCAGGCCATTACGCGGCGCGCAGAACAGCAACCCGCCGGAGCGACCGCGGCTCTGCTCGATGCGCGCCGAGTCCGAAGCGCCCTTCGCGCGCTCGCTGAGCACGGTGCGCTTGCTGCCGACGCGCGGACCGACGCCGTGGCAGAGATCAATCGAGTGCTTGGCCGGAGTGCTGGAACGCGCCGGCTCGAGCTCTCATCGGATGGCGTCTATACTCGAAACTTCGTCGCCGGCGGCGATGCGTTCGCAGCGCTCATGATGCCGATTGTCGACGATGGCGCAGACTCGCTGATCGCCGGTGAGCTGGGCCGCGTCCGATGCTGCAGTGATCCACGATGCCGCCGTGTGTTTCTCGATGGGACCAAGAATGGCCGTCGACGCTGGTGTGACATGGCGACCTGCGGCAACCGGGCCAAGGCCGCCCGTCACCGCGCGCGCGAACCACTGCGAGGAGCGCCCTCACCAGTCAGCTTCCGACCGCTCACCGCATCGTAGCCCGACGCGGTGAGCGCGGTCGCCAGGCCGCGTCGTCAGGCCGCTTCCGGCACCGACTTGATATAGCCCATGTCGATGGCGTAGCCGACCAGCTTCTTCTGCAGGATACGACGACCACGGAACAGGCGGCTCTTCACGGTCCCTTCCGGCACGCCGAGGATATGCGCAATCTCCGCATACCGCAGTTCGTGGAGGTCACTGAGCACAACCGCCGCACGGTACTCATCCGGCAGACTATCGATCGCCGTGGTGATCTCTGCGTCCAGAAATGTCTCGTAGAATCGTGACTCGGGATTGAGGTCGCCGGCTGGCTCAAACGCGCCCCAGCCTTCGGTCTCGTCCGTCGCCTGCACTTCACGCGCATCGATCCTGCGCTTCCGGCTCACGAACACGTGATACAGAATCGTGAACAACCACGCGCGGATGTTCGTCCCCAGCCGATACTGCTCCCATCGCTCGAAGGCACGGAGCACCGTATCCGACACCAGATCCTCCGCATCGTCACGCGAGCGCGACAACTTCAGTGCGAAGCTGTACATGGCATCGAGATGAACCATTGCTTCCTGCTCGAACCGGGCGCGTCCCTCGAGCGGAACGGTTACGAGCTCAATCCCCTTCAGTTCCTGTCGCTGCGTTGCAGCCATGTCGCGCTCCAGAGTGGACTCAGTCGGTGTCACCGCGGTGTGGCGCGGTCGTATCAATTGCCCATGCGTGGTGTGAGGCATTCGTCACCCCTCGCCTTTTGGATGCAGTGCCATGCGCGTGTCGCGCACATACGTGGCGATGTATCGCTTCAATTCCGCCGCGATGCCTTCCATGACGCCGATGTCGCGCTTCACCCTCGAGATCATCAGCCCCCCTTCCAACGCGGCGATGATGAACCGGGACAGGCTCACCGCATCCGCTGCATCGACCAGTTGCGGACGCGCCTCCCACAGGAGCGACTGGATCTGGCCCGACCACCGCACAAACACCTGGACGATCCGTAACCGGAAACCCTCGTGTGAATCCGCCATCTCGGTCGCCAGCGTGCCGAACGGCGATCCGCCGTGACACCCGCGCGCCGCATGCGCGGCGACCAGTGAATCGATGAACAGATGCAGGCGTTCGAGCGGATCGATCATCGGTTCGCGCAGAATTGCCAGACCACGATCGGCAAACAGCTCGAACTGCCGATCGAGCACTTCAAAGCCGAGCTCTTCCTTGCTCCGGAAGTAGTGGTAGAAGTGACTCTTTCCGCTCAGGTGCGACTCCTTGATGACCTCATCGATCGAGGTCGCGGCATACCCTTGGCGCCCAATCAGGACAGCTGCGGCATCGACAATCTGGGCTCGGCGGGAATTCACAATGGAGGAAACTAGGACCGTGCGGTCCTAATAGCAACCCCACCCAGAAGAATCCAGTAAACCACTACAGAGCAACCACTTACATAATTAATGCGCCGGCGGATGCAGAGATATCTGCTCCATCGGCGCACACAGCATTGTACTGGTCAGTCCAAGAGATGGTCCGTCCTGACGATCGAACCCGCGGCCGGCTAGCGTCCCTTCCGACCGCGCTTCTTCGGAGGAATCACGGAGCGCCGCTCCTTGCCACGCTGGTACTCCTCGCGCGACCGCTCACGCCCACCCTTCCGCTGCCCATACTGATCGCTCAGCGTCGCCAGCTCATCTGGCATCCACGGCGTGTCGAGCACCTCCTGCAGCTCGTCCAGCGTGCGGCCCCGCGCCGAACCGCGCTGACCGCGCACCACCACAAACCGATACGGCCGGTCGAACGGCGGCAGCTCCTCGGCGACAAGAGTCCGCGCGATTTTTTCCGGCAGCCGCAAGCGTGCCACACCGAAGAGGGTTCCGTCATCCCGTTCCTCGACGTCATACTCGATCGGCACCTGCCGGTCGCGCACCGAGACCTGATGCGGCATCGCGTCGTACCGCGCGCGCTGCTCAGGCGTGATCCAGTCGTCCCACGTCATGCGCAACTGGAGGTGTTTCAGATCGTGCACCGACTCCACCGTGTCCAGGCGCGCACGATACCACGCCGACACATCCGACTGTGAGACACGCGCCGTGACGCCGCCGCTCCGACGCCATACTTCACGTGCCTCGGCAATCATCGGCCGATTCCGCTCCACCGAAGGATGCCGAACCCGTTCGGTCGCGAATCCGTCCGCCACAACATCGCGCGCGGCGTCGGCATTCTCCGCCGTGAACTCCCCCAGCACCTCCGTCTCGCGCTCGAGCTCGAACCCGCCGTACGTGACGCGCCTCGTGCGTACCAGCTGCCCCTGCTTCTTGTGCGGATCGTAGGCGATCGTGCTGTCACCGAAGGTCGCGAACTTCCGAAGCTGCGCCGGCGTGATCTGCGTCCCTTCGATCGAGGCGCGCGGAATCCCCATGCGATCCGCAAAGAACCGCAGCGTCCCCGCCACCGCCCCCCAACTGCCGCAGACGCTGGTCTTCCCCACACGCGCCGACTCGCCCCATGCCGTCTCCTCATCCAGCACCAGATCGAATGGCATCACCTGCGCCACCAGCTCCGTGAAGCGCGCGCGGGTGGCCTCGGTGGCCTTCGGCAGCGCGACGGGCAGCGGCGCATTCAGCGAGCGGTACACACTCGCCATCGCCAGTGCGGCGTCCTCGAGGGATTTCACCAGCACGCCCTTCACTTCGGCCCACTCGGCAATCTCCTCGTGAAACAGCTGACGCGGCAAGCCATACACATTGCCCACGTACCCGTACTTCGTGAACGCTTCCGCGTACACGTTGTACGCCGTCAGATGATCACTGCCGGGAATCAGCATGCCATCCAGCACGCGATCCTCACGCGTCATCCGGTGCAGGCTCTCCACACCGCTCATCACCGCCACGAACGGCACCAGGTCATCATCGCTGTTGACCAGCAGCTCGGCCCAGGGCCGTTCCACCGGCATCTTCTCCACCGCACGGCCATAGTCCGTCAGGCGGCCATTGGCCACGATGTTGCGCGTCTCGAGCAGTGCCACCGCGCGGCGATATGCAATCTTGTCGAGCGGCACCGGCAGTTCGAGATCATCCGCGCGCACACCGATCGCCGCACAGGTGATCGCCACCCGCTCGCTGTCGCCGGCCAGCTGAAACTCCGGCAACTCGGGCTTCAGCTGCTCGAATGGAATGCGCCGGTCCGACAGGATGAACACGCGACCGCCGGCAACGCGACCGTGCACGCGACCGGCCATCTGCAGCAGCTCGTTGGCGCCGAGATGCACGCGCGTGAGCACGTTGCGTCCCTTGTCCACCATGTTCGTGAAGCGCGTGTCGTCGATAATGACCGTGTCCAGCCCCTGGACGGTAATTGCACTCTGACCCGCCGCCGTCATCGACAGAAAGAACGGCTTGTCCACGCCGCCTTCGTCGAGGTACTGCCGGATCACCCGGATCGGCTCGCCGCCGTGATAGTGCTGCGCATGAATCTTCGGATGACTCTCCTGCACATGCCGCGCCGCATCTTCCGTCCCGGCGCGCGTCGGCAGAAACATTGCCACGCCGCG
>Ga0163144_10024167_pt1 | contig 11932 bp, 8 predicted proteins | sample OliLak19BULKMAT1_FD_123175 | JGI IMG/M metagenome (GOLD analysis project Ga0163144, IMG submission 123175) | Freshwater microbial mat bacterial communities from Lake Vanda, McMurdo Dry Valleys, Antarctica - Oligotrophic Lake LV.19.BULKMAT1 | ecosystem: Environmental > Aquatic > Freshwater > Lake...
TCCTGAATCCCGGCGATCTCCTCTTCGACCGAGGGTGCCTCATCGGCGATTCCCAAGGAAACGGGAAGTTCCCGGCCCTCACCCAGGATGACGGCCTCCTCCACGATGGTTTCTACGGGTGCTTCCGTGACCTCGGGCCATGGATCGGGAGTCACGGCTTCCCCGGTCCAAAGCTGTCTGGCTTGGCGTAGCACTTGCCGGGGATAGAGCGCCTTTTTGTCCCGCTCCCACCCATGGGCGGCCTGCAGGCGTTGCACAAAGTCCTCGATCTCGCTCTCCGGAAGTCCGATCCCGCGGAGCCGCCCGTGCACGATTTCGGCGGCGGCGTTGGCATCGATCCCGTTCAGCCGTGCCCGCTCCCCGGAGATCCGGTCCAACCAGGCCGAAGGAAGGGAATGGGCGAAAACCGCATCCCAGACATCGTCGTTGAGACACAAAAGAGAAAGCGACCGGGACACTTCCTCCCGGATCGCCGCCAGCAGAGTGGCGATCTCCAAGCCCGCTGTCTCCGAGGCAAAGAATCCATCGAGTCCGTCGGCGACCAGCAGCACCGGTCGTCTCAAACTACTGATGCGCAGGAGCTGCAGGCAGCGCTCCCGGGCTTCCCCTTGGGAAAGGCCGCGGAGCGATTCCAAAGACGATTCATCGCGCAGATTCAGATCGACAAAAAGCCGTACCCAGAAGCCCAGTTCCGCAGGACTGAGGCCGAGGCGTCTTGAAAAATCGGCGGAACATTCCCGGCTCAATTCCGACGCCCGTTGATCCACCCAGTCGAGCCAATCGGACGAAGAATGCCGCGAGAGCAGCTCACTGTAGCGTTGGTCGAGCTCGTTCAGTTCGGCGGGACATTCCTCCCCTTTTAACAACCCTTCGTCTCGATGGTGGATCACCACTTCGGCTAGCAGAGCCTGGCCGATCTCATCCAATTGGGAATTCCACGCGCTGCGCGGTCCCCGTCCGTGGGCCCCCTGGCGCAGCAGAGATGCAAGCAGCACCGGCCAACTGACAGGACGAGCGGGATCGAAAGGCAACGCGAAGGGAGTCGCCCGCTCGCCGAGGGAGGCACGCATCCTCGCCAGCAAGTGAGACTTCCCGTAGCCTGCCCGCGGGGCCGTCAGCAGGATCGACCGACCGGCTCCCCGCCAGGACGAAGCCTCGGCGAGACCGTGCAGCGCGTCCGTCACCCGCCCAACGATCTCGGCATGAATCGACTCAACGGCCGAACCATCAGAGGCTGGATCGACAAAAAGATCGTCGAGAAAGGGGTTGGCCGGAGGGACCTCCGCTTCACCAGATTCTGGAAAGGAGTGCATCAAACGAAGGGGAAATTGATCTAAAAATTACTGAAATATACTTTAATTCTAATAATTTGCAAAATTTATGGATTAGTCCCGGATGTTCCGGGTTCTTTCGGTCCGCCTTTTGACAACCATCACGCCGTTCCTTCTGGAACGATACGCGTTTTTATGCTTGTGGAATCAAACAGGTTTGTTAAGAAACCCCCGTGTTTCGCGGAAAGTTAGGAATCCTCGTTCCGTGAGCCGTTTTCTACCCCCAACTTATGAGTGAACAAAAACCGTCCATGGCCCTTTTCTGGGGCTGTTTCATCGCCCTTATTACCACGGCCTTCGCCTTCTTCAGTCGAATCTACCTTTGCGAAGGTCGCTTTGCTTTGGATTTTAACCTGGACAAAGGGACCGTAGGATCGCTTATCGGAGCCGGCATCTGGCCCTTCGGGATCTCGATCATCCTATTCAGCCTGATCATCGACAAAATCGGCTATCGCGTCGCGATGATTTTCTCCTTCGTCTGCTACGTGGTGTATATCGTCCTGGCCTGCCTCGCATTCGGAGCCATCCAGGGAGTCACCGGACCGGAACTTGCCGCCGCTCAGGCCAAGGGTTACAGCTTGCTCTATTGGGGAAGTATCATACTCGCTTTCGGAAACGGAACGGTCGAGGCCTTCATCAACCCGGTGGTGGCAACCATGTTCAGCCGCGACAAAACGAAGTGGCTCAACATTCTGCACGCCGGATGGCCCGGTGGTTTGGTCCTCGGCGGACTCATCACCATCGCCCTTGCCAACGTGGCTGAATCGGGCGACTGGCGCATCGTCGTCGGTATCATCGCGATTCCTGCAGTGATCTACCTGATCATACTCCTCAAAGCGAATTTCCCCGTCAATGAACGCGAAGCCGCTGGCGTCTCCTATCGCGACATGCTCGGAGAATTCGGAGCCTTTGGAGCTCTGATTGGTTTCGGACTCATCTTCGCACAACTCGCCCAGGTCTTTGCCTTCCCTATGTGGATCGCCTACGTCCTGACCGCCATCGTAGTCATCATCTTCGGAGTCTACACCCGCAGCCTCGGACGCGGTATCCTCGCATTTCTCATCATCATCATGATGCCGCTCGCCATAACGGAGATCGGGACCGATGGCTGGATCACTGGCCTGATGAAGATCCCGATGGAAGCCGCCGGGCATAACTCCGCCTGGGTGCTCATCTACACCTCGGCCATCATGATGACTCTCCGCTTCTTCGCCGGCCCCATCGTGCACAAACTGTCGCCGATCGGGTTGCTGATTCTCAGCGCCATCCTCGCAGTCGCTGGTCTTTTTGTTCTTTCCAAGACCGGAAATTCGGGTCTCTTGGCGATCTTCGGAGCGGCGACTCTCTACGCTTTCGGCAAAACCTTCCTCTGGCCAACCATGCTCGGGGTTACCTCGGAGCAGTGCCCACGAGGAGGAGCGCTTACCCTCAACGCCATTTCGGGTATCGGGATGATCGCGGTCGGGGTTCTCGGGTTCCCCTTCATCGGAGTAGTTCAGGAAAAAACCACCTCTGCGGAGTTGCAGCAGGTCCTGCCAGAGGTGGCGCAGCAAATCCTCACCGAGCAACAATATGTCCTCGGTAACTATCTTGCGATCGACCCCGACAAGGCGGCGGCATTGACCGACCCGGCTCAAACCACCGCCATTGCCTCGGCCTCTCAATCCGGTCAATTCAATGCTTTGGCCACCATGGCGTTCTTCCCGGCCTTCATGTTGCTGTGTTACCTGGCCCTGTTCTTCTACTTCAAGTCGAAGGGCGGATACAAAGCGCAAGAGCTGCACTAAGCGGATCTTTCCAAGAATATTCTCGAAAAGGGGCGGCTTCGGTCGCCCCTTTTTTGTGCTTCCTCCCGGAGACCATTTGCGGCATAGTAGGGAGATGAAGGCGAATCGTTCGACCCCACGGGTGTTTCTTGGCTGCCTCGTTCCGGGTCTGGTCTTCGGCGGATCGCTCTTCGCCCAAACAACGACAAAAAAGGAGATCGACATCCGCTTTGCACCCCTTGAGTCGGTCCGGCCCGTCCTGAAAGCCGCTCTCAGTCCCCAGGGCAAGTTCGTGCTCATCCCGAAAAAAGGCGCGGTGCTGGTGATCGATACGCCGGAGGGAATCCTCGCCGCCGAGCAGGCGCTCGCCCAAGCCAACTTGCCGCAGCCCCAAATCGGCCTCGACTTCAAATTCCGCAGCGGCCTGCCCTCGCGGCGCACCTCTTTGACCGTGGCCCAGGAGTTTCCTGTCCCGACGGCCTTCGCTCCCCAGACCATCATCGTGGCTCCCGGCGCGGGCTTCACGGTAATCCCGGCGACCCCAACGAACTTCCGCACCCGCAACATCGGGGTCACCAGTGAGAGCAATATCACGCCGAATCCCGATGGCTCCTACACGCTCGATGTGAATACGGAAACCTCGGAGCTGGCGGGTTTCGTCAATTATGGATCGGCCATCGTGCCCGCCGGAGGACTTGGCACCGTGCCGGTGCTCGGCGCGGTGACGAATCCGGTCTTTTTCTCCCCTTTTATCAACGGGGGCGGTGTCCAATTCCCCATCATTTCAACGACGAGGATCTCGACCTCCATTGTCATCCGTCCCCGGGTGGAGATGGGGGTGATCCAACTCGACCTGATGCCTCGTCTCACCACCGAAGTTCCCGGATCAGCCAGCGACGGTCATATTACCGATCTCAAGCAATACCTTACCGTGCTCCCGGTCCAGCCGGGCGGAACGGCGAGGATTGAGGGCTTCACGGGGGCGGATGAGGAATTCAACCGTCAATTTCTCGTCGCGGACGGACCGGACGAAGGGGCCACCGCCATTGAGGTGACCGCCACCCTGACGCCTCCGGGAGTCGGGCCGACCATCACCCCGGCAGCTCCTCCGTTGCCCTCGACCACGCCCGGGCCGCCACTGCCAACCGGGCCGCCGGGTCAGGTGCCTTGAGAGCCGTGCCGCCTCCGCTCCGCCAGCAAGGCCCGCGCTTCCGCCGCGAAAGGCGATTCGGCAGGCGATTCGTCGTCGTCGCAGACGACCAAATCCCAACGGTCGTTGCATCCCGAGCATCGGTAGGCTACATAATCTCCCAATTCCCAGCCATCCTCCGGCTCGAGAGTCAGCCGATGAGCGGTCTGACCGCAGTCCACGCAGACGATGGTGACAGGCACATCCATGGATTCGAGTCTCGCACAACCCAACCCCTCCGGCAAGTCCTCCCCGGCGGAGCCTACCATGCCTACCATGCCTACCATGCCCATTGTGGTTCTGGTCGCTCCGCAACTCGGTGAAAATATCGGGATGTGTGCCCGGGCGATGCTCAACTGCGGACTCGACCGGCTCCGCCTCGTGGCTCCCCGCGATGGATGGCCGAATCCTGCCGCTCGCGCCACGGCGGCCGATGCGGATCGTGTTTTGGACCGAGCCGAAGTGTTTGCCAACATTGATGAAGCCCTCGCTGATTGCCAGCGCGTGCTCGCCACGAGCGCTCGTCCCCGTTCCCTCGCCATCCCCCGCTGGGAGGCCGATGTGGCGGCTGTTCATGTCCGCATGGCTTGCCAACAGGGCGAGCAAGTCGCGATCCTTTTCGGAGCTGAAGCCTCCGGGCTCGACAATGACGCCGCCGCCCGCGCCGAGGCCCTCATCCATTTTCCTACCAATCCCGACTTTGCCTCTCTCAATCTTGCGCAAAGCGTCCTGCTCTTCGGCTGGGAGTGGCGACGCACCGCGCATGTAGCCGGGAACTCTGCGAATCCAACGCCCGCCCCCCGCGCCGAGTTGGACCGACTCATCGAACGTTGGGAGCAAGCGCTCGACGAACGCGGCTTTTTCCTGACGCCGGATTTGAAACCGCTCGCGCAGCGCACCTTGCGAGGATTCTTCACCCGCTCCGCGCCGGAAGAGACGGAGATCCGTTTCCTCCATGGAGTGCTCACCGCCTTGTTGCGGAACCGCGCCCCGAGCGACTCGGCGCAGTGAGGTGAAGAGGGCGACTTCGTTCCATTTCGGAAGCGCTTCAAAAACGTAACGTGAGCAATCTGCCGATGAACTCTTGTTTGCCGGGACAACTTCGATAAAATGTTGCAATACAGGGCAGCTCTGGAAAGCAGCGGTTTTGAAGTCCGAAAAAATCCTGGCAACCGATTGGGAATTTTCATCCGCTGCTTCGTTAACCCGCGCGCTGGCATCATCCGACTTCGATGCCTCGCAAATGACCGCGTCGCCGGAGGTCGTGAAAGCCATGACCAGAGGACCTGTTGCGAATCAAAGGATGGGCTCTTTCAGGGAAAGAGGAAGGGGAGTGTTGCCAAAATATCAATTTTGAAGCATCTCCTCTATGGGGTGAACACCCCATAGAGGAAACCGCTCGCTGCGAGTATGGATTCAAATACGGATCTGAATTCGGCGGCAGGCCCGTCTCTGTCGGATTCGGTCCGACGATATGAACTTGACTTGTGGCTTCTCTTCTGCGCCGATAGATCTGACCACGGGCACTTCCGGGGTTGATTCCCGTTTGAATCGATCCAGCCCGCACCCTCAATCACCGAATCGTGGACGGCCGCTCCCGGCGCCCCGCTGAATGAACCGAGCGACTCCACAGATGCGGGAATTCGCCGCGCGCCTCATGGCGCACGAGGCGGCAGCGGCCCGCTCTGCCGATCCTGGGGTGTCCGCAGCATTCGCCGTTCCGGACAGGATGCGAACGCAGATCGCGACGCTCGCGGGAAACGGGGGCCATCGAGCGCTGTTAATGCGCACGCTCGCACTTGCCGGATCGGAAGTCTCCTGGCTGAAAAACAGCCGCGTCGGCGCTGACGGTCATCTGAAAGGACCGAACTTGTCCGTCGTGCCGGTCGACCCCGACGAGGTGACCAAGGGCGGGATCGAGCTGGTCGCTCAGTTGATCGGACTGCTCGTGGCCTTCATCGGCGAAAGGCTGACGCTGCAACTGGTGCGGGAGGTGTGGCCGAAGCTACCCGCCAAGGATTTGAATTTTAATATTTGATATTGACTATGAAAAAACAAAACGCCGCCGCGAAACGGAACGCGTCCAAAGCTAACGCGAGCGAATCGGCCAAAGTCGCGATTCGCCAACTGCCGACCGGCGTGCGCGGACTCGACGAAATCCTCGGCGGAGGCATTCCGGAGTTTTCCTTCAACATCATCGCCGGCACGCCCGGCTGCGGCAAGACGACCCTCGCGCATCAGCTCGTCTTCGCCAATGCGACGCCGCAAAAGCCCGCCCTCTACTTCACCGTCCTCGGCGAGCCCGCGATGAAGATGCTGCGCTACCAGCAGCAGTTTTCCTTTTTCGACGAAGCCAAGCTGGGCAAGGCCATCCGCTTCTTCAACCTGGCCGAAGTGTTGGTGGAGCAGGACCTGGATGCGGTCCTCGCGGAGATCGTAGAGCAGGTCACAAGCGTCAGTCCGGGCATCGTGGTGGTCGATTCCTTTCGCACCGTGATGCGCAACGCGACGAACACGGCGAGCGAGGCGGAGTTGCAGGTCTTCATCCAGCGCCTTGCGCAGTTCCTCACCAGTTGGGAAGCGACGACCTTCCTCGTCGGTGAGTATGCCGAGTCGGAGATCAAGGACAACCCGCTCTTCACCATTGCCGACGGACTTTTGTGGCTCTGGCAGGTGACGGAGAGAAACTCGGTCGTGCGCAAGATGCAGGTCATGAAGCTGCGCGGGCAGGCCTCGGTGCCCGGACTCCACACCATCCGCATCGGCGACAACGGGCTGCAGGCCTTCCCCCGCACCCTCGGATTGATGGGCAAGAAAACGACATCGGGAAGACGCCGGCGCCTCTCCACCGGAATCCCCGAGCTGGACACGATGATGGGCGGGGGAATCCTCGAAGGTGACAGCCTCATCGTGGCGGGGCCATCGGGGACGGGGAAATCCGCCCTGGCAACGCAGTTCATCGCCGAGGGTTTGCGCCAGGGGGAGTCGGCGATCATGGCGCTCTTCGAGGAACGCCCGCAGGGTTACACGGATCGCGCCTCTGGGTTCGGGCTCGATCTGAAAAAGCCGCAGGCGACGGGCAAGCTCGAGGTGCTCTACCTCCGCCCTCTCGACTTGTCGGTGGACGAGGCCATGCAGGCCATCCTCGACGCCATCGAGCGGACCGGCGCGAGGCGGCTCGTGATCGATTCGCTGATGGGTTTCGAGATGGCCCTGGCTCCGGGATTCCGGACAGACTTCCGCGAGTCGCTTTACCGCATGATAGCGGCGCTGACCGGTGCCGGCGTCACCATTCTCAGCACGGTCGAAGTGGAGGATTCGTTCACTGCGATGCCGCTCAGCCATTACGCGATCTCCTTTCTCACCGACGACATCATTCGGATGCGCTACGTGGAGATCGACGGCCAGATTCGAAAAGTGATGGTCGTCATGAAGATGCGCGGGGGCAATCACAGCAAAGACATCCGTGAGTATGTCATCACGGACGAAGGCGTGGTCATCATCGGTCCGCGGGAGACGGACTACACCGGACTCACCACTGGGATACCGACGCGGGTCGGGAAGAGAGAAGACCCTGCGCCCGAAACTAAGGCAACGAAGTAACAGGGAGAAACCCCATGACCGAAGAACCTCCATCCACCACAGGACCGAACACGCTCCTGAGCCTCTCCCTTGAGCATGCGCCCCTGCCCATCGCGACGGTGGAGGGAGCGACGCATCTGGTGTGCTACGCCAATCCCGCCTTCTGTCAGCTTTTGGGGAAATCGTCGGATCAACTGGTCGGGATTCCTCTCCCAAATCTTTTGCCGAACAAGGACAGATGCGGCCCCCTGATCGAACGGGTCTTTCACTCGGGTAAACCTCTGAACCACACCGAAAAGGATCCCTTGAGGACCGACACGGTTTTCTGGTCCTACACGATGTGGCCTTTGATGACCGACGAGAGGCACGTCGGCGTCATGATTCAAGTCACCGAATCCACCAAGGCCCATGAGTCGATGGTCGAAATGAACGAGGCGCTCCTGCTCGGGTCACTCCGCCAGCATGAACTCACCGAAGTGGCGGAGGACCTCAACGAGCAGCTCCGGAGGGAAATCAAGGTTCGTCAGAAAACGGCAAGGGAACTGGCGGAAAAGGCCCGCCTCCTCGATCTGACCCACGACGCCGTCATCGTGCGCAATCTTGAGGGCTGTATCACCTACTGGAACCACGGCGCCGAGGAGATCTACGGATGGTCGTCCGAAGAGACACTTGGAAAAATCTGCGACGAACTATTCAAAACTGAGTATCCGGGAACTCTGGAGGAGATGATCGCTGAACTCCATCTCACCGACCGATGGACGGGCGAACTTGTCCACACCCGGCGAGACGGGCGGCGCATCACCGTGCTCGTTCGCAAAACGCTGGATCGCGATCTTGATGGGAACCCGGCCTCGGTCCTGCAAAATATCTCCGATATCACCGAGCGCAAGCAGGCCGAGGTGGCCCTGCGCGAGGCTGGAGAGCGGTTCCGTTTCATGGCCGAATCCATGCCGCAGAAAATTTTCACCACGAGACCCGACGGCGAAGTGGACTATCTGAACCGGCAATGGAAGGAGTTCACGGGCTTGCCTTCCGACAAAATGCAGGGCTGGGGATGGGTGAGTTGCGTTCACCCCGATGATCTTGAAGAAAATGTTCGGCGCTGGAAAGAGTCACTGGCGACGGGGGCGGATTATGAGTTGGAGCACCGTTTTCGCTGCAAGGACGGAATTTACCGGTGGCACCTCACCCGCGCCTACGCGATGCGCGATGCCGAAGGGAAGATCACGCTCTGGATCGGCTCAAGCACGGATATTGATGACATGATGCGGGCGCAGGAGGAGCTGATGGAAGCCGAAGCGCAACTGGCCGACCACGCCGTTAAGCTTGAGGGACTTGTCGTCGAGCGAACATGGGAATTGACTGCGGCGCACGCCGAGTTGCTGTTGGAGACAGAAGAGCGCAAGCGCCTCGAAGCCTCCATCGCCGATGCCATCGAGGGTGAGCGCGAGCGGCTCGGGAGTGAACTGCACGACGGGCTCTTGCAGGAACTGACCGGCATCTCGATGATGATGCACGTGCTGGCACGGACGTTGATGGAACCCGCGCAAGCGAAGGAGGCAGAGAGGCTCGCGGGCATGCTGGAGACCGCTCACGGCAACGCCAGGAACCTGGCGAAGGATTTTTATCCCGTGGAACTCAAGCAATACGGGTTACTGGTGGCACTTTCGGGCGTTGCGAACCGCGCGCAGGAACAATTCGGCATATCATGTGCGGTCCAGTCCAACACCAAGGCCACGGAGACGCTGAGTGCGGCCAAGGCAGTCCAGCTTTTCCGCATCGCGCAGGAGGCGGTTCAGAACGCCATCAAGCACGCCCACGCCGAAAAGATTCTGATCCGCCTGCGAAAGAAAAAGGGGAGTTGGCTGCTTACCGTGAAGGATGACGGGGTCGGCTTGCCGGACGGTGCCCGCGCGACCGAAGGCATGGGCCTCCGCATCATGCGATATCGCGCACAACTCAACCAGGGGACCTTGCTGGTGGAAAACGATGAGAGCGGCAGCGGCGCGCTGGTCACCTGCACCGTCCCCGCTGATGACGTGGGCCGGTGAGCGGTTCGGACCGGGGACATAGGTTACACATTGACCGGGGACATGAGTAACACTTCTCCTTCTTCTATTCTCATTTCTTAGCACGGGGTTTGTTCTAGCGGGGTTCGCAAGCCATGCCGTTTTTTGGGCGGGCGGTCCGAAGCGGAGCCGAGGATCGCTTAGCGATCTGGGGCGAAGCGCGGGACCGCCCGCCCAAAAAACGCGCGCCGCCCCCCTCCCGTCATTTCTGCTTTTCCTCGTAGTAGCCTGGATACATCAGACGAGGATCTTTCTGAGCCATCTTGTATTCGCCCAGTTTCACGTTGGCGAAGCGCACCGCGATTAGACCGCTTTCGGGATCGCGATCCAAGGCCACTTCGGCATTCTGAAGCGCGTCGCCCAGATGAAGCGTGCGCCCGTCCAGATATATCGATCCCGACGAATTCACCTTCAATACCTCGTCGCCCGGTTCATAGCGCCTCGCCTTGATCCGAGCGTCCATGCGTTTGTTGGAGGGCCGATAGACGTCGCGTGGAGCACGCATTCCGAGCGACTCGTGAGGGCGGGTCGTATTGAACTCCTCTCTCCATTGGTCGAAGCACTTCTGTAGCGCCCGCTTGTTCGCACTCGCCGCCTTACAGCATTCCGCCTTTCGTGTCTTGTGCATCCGCTCATGGCTTCCGTTGTCCTGTGGGCGTCCCGGACGGGTGAATTCGACACTGATACCATGGAGCATCCACCACACGCTGAGTTTGCTCAAACGCCCCGGTCCTATCGAGGCGAAGGGGCTGCCATTGTCCACTCGGATGATCTCGGGCAGGCCAAAAGTTCGAAAGGACTTCACGAACCCCGCTTGCGCACTCGCCTGAGTGGAGACTTCATCGGCCTCGATCCCGATCACATAGCGGCTGTGGAGATCGGTAATCGTCAGTGGAATGCACCGGCTCCCGTCGCCGAGGAGGAACCATCCCTTGTGGTCGGTGCACCAAACATGGTTCGGACGTTCAGGTTCGGTCAGCACACCGCGTTGGGCCGGATAGACTCCCGGGCGTCGGCGTTTCGGTTTGGAAAGCCCATGCCGCTTGAGGATTTCTCCGATCGTGCTCCGGGCCGGCGGCACCGCGATCCCGTGGTCGCGAAGAAGCAGCTCGTGGAGCTTCTTCGATCCCCAGGTCGGATGCAACCGCCGCTCGGCGGTGATGATCTCCTCCACTTTGTCGGCAGTCTTTGGAGGGCTGTTCTTTGGAGCACGATGGCGCTCGGCGAGCCCCTCTAGTCCGTCATGCTCGAAGCGGTCGATCCACTTGTGAGCCGTCCCACGAGACACGCCGAACCGCCGACTCAGCTCCGTGATGGTGAATTCCCCGGTCTTCGCGAGGATCGCAAGTTGTTGTCTCTGTTCCATTTGGGTCTCAGTTTTCCCGGGGCATGATCCAGCCCCATAACTGTTACCCCTGTCCCCGGTCAAACTGTTAGCCTTGTCGCCGGTCCGAACCCTCACAGTATCCAACGATTCCTACATCACCGCCCCGACAGTGTGCGAGCTGTTCGCAAAAATACGGGAAAAGAATCCGTCGATACCAATCACACTGGTTCTGGACAACGCCCGATACCAGAAGTGCAAACATGTCTTCGAGGAGGCGGGGAAATTGAATATCGAGTTGCTTCACCTACCACCCTACTCACCCAATCTTAACATTATCGAGAGGCTGTGGAAACATGTGAAGCAGTCCTGCTTGAAAAACACCTACTACGAAACATTTAATATCTTTCGTGGGGCAATAGACACGGAGATCGAAAAGGTGAATACATCACTGCGCGAAGAACTCGCTACCCTCTTTGCTCTCAACTTTTAAATAGTAGACACGAAGTGCAAAAATGGAATTTTATGATGCACTTTGGTACAACCCCTACCGGCAGGCCCGATCTCCAAGAAATGCTGACCGAACCCTATTTCCCTAATTTCTCTCTTTTCTGGCCCGTTTTCCCATCGCTTCGCACTCGATGAAAAATATCTAAAAACAACCTTTCCCA
>Ga0163144_10024168_pt1 | contig 11932 bp, 10 predicted proteins | sample OliLak19BULKMAT1_FD_123175 | JGI IMG/M metagenome (GOLD analysis project Ga0163144, IMG submission 123175) | Freshwater microbial mat bacterial communities from Lake Vanda, McMurdo Dry Valleys, Antarctica - Oligotrophic Lake LV.19.BULKMAT1 | ecosystem: Environmental > Aquatic > Freshwater >...
ACCCCCGCCACGGCCTTCGCGAAGATCGGCAACGACCGCGGCGCGCCGAACGCGCGCTCCCACGCCTGAATCGGAATCCACACCGATCGATCGAGCGAGATGCCACCCGAACTGCCGAGCCGTGCCTGCACGCCGATGACGACAAAGCGCCGGCCCGCCACGCGAATCGCCTGCGCCACTGGATCCGTCGTCGGAAACAGTGTGTCGGCCACGTCGGCGCCAATCACGGCGACGGGCGCGCCGATGCGATCGTCATCGCGCGAGAGGAACCGGCCCCGTGCGATCGCCAGATCCCGGAGGCCCGCCAGCACCGATGTGGTGCCCGAGATGGCGGCGGTCTCGAAAACCCTGGTACCGGCGCTGACTTCCGCCACGGTCTGCACGCTGGGTGCGTACTGCACGAGGCCGCCTGATTGCCGTTCGAGGAAGCGCCAGTCGGCGCGTGTCAGCGGCTGATTGCGCTGCAGCTGATCCTGCAACTCGCGCCTGGAAATCCGCCCTGGGGACGCGACCTGCGCGAGCAGGAACGTATCGGAGCCAAAGGCCCGCGCGGTGGAGATCTCAGCAAACAGGGCCACGCCATCCAGCGCGCTCACCACGATCACCTGGGTGGCGACGGCCACGGCGATGGCCAGGGCGCCCAGCGAAGCGCGCAACCGGTTTGTCGCGAGCGTGCGCGCCGCCTGTCGAAAAGATTCGTGAAAGGAAAACCAGTGCCGCGCCAAAGACCGTGCCACTATGTGAGTATACGTGGGTATGTCTCGTCGCCTGTTGTACGCACTTATCGTGATTGCCGCCCTGGCGGGTGGATGGTTCTGGTGGTCGGGCCGCCAGCCGGACGTCATCGACGTGGATGTGGTCAGCGTCATGCGCGTCGACACCCTGCGCGCGTCGGTCACCGCCTCCGGAGAAATTGTCGCCACGCGATACGCCGATCTTGGATCGTCGGTCATGGGCCGGGTGGTCAGCCTCCGTGTCCGCGAAGGTGATCGGGTGACCGCCGGCCAGGTACTGGCGCGCATCGATCCGGTGCAGGCGGAAAGCGCGGTGGCCTCGTCTGCGGCAGCGCTGCAAGCCCTTGAAGCCGAGGCCGCCGGCGCCAGTAACCAGGTCCGCTCGGCGCAGGCCGACCTCGCGGTCGCCACCGCGCGTCAGACGGAAGCGCAGCGATCCCTGCAGCGCGCGCGCGAGTTGTCCTCGTTCGGCCTGCTCGCACAATCAGAGTTGGATGCCGCCGTGGCGGCCGCCGACACTGCGGTCGCGCAGGTGGCCGCGGCCAACGCCGCGTTCGCCCGAGCCGAACAGTCCCGAAGTGCGGCGACGCAACGCGTGGCGCAGGGACGCGCCGAACGCGCGCGTGTGGGCGACCAACTGTCGAAGACCCAGATTACATCGCCCATCGCCGGCGTGGTCACGCGCCTCAACGTCGAAGAGGGCGAGATGGTCGTGATGGGCGTGCAGAATCAGCCCGGCAGCATCCTCATGACCATCTCTGATCTGAGCGCGCTCGACGCCGAGGTGAAGGTGGCCGAGGCGGATGTGATGCGTCTGGCGCTCGAGCATCGCGCGACCGTGACGCTCGATGCGATCGCCGGCCGCATGTATGCCGGCCGCGTGGTGGAGATTGGCGCCAGCGCGCTGCCGCAGATCGGCACGCAGGCCGCCGCGCGCGAGTTCCGGGTGAAAGTCAGGCTGGAAGGAGACGTCGCGTCGCTGCGCCCGGGGCTGACCTGCGATACGGACATCCTGGTGGCCGAGCGGCGCAACGTCCTGGCCGTGCCGCTGCAATCCGTGGTCGAGCGGGACGGAGCCAGCGGCGTGTTCGTCGTGCAAGGCGGACGCGCGACGTTCACGCCCGTCACCACCGGCATCATCGGTGGTCTGACGATTGAAGTGACCGGCGTCAACGAAGGCGCCTCCATTGTCGCCGGTCCCTTTCAGGTCTTGCGCGAGCTGTCAAACGGCGCGGCCGTCAGGCCGACCTCGCCTTCAACGTAAAGCTGAACGTCGCGTTCATCGGTTCCGGCGCGCAATCGCCGCCGACCGCCGCCGTGCCCTTCAACACGCCCGTGCACCCCTGGTCCGGCATTTCGTACGTGTACTCAAACGTCCACGCGCCCTTGGCGACCTGCCCCGCCAGGTTGGCCCGAACCGTCGTGGGACTCACAATCGCCATCTTGCCGGTCACCATGCCCTTGGCATCGACGTTGAAGGTGGATGTGCCTGTGTAAACGGCTTCCTGTCCGGCCGGTCCAGCCGTAAATGACACGTCATACACCGGCTCGGCCTTCGGCGCCTGAGCCTCTGCCCGAACACCAACGCCAGCCACACCTGCCGCCACGATCACGGCCATGACCACTAACGAACGTACTGCTCCACGCATTGTCAGAACCTCCTGGCCCTTTGACGGCGGTGCCCCCCTCAAGGGTTCACTCAGGCCGGGTTCAAGGGAGACAGACGGCCAAGGGCTCGATCAAGAGCGCCCTCGAGGCAGCGCGGCGTGAGACCACCGGCCCAGTGCACCACATCCGTGCGGGTCGGCTGCAACGTTTCACGCGGCGATCGGAACGTGGGGTCACCGTTGAGAGGATTGAACTCGATCCAGCCCTGCCAGGCGCCGCGCGGTGTCGACAGCGCGCAGGCTCGCGCGCGAAACGCGCCGCCGTCTGGCCCGACGACCGGGTCCTTGAAGTCCGCCACAATCACCGCCATGCAACACGCCTCCCCGCAGAGCTACACTGCAAGGACGGGGCCAGCCCAGACCCACCAGCGCGTGGCGTCGTTCGGGGGTCGCGCTGTGGGTCGTTACGGATTTGAAAGGATTCGACCTCTGAGGTAGTTTCCGCAGTTCACCTTGCGGAAACTACCTCAGAGGTCGAATCCCGCTTACTGTACGCGCGCGGCGCCTGGGTCGGCACGCACCACCACAGTGCTGTTGACGACCTTGTCGCCGATCGTGAGCCTCACACGGTAGGTGCCCGGTCCCGCGGTCGCAGCGGCGCCGCCACCACCCCGCCCACCGCCACCGGCGCGGCCACCCGCCTGGCCGCCGGCACCACGGCCGCCACCAACAGCGACGGCAGCGACCACGGCAGGCGCCGATGTCCCAAAGCGCAGCGGCCAGAAGTACCGGTTGATTCCCGGCGTCACGGGCACCTCCGCCGACCACGTCTGCGCGCCGTCGTTGCTCGCGATCTCAATCTTCGAGGGTCCGGCGGGCGCGCGGCCCACATAGAAAGTCACCGTCGCTGAATTCTGCAGCTCGGTGGGGGAGTTCGCCGGTGGCCGCTGCGCGATCGTCAGCGGATTCCTCCCCTGGAACAGCAGATGTCCGCGCGTGGCGCCGCGACTGACCGCCTTCCAGATGGTCGCCACGCGATTACTGAACGCATGCGCGTCCGACGCCAGCACAGTCGGCGTCAGTTGCTGCAGCGGCGTGATGTCATCCAAAATCCACAGGCTGCGCCCATGGGTCGCCGCAATGAGATCGTTGTCGCGCGGGTGAATCACCAGATCGTGCACCGCCACCGTGGGCATGTCGGTCATCATCCTGTGCCACAGCGCGCCGCCATCGATCGACGCGTACACGCCGAACTCGGTGCCCGCGAACAGCAATGACGGATTCTTCAGATCTTCCTTGATGACGTACACCGGATCCCGCTGCGGCAGGTTGGAGGCGATGCTCGTCCACGTCGCGCCGAAGTCCGTGGTCTTGAACACGTACGGCGTGAAGTGGCTGGTGCGATGGCCGTCAAACGATACGTACGCCGTGCCCGCATCGAAGTGCGACGGCTCCACGCGGCTCACCCAGGTGCGCGCCGGCACCTGGCTCACCGGGATGTTGTTCCGCACGTTCGTCCATGTCGTCCCGCCGTCTCGCGTGACCTGCACGTTCCCATCGTCTGTCCCGGCCCAGATGATGCCCGGCCGCACGGCTGACTCCACCACCGAGACCAGCGTGGCGTGGGTCTCCGCGCCGCCGCGTTCGCCCATGAACCCCGCGGGCGCAGGCGTGGTGTAGTCCGGATCGTTCGTCGACAGATCCGGGCTGATGATGGTCCAGCTTTCACCGCGGTCCGTGCTGCGCAGGAGCCGGTTGCTGCCGATGTAGAGCGTCTTGGAATCATGCGGCGACAGGATCAGCGGCGAACTCCAGTTGTACCGGAACGCCGGCGCCTTCCCTTCGTTCGCCGTCACGTCGTCCATATTCAGAATCGTCTGCGGGCGCGGGGACACCGCCGTACCGGTCTGTCGGAAGTCAGCATCCAGACGCCGGACACTGCCGTTCTGCGTTTCCGTGTAGACGGTGGTCCAGTCCTCGGGATCGACGGTCGTGTGGAACCCGTCACCCGAGTGGAACTTGAACCAATGCTCGCCGAGGATGCCGTTGTAGTCGCGGCTGTTGCTCACGCCACCCCAGTTGCCGCTGTCCTGCAACCCACCGTAGACATGGTACGGGTCGCGATTATCCACCGTCACGGCGTAGAACTGGCCGATGTCCATGTTGTCGAACATGATGAACGTGCGGCCGCCGTCGTAGGTCACGGACGCACCCTTGTCGTTGCCGATGTAGAACCGATCGCTGTTGGCGGGATCGATCCACATCGCGTGAAAATCGCCCTCGATGCCGGGCAGGTTCCGCGCGAACGTGCGCCCACCGTCCTCGGACACTTGCGCTGGCACCACCAGGTAATACAGGCGGTTCGGCTGGTTCGGATCCATCTGAATGTGACTGTAGTAAAACGGCCGATCGTTGCTGGTGTTGACGTACGTCCACGTGGCGCCCGCGTCTTCAGATCGATAGATGCCCGACCCCGGCACCTTCAGATCACGCGTGGTCGCGGCCTCGACGATGGCCGAGAGAATGCGCGGGTTCTTGCGATGAATCGAAATCGTGACCTTGCCGATGTTGCCGGCTGGCAGCCCCGTGGTCAGCTTCGTCCAACTGTCGCCACCGTTGACGGACTTGTAGATGCCGCCGTTCGGACCGCCACTCTCAAACACGTACGGCCGCCGCAGTCTTTCCCACAGTCCAGCGTAGAGGATGTTGGGGTTGGTCGAATCCATCTGGATGTCAGACGCGCCGGTCCTGCCATCGCTCGGCAATCCGTTCGCCAGTCGGCGCCACGTCTTGCCGCCATCGATGGTCTTGTACAGGCCCCGATCGGGAGTGTGTTCCCAGAGGTGCCCCTGCGCCGCGACGTATGCGATGTCGGGGTTGGTCGGGTGCGTGATGACCCGGCCGATATGATGCGACTCCGGCAGGCCGACGTTGACAAACGTCTTGCCCGCGTCGGTGGACTTGTAGATGCCGTCGCCCCAGGCCACGCTGTTGCGTACGCAGTCTTCGCCGGTGCCCACCCAGATGATGTTGGGATCTTTCTGGAAGATCGCGATGTCGCCGATCGACGCGACGGGGTAATTGGTGAAGATCGGATCCCATGTGGTGCCCGCGTTCACGGATTTCCACACGCCGCCCGACGCCGACCCGACGTACACGATGGCAGGGTTGGCTTCAACCGCCTCGATGTCCGACACGCGTCCCGCCATGTTGGCCGGGCCGATGTTGCGCCAGCGGAGCTGGCCGAACAACGTCTCGACAGTGGGCGCGGGTGGCGCCTGCGCCGAGGGGACGGCGGCCACAAGTCCGCACACCAACGCGCCGAGGCCAGCGGCCAGAATGGTTTTGAATTGAGAGGGAATACCAGTCATCGTGAGCCACTCCTGTGGGGAATCGCGTCACGATAACACGGCGGCCCCCAGCCCGGATGGGCCGGGGGCTCGTGGTCGATCTGCCTTCTGTCAGAACACGTGCTCGATGTGGCTGCCCTTCACAAGCAGTTTGTCCGCCGTCTTCTTGCCTGACGCGTCCGTCGAAACATAGAGCTTGGTTTCCTTGCTCGCTTCACTCAGTTCCTTGCCCTTGCACTCGACCTTGAGGACCACCTTGCCTGTGGCATGCTCGGCGAACGAGATGATCTCCCGGTCGCAGACGAGCTTGTACTCCCCGGCCTTGAGCATGGTGGTGCCCACCATCATGTCGGCCGTCACGGTCAGATCCGACTTCACCGGCTTTTCCGTCGTGTTCGGATGCTGGGCCGCGACAACGGCAGACACGAGTCCCAGAGCGACGACTACGAGTAAGAATTTACGCATTGAATAAGGCCTCCTTAAACGTCATCCCTATTGCAACGCACGTGCCACCGCCAGACCCAGGCAACTGGGCAATTCAGATATGGTTCGGCTGGCTGGGGTGCGGCCCCTGCGGACTTCTCCGCAGTCACCGAGCGATCTCGACGACGTCGACCCGTGAGCCGTCTTGGGCGGTCCTCGTGGCGACGGCACGAACCTGCCGCCAGCCCGCGGGCCCAGACTGCTGACCGGAGTCTCCCGCACGTCCCAGGCGGACCAGGACGCCGCGGTCCACGGTCACAAACGCGTACCCTCCGGTACCCATATCCACGAACCGGCCCCGTTGGTTGGCGAGTACAGATTCGACAGCACGGTGTCCCTCGACGTACGCGGACGCGCACTGCTGCTGGACGGGTCCCGGCAACTCGGCCATCAGTCCAGCCTGAGAGTGGTGCACGCCACCGGTGCTGAACGCGCGGTCAAGGACACCCAGCGCGAAGAACCCGGCGGGATCATTCCATCGCTGTCGGCCGGTCTCGCGCCCAGAACGTTCATCCGCGCCGATCGGTTCGTTGCTGATCACCGGTGCACCGAACTCGTCTGCCAGCTCGCCGATCTGACGCACGCCTGCCACCTGGGCCCAGAGCGCAGGACCTCGATCCAGATGCACCGTTGTGTAGTCGCCCCCGCGCACCGGAACACCACTCGCGCCGATAGCCCACAGCACGCCGCGCGGCGTCGCGAGTTCCGCCCCCCACTCACGCAATCGCCCCGGTGTGAGGTCTGCCGCCTGCGTGGGGTGGCCCACTTCGTTCGCCAGTTCAAGCACCACGCCACGACGGCCTGCCCGGCCGGCAATGATGTCCACGATGCCGCGCAGGTGCGCTTTGGCGTCGTAGCCGGTGCCGGTATTGGTCAGCGCGGTGACCTCCACCACCAGTCCGCGCGCCGCCGCGCGGTCCAGGAGCGCGGGAAGCGCTGCGCGCGCGGCGTCCGGCGTCTGACCGGCCCACGCCAGCGCACCAGCGAACACCCGCACGCCGTTGAATCCGGTTTGCCTGGCCCAGTCGAGATAGGCCTCCTGCTGCGCGGGCGTGCGCACCAGCAGCGTGAGCCCAGACACCCAGCGGGGAATGTAGACGCGGCCCGCCTCGTCGACGAACTGGCGTCCCTCGATGCGCAACGCCGCGGGCGCAACGACGCCGGTGGATGAGGCCGCACCGCATGCGGCCATCACGAGGAGCGTCAGGCCGAGCAATGGGCGTGGCATAATCGGATGTTCCGATTACAGCACAGGAATCTTCCTGTGATAAGCTCGGACGCTGTGCGCCCGTAGCTCAATTGGATAGAGCACCGGGCTTCGAACCCGTAGGTTGGGGGTTCAAGTCCCTCCGGGCGCACCAGGACACGGACCGTAACGGATTTTTTGCGCCCGTAGCTCAGTTGGATAGAGCGTTGGCCTCCGAAGCCAAAGGTCGCAGGTTCGAATCCTGCCGGGCGCACCAGCCTTCGCGGGCCGCTCGCTGGGCTCGCCGCTTCGGCTGGCTATGCCGAGTTCGTCAGCTTCGGATTGGTACCAGCCGCCGGAGCCGCAAGTGTTCGCCCCACCTTTCGTGGGCCCGTAGCTCAACTGGTAGAGCAGCAGACTCTTAATCTGTTGGTTCTCGGTTCGATTCCGAGCGGGCTCACCATCCTTCGCTAGTGCCCGCGGCCTTCAGGCCGAGCTTCACGAGCAGTTCGCCGAGCGCTTCACCGCCGTCGTCGTAGCACTCAGCAAGACGCGACTCCGCATCGTAACCGCCCAGCTTGATCCCTCCCACCTTCTTCGTGGCGGGACGAATTTTCTCGATGCCAATGGTGGCCAGCGCCACCTCTTTCTTCGCGGTCTCGACAAGCCGTACGTCGAGCGTGGCCCACGCCTGGGTGTTGAAGCCGATGGTGGCGCCCGGTTCCACCTGGACCGTGCGCACGATCAGCGTGTACTTCGCAGCCCCAACGCCAAGCGCGGCCGTCGCGCCGGCCTTGACGAGTTCCTTATTCAGTTCTTCCAGGAAACGCGGCGCGTAGAGTTCCGTGCGGCTCGACACCCACGTCGCCTGGAACGCATCGCCCGACCCTGCCTTCTTGCCGTTGCGCTTGGCCACCTCGTCGGTCAGCCACTGGGTCTCCGGCGTGCCCTTGCCGCCTACCGTCATGCCCGTGTAGTCGAATTCAACGTCGATCGTCGTCTGTCCCTTGAGGACAGCGAGATCCCCCGACACGAGCTTGGCCCTGGCGGCCATCAGCGCCACCGGCACCAGAAGCAACGTCACGGCCACCACACAGATCGTCTTCATCGCACTCGTCATCGACGTACCCTCCTTGCTTCAGCCCAGTGGATTTTTCGCAAAACACAGATCCTCGACCACGCGCCCGCCAATCACGTGCTCCTGCAGGATGCGCTCGGCGTTCTCAGGCGTCACGCCGCGGTACCACGTGCCGTCCGGATACACCACGGCGATCGGCCCGCCCGTGCAGATGCGCAGGCAGGCGCACCGCGTGCGGTACGCCGGGCCCTCGGGTCCCGACAGCTCGAGCTCCTTCATCCGCCTCTTCACGTAGTCCCACGTCTCCTGCCCGATCAGCGGATCGACACAGTCGGGTCCCACGCACACAAACAGGTGCCGCGCCAGTTTGCCGACGCCAAATGACACCGCAGCGGCTTCAGGCGTTGTTCGAACTTTGGCCATCAGTACCCGGCCTTGCGCCACGCGCCGTAGCCGCCGACCAGGTTGATCACGTTGTCGATGCCGTGAGCCTTCAGTACGCTTGCGCCGATCGCCGACCGGGCGCCCGCCGCGCACTGGACGACGATGGGCTTGTCGCGCGGAATCTCCGCGATCCGATCGGCCAGCGTGCCCAACTGAATATGCCGCGCGCCGGCAATGGCACCTGCATCCCACTCGGTCTGATTGCGCACGTCGATGAGCGTCACGGCCTTGTGCTTGAGCGACGCCGCCAGGTCCTGCGCGGTCACCTGCGGCACGGTCCCCAGCGGCCGCTCACCCGCCGCCCATGCGTCGATGACGCCGGCGTCGAAGTATCCGGTCACGCGATCCAGTCCGATCATGGCGAGGTCGCGCACCGCGGTATCGATGGCACCCTCCGGATCGTCGACAATCAGATAGAAGTCTTTCGTATACGACACGAGCCACCCGGCCCACGTGGTGAAGCTCGCGTTCAACGGAATGTTGATCGTGCCGGGCACGTGCCCCTGGGCATAGGCCGCGGCCGATCTGGCATCGATCACACGTACGCCTGCCTTGAGCGCGGCATCCAGCGACCCCACCTGCAGCAACTCCGGCCGCCTGAAGCCGTGCAGCAGCCGCGGGCCTTCCTTGTTCACCCGCTTCATCTGGGCGAAGTACTTCGGCGGCTCGGGCTGTCCGGCCAGCACCGCGGCCATGAACTCCGATTCGCTCTTCACCTGAAACGCCCAGTTGAACCGCCGCTCGTACCCAAGCGTGCTGTGCGGAATGGCGCTGATGCCTTTGCCGCACGACGAACCGGCGCCATGCCCCGGCCACACTTGCAGCCAGTCAGGCTGTGCATCGAACTTGCGAAGGCTCGCGTACAACGTCCGAGCACCAGTCTCCATTGTGCCTTTGATGTTCGCGGCTTTCTCCAGCAGGTCAGGACGACCGACGTCGCCGACAAAGATGAAGTCGCCTGACGCCACGGCAATTGGCTCGCCGGCCACCGCCGAGTCCGTCACCAGAAACGAGATGTGCTCAGGCGTGTGGCCGGGCGTGTGCACCACATCGATCAGCACACTACCCACCGTGATGCGGTCGCCATCGGTCACCAACGTCGCCCCGGACTCCGCGGCAAACGCGTACTTCCAATCCGCATCCCCTTCGTCCGAGAGGAACAGCCGCGCGCTCGTCCGCGCCGCAAGTTCGCGGCTGCCAGACACGAAGTCCGCATGGATATGCGTCTCGGTGACGTGAGTGATCTTCACGCCTTCCGCCTCGGCCGCCTTGATGTACTGGTCGATGTCCCTGTTGGGATCGATGACGATGGAGGCGCCGGCGCCGGGGCAGCCGATGAGGTAACTCGTCTGAGCCACGGTCGGCTCAAAGAAGCGTTTCAGGAACATGGGGCTATTCTACTCACGTGCCTCGCTACAAGCTCGTCATGGAATATGCCGGAACCCGTTATTCCGGCTGGCAGATTCAGAAGAACGCCAGGACCGTCCAGGGCGAACTGCACCACGCACTCCAGGAGGCGACGCGCGGGCGTCAGTTCGAGACCTACGGATCCGGCCGGACGGATGCCGGCGTCCACGCACTCGGCCAGGTGGTGCACGTGGACCTGCCCACGGCCCTGCCGCCCGATACCCTGGTGGCGCGCATCAACGACCATCTGCCCCACGACATCAATGTGCTCTCGGCCGAGCGGATGCCGCCCCGCTTTCACGCGCGCCACAGCGCCGTGGCGCGCCGCTACCGCTATCAGATCTCGCGGCGCCGCTCCGCGTTCGAGAAGAACTACGTCTGGTGGGTGAAGGAACCGCTCAACCTCGCGCGGATGCGCGAGGGCGCCTCGCACCTGGTCGGCTTCAGCGACTTCCGTTCCTTCACAGACGATGACCCGGAGGAGAAGTCTACGCAGGTCCTGCTGCAGGAGTTGACGCTGACCGAGCAGGACCACTTGATCCTGGTCCACGTCACCGGTTCACATTTCTTATGGAAGATGGTGCGGCGCATCGTCGGCGTGCTGGTGGGTGTCGGGAAGGGCGACCTGACACCGGCTGACGTCGGGCGCCTGCTCCAAAAAGAATCCCCGCTGACGGCGCAATTGACGGCGCCGGCAGCGGGGTTGTTTTTGGAACGCGTCGAGTACTAGGACCTCAGAGGTCTTTGCTCATTACCACTTGACAATCAACCGGCCCCACGTCGTGTGCGCGGTGTACGGCGCATACGTGTAGTAGAGCAGGATGTTGTTGCCCGTCACGACGGAGTTCTGCGCGTTGGCATCCAGCGTGAAGTCCTGCACGGCGTACTTGTCGTACCAGTACGTGACTCCCAGCGAGATGTGCTTGTTGATGTTGTAGATGGCATCCACCGACCCGCGGGTGAGATCGCTCTTCACTTCGGGCAGCGCCACCGGTTGCGGTAGCGTGGTGGGCACAATCACTTCTTCGGGCAGCGTACGGTCTGTCACCGCGCCGGTGATGTACTCGTACGTGGCGCGTGTGCGGTTGTAGTCGTAACGCAGGAAGATATCCAGCTTCTCGGCCACCTTCAGGATGTCCATGTTGGCCATCACTGAGTGCACCTTGTCGCCGGCGTCGGTCGCCCAATTGCGTGACGGATCCAGCTGCTGCACACCCGGGTTTGCCTGACGCGAGCGCTGCAGCGAGTTGTAGTCCTCGTAGGCATACGACAGGCCCACGTTGAACTGGTCGCTCGGGCTGCCTTCGATGCCCGCGCTGTAGACGTTGTGGTTGTTGTCGCGAAGACCGAACTCGCTGTTCAGGTAGTCATCACGGCCAATGGCCGTTGAGACGTTGAACGCCCAGTTGGTCACCGGCATGAACGACCCCATCATCGTGAAGCGGTTGCGGTTGCGCTCGGCCAGGTCGAAGTGGCGCATGCCCGGCTGCTCCGTCACGCCGGTCAGGATCGTCACGTCGAAGCCTTCGCCGCGCTTTTGCGAGTACTCGTACGTCGCCCGGACGCTCAGCAGACCGGTGCTGAGCGTATCGAGCTTGATGCGGAAGGCGTTGTCCACCGTCGACTCGAAGATCCGGTGCGTC
>Ga0163144_10024169_pt1 | contig 11932 bp, 8 predicted proteins | sample OliLak19BULKMAT1_FD_123175 | JGI IMG/M metagenome (GOLD analysis project Ga0163144, IMG submission 123175) | Freshwater microbial mat bacterial communities from Lake Vanda, McMurdo Dry Valleys, Antarctica - Oligotrophic Lake LV.19.BULKMAT1 | ecosystem: Environmental > Aquatic > Freshwater > Lake...
AAGGTCGGCAACGCCGAGATGGCAACCCTCAACATCAAGGGCGACGCATTCCATCCGGAGTGGAATTATACCATCTCTCCCAGAGTGCTAACTTGAAGTCGTAATTGTTGAGCGTTGCCTAAGCGTCGCCCTTCACGTCGGCGCTCATCGACGACCAGTCCTCGGCATCGATCAGGTCGACGATCACGCGGCGTAGTTTGGCCGGGTCCTGGAACTTGTTCCGCGCCCGGCCGAAGATCAGCCCGAGCGTGCCCTTCTCCTGGCCGAGCTTCTCCAGCGCATGACGGTAATGGTCGAACAGGTCGTCGCCGTCACGCGCGACCAGCGTCGGCCAAGCATAGGCGGCCGGGATCAGGCTCGGCTGGTTCCACGGCGGCCGCGACCGCTCATCCGCCATCTTGAGGAACAGCAGATAGGTGAGCTGCTCGACACAGTCGCCGTAGCTCATCCCGTCGTCGCGCAGCACGTTGCAGTAATTCCAAAGCTTCTGGACGAGCGCGGCGGTCATGCGGTCTCGCGGGTTCGGTAGGCCTGATCCGGCCGGTTCGGTACGTCGGGATGCCGGAGTTCGAGCAGGCCTTGCTTCACCATCGCGGTGAGGAAGCGCGACTGAAGCTTCTCCGCATCCCTGTTCGTGAGTCGGGCTAGATCGGCCGCCTTGAGCCACCGACCACGACAGAGCGAGACGATGACCGAGCGCATCACATCCGGCTTCACCCGGCGGCTGCGACGGGCCGGTTCTGCCAGTGATTGCAAGGTTGAGAGGTCGTGCGCTGAGTCGGCCGAAAGCTCGCTCCCACTCTTGGGCAGGGCGATATGGGGGGAGCTGCCCTCCGTCTGGGGGGAGTTGAGTTCCTTGTGGGGGGAGTCCGGTCCCTTGTGGGGGGAGTTCCAGGCTGTCTGGCGGGACCTTCTTGTGTAAGCGGCCACGCCGCGGTTACGACGGCCGATGTGCTGCTTCAGCCCCCTGCAAGCGGATGGATGGAGGATTGTCACCGTGGCATTGCGACGTGACACGCTCGGTATCCGGCCGAGGAAAACAACGGATCCGCTAACCGATTGACCGCAGTGCATAATCACGATCCGCCTTCGTTGTTTTCCGGCGGGGGAGAAAATAACGCTCCTTGGCCCGGAGACAGCTCCGGGCGCGTGTAGACCATATTCCGCTTGCCGCGCCCTGTGATGGGCACGAGTAGGCCCCGGTCTACCCAGTCCTTCAACATCTTCGACGCCCGCAGCGTGTCGATTCCAGCGATCCGTCGGAGGTCCGCATTGGCGATCTCGCGGTACTGCGGCGGATATAGGCCGGCAGCCGACATTTCCGAAAACATCATTCGAACGCCCTCACCGGCATCGATATTGGGCGGATCTGGAAAGTCGTACAGGGCGCGTGCGATCAGTGGATTACGAGCCTTCGATCCGCTGGTTGCGATTGTCGCTGTCGTGATGTTGCTCGGGAAACCACCGGGACTCTCGACCTCGATGCGATTGTCGAACACCCTGATGAAGATGTGGCGATTGAGCCGATAGTCACGGTGGATCACGGCATTGACGACCGCTTCCTTCACCACGCGCATCGGATATTGATGTCTTGCGACGAACCGTCCCGGCTCGAGACCTTCAGACAGCAGGTCTTCGAGCGCGGTGGTCGCCGAGTGAATGAGGGAAATCAGCGGGCCTCTAAAGGGGCGCGGCGTACGCCGCAAATTCGGAGTCGACCCGGATTCGATCTGGGTGCCGGAGTAGACGAGCAATCTGATTTCGGCTCGCGTGCCGACCGTCGCCATCAGGGCGCCGGGTTCTTCCGCAAAGAGGAGCACGGCAGCGCGGCGGAGAGCGAGCGAGCCGTTGCGCCGCTCGGCGAAGCCGCTACGCATGAGCTGATCGGCGAAGTCACCGCTGCGCAAGCCGCGCGCCGCAGCGTAGCCGCGCCAGACCGGCGTATCGGCCAGTGCAGGGGCCATGTCGACGATGTCGCTCTCAGCGCTTCGCACGCCTCGCCGATATGATAGCTCGACCACTTCCGCCGCTGTCATCGGACGATTGCTCTTGTCGAGCCTCAGCCAGGTGCCGTCATCGGTGGTCGAGCGAACTGCCCCGCTCTTGGGCACGCGCAGGAGAACCACCTCAACCTTGCGGCGGTCCCGAGTAAGGGCCTGGGTCGTGAGCCATTCACATTCCGGCAGCGGAGGTTGGAACTGGGAGAGCAACTTCCGCCGCAGCTCGTCGATGTCCATCGCGTTCTCTTCGATCCCGAAGATGCGGTCAGCGCCATTGGCCCGATCGGGGTCTTCGACGCCGAGAACGAGGGTCCCACCTTCCGTGTTGGCAAACGCGCAGATCGTCGCCAGCGCCTTATGCACCATCTTGCCGGAGACGCGTTTGAACTCGAGCGTACGTCCCTCCGCTCGCTCGAGCGCCGTAGCGAGTAGCTGGCTCGCTCTGGTTGTTGGTTCCTCGGATATGCTCATGCGGCGGCACCGGAGAAGGCGCGAGTGAGGATGGATTGGCGGAGGCGGGCGGTGCTTGCGAGGGCGGTGTAGAGCTGGGCCTCGGGGTCGCGCGCGCGAGCGACATCAGCCGGTCGACTTCCGCCACGATGCGCCGCTGCTCGGCGAGTGGGGGGAGGGGAATGGGGAATCGCTCAATGACCGCTTGGTCGATCTTGGGCATGCTTCCAGATATGCCCTGAGCACGAGCCTTGAAGTACTGGCGTCCAGAATCAGCCTGGAGCGTGATCTCCAAGTATCTCACGAGGATCGCCGAGCTGATCCTCGCGCGAATCACCAGATCGGGGAAAAAGGCAAAGTCGCGTGGCCCTTCATAGAGACGAGCGGTTCCTACCAACTCCGGCGTGTTTGACATCTCAATGAACAGATCCCCGGGTTCTGCCCAGAGGCGGGCAACCTTCGCTGCATCCGCTACCGTGCGCTTGGTGTTGTGCACGGAAAAGTCACCTTCCGTCACGGCCGACAATGTGAACGCGCGGAGCCCTCGGGGATCATTCGTCGCCTTGGCCGAATGTCCGTTTCTCAGCGGCTCCCTCAGCAGCGAGTCGAGAGCAACGACCGTCCAACCGGAAGCCAGTGTCTTGGGCTTCACCGAAGGGTCAGCCACGACTGGCGGCTTGTAACGTCCAGGCCAATGCTTGGGCCGCTCTTGAAGGACGTTCGTCAATAGAGTGTCACCATTCTCAAAGGGGCTGCCGGAAAGGCGGGAGAGGGAGGCTTCAGTGGGGACGAGGCGGCCTTCGACGGCGGCCTTGAGGATCGCGGCCTTGTAGCGCGCGAGGTTCGCCTTGGCGCGCTCGAGACTCGCGACCGCCTCGTCGAGCCGCGAGAACTGCTTTTCGATCTCCGCGACGGTCGCCTGCTGGCCTTGCAAATTTGTCAGCGGGATCCTGAAGTCGAGCAACGCATTTGTATCGATCGACGCGACGGTCGTTCCGTGCTTCGAGCATGCATCAAGGATTCGTCGAGCGGCGCAACGAAGCGCATAAGCCACGTAGGTCGGCAGTACGCCTGATCTCGGGATCAGCGCCTTTAGATCTTGATTGATCGTGACTGGCAGCCGGGTTGTCGCTACCGGAAGTGTGTGTGAAAGGATGCCACTGCGGGTGACGACGAGGACGGCGCCTTCCGGGAGCAATGATGCTCGCCCTTCCTTCAGCGCAGCTTTGGCGATCTGATCTTCGGAGGAAGTTATCTCCTGGACCTTCATGTCTTTGGGAGACACCCAAGGGATCGTCCCTCGTTCCCAATATCGAGGCATTGCCTTGGACGGGGTATTGCCGCCGACCCACTCCCCAAGATCGCGCAGTGGTGTCGACTGAAACTCGATCACGCCACCAGCTCCTCATTCAGCGAGGCGATGACCTGCGGCAGCTCGGCGCCGAATAGCTGGTGCAGCTTTCCGAGGCCGCCTTGCTGGGCGAAGGGGGCGTAGTCGAAATCTTCCGATGTGAGGCCGAGATTGGCGGCGATGTGTTCGGCCATCTTGGCGAGCCACCAGCGCTGTTCCTCGGTGAAGCTCTTGCCGGCGGTCTGCGCTTGCGCGAGCCAGGCCTTGAAGTTGGTGGCGACGCGTTCGGGATAGGGGACGAGCTCGTTGTCCTGGTGCAAGGCGAAGCGCACCAGCGAGACGAGATCGGTCAGCAGGCGGCGGGTGCCGGCACCCTTGACCCGGCTGGCGTCGAGCGCCGCGTAAGCGTACCAGAGCTGGCTCTCGGTCCAGAGATGCGGCGGCGCTTGCAGCTGCTCGGCGAGAGCCTTCAAGTCCTCGTAGCGCAGCGGCGCCTTGGTCGGGCGATTGTAGAGGATCTGCAACGCGGTGATCTCGTCGCGATGCGCGGCGATATAAGCCTCGAAGCTTTGCACGATGCCGCGGGCGCGTTCGCGCGCGGCTTCCGAAAAGCCGGCTTCGAGGATGCGATCCTGGGTGACGGTGTCGATCGTCTGCTCGTTCTTCTCCTTGAGCGCGAGGATGAGGTTGCGCAGTGCGGGGTCGTGCAGCGGGATGACGGCGTCGGCGCGGCGGGCGGCGAGCGGGTCTTGGGGGCGTGCGCTTGTGCAGACGTCCCCACCCGTCGAGACGCCTTCGGCGTCTCGACCCCCGAATCGCTTCGCTCCGGGGGAGGGAAGGGGTGGCGCTTGCTCCGGCGTCGCATCGGGATCGAGGGCGGTGACGAGGCGGCGGGCGAGATCGCAGAGGGAGAGGCCGCCGGCGGCGTCGGTGATGCGCTGGAGGTCGGCGGCGGGCAGCGTCTTGTCCAGGCGAGCGAAGCGGGCGGCGATCGAGGATAGAACTTCGGGCTCGGTGTTGCCGAGCGCGACCGCCTGCAGGAGCTTGTCGAGCGGCACGCTCTTTTTCTGGTCCATCGGGCGCGAGTCGGTCTTGTCCTGCTCGCACACACCGACGCAGTCGACGATGACGAAATGGTCCTTCGCCCGGGCATCGGGCGTGACGGCCTGGAGATCCTCAGGCTTGATCACGCGCACGCCGCGCCCCTTCATCTGCTCGAAGAAGCTACGGCTCTTCACCGCGCGCATGAACATGACGATCTCCAGCGGCTTGATGTCGGTGCCGGTGGCGATCATGTCGACGGTGACCGCGATGCGCGGATTGTAGGAATTGCGGAAGGCGCTGATCAGATCCTCCGGCTTCTGGCCGGTGGTCCTGTAGGTGATCTTCTGGGCGAACTCGTTGCCCTTGGCGAATTCCTCGCGGACGATCCGCACGATGTCCTCGGCGTGGCTGTCGTCCTTGGCGAAGATCAGCGTTTTCGGCACTTCGGTGCGGTCGGGAAAGATCTCGGTCGGCAGGCGATCGCGGAAAGTCCTGATGATCGTGCGGATCTGGTCGACGGCGACGACGTCGCGGTCGAGCTGGTTCGGATCGTAGGCGAATTCCTCGTCGAGCTGCTCCCAGCGGATTTTGCGCGTGATCTTGTCGCGCTTGTCGAGGTAGTAGCCCGACTCGACCTTGCCGCCCTGCTCGCCGATCGCGGTGCGGATGCGATAGACGTCGTAGTTGACGTTGACCCGGTCGGCGACCGCCTGCTCTTGGCCGTATTCCATCACGAGGTTCCGGTTGAAGAAGCCGAAGGTCTGCTTGCTCGGCGTCGCCGTCAGGCCGATCAGATGCGCGTCGAAGTATTCGAGCACCTGGCGCCAGAGATTGTAAATCGAGCGATGCGCCTCGTCGGTGACGATGACGTCGAAGGTCTCGATCGGGAAGGCCGGGTTGTAGTCGATCGGCGGCGCGTCCTTGAACAGCGAGTCCATGCCGGCACCCGACGCTTCGTCATCGTCCGGGGACAGCTCGCGGCCGCGCAGCATCGCGTACATGCGCTGGATGGTGCAGATCGCGACTCTTGCCGTGCGGTCGAGCGTGTTCGAGGTCAGGTGCTGGACGATGAATTCCTCGCCGAACTTGAAGTTCACGTACGGCGAGGCGTAGGCGTCGAACTCCTTCTTCGTTTGCCGGCCGAGATTGCCGCGGTCGACGAGGAACAGGACACGGCGCGCGCCGGCGAACTTGATCAGCCGATAGATCGCGCTGATCGCGGTGAAGGTCTTGCCCGAGCCGGTCGCCATCTGGATCAGGGCGCGAGGCCGAACCTCGGCCAGAGAGTGCTCGAGATTGTGGATCGCCGTGATTTGGGCGGGCCAAAGTCCGGTCTCGACCAAGGGGGGCATCGCGTGCAGTCGGGCTCGGAAGCTGGTCGGCGCGACGAAGCTGGTGCCGTCAGCGCGCACACCGCTGCCGCCGATGGAGGCCGGCTGGTTCGCGACGGCCGCGTCCAGCCACTGCGCCATCGTCTCGGGTCGGTGGAAGGCGAAGACGTTGCGCGCCCGTGGCTGCGGATCGAGGCGGCTTGTGAAGCGCGTTTCGACGCCCGTGCTCTGATAGGCGAAGGGCAGCGGCTGGAGCCAGGACGGCAATCCATCGGGCAGGCCGGCGGCGTAACGTTCCGCCTGGATCTCGACGCCGCTCAGCGTGACGCCGCGCTTCTTCGCTTCGATGACGCCGGCGGCCCTGCCGTCGATGTAGAGCAGATAATCGGCGAAGCCGTGGCCGCGCTTGAGTGGGAACTCGCGGATCGCCACGCCGCGTGCGGCGCGGAGATTCGTGTCGGCGACGTTTTGAACGCTCCAGCCCGCCAGACCGAGAAGTTCGTCGATCTCGCTACGCGCTTCCTGCTCGGGCTCGCGCGGCGGCGTCATTCCATCACACGTCCAGATTCACGACCTTGAGGGCATTCTCCTGGATGAACTCGCGGCGCGGCTCGACGATGTCGCCCATCAGCGTCGAGAAGATGCCGTCGGCGTCCTCGCTGTGGTTGATCTTCACCTGGAGCAGGTGCCGCGCGCTCGGATCGAGGGTGGTCTCCCAGAGCTGGCCCGGGTTCATCTCACCCAGTCCCTTGTAGCGTTGGATCGTCATGCCCTTGCGGCCCGCCTCGAGCACGACCTCGATCAGCCGCGTCGGGCCGGAGATGTCGATCGGCGCCGGCGTTTCGCCTTTCTCCGCCTTCGGCGCGATGAGCTTGGCGAAGCGGGCGTAGAGTTCCTGGAACTCGCCGGCCATGCTGACCAGGCGTCGCGCCTCGAGCGAGTTGATGGTGACGGCGTCGATCGCGATGCGGTCGATCTCACCGCGCAGGCGGCGCTCGAAGTACAGACTCCCGTCCTTGATGCCGCCCTTCCAGCCACGGTCGGTATCGGGCGCGAGTGCGTCGAGACGCCTGGCGATGAACTGCGCGATCTGCTCGGCGCGCGTGGAATCGGCGAGCATCGCCGGATCGAGCGCGCCGAGGATCGCGGCCTGCTCGACGGCGTCGCGATTGCCGGCGCGGCGCGCGAGCGGCGTGAGCAATGCCTTGGCGGTGCGCGCCTTTTCGACGATCGCGCGCAGATCCTCGCCAGCATGCTGCGCGCCGTCGGTGCCGATCAGCGTCATGCCGTCGATGCCGCCGTCGATCAGGTGATCCTCGAGCGCGCGCTCGTCCTTGAGATAGACCGACGACTTGCCGCGCGCCGCCCGGAACAGTGGCGGCTGCGCGATGTAGAGATAGCCGGCGTCGATCAATGCGCGCATGTGACGATAGAAGAACGTCAGCAGCAGCGTGCGGATGTGGGAGCCGTCGACATCGGCGTCCGTCATGATGATGATCTTGTGGTAGCGGGTCTTGGCGATGTCGAAATCGTCGTGGCCGATGCCGGTGCCGATGGCCGCGATCAGCGTGCCGATCTCCGCCGAGGAGAGCATCTTGTCGAAGCGCGCGCGCTCGACGTTGAGGATCTTGCCCTTGATCGGCAGGATCGCCTGGAAGGCGCGGTTGCGTCCCTGCTTGGCCGAGCCGCCGGCGGAATCACCCTCGACGATGAAGATCTCGGATCTCTCCGGCGAGCGCTCCTGGCAATCCGCGAGCTTGCCCGGCAGCGAGGCCATGTCGAGCGCGCCCTTGCGCCGCGTCAGCTCGCGCGCCTTGCGTGCGGCCTCGCGCGCCGTCGCGGCCTCGACGACCTTCTGCGTGATGCGCCGCATCTCCTGGGGATGCTTGGCGAACCAGTCTTCGAGCCGCTCGTTGCACACCTGCTCGACGATCGGTCGCACCTCCGACGAGACCAGCTTGTCCTTGGTCTGCGACGAGAATTTCGGATCCGGCGCCTTCACCGAGAGCACGCAGGTCAGCCCCTCGCGCGCGTCGTCGCCGGTGATGGCGAGCTTTTCCTTCTTCGCGGATTGATAGGCGTCGGCGAGCTTGTTGATCTGGCGCGTGAGCGCGCCGCGGAACCCGGCGAGATGCGTGCCGCCATCCTTCTGCGGGATGTTGTTGGTGAAGCACAGGACGGTCTCGTGATAGGCGTCGGTCCATTCCATCGACAGCTCGACGGTGATGCCGTCGCGCTCGCCGCGCACCGTCATCGGCAGATGCAGCGGCGTCTTGGAGCGATCGAGGTATTTCACGAAGGCTTCGATTCCGCCCTCGTAGCGCAGCTCGACGACGCGCGCATCGACGCCGCGCGCGTCGGTGAGCGTGAGACGCACGCCGGAGTTCAGGAATGCGAGTTCGCGCAGCCGGTGCTCGAGCGTATCGAAATCGAATTCGGTCTTGGTGAAGGTCTTCTTGGACGGTTTGAACGTCACGCGCGTGCCGCGCCTGCCCTGGGCGTCGCCGACTTCACGCAGCGGCGCTTCCGGATCGCCGTGGCGGAAGCGCATGAAATGCTCCTTGCCGCCGCGCCAGATCGTCAGGTCGAGGACCTCCGACAACGCATTGACGACGGACACGCCCACGCCATGCAGACCGCCGGAGACCTTGTAGGAATTCTGGTCGAACTTACCGCCGGCATGGAGCTGGGTCATGATGACCTGTGCGGCGGAGACGCCTTCTTCGGAATGGATCTCCGTCGGAATGCCGCGACCATTGTCGGTCACGGTGACCGAGCCATCGGGATTCAGGGTCACGTCGAGCCCATCGCAATAGCCCGCGAGCGCTTCGTCGATCGAGTTGTCCACGACTTCGTAGACCATGTGGTGAAGGCCCGACCCGTCATCGGTATCGCCGATATACATGCCCGGCCGTTTGCGCACGGCATCAAGCCCACGCAGGACCTTGATCGAGTCGGCGCCGTATTCGGCCACCGGGTCGAGGGCGGGAACGGGATCGCTCATCGGGGAGTCACTGTGGAATCGAGGACGCGGAAGAACCGCGCGCGGCCGCGCAGCCCCATGAAAAATTCGTCGTCGGTGCCGGTCAGCCAGACCTGCGCACCCAGGGCGACGATCTCGTCGGCCAGCGCGGCGCGACGCACGCCATCGAGATGGGCGACGACTTCGTCGAGCAGCAGGATCGGCGGTCGCCCGCGCTCGGCGGCGAGGGCGCGTGCATTGGCGAGCACGATCGACAACACCAGCGCCTTCTGCTCGCCCGTCGATCCGTCCTCGGCCGCGATGCCCTTCTGGGCGAAGCGCACGCGCAGATCGCTGCGATGCGGGCCATGGGCCGCGCCGCCCTGGGCGGCGTCAGACTTGCGCGACGCGCCGAGCTGCGCGCGCAGCGTGTCCTCGGCCGCGAGGGCCGGCATGGCGGTGAGGGTGCGATCGATCTCGCCGTCGAGCGCGAGCTGCGCGGCGGGGAACGGTCCGATGCCCGATGCCGCGGCGCTATCGAGCCGCGCGACGATCGCCGCGCGCGCCGCCGCGACGGCCACGCCATGGCGCGCCATGCCGTCTTCCAATGCGCAAAGCCAGCGATCATCGCTGCAGCCTTCGCTCAGCAATCGCGCGCGCTCGCGCTGGCAATGCTCATAAGCCGACAGCTCGCTCGCATGTTCGGGCGCGAAGCCGAAGACCAGACGATCGATGAAGCGTCGGCGTGAAGAGGGGCCGTCGAGGAAGAGGCGGTCCTGCTCGGGCGATGCCCAGGCGATCGCCATCACTTCGGCAAGCGCTTTCTGGCCCTTCGCAGGCTGACCATCGATGCGCACGACGCGCTTGTCGCCGCCCTCGGGATTCTGTCCCGTGCCGACGGGGAGCGTGCCGCGCGCGCTTTCGATGATCGCCGCCACCGACCAGCGCGACGGCGTCGCCGCGACGGGCTGACGTCGCGCGAGATCGCCGAGGGACGCGCGGCGGAGGCCCTTGCCGGGCGCGAGCATGGACAGGGCCTCGAGGATCACCGTCTTGCCGGCGCCGTTGGGGCCGGTGAGCACGACGGGCTCGAGGCCGGCCTCCAGGCGCAACTGGGCGTAGCAGCGGAAATCGGTCAGCGTCAGCCGCAGGACGGCATCCGAGTGTGATGCCCGTGCGTCGAGACTCCGCCTGTCGCTTGCCGCTGCCAGCATCCGCCCTACACGCGCATCGGCATGAGGACGTAGAGCGCGCTCTGATCGGCCGTGTCTTCGACGAGCGTCGGCGCCGCCGCATCGGCCATACGGAAACGCGCGCCGTCGCCCTCGATCTGCTCGGCGATGTCGAGCAGGTAGCGCGCGTTGAATCCGATCTCGATCGGCGCGCCCGCATAGCGCACGGCGATCTCTTCCTCCGCGGCGCCGGCATCGGCGCTGGAGGCCGTGAGCGTCAGCTGGTTCTTGGTGAGGCTGAGTTTCACCGCGCGCGACTTGTCGGTGGAGATCGTCGCGACGCGATCGACGGCAGCCGCGAACTCGACACGATCGACTTCCATCACCTTGTCGTTGCCGACGGGGATCACGCGCTCGTAATCCGGGAAGGTGCCGTCGATCAGCTTGGAGGTCAGGGTGACGTCGCCCAGCGTGAAGCGCACGCGCGTCTCCGAGAGCGAAACCTGCACGGATGCGTCGGTCTCGCTGATCAGCTTGTGGAGTTCGATCACCGCCTTGCGCGGCAGGATCACGCCGGGAATGTTCTCGGCGCCGGAAGGCAGCGCCATCTCGACACGGGCGAGCCGGTGACCATCGGTCGCGACGGCGCGCAGCACCTTGATCCCGCTCGACTGCGCGGCATGCAGATAGATGCCGTTGAGATAGTAGCGCGTCTCCTCGGTCGAGATCGCGAACCGCGTCTTGTCGATCATGCCCTTAAGTTCGGGCGCCGCGAGTTCGAATTGATGCGGCAACTCGCCACCGGCCATCCGCGGAAAATCGTCGGCGGGCAGACTCGCCAGCGAGAAGTTCGAGCGACCCGCGCGCAGGCTGACCTGGCCCTTTTCGGTCAGGGACTCGATCCCGATCTGGCTGCCTTCCTGCAGCTTGCGCACGATGTCGTAGAGCGTGTGCGCCTGGACGGTGATCGTCCCCGTCTTGGCGACATCGGCGACCACGCCCTCGACGATGGCGAGGTCCATGTCGGTGGCGGTCAACGACACTTTCCCCTTCTGCGCCTCGATCAGAATATTGGCGAGAATGGGGATCGTATTGCGACGCTCGACGACGCTCTGCACATGGGCGAGCGCCTTCAACAGGGCGGCACGTTCGATCGTGAGCTTCATGGGGTGGGCGAAACTCTGTCTATCGCGTTCTGGTTTGGGCCCTTGACGCGACATCGGCGACGCGCTTTCGGAGCCTCCCGACCGTGCCCGGACACCCCGGATCGGCCCCTCCGGTCAGGCGACGGAAGAACGCATGTCGCACCGCCTGTTTCGAAGGACGGTCAATATACCAGAAGCGATTGAAGCCAGAAGAAAAACAGCCGTTGCGGCGACGCCAAATTGCGCATCCCGTCAGCCCGCGGCAGGCGCGGCCCGCGGGGCGGCGCCGAGGGTCGCGGCGAGGGCGATTTCGACCGCCTTTTGCTGCATCTCCAGACCCATCGATGCCAGGCCCGGGGTGCGCTCTCCGGCACGGCCGGCATGGGCCTGGAGCAAGGCGGCGATTTGGGCCGGAAGCGGTGGCAGATGAACGAAGCCGCAGGGCAGGCTGGCGGGCAGCCGACCCAGCAGGCGGTA
>Ga0163144_10024170_pt1 | contig 11932 bp, 12 predicted proteins | sample OliLak19BULKMAT1_FD_123175 | JGI IMG/M metagenome (GOLD analysis project Ga0163144, IMG submission 123175) | Freshwater microbial mat bacterial communities from Lake Vanda, McMurdo Dry Valleys, Antarctica - Oligotrophic Lake LV.19.BULKMAT1 | ecosystem: Environmental > Aquatic > Freshwater >...
AAGGCCCGGTAGGGTCGGGGCCGAGGCGCGGTAGCGCCGGCGGGGTCCGGGGCCGGCGCGGTAGGGCGGCGCGGTAGGGCCGGCGCGGTAGGGCCGGCGCGGTAGGGCCGTCATGAACCCGTGGGAGCTGCAGCTGCTGCAGCTCACGACGGGCCTGCGCGTGTGGCTGCTGGAGTCGCTCGCGGATGAGGATCTCGCGTTCGCGTTGCCGGGGAATCCGGCGCTCGGCGATCTGCTGCTTGACCTCGGGCGGACGGAGCGGGCGTACATCGATTCGTTCGTGACCAGGCGCCTTGCGTTCGCGGCGCCGGCCGTGGGGGAGCCGGCGGACGGCGCCGGATCCGTGGCGCCGGATCCGTGGCGCCGGATCCGTGGCGCCGGATCCGTTGCGGCCCTCCAGGCCTGGTCCGCGGCGATGGACGCCGAGCTGGAGGCCGCCGTCACGGCCATCCCCGAGGACGAGTTCCGGACCGGTCGGGTGGACCGCGGTGGGGGTTTCTCCATGCCGATCTTCGCCCAGTTCGCGACCTACCGTGAATCGATCCTCATCGTCATGGCCAGGATCGACGTGTACCTGCGGGCGATGGGCCGCCATCGCGGCGAGCAGTGGGAGGACTGGCTGGGCTGACGTGTGCCGTGGCGTCGTCGGCCTCAGCCCGCCCGTTCCACGTGCGTTTCTCCCATACGCCACCCCACGTGGCCGTAGCCAACGGATCACGCCCATAGGCCACCGGGTGTGGCGTATGGCAGGAATGGGCCCGCGACCCGTGCGTGGCGGGACCGGCCACGGCCAGGCGGATCTGGCTAACGCCACGCCCGGTGGCGTTTGGCGCATTTCGGTGCGGCGCGGTGCCGGGAAGCGCCGCGCGGTGCGGGCGGTGCGGCGCGGTGCCGGGAGGCGCTGTCGGTGCCGGGAAGCGCCGCGCGGTGCGGGCGGTGCGAGGCGCGGTGCGGTGCGGGCGGTACGGCGCGCGGTGACGGGAAGCGCCGCGCGGACCACCATTGGTGAACGGGCGCCGGTCGGGTGGCCTCGGGCGCTTGTTCGCGGTTCGTGCGCACGCCGTTGATGTTCCGTTAACCATCCCAGCCTAGCGTTGGCACGTCCCGCCGCCGTTCTGGAGACCCGTGTGCCCACGACCACCGACACCCTGCGCGCCATCCCGATGTTCGAAGGGATGAGCGACCGCTCGATCGAGGCCATCGATGGCCTGGCCACCCCGATCGTGTTCCAGCCCGGCGAGATGCTCGTCCGAGAGGGCGAGCCTGGCGACTCGTTCCTCATCATCGTCTCCGGATCGGCGTCGGTCACGCGCGGCGACGCGACGCTCCGAACGCTCGGCCCGGGCGACTTCCTGGGCGAGATCTCGTTGCTCGACGGCGGCCCGCGGACGGCCACCGTCACGGCGACGGCGGAGATCCAGGGCCTGATCATCGATCGCGCGGGCTTTCGTCGGCTCATGGACGACTTTCCGGTCGTGCGCCTGGACATCGTGACGGCGCTCACCCAGCGCCTGCGGACGCGAGCGCCCGAAATCACCGACTGAAAGGCCAACGGGCTCGAGCCCTGACTTGACCCCCGGCGGGTGGCGCCGCCATCGTTGCGAGCATGGCCACCCACACCGCCAGGCCCGCGCCGGGCCGACCGTCGCAGCCGCCGCCCGTGCCCCGCGGGATCCTGTTCTTCGTGCACGGAGCGAACGAGACGTCCGATGGGTTGGCGCGCAACGTCGCGCGCATCGAGGACCAGGTCCGCAGGCGTGGCTGGGACGTCACGGTGGTCGCGCCCGAGTGGCGGCGCCGATCCGGCCTGCGCCTGGGGAACTGGCGCAAGGCCATGTACCGCGTCGCGCGGCCGCCATCGATGGCCATCCCGACGCTGGCGGCGGGCATCCGGCGCGATGCGCTGATGAAGCTCGTCACATCGTATTTCGAGCCGCGCCGCGACACGCTCATCGATGTCATCGGCGCCCAGATGCTGGCCGACGTCATCGGCTATCACCGGCATCGCGAGAGCATCCACGCGATCCTGCGCGAGGAACTGGAGCAGGCGGTGGACGCCGCCGATGGCGCTCCCGTCCTGCCGGTCGCCCTGTCGCTCGGCGGCATCGCCCTGGTCGATCTACTCGGTGAGTGGCGCGATGCGCCGGTCGAGGCGTGCGTCACGGTCGGCTCGCAGGCGCCGCTGCTGTACACCTTCGATGCGATCCCGTCCATGCCCTACGACGAGGCCCGCCCGCCGTACCTGCCCGTGTCGTGGCTGAACGTGTACGACACGCGCGACTTCCTGTCGTTCCTGGCCGAGCCGTTGTTCCGGCGCACGGATGGCCTGGCCAGCGTGGTCGACCTGCGCGTCCACTCCGGTAAGGACTTCCCGAAGTCGCACAGCGCGTACTGGGAGCTGCCGGCCGTGTGGGACGCCATCGCCACGGCCTTCACCTGGCATCGCCTCGAGCCACTCACCGTGCGCCAGGCGCGGGCCCTCGGCTTCGAGGCGCGCAAGAAGGCGGCACCGCGCGAGCCCTGACGGCGCTGCGGCGGCGGCCGCGACGAACCCTGGAGCGCATCGTCGATTCGGCGATCGGCCGTTCGTCGTGCTCATGACGGCAGGTAGACAGCCCGCCGCAGACACCCGGAGGACTCGATCGATGGCGAACTACCTGCTGGTCTACCAGGGCGCCGGGATGCCCGCGACGGAAGCGGCCCAGCCCGAGGTCGTCCAGGCCTGGACCGACTGGTTCACGGCCCTCGGCCCGGCGATCGTGGATCACGGCAACCCGGCCTCGCAGACCAAGCACATCGGCGGCGACGGCTCGGTCCGCGACGAGGCGTCCGGCCCGACCGGCTACTCGATCATCAAGGCCGACTCGATCGACGCGGCCGTGGAGCTCGCCAAGGGCTGCCCGGTCCTGGCCGGCGGCAATACGGTCCAGGTCGTGGAGACCTTCGAGACGATGTGACCGTGGCGGGCGGCGGGCGCCTGGCCCGTCGTTCGTTGTGGACTACCCGCCCGGATCGTGCCCTGGTGCACGGCCCGGGCGGTGCTGTGCCCATCGTCACGCCGACCTGAGGTCCTTCGACGGCGTGGCCGGCCTCAGCCCTCGGCCATCTGCACCCCCGCTGTCCGGGCGTCGGCGGCGAGCGCCTCGAGGGCTTCATCGGACACGGCCGAATCGCGGGCGAGGGCCATCACCCGGCTGATTCCCAGCTCGCGGTAGGCCGCCAGGAGGTCGGCCCGTTCCTGGCCGGCGACCTTGATGTCCTCCCACCAGACGTGGACGGAGATCGCCAGGCTGGCCGGATCGCGCTGGATCTCCTCGCAGCGGCTGGCTATGACCGGCAGCGCGTCCTTGACCTCGTCGGGTGTCAGGCCGTCGAGGTTCAGCTCGTCGGCGAAGCGCGCCGCCAGGCGCCACGTGATGTTGGGCCCATTGCCGCCGACCATGATCGGTACGCGCGGTTGCTGGATCGGCTTGGGCACGTTGATCGCATCGCGTACCTGCGAGAACTCGCCCTCGAACGTCGCGTGCTCGTGCTTGTCCCCGGCCAGCATCCGCGTGATGACCTCCAGGTCCTCGCGCAGTCGGGCGAGGCGGGCCTTGGTGTCGGGGAAGCCGTAGCCGTAGGCGAGCCACTCGTCTTCCTTCCAGCCGGCGCCGATCCCGAGCTCCATGCGGCCACCACTGATGGCGTCCATCGTCGAGACCATCTTTGCCGTCAGGGCCGGGTTCCGAAACGCGGTGCACATGACGATGTGCCCGAGCCGGACCCGCTCGGTCAGCGCCGCGAGGGCCGCCAGCGAGGTGAACGACTCGAAGGTGATCTCATCGGTCGGGCGGGGCTCGGTATGGACGTGGTCGAAGAGCCAGATCGATTCGAAGCCGAGGCGCTCCGCCTGCATGGCGAGCTCGGTCGTCCGGCGCCAGGCGTCGAGCGGCGTCCAGCCGTCGTACTCGCCCGTCCAGCCTTGGGGCAGGATCGCGCCGATCTTCATCGAGCGCGGCCCTCGCGGAGCATCTCGACCGACTTCTCGATGCGGCGCTGGCGCGTCTCGGGCGACTTGGCGCTCTCCACATTCAGGACATGCCACTTCTTGTTGCTGTTGGACAGGCCGTCGAACGTGGCCCGGGCGGCGGGTTCGGCGTCGAGCGCGGCCGCGAAGTCGTCCGGGGCGGTCACCTCGCGGGGCGCGTCGTCGAGCTCGACGTCGACCGTGATCTCATCGCCGGCGTTGATCCCGGCCGCGATCCGGTGCTCGGCGGCCACCGGCAGCATGTAGATCTCGCCGTAGGCCGCGACCGTGCTCCGATACGTGTGGCCGTTGATGGTCACCGTGACCGGCGGTCGCTTGCCCTTGTCGAGCGCCTGCACCACCTCGGGCGGCACCTGGATCCCGGTCGCGGTCTTGCCCTCGAGCAGGAGCGTCGTGATGAAGCGCATGCCCCAAGGATAGGGCAGGGCTCGGGCGCCGGCCGCGACCGCCGGCCCTGTCGCGGGGCCGGGGTGGTGCCTGGACCGGGTGGTGCCTGGACCGGGTCCTCGAGCCGATCGTTGTCGCCGACATCAGGCCCCCGGAGTGCTACGTGGGCGCGATCCAGGCCGCGACCGACGCGGCCCCCGATCGGTGTCGCTTGTACTCTCCCGGCTGATGTCTGCGACAAGACGGCGATGCTCACGCCCGGGCGACGGCGCTTGTACTCCCCCGGCTGATGTCTGCGACAAGACGGCGAGGCTCACGCCCGGCGAGGCCACGACCAAGTCACGCCCGAGTCGAGCCCGCGGTAGATGGCGGCGGTTACTCGCCCGCCTCGCCAGTCGCGGCGTCCATGGCGCGCCGACCCCGCGCTGGTCCGGGGTCGGCGTGCAGGGCCTGTGCCATGCGGGCAGCGCCTTCCGGGTACGGCGACGTCAGGGCGCTCTTGACCGCCGCCGCGACGTCGGCGGCCGTGGCCGCATTCGGGTCCAGTGCGACAGCCAGGCCGGCGATCTCCAGCGCGGCGGCGCCGGCGAACTGATCGGTGGAGAAGGGCATGGCCACCATCGGCACACCGGCGGTCAGCGCCTCCGTGACGCTGTTGTTCCCGGCATGGGTGACGGCCACCGAGGCGCGTTCCAGGACCGCGACCTGGGCCAGATACGGCCGCACCAGCCAGCCGGGCGGGGCCTGGAGATCGGCCGGGTCGGTCGAGCCCGACGCCAGGGCCACTCGCACCGGGAGCGTCCGCAGTCCGTCTACCACCACCTGGAGCACATCCGACCGAGCCGAGAGGAAGCTGCCGAACGACACGTAGACGATCGGCCGGGAGTCGTCCGCGTGCAGCCAGGCCGCTACGTCCGGCGGCGCGGCTTCCGGCCGAACCAATGACCCGAGGAACGCGTGGTCTCGGGGCAGGAGCGCTCTACGCACCGCGTCGTGGTGGAGGGTCTCGGGATAATTGAACAGGACGGTCGAGCCATGCGCCGCAAAGGCATCCGCGACGGGCGCCGCCCCCGGGGCGAGGGCCAGCAGCGCGTCGTTGTACGTGGCCGTGAACCGCGCGCGCACGACAGCGCACCGATCCCGCAGCGCCACGACGTCCGCCGGTTCCGGGCGGAACACCGACGGCCACGCCACGGCCTCGCCGTACACCTCGTCACCGACCGGCAGGGCCGAAGGATGGCCCAGGACGAGATCCGCATAGTCGATGCCAGCAGCCCGCAAGGCGAGCGTCGCGGAGAACGCCAGGTGGTCCACGACGACGGCATCCGGCCGGACCGCCTCCACGACGCGCAGGACCGCGGCCGAGGTCTCGCGCGGCGCCCACAGCAAGTCATCGCCGCGGGCATCCGCCTGGTACGCGAGCGTCGGGATCATGCCCTCGCGGGTCGCGGCGAAGAACCCACGCAGGCTGTCGTCCTCGCCCGGCGGCTGGTCTTCCGGGCGGATGACCCCAGGATTCGAACCCCGACCCAGGACGAGCGGAGCGTGCTCGTAGCCGAAGTCGGCGACCAGCGGGGCGACGGCCGGGCCGGTCGCGACGACGACCCGTTCGCCGGAACTCGACCATGCCGTGGCCAGCGTCGCCAGGGGCAGGAGGTGTGACGCGTAGTCCGGGCTGATGACGAGCAGCGTCACCGACCGGCGACGGCCGCTTCGACCGCCGATGAGCGACCATCGACCGGCACATCGACGACAGCCGACCGGGCATAGACGGATTCGATGGCCTGGGCCATGGCACCGATGGTAAAGCGCTGGAGCACGAGGTCGCGACCATCGCGGGCGCGACGGTCGTCATCGGCGACGGCCATGGCGCCGTGGAGACCTGCGGCGATCTCGTCCGGAACACCTGTGTCCACCAGGAAGCCCGTCCGGCCGTCGGCCACGTAGGTCGCCGGGCCGCCGATGCGCGGGACGACGACGGGCAGCCCCGCGAACAGCGCTTCGACGATGGCCAGGCCGAACTCCTCCTTGCGGCTACCGCAGACGTACACGCCGCCGGCACGGACGGCCGGCGAGCGGCCGCGCCGGGCGGTCACAAGAAGGCGCGCGACGGTCGCGCTGGACTGGTGGCCGGCCAGCACGAGCCCGCGGGCGGCACCTGGATGCTCGGCGACGAGCGCACGGATCCGTGCCAGTTCGGCCCCTTCGTCCGGCGACGGGCGGTCCAGGTCACCGCCGACGACGATCAGGTTCGTGCTGGCGGCGAGAGCCTCGTCCTCCGCCCACGCCTGCACCACCCGGGCCATGCCTTTGAGGTCGTGCATCCGGCCGACGGACAGGACGACTCGGCGGCCGTGCCGATCGGCCGGGATCTGGGCGAGGATCGCGTCGACGTCCGGCCAGGCTGGCGCAGGCTCGGGAGCGGTCGCGACCGCGACCGCGGCGCTTTCGACCGCGGCAAAATCGGGAGCGCTTTCGACCGCGGCGTGCTCGGCCACCTTGGCCACCTTGGCCACCTTGGCCGCGGCGCGCTCGGCGCGCTCGGCGCGCTCGGCGCGCTCGGCGCGCTGGCCGACCTCCGCCGCCGCGGCCTCGATGCCCGACGTATCGATGCCCTCCGGGACCACCGTATAGCGCCCGGGATCCGACGCGATATCGATGCCGACCAGCTCCCGGAGCTGCTCGCGCAGCTCGGGCCGCGGGAAGAGCGCGACGCTCCGGGCCTGGCGCACCAGCCGCCGGACCAGCGACACCCGGAACCACAGGTGATCGCGGGCATCGAGCAGCCCGAAGTCCGCCCGCGTCAGGGCGCCCGAGCGCTCCGACGCGGCGATGAGCGCGTGCGGATCCGGCGCAAGCGAGAAGACCGTGGGCACCCCTTCCGCCCTGGCGGCCATGGAGCCAGCCAGGCTGCCGACGTCGGCCATGCGCAGGTGCAGCCGGTCCAGCGGGCCGTGGGCGCGAAGGATCCGACGGATGCCCCGCCTCGCGTCGATGAGACCCGGCCAGGCGTGCGGGATCCCGGACGGGACGCTCGACCCGATGGGCACCGCGGCGAAGGCGTGCCCGACCGGCGTCCCCAGCGACCCGATGGCGCGCTCAGCGGGACCGCGCGAGATGGTCGTCACCGACTCGATCCGAGGGCGCTCGGCCAAGGCGTCACCCAGGCGCACGAGCAGCGTCGCGATCCCGCCCGTCTCGCCCATGCCGGCCGTGCTCAGCTCCGGATCCAGCTCCGCGTGGAGGTACAGCTGACCGATCCGCAGGCCATCCCCGCGCACGGGTGCGGCCATGATGGGCGCCGCCAGGTCGTGCATGGCCAGCCGTGCGGCCTCGCCGACGCCGTCCCGCTCGCCGGCCAGTGCCCGGACCGCCGCCCAGGCGCCACTGACCGGTCGCTCGCCCAACGCCCCGATGGCCGCGACGCGCACGGGTTCGTCGTCCGCGCCCAGCGCGACGTCCTGGAGCGCGAGCGTCGCTCGCAGATCGTGGAGCAGGCCGATGCTCTCGACCAGGCGCGTCCGGGCCTCCGGCGTGTCGGAGACCCCCAGCGCTGCCTGCAGGGCATCAAGCCAGACAGCCGGCCCCGGATAGCGGCGGGCCAGGCGTTCCAGGGTCAGCTGCCCGAGCATCCCGGCGAGCCCACCCTCGGTGATGGCGTCGATGGTCCCGCGGATCGCGGCCTCGTCGCCATCCCATGCCGGTCTGGCCGCGAGCGCCCACACCGCGTGTTCCCGGATGTGCGGTCGATCGTCGCGCAGCCGCTCGATCAGGCGCGTCTGTGCGTCGTCATCGAGCAGGCGCGCCAGGCCATGGACGGCGGCGATCGCGGTCAGCTGGTCCGTCGAGTCGTCGATGGCCGCGTCCAGGGCCGCGATGCGCGACCCGGTGGCTGGCACGGCCGAGACGTTGGCGGCGAAGTCCATGCTCAGGTGCATCGCGGCCAGGATCGTCGGGGCACGGCGGATGGCATCGAGTCGGGCGTCCATACCTGATTCTTCGGCCGAGCCCGGCATCCGGACGTATCAGGGCAGACCAGGGAGGTCGCAGGGTAGCGACAAGCGCATGGTCAATCGGCGTGGAGGGCCTGCATGACCGGCGCGAAGGCCTCCACGCCCTCGAGCGAGTTCGGGCGCAGTTGGACCTGGAGCTCGTCGATGCCGAGGTCGGCGAAGCGGCGCAGCTCCGTGGCGATGGCCGCCGGCTCGCCCCGGATCTCGCGCTCCTCGGCGGGCTTGTCCGCGGGATCGCCGGGCCGGACCAGCACCTCCACGGACCGTGTGATCGTGCTCGGGTCGCGGCCGACCTCGCCACACGCGGCGTCCAGCCCGGCCAGCAACGCCGGTACCTCGTCGATGGAGCGCATCCCGCCGTTCCAGTGATCGGCCAGTTCGGCGGTCAGGCGCAGCATCCGGGGCCCGGTCGCCCCGACCATCACCGGCAGGCCATCCGGGCGGGGTCCGCGCGGCGCGAGCACAGCCGACCGCGCGCTGAGCACGCTGCCGTCATGCGTGGCTCGCCCATCGCGCAGCATCGAGGTCACGATCCGCAGCCCGTCCTCGAAGCGATCGAAGCGCCGGTCGATCGGCACGCCGTACGTCTGGAACTCGATGTCGTTCCAGCCGGCGCCCAGGCCCAGGATCAGGCGCCCGCCGCTGACCTCATCGAGTGTCTCAGCCTGCTTCGCGAGCAAGGCCGGATTGCGCAGCGGCATCGCCAGCACGTACGTGCCGAGCTCCACGCGCGTGGTTGCGGCGGCGAGGGCGGCGAGCACTGTCCAGGCCTCCCACGCCCCGCTCCAGTCATCGTCCGGATCACCAAAACCCACGTGATCCGAGATCCAGACCGAGTCAAAGCCGATTCGCTCCGCGGCGACCGCCATGGCCAGGATGTCGGCCCAGCGCGGCGTCGCGCCATCCATCGAGCGCTCGACGTAGGGGAGGTTCAGGCCGAGCCTGAGCGGGCCGATCGCCCTCACGCTCGGTCCTGTGTCGGTCGAAGTCCGACGCTCGCCAGCTCGGCCGCGGCGAGCCGGTCGAAGCGCTCACTCGCATAGTCCCCGAACGGATCCGGGGAGTGCGCGAGCAGCTCGTCGTATGGGAGGCGATTGAGCGCCCGACCGGCGAGGAGTCGATCCATCTCGCCCGAGGCGATCGCTCGCGAGGGTAGACGGATGGCGCGGCGGGCGTGCCGGAGGTCGGCCAGTCGACGCGCGCGCCAGGGCAGATAGCGGCTCAGCCACGGGATGAGCGTCACGCCGAGGACCAGAACGCCGAGCAGTCCGGCGATGAGGATGAGCAGGTCCTCCAGCTCGCCCCCGACATAGATGAACGGTTCGCCGGCGGCCCGGAAGCCTGACCGGCCAAGATCGCCGATGCCCTGACCGACGAGGGGGACGCCCGCCAGGGCGTCGCTGATGGCCCCGCCGACAGCCTGCAGGTTGGCCCCGCCGCGCTGCAGTTCGCGTCCTGTCTCGGCGTAGCCCGCCAGCGCAGCGTACAGGCGCGCCGCGAGGACGACCCACAGACTCACCCACGCCGATGTCGCAAGATCGGCGAGGACCTCACGCCTCCGAGCGCCGGGTGTCTCGCTCCAGAACGTGACCATGGCCAGCTCCCATCTTTCGGCGCGGTAGCAGCTGATGATAGGTGGCCCGGGGCGGCGCCCTGCCCGATGGGTCAGCTCAGCCGGGCGCGGCCTGTGCGGGGATCGACCCATCGGCGATCGCCTCGACCAGGCCGCAGAGCACGTCCACGATCGATCGGTCGTCGAGCCCGCCATCGGCAAGCGAGCGCCATGTCGTATAGGCGAGTGCATGGGCCAGTACCGCATCGAAGGTGGCTCGGCGCTCCGCCTGCACGACCCGGCCCTCGGCCAGGCACTGGAGCAGGGCACCGAACCGGACCTCGAACGGGTCCGGCGTGGTCAGCGCCGACGCCGCTGGATCGACATCAAAGAGCACGTTGCCGAGCATCGTCGTATTGGCGCGGTACCAGGTGATCATCGCGGCGAGGCCGTGGCGGAGACGCTGTGCAGGATCGCCGATGGCCGCCCAGTCATCGGGGTGGGGCATGGCCGTGGCCGCCATGCCGTGCATCGTGCACGCCTCGTCCAGGGCGTCCAAGTCCGGGAAGTGCGCGTAGACGGTGTGGCGTTGGACGCCGGCACGATCCGCTATGGCCCGGATGGAGGTCCGCGACGGCCCGATCGTGGCGTGCAGCTCGTAGGTCGCGGCGACGATCCGGGCACGCGTCTGCTCGACGCTCTCGAGGCGCCGTGCCATGCGATAGGGCCGGGCTGTGCCCGAGGGCGTTTCCTGGTTCAAGGGTTCAGTCATGTGCAATGAAAGTATTGACCATGGCAGAGCGCCGCGCTACAGTGCGACGATGTTAGCTGCACATGCTTGTGCAGTGAAAAAGGAGGCGCCATGACCACACAGCCCGCCATTCGCCACCTCGTCCTGCCCGGTGCCGGCGAGCGGATCTGGGACGGCCCCATCGATACGACGGTGATCGTGCCGAGCGAAGCGACGCAGGGGTCCCTGTCCATCACGGAGATGGCCGTGGCGCCCGGCTTCATGGTCCCGCCGCACACGCACGCCGCGACGGATGAGTGGTCGTACGTCGTCACGGGCCGGATCGGCGCACGCATCGGCGACGAGGAGTTCACGGCCGAGCCCGGCTCGTGGATCCTGAAGCCGCGCGGCGTGATGCACACCTTCTGGAACGCCGGTCCGGAGCCGGGACGCATCATCGAGCTGCTCACCCCCGGCGCCTTCGAGCATATGTTCCGAGGCATGGCGGACCTCGCGGCGCGGGATGAGATGACCGACGAGCGCCTCGACGCCCTCGCGCGCGAACACCAGACCGAGATCGACATGGGCTGGGTGGAAGAGCTGGCGGCCCGCTACGGGCTGGAGGTCACACTCTAGTGACGGAGGCGCGGCGTCCCCCTGAGCATCGTGACCGCGAGCTCCACGATCTCCGCGTCATCGAGCCCCTGCTCGACGGCGAGCGACCGCCAAGTCCGGTAGTCGACGAGATGGCGGGCGATGGCGCGCGCCTTCCGGCCGTCGTCGCCAACCGGGATGTCGTCGCCCGAGACCGCGGTCGCCAGCCGCTGGAGGTCGCCCTGGACCGCCTGCTGTGATGACAGGGGCATCGTCGTGAGGTCGCGGTAGATGGGGAACAGCGCCTCGGCCTTGGCCCGGTACCACGCATACAGCTCGGTCAACGCGAGTCGCACCCTCGGCTCCAGGCCCTCTACCGTGCGCCAGGCACTCGCGTCCGGCGGCGGATTCTCGGCACGCCAGTGGGCGCGACAGGCCGCGAAGAGCCCGTCGAAGTCCGGGAAGTGCCGGTACACGGTCAGGCGCGTGACGCCGGCCTCTTCGGCGATGCCCGCGATGGACGTGTTGGCGGGGCCGATCGTCGTGTGCAGACGAGCCGCCGCGGCCGCGATCTGCTGACGGGTCAGGTCGACCTGCTCCGCCCGCTTCGTCATCCGGTAGGTCCT
>Ga0163144_10024172_pt1 | contig 11931 bp, 11 predicted proteins | sample OliLak19BULKMAT1_FD_123175 | JGI IMG/M metagenome (GOLD analysis project Ga0163144, IMG submission 123175) | Freshwater microbial mat bacterial communities from Lake Vanda, McMurdo Dry Valleys, Antarctica - Oligotrophic Lake LV.19.BULKMAT1 | ecosystem: Environmental > Aquatic > Freshwater >...
CCGCCGCCAAGGATGTCATCGAAGCCGCGCGCGCCGGTCGGAATCAGGCGCAGTTTCACCTTGGCCGTCTGGCCAGGGATCGCCTTTTTCTGCGACCCGCGAGCCGCGACTTTTTTCTTCATGACGTTTCTCCTGTTCAACATTTGTGATCGGGTATCGTCGGCCGCATATCCGGCCGCATATCCGGCCCGATATCCGGCCAGATATCGCGCAGCAATTGCAGGGTCAACGCCGGTCCGATGAAAGTCACCAGCAGCTCGGTGATCTGCGCCACGAGCACGGCTTCGGCGGCCGAGACCTCGCCCGGGCGGAGGTCTGTCTCCAGGCTCTCCAAAGATCCGTCTGCCCTGATGTGCAGACCGCGCAGAATGGGAGCTTCCTCGCCGGCCAGCGCCAGGGCGCGGGACAGGAGCGCACGAAATCCGACGATGCCGATGAATTTGCCGAGCGGCCCGCGCAGTCTTTCGCAGGCCCGGAAGGGCCCGGAACCCCCTGCGCCTTCGGGATTGGGCAAAGCCGCCTCGCATGCCAGAAGCTGCCGCGCAAACGATTTCAGCTTTTTGGGGGCGCGGTTGGGCATGGGTAGATACTGGTCGCCCGTGACGCTAGCAGAAGATTGCGATGCGCCGACGCCTTCGGTCCGGCGGCGGAGACTCATGGGGTGTCTGGCAGCTGAAACGCCCATGGATCTCCGCTGATCGTCCCGCTGATGCCCATCAGCACCAGTGCGTTGCTCAGGTGGATTCCGAGCTCCTGAAGGTCGAGGTCCCCGTAGCGCTTGAATCCCATTGGAACATCCACTTTGCGCGCCCGCGCGCCCAACTCGACCCTCACACCAATCAGGCCGTGGTTATTCGCGGCGATGGCAGCTGGAATGGTCACGAAGGCCCGATAGTGCGCCCCGTAATCCCCGGCTGTCTGTGCGGCGGCCCACATCGGGCCAAACCGCGGGCGCCTTGAACTTTCTACGAACCGCGCAACCCGTATCCGCCGATCAGCCTTTGTGCTTCGGCTCCCCATCGTAAAGGGTTGGATTGCCGCCAGGGGGAAGATGGGCCGCCCCAAGAATCTGACGGAATTCCCGGTCGGCGTCTCCAGTGAGGAAGCGGTGGACCCGGGACCACGCGTCTTGCGCCGCAGGCTTAGCCTTGTCCCAAGGTAGCGAAGACGTGCCGCGATTCTTCTCCCAGTCGCGGGACAACTCGGATTCAATGTCTTCGAACTTGCGGCCACGATTCTTCTCGTACGACTCCCAGCCGTACCGATACGCGGATTCATAGATCCCGTATTCCTCGCCCTTCGACACGTAGGGAGCGGCGTTGTAGTTCTGCAACCAGTAGGCCCCTTCCTCGCTTGGATCGAAGGATTTGCCCCCGACGCTGTCGGCGGGCCCGTCAGTAGCCTGGTGCCCGGTCGCTTTTGCTTTGTATGTCATATCGCTCTCCCTCGCCCCGTCGTTTGAAGCAAATTTGGGGCGCTGCTGATGCCTGTGGGCAGCAACATCCATGCCTTCATCCTCACTATCGTCGCCCTCGAAGCCAGGCGGGGCTCCGATGATCGGCGCTGACTTCCCCCCCCGTCTGTTCGGGACCGAACGTAAGTGCCGAAGCGGTCACGGTCTCCCAAGAGTCAGTGCGGTTCGTGTCGCACCGCACCGACGCTGGTTTGGGTCACGTTCACAATGTGGTGTGGGGAAGCGTCCTCACGACCCGTTGTACTGCACCCCATTCACCCGCTGTCGTCAAATCGTGAGGAAAGAGAAATGCTCGAAACCATCGTCATCGTACTTGTTATCCTTTGGCTGCTCGGAATGATGACCGCCAACAGCATGGGTGGTCTCATCCACGTCCTTCTGGTCATTGCCGTGGTGGTGGTCCTGATGCGCGTCATCAGCGGCCGCAAGGCAATCTGACCGGCGCCACTGCGGGAAATGAAGTCCCGCAGTGCCCATAGGCAGACGAGGGTCGGCCACGGGAGAGCACGCTGAGCGTTTCTACAACGGTGTTCTCTTCCGTGCGCTCGCCGATGAAGTCCAAGACCTCTTGGAACCCTAACTAATGGAAAGACCCTCCGGCGAGAATCTTGATAGTGGCACGAGGGTTGCTTTGTGGAGACAGTGGAAGAGCGCCGCACCTCACAAAGGTCTGTATCCGAATGGCGGACACAGAGGGGCTCGCAAGGAAATTACAAAACATGAACTCAACAAAGAAACTGGGCGTAGCCGCGGCTGTTGTCCTCCTCGTCTCGGCCTTCAGCGCTCGCACGACCTACGCGGCTTCTGACGCCTGGATCGGAACCAAGGGCAAGATCGCACTTCTTACTACCGACGGGGCCGGCCGAACCGCGGTGAAGATGGACACCGAGAACGGAAAGGTCACCCTGCACGGCAAAGTGGAGAGTCAGGCCGTCAAGGACAAGGCCGAGGCTACCGTGCGGAAGATCGACGGCGTGACCAGCGTCAAGAACCTCCTCCAGGTGGTTCCGGAATCCATGGAGAAACTGGTGAAGGCCACCGACAAAGATGTCAAGAGTCGCGTCGAAGCCTCCCTCAAGAGCAACAAGGGCTTTGACAATGTCAACGTGGACTCGGTCGACAACGGCGTCGTCCTCCTAAGCGGGAAAACCGCGACCGCCGAGATCCATCTCCGCGCCATCGAAACCGCGGATCGGGTCCCGGGCGCGCGGCGCGTAGCCTCACTGATCGAGACCGACGAGAAGTAAGACCAGAGACTGCGTAATCGAGTCCCCGGAGCCTGTAGGTTCCGGGGAACGGACTTCGTTCGGAGCGTCGTGGGGAGTGGGACCCCGGGGGTTTCTATACTGCGGGCCCCGAACTCATGGAGGTCCCTCGTCTTGATCCCGCTTCTTCTCAGTTTTCTTCTTCTCTCTCCCCCTCAACCGACCGGCCCGGGCCCGGAGAGAGTTCTCCACAACGCTCGCGTCTTCACGTCTGATTCCGCGCGTCCCTGGGCCGAGGCCTTCGCGGTTCAGGGAGGCCGCATCGTCGCGGTAGGGACCTCAGAGGACATTCTGCGCCTCGCCGGACCCGCAACTGAACGTGTCGACCTTCAAGGAGCCTTCGTCTCTCCGGGCTTTGGAGACACCCACCTCCACTTCATGAGCGGCAGCCTGACTCTGAACGCGGTGCTTCTGAACGGTCTCACCGACCTGGCGCGGATCCAGTCCCGCATCTCCGACTACGCCAAGGCCCACCCGGCCCGCACCTGGGTCACCGGGCGAGGCTGGAACTACGCGGCGTTTCCCGGGAATCTCCCGCACCGAAAGTGGCTCGACGAGGTGGTACCGGATCGGCCCGCGTTCATGGAGGGCTACGACGGCCACACCGGATGGGCCAACACGAAAGCGATGACCCTCGCCGGCATCACGCGCGAGACCCCGGATCCCCCCAATGGCGTGATCGTTCGCGATGAGCAGGGCGAGGCGACCGGGGCCCTGAAGGAAGCGGCGCAACGGCGGGTTCGGCGACTGATTCCGAAGCCGAGTGACGAAGAGAAGTATCAAGCGCTCAAGTCGGGGCTCGACCTCGCCGCCTCGTATGGGCTCACGTTCGCCCACAATGCCAGCTTCGACCTCGCGGACCTGCCCACCTACGAGCGCGTGATCAAAGAGGGCGGTCTCAAGCTGCGCTTCTATAACGCTCTCCCCTTCCAGGCCGATCCAGACTCCGCCACCCTCGCTCGCTACAAGAACCTTCGCGCCCGCTTCGCGGATCCGGGGTTCCGATTCGGGGCGATCAAAGCTCTCGATGACGGCGTCGTGGAGGCGAAGACCGCATGGATGCTCGACCCCTACGTCGGCGGAGGCGGCACCGGCATTCCCAACTACACCCCCGACGAACTGAAGCGCGGGGTCGCAACCTTCGACCGGGACGGCTTCCAACTCTTCATCCACGCGATCGGCGACCGCGCGATCCGCACCACCCTCGATGCGTTTGAACACGCGGCGCGGGTCAACGGAACCTCGGACCGCCGTCACCGGGTCGAGCACGTGGAAGTTCCGCAGCTCGCGGAAATCGCGCGCTTTCGCCCCCTCGGAGTGATCGCTTCGACTCAGGCCCTCTTCGCCAATCCGGACGAAAACACCCTCGGCGCCTATGCCTCGGTCCTCGGGCCTGACCGGGCGGCACGCGCGATGGCGTTCAAGGCCATAGACGACGCCGGCGCCATCCAGACCTTTGGCAGCGACTGGCCGGTGTTCTCGATGGAGGTTTTGAAGGGGATCTACTGCGCGGTCACACGCGAAACGCCTTCGGGCACCCCGAAGGGCGGCTGGCAGCCGCAATCGCGCATCACGGTCGAAAAGGCGCTCCACCACTTCACGGCCGATGGCGCTTACGCCGGCTTCAATGAGAACGACTTCGGTCGAATCGCTCCCGGCCTCTTGGCGGATTTCGTGGTTTTGTCCCGGGACATCACAAAGGGCGAGCCGAAGGCGATCCTCGAAACGCGCGTTCTACTGACGGTAATGAACGGGCGTGAAACATACCGCGCCCCGGGTTTTGGGCCGGGCGCGACCGCAGCCGCGAAGGCGAAGGAGTAGGCAGGTCCCAATGCCTGAATTCACCGACCAGGTCATCGTTCTCACTGGCGCCTCCCAGGGTATCGGGAAGGCGCTGGCGATTGCCCTCGCTCCCCAGAAGCCCACCCTCGTTCTGGCCGCGCGCGACCAGGCGGCACTGAACGCGGTCGAGGCTCAGTGCCGTGCCCTGGGGGCTATAACCTTCGTCTTTCCCACCGATGTCACCGACGAAGGCCAGTGTCGCGATCTCATTCGACGCACCGTCGAGGCCGCGGGAAGGATCGACGTCCTGATCCACAACGCAGGTGGCGGAATGAACGCTCGCTTCGACGCCATGATCGACACCAGCGTCTTCGAGAAGCTGATGCGCCTCAACTATCTCGGCCCGATGTACCTGACTCACGAAGCCCTGCCCCACCTTAAGAAAGCGATGGGCCGGATCGTGGTGGTGGCTTCGGTGGCGGGACTCACCGGTGTGCCGCTGCGCACGGCCTATTCGGGCAGCAAACACGCGGTGTTCGGCCTCTTCGAATCGCTGCGGATCGAACTCGCGGAAAGCGGAGTCACCATCACCATGATCGCTCCGGATTTCGTGCAATCCGAAATTCACGTCCGCGCCTACGGGCCGGACGGCAAGCCGGTCGGCGACAGCACCATCGCCGAGCGCGTGGCCATGCCCGCCGACGAATGCGCCGTCCTCATCGTCTCGGCCATGGAACGCCGTCAGCGCCTGCTGATCACCTCACTTCGAGGGAAGCTCGGCCGCATCGTCCGACTTTTCGCCCCGCGATTGATTGACCTGATCGCGGCCCGCGCGATTCGCCGCGGGGTGTAGGAGGGGGCCTGCCCCTACGTCCGCCCCAAGCCCTCGGCTGTGGCCGCGGTGTTTCCGGTCTTCCGCGCCAATCGGGCGCGCGAGGCCCGGGCCCAGACGCTCGACGGGCGGGCTTCGAGCCGTTCGTCCAGCAGCAGCGAAGCGAGCGCTCTCTCCCCCGACCGGATCGCCGAGGCCAGAAGCGTCCTCTGGTAAGCGTCGCGCTGGGCATGAGAGCCGCCGAACACCGACAGATGGTGGCGCAGCGGAGCCAGTTGATCAATCACCTCGCGGTCGTCGCCGCGACCAAAGGCGGCAAGCGCACGCGCAGCGGCGAGGCCGGCCCCGCGCACCATGATCCGATTCGCCGAAGACCCAGAGGTACCCGCCGCGAACTCCTCCAGACGCTTGACCACCGCCTCCGCCTCCGCTTGCCGGCCGGCTCCCACAAGAGCCATGACCGCATGCAGGTCGTTGAAGACATACCAGGGAAGCGGGTCTTTCTTTACCCACGCATCGGCCAGCGCTTCGAAGCGCCGTTCGGTGTCGACGCCATCGAGATACAGCCGAAAGAGGAGGCCGGAGGCATCCAGCATCTCCATGGCCACACCCGCGGACCGCTCGTTGTGGATCATTTCGTCGTAGATCGCGAGAGCGCCCGCCTGATCCTCCAGCTCCAGCCGATAGATCGCGAGGTGCCAGCCATTGTGAACATTGAGGAACGTGCCCTCCATCCAGTTTTGGCGGCGGGTCTCGAGATAGCGAATACCGTCTTGCACACGGCCCTGCATCTCGTAGGTGTGAACCACCGCGTGAATGCCCCAGACGTCGTCCGCGTTCGCTGCGACCGCGCGCAGGCCGGCCTCTTCTGATCGCGCGTAGTCACCGCACTCCTCAAGGCCGAACGCCCACATGCCGTCCAGGAAAGCCGCGTCTGTATCCTGAGCGGAGAGCGCCGGCCGCGACCTCTCGGCACGCCCGCGCAGATTCCGGGCGTCGCCGGTGAGGAAGTCCACCTGATGGCCCACGGCCAGGGCCAGAAGGTCCCGAGGATGATCCGAGAGGATCGAATCGAGGGTGCGCCCGGCGGCGAACATATCGCCCTCGACCCACGACGAGATCGCGCACAGGTGGGCCTTCTCGCGGTCATTCGTTCCCGCGACTCCGGCCACCAACTCTCCGGCGGCCAGGGTGTCGGGCCACTCGCTGGACATCGCACCCACGTATGCGCGGAGAACCTTTGCCATCACGCAGCCGGGATCGGCCACAAACGCCGCTTCGGAAGAAGTGACCACTTCCGGCTGAAACCGCAAGAGGTGGTGAACCGCGCGGTCGTAGTGTCTGATCGCTTCGGCGGAGCCGTTCATCTCGAGTCCATATCGGTCAAGGGTCATGACTTCGTCATCTCCAGGGTCGTGGTTCCGAGGCGGCGAGGAAAGGGGATCGTCCGATCAACGTTTCGGAGCATCAGGATCCGGCTTCCATCCCCAGGCTTCGAGCATGATGTGGAAAAGCCTCGTGTTCGGAAAGAAGCCGCTGACCCGCTCCGAGCCCGCGCCGATGGCGATCGTCGCCACCTCTTCCCCACTATGGGAATTGTCAACCAGCACCGACTTCAGGCGAATCGGCTGATTCGTGGCCCCACCCGCCGCCTTCCACTCGTCGTAGCCGGCCAGAAGCTGCCCCTCGGATCCTTCGCCTCGGGTGCGCAGCGCGAACGAATGATCGGCGGTAAACAGCAGAAGTGTGTCATCGAGTTTCACTCTTGCCTGAACCTCCTTGATCAGCTTGTCAAAGGCCACCATGGCCTCGATCCCGATCTTAGGTTCGTGGGTGTGGGTGTCCCACTCAACCATGAGGAAGTACCCCTTGGCGCTCTTCTCGACCTCGTCGAGCGCCCGCATCGTGGCCGCGCGCACATCGACACGTTCGCTCACGACGATCACCCGCCCTCGTTCGGCGGTCGAAGCCTCCAGGGTCGGATGGATCGCTCGCCGATGCCGCGCTTCTAGCGCCCCAAGGCTGCTCCCCGCGGCCGCCAGCTGTTTCTCGATTCCGGCACGTCCGGCGCCGATCAGCACGTCCACGCCATCGCCGAAACGCGGTTCGAAGGCCTGGGCGAAGATCTCCGCCCCTTTGGAACGATCGTTGGCACTCGCGTAGCAGGCCGCGGGTGTGGCATCGACGATGGGCATGTCGGTGACCACGGCGGTCTTCAGTCCGCGCTGCTCGGCGTACTCGAGGATGGTCTTCAGCCGGCGACCATCCGATTTGCCTCGCACCGCCTCGGGCCCTTGGCTGATAACGCCATTCTGGGTTTTCTGTCCGGTGATGATCGCGGTCATGGTGCTCGCGGAGTCGGCCACGAAACCGCGCGCCGGAGAGGTGTCGCTCAGGCCCACGTGCGGCCAGCTCTGTACGTGCAGCTTCAAAGGCGCGTTGTGTCCGTACCAGCTCGCCGCATTGAGCGTGGGGATCCCGCCCGCATCGGCGATGAAAAGAATCACGTTCCGCGCCTTCTTCGGCGCCGCTCCGGCCAGGGTCGGGAGTGCGGACAAGGTGGCGACTACAAATGCCATGACGGGTCGAATGAACATCTGCGGAGTCTATCGCCCGGCCGAATCAGCGATCGCCGGGCGCGGTAGAGTCCGTGCCAGCAAGTCGGTTTCCAAAACATCACTCCCCGAGGTCTCATGCGCCCACTGCGATTGTTCTCCTTCACGGCCGCTCTCTGCCTTCTGTTCCTATTGAATCCAAGGGTCGGACGCACCGCGGATCCAGGTGAAACCAAGCTCCTCACCCAGCCCGCGATCAGCGCAACCCATCTCGCGTTCATCTATGCGGGCGACCTCTTCGTGTCCGACCACCAGGGTGCGAACGTTCAGCGGCTGACCGCCGATGATGGCCTCGAGTCGAATCCTGTCTTCTCCCCGGATGGCCGAACCATCGCGTTCAGCGCTCAATACGACGGCAACATCGACGTCTACACAATCCCGGTCACCGGGGGCGCGCCCACCCGGCTCACCTATCACCCGAACGCGGATGTGGTCCAGGCGGTGACACCGGATGGGAAGGCCGTGCTTTTCACCTCGCAGCGCGCGACCTTCACCACCCGCTATGCCCAGCTGTTCACGATCCCGCTCGGTGGAGGAATGGAGGAGGCTCTGCCGATTCCGAACGCGGCCCGTGCCACCTACTCTCCCGACGGATCGCGGATCGCCTACAACCCCATCGCGGGGCGCCACCTGCAATGGAAGTCCTATCGGGGCGGGACCACCTCGACCCTCTGGCTCTACAACCGGGAGGGCCACGGCACGCAGACCCTTCCCCAGCCGGCTGGACGCTCGAACGACACCGACCCGATGTGGATAGGGGAAACCGTCTACTTCCGGTCGGACCGTGCGGGCGAGTTCAATGTCTTCGCTTTCGACACCAAAACGAAGCAGGTCCGCCAGATCACCCGACACGATGACTTCCCCGTCCTCAACGCAGCCGCGGGCGACGGGAAGATCGTCTACGAGCAGGCGGGTGTCCTCCACCTTCTAGAGCCCTCCACCGGGGTAAGCCGTGCCCTCGCGATCACGGTGGCTTCCGACTTACGTGAGACCAGACCTCGCTTCGCCAAAGGAGCGCGTTTTGTCCGGGACGCCGCCCTCTCCCCCACGGGAGCGCGGGCCGCCTTCGGTTTCCGTGGCGAGATCGTCACGGTTCCCGGTGAAAAGGGCGACGTGCGGAACCTCACTTCGAGTGTGGCCGCTCACGACCGTTCGCCTGGTTGGTCTCCCGATGGCAAGTCCGTGGCCTGGTTCTCCGACACGTCGGGCGAGTATCAGCTCTACATCGGCGGACAGGATGGCAAAACGGTGCCGCGAGCCATCAAGGTTGTGGGCGAGGGCTTCTACGAAGGCCCGATGTGGTCACCGGACTCGCAGAAAATCGCCTATTACGACAACTCCCAGAGCGTTTATTGGCTTGACGTGAAGTCCGGAGTATCAAAGAAGGTCGCGCAGCAGCCCACCTACAGCCCCGTCAACGTCCTCCGCTACTCATGGGCGCCCGATTCGAAGTGGCTCGCGTACGCCATGGACAACGAGGCCGGAATCACAACCGTGTTCGCCTATTCGACCGAGCAGACGAAATCGTTCCAGGTGAGCGATGGTCTGATCGACGTCCAAAGCCCGGCTTTCGATCGGAGTGGCAAGTACCTCTTCTTCCTCGGGTCCACCGACGCAGGCCCCGTGAAGGACTGGTTCGCGCAGTCGAACGCCGACATGAATGCGACCTCCGCGGTCTATCTCGCCGTGCTCCGCAACGACCTGCCCTCACCGCTCGCCAAAGAGAGCGACGAGGAGAAGGCGGCGGCAGATAAGAAGGAAGAAGCCCGGGCCGACGAGAAGCCTCAGGCCACGCCGGCCGCGACCCCGGCGTCGGCCCCGAAGGGCGATGGGGCCAAGCCTGAAAAGAAAGAAGACCCGTTCCGTATCGACTTCGCAGGTCTCGAATATCGGATCCTCGATTTGCCCATCGTCGCCGCCGATTTGAGGAGTCTTCAGACCGGCACGGAAGGACAGGTCTTCTACCTGAAGCGGGTCGACGGTAAGACCTCCCTCAACCGCTACGACCTGACCACCCGAAAGAACGAAGTCATCGTCGCCGAGGCCAACAACTATGTGATCTCGGCCGACGGCAAGAAGCTCCTCTATCAAAACGGCGAGAACTGGTCGATTGTCGGATCGGGCAAGCGGGCGGAACCGGCCGAGGGCAAACTGGCGGTTGACGGCATTGAGGTGCGCGTCGACCCGCGCGCCGAATGGAAGCAGATCTTCGATGAAGCCTGGCGGATCAACCGAGACTACTTCTACGCGCCCAACATGCACGGCGTCGACTGGGCGATGCAGAAGGAGAAGTACGCGGCCTTCCTGCCCCACGTGGCGAGCCGCCCGGATCTGAACCGGCTGATGCAGTGGATGTCGAGCGAACTGGCGGTGGGACACCACAACGTCGGCGGCGGCGACGTCCGCGCGGAGGCGAAGGTGGTGCCGGGTGGACTTCTGGGCGCCGACTACGAACTCGCCAACGGTCGCTATCGAATCAAGAAGGTCTTCGGCGGTCTCAATTGGAATCCGCAGCTCCGAGCGCCGCTCACCGAACCCGGGGTCAATGCGAAGGCCGGCGAGTACCTGCTTTCGGTCGGCGGTCGGGATTTGCGTCCGCCCACCAACCTCTACAGCCTCTTCGAAAACACCTCCGGCAAGATCGTCGAGATCACCCTCGGCCCCAACCCCGACGGCTCGGGGTCTCGCACCGTCGCCGTGGTTCCGATTGCGCAGGAGGGCGCCCTGCGCAATCGCGACTGGGTCGAGGGCAATCTGAGGAAGGTGGACAAAGCGACCGGCGGCAAGGTGGCCTATGTCTATGTGCCCAACACCGCCCAGCAAGGCCACGCCTACTTCAAGCGCTACTTCTATCCGCAGGTACACAAGGAAGGCGTGATCATCGACGAGCGCTTCAACGGCGGCGGTAGTGTCGCCGACTACTACATCGACATCCTGCGCCGTCCCTTCATCGCGAACTGGGCGATGCGCTACGGCGCCGATCTGAAAACGCCCTTCGCCTCGATCCAGGGGCCGAAGGCCATGATCATCGACGAGACCGCGGGCTCCGGCGGTGACCTCCTGCCCTGGATGTTCCGGAAGTTCGGGGTGGGACCGCTCATCGGCAAGCGCACCTGGGGCGGACTCGTCGGCATCCTCGGCTTCCCCGTTTTGATGGACGGGGGCAACATCACCGCTCCCAACCTCGCGATATGGACGGAGGAGGAAGGCTGGATCGTCGAGAACGAAGGTGTCGCCCCCGACCTCGAGGTCGAACAAACCCCCGCCGATGTCATCGCCGGCCGCGATCCGCAACTCGAAAAAGCGATCGAGGTCGTCCTGGCCGAGCTCAAGAAGAACCCCACGAAGAAGGCGGCTCGTCCAGCCTATCCCGTCCGCGGCAAGACCCAGCGCGGAACGTTCCAGAAGTAGCACCAGGAAAGCACCCACCATGAAAACACGATTCACCACCGCGCTCGCCTTCGTGGCCTTTGGCCTCTTTCTCCCAACCTCCGCTCTCGCCCAGCCCGCACCCATGTCAGCCGCGGACAAGCAGAAGCGGGTCGACACCGAGGCCGAACTTCAGTCAGTTGCGATCGTCGAACGCAAACTGCTGATCCCCATGCGGGACGGCGTGCGCCTCGCCACCGATGTCTACCGACCGAAGAACGCCCCAGGTCCGGTCCCCATCGTGTTCTCAAAGACGCCGTACAACTTCAACTTCTGGGACGTGAAGAACGGAGTGCCCTCGGACCTCACCACCGCCCTCACGGCCGTGAAACGCGGCTACGCCTACGTCGTTCAGAACGAGCGCGGCCACTTCTTCTCCGAGGGGAACTACGACATCCTCGGCCCCCGACCACCGACGGCGTCGACACTCTCGAATGGATGAAGAGCCAGGTCTGGTCGAACGGCAAGGTGGGCGCCACCGGCTGTTCTTCGACCGCGGAGTGGCAGATGGCGGTGGCCGCCCAAGGACATCCG
>Ga0163144_10024173_pt1 | contig 11931 bp, 14 predicted proteins | sample OliLak19BULKMAT1_FD_123175 | JGI IMG/M metagenome (GOLD analysis project Ga0163144, IMG submission 123175) | Freshwater microbial mat bacterial communities from Lake Vanda, McMurdo Dry Valleys, Antarctica - Oligotrophic Lake LV.19.BULKMAT1 | ecosystem: Environmental > Aquatic > Freshwater >...
CTGGTCCGGTGCCGCCGACATCAGCACCACCAAGGCCGCCACCATCGGCGGCATCTTCATGGCCGTAACTGCCGTCATGGCGTCGGGGCTCGGCGGCTACGTCGCAGGCCGGCTGCGCGTGCGCTGGGCACGCACCGCAAATGACGAGGTCTACTTCCGCGACACCGCGCACGGTGTACTGGCCTGGGCCGTCGCCACCGTAATGGGTGCCGCCTTGCTCGCCTCAGCCGCCACGATCGTGAGTGGTGGTGCGGCGGCGGGCGCAGGCCCGGCTGCGGTTCTGGCTGCCGCGAATGGCGAGGCGCGCCCCGGCAGCAATCCATGGTTGGCGCCGCTGCTGGATCGTCTCTTCCGCCCCGACTACGCGGCGCTCACCGGCGGCACTGGCCAGCGAGCGGCCGGCGTGTTCGCTGGGGGGCGCGACCTCGCTGTCGATCGCGAGACTGCGCGGCGTCTCTTCTCCAACGCTTACGATCGGACCGGGACCGGCCTTGCCGCCGATGATCGCCAATATCTCGCCCAGATGGTGGCGGCGCGCAGCGGCCTGGCGCCGGCCGATGCCGAGCGGCGGGTGGCGGCAATCGAAGCCGAGGCCAAAGTCGCGGCCGACGCCGCCCGGCGGGTTGGCATGCATCTGTCTTTCTGGCTGGTCGCGTCGATGCTGCTCGGCGCCGTGGCGGCGGGCCTTGCTGCCACCGAAGGCGGGGCGGCGCGCGACGGCCGCCCCTAACCGTTGCCTTTAACCGCGGCTTCCTTTCACCGAGATCCCTTTTTCACTGCCCACCTCCAGGAGAATCTCATGGGTCGTTCCATCCTGCTTTGGCTGCTCGGCATTCCCATTCCCATCATTATCCTGCTCGCCCTGTTCTGGCGCTGAGGCCGGCATCGCCCCCAGTAAGCCATTTGTGGCGCATCCTCCGTCAACGTTAAGCCGCCTCGAGCTTCAAGCCTTGCGCGGCCTGGCCGAGGGCCGGACGGTCGATGTGCCCTCGCCGCAACGGGTGCGCTTCGAGTTCCTCGGCTTGATCGAAGAGGGGCCGAAAGGCATTACGCTTACCGCGCTGGGGCGCCGACGCGCGGAGACCGAGACAGATGCGGACTGTTCGGTACCCGACGTCGCGCCGCCCGTCTCGCCGCTGATCGATGCGCTCGGCCGGTCCAGGCGCAAGCGGCGATCGCCCTTCTGATATTACTTCTCGCCCAGCCACACCGGCCATAGACCCCGGTTGGCTTTGCGTGCCTCGGCTTCGGCGCCGGCATAGCGTTGAGCGGCTCGCGGCTCCCACGGCAGCACCTCCTCGAGATGGAAGCCGTAAGCGAGGCCGCTCGAGATCAGGTAGCCGCCGAGATCGATGGGTGCCGGCGAGGCTTCAACCATGCATTGCGCCACGGCGCGGCACTCGCGATCCCACCGCATCGTCCGGCACTTCACCTTGTGGCTACCCTTGTCGAGCATGTCTTCAAGCGCCGCCCGAGCCCGCATGCCGGCGACTGTCTCCACGCCGCTCTGTCGGTCGCGCAACTCACCGGCCTGCACGCCCCACAACCGAAGCGGCGGCTTTAGTCCGGCGCCACCCAGGGTGACGCCGTCGATGGCATAGGCCTCGCCGCTCCAGTCCTTGGCAAGTGCGCCCATGCTAGCGGCGCAGTCGGGCGGCTTGTCGGCTGTCCTGTCTGGTTCCGGCGGGCGTCGCTGCTGGGCATCGGCGGCATTGGCCGCGATAGCCAACAGGCAGGCGAAGAGCAGGGCTTTCATCGCTTAGTCCGCCTGCGGTGGGGTGGTTGGCAGCATCCGGTCGATCGCGGTGTACCAGACAGCCTGGGCTGCCTCCATCGAAAGGCCGTAGTCGACGCGCAACTGGTTCCAGCTCTCGAAGCTGGTGAGCGCCCCCAGGGCAAACAGCATCTGCTTGCGTTCCGGGGCCGGCAGCGCCGAGAGCTCCGCCGCGTACGTCAGCTTCAGCCGCGCGAGGTTGGCCCGCCGCACCAGTTCGACGCGGCCCTTGAGTTCGGCCAGGTGGTCCTGAGTTTCAATCATGGCCCGCCATAGCGGCAGCCACTTTTGGCAGGCCACCGCGCGGGTCCTTGCGTGCGCTCTGATCCGGGTCGGCCGATCGCCGTCGATGTCGTGGGCCGGGGCCTCAGCCTGGCCCGCAGCAATGGCGTGGTCAGCCGCCGCGAGGCCGAGTGCCCGGAGATCGGTGAAGCGCTCGAAGATCGACCGCACCGAATATCCCGCCTGCTCTGCAATCTGCGACGCCGTCGGGGCCCGCACGTTTCCGGCCAGCAGGGTCAGATAAGCCTCGATGATCAGCTGCCGGGTCCGCTCGCTCCGCAGCCGACGGCCGTCGAAACGGCGGCTCCGGCCCGGCGGCTTGCCCCGCACAAGATCTTGAACCATCCCTGAAACTGCTCCGGACCGGGGCTTCGAGATCGCGGGTGGCTGCTATGGCTATCCGGACGCTCGCACCGAGCATCGGAAAGGAAGCAGGACCATCCTGCCAGTGTGACGGCTTTCGGGGCGATATGCCAGCAGCCCGGCGTTTGGGGCGATTTCAGTCGGACAAGCGCTTGTTCGCTGATAGAAGATCACCACCTCGATCTCAGCTGCTGCATCGCGCGCGCTCAGCGTTCGCTCCCAGAACCCCGACAATCAGAGAGAAACGCCATGAAATTCAGGCCGCTGCACGATCGCGTGGTGATTCGCCGGGTCGAGGAAGAGGGCAAGACCAAGGGCGGAATCCTCATTCCCGATACCGCCAAGGAAAAGCCCATGGAAGGCGAGGTCGTGGCCGTCGGCCCCGGCGCCCGCAACGAGACAGGCGCGTTGGTGCCGCTCGACGTCAGAAAGGGCGACCGCATCCTGTTCGGCAAGTGGTCGGGCACCGAAATCAAGCTCGATGGCGAGGATCTTCTCGTCATGGCCGAGTCCGACATCATGGGCGTCGTCGAAGGATCTCCCGTCGCCAAGAAGAAAGCCGCCTGAGCCACCCGGCTCTGCGCTCCAGGCATTCATAGATAAGGAAGAACAACGATGTCAGCCAAAGAAGTACGTTTCGGCGCCGACGCCCGCGCCCGCATGATCCGAGGCGTCGATCTCCTGGCCGATTCGGTCAAGGTCACGCTCGGTCCCAAGGGCCGCAACGTCGTGATCGACAAGTCCTATGGCGCGCCGCGTATCACCAAGGACGGCGTCACCGTCGCCAAGGAAATCGAACTCAGCGACAAGTTCGAGAACATGGGCGCGCAACTGGTGCGCGAGGTGGCGACCCGGACCTCTGATTCCGCTGGTGACGGCACCACCACGGCGACCGTGCTGGCCCAGGCGATCGTGCGGGAGGGCGCCAAGTCGGTGGCGGCCGGCATGAACCCGATGGACCTCAAGCGCGGCATCGACCTCGCCGCCGAATGGGTGATGGAAGACCTCAAGAGCCGCTCCAAGAAGGTCTCGACCAGCCAGGAGATTGCCCAGGTCGGCACCATATCGGCCAACGGCGACAAGGCGATCGGCGACATGATCGCCAAGGCGATGGACAAGGTCGGCAAGGAAGGCGTGATCACGGTCGAAGAGGCCAAGAGCCTCGACACCGAGCTCGATGTCGTCGAGGGCATGCAGTTCGATCGTGGCTATCTCTCGCCCTATTTCATCACCAATGCCGAGAAGATGATCTGCGAACTCGAGAATCCCTACATCCTGATCCACGAGAAGAAGCTCGCCAGCCTGCAGAACATCCTGCCGCTGCTCGAGTCGATCGTGCAGTCGGCCCGGCCGCTGCTCATCATTGCCGAGGACATCGAGGGCGAAGTGCTCGCGACCCTGGTCGTCAACAAGCTGCGTGGCGGCCTCAAGGTCGCGGCCGTCAAGGCGCCGGGCTTTGGTGATCGCCGCAAGGAGATGCTGGAGGATCTTGCGATCCTGACCTCGGGCCAGGTGATCAGCGAGGATCTCGGCACCAAGCTCGAGAACGTGACGCTCGACATGCTGGGCACCGCCAAGCGGGTGCGCATCGACAAGGACAACACCACGGTGATCGACGGCGCGGCCAAGAAGAAGGACATCGAGGCCCGCGTCTCGCAGATCAAGAAGCAGGTCGAGGACACGACCTCCGACTATGATCGCGAGAAACTGCAGGAGCGGCTGGCCAAGTTGGCCGGCGGCGTTGCCATCATCAAGGTCGGCGGCGCCACCGAGATCGAGGTCAAGGAGCGCAAGGACCGCGTCGACGATGCCATGCACGCGACCAAAGCCGCGGTCGAGGAGGGTGTCGTTGCCGGTGGCGGTGCCGCGCTCCTCTATGCGACCCGCGTCCTCGAGAACAAGCGCGGCGCCAACCACGATCAGCAGGTCGGCATCGATATCGTGCGCCGCGCGCTGCAGGCGCCGGTGCGCCAGATCGCCGAGAACGCCGGCTTCGACGGCGCGGTCGTCGCGGGACGCATGCTCGAGCAGAAGGACGTCAACTTCGGCTTCGACGCCCAGAAGGCCGAATACGTCAACTTGATCAAGGCGGGCGTCATCGACCCGACCAAGGTCGTCCGCGCCGCGCTGCAGGGTGCGGTCTCCGTGGCCGGCCTCCTCATCACCACCGAAGCGATGGTGGCGGAGATCCCGAGCGCCAACGGCGGCGGCGGCATGCCGGGTGGCGGCATGGGCGGCGGTGGCGGCATGGGCGGGATGGGCTTCTAGCCCATTCGACGACCATTATTCGACGACCATGAAGCCGGGGCACGGAGAAGTGGCTCGTCTGGGGCGCGGTGTTCATCGCCGCGCTCTGGATGACGCTCTATCTGCAACCCGCCAACAATCTCGAACCTTCTTCGGGCGCCGTCACCGGGGAGCGCGTATAAGCGCGCTCCCGGTCGGCGGACCGACCCCAAGTGGAGGCTCCAATGGCGAAACCCGGCAAGCGGATGGAATACGTCTTCTTCAACGTCACCTATGAGGACGGCAGCCAGCGCTCAAACCGCCGCGTGCCGCTCGACGCGCTGGCGGGCGACGACACCGACCATTCCGCCCGCGCCGCCATCGAGGCGCAGGATCGCGAGGTCGCGGAGAAGTCGGGCAAGGCGCCGCTCGCCATCAAGGGCCTCGAGCGGGTCGGCGGCCGTTAGCCGGCTCTTCTAGTACGCAATGGCCGCGAGATAGGCCTCCGCCTTGGCCAGGTCCTTGGCCGCGCCTGCGAAGCCGACATAGCCGTCGGGCCGGATGAGCCGCAGTGCCGTCTTGTGTTCCGGCTCCTTGGCCGGCGACGCCGTCACCAGCTTCGGAAACTTTGCCGCCAGCGCCGCCGCGGTCTCGGCCGGCCCCAGCGCGGTGAACCGCATGCCGCCGGCTCCCGCTGGCAGCCGGTCGGGCCAGCGCTCGCCCGATTTCGGGCCGTTGGCGAGGGTGCCGTTCTTCACCGTAAGCGGGCTCGCGGGATAGCCGATGTCCATCTCGGACAGCTGATCGGCGATCTTGTGCTGGATCGCGGGAAAGCCCGTCGCGAACTTCACGATCGTGTTGCGCAGGCCCTGCGCCACGGGATTGCGCAGGGTCGCGGCCTCGGTGAGGCGGCCGGCGTTCTTCAGCACCTGCTCGCCGACGGCGCTGCGTTCCGGCGAATAGCTGTCGAGCAGCGCCGGCTTGGCCGCGCCCTCGATCACCAGCGCCAGCTTCCAGGCGAGGTTGAAGGCATCTTGCATGCCGGTGTTCATACCCTGGCCGCCGGCCGGGCTATGGATGTGGGCGGCATCGCCCGCCAGGAACACGCGGCCCCTCGAGTAGTCCTTCACCTTGCGTTCGTTGATGCGGAACGCCGCCAGCCAGAACGGATCCTTCATGACGATCGCGGGCGAGCCGCGATGCGCCATCAGCGCGTTGATCTCGGCGAGCGTCGGATCGGGATGCTTCTCGTTGCCGGTCGCGGGCCCCAGGTCGGCGATCACGCGCCAGCGCTCGCCGGTGATCGGGAAGAACGCCAGGATGCCGTCCCTGTGCCAGAAGATGTGCAGCCGATCTTTCGGATCGAGGCCGCTGACGTAGCCGTCGGCCAATGCCCAGTGGCTCTCCAGGGTTGAGCCCTCGAAGGCGAAGCCCAGCCCGTGCCGCACCGCCGAATGCGCGCCGTCGCAGCCGACCAGCCAGTCGGCCTGAAGCGTCTCGTCAGAGCCGTCGGCCTTCTTGAGTGTCGCCTCGACCGAGGCGCCCCTGTCGGTGAAGCCCGCCAGCTCGACCGTGCGCTCGACCCTGATGCCCGCCGCCGCCAGTCGCTCTTCCAGCACGCGCTCGGTCTCGCTTTGCGCGATCATCAGCGCATAGGGAAAGCGGCTGTCGATCGAATCGAGCGAGACCCGGGCCACGATCTCCTTGCCGGTCGAGATCTGCGCGCCATGCGCGATCATGCCGGCCGGGATGAATTCCTGGGCGTAGCCCGCATCGTCGAACAGCTCGAGCGTGCGGCTCCACAGCACCAGCGCCTTCGACTTGTCGGTGCGCTCCGCGTTCTTGTCGACGATCCGCACGGAAATGCCGTGCCGCACCAGCTCGTTGGCGAGCGTCAGCCCGACCGGTCCGGCGCCGGCGATGAGGACCTTCGGATTGTTCGGCATACGCGGGCTCCCCTGATGAACTCAGTCGGGTGCGGAGCCTAGAGGCGTGAGCGCTTCTGTCCAGCCGCGAAGGGTGCCCCCCTCAAGCCGATGTGAACGGGCCAATCCTGGCTGTCGTAAACGCCGGCCGCGCCTGGATCGCTGTCCACCATGCCGCGACCCTGGGATGTTTCGCCGCCGTCATCTCGTCGGGCGCGATCTCCTCGTCGAGGCGCTTCACGAAGGGCACGGCGCCGATGTCGGCCAGCGAATAGCGATCGCCCGCCAGCCACGCGCTCTTGCCGAGTGTCTCTTCCATGCGGTCCAGCAGCCCGACCTTGAGTTTGTCCCGCGCCTCCTGGCGCTCGTCCTCGGTGTAGGGCTTCCGCGCAGTGCGCAGCCAGGCTTCGCGCCGCTCCTTGCTGGGCACGTTCTTGAGTTTTTCAGCCAACTCCGCGTCCGACCACTGCGTGGCGATCTTGGCCATCGAATGCGCCCAGTTGAAGATGATCAGGTTGCCGATCAGCCCGTCGACATGGCGGATCCAGTTGCGCATCGTGGCGCGCTCGAACGGATCGGTGGGCCGCAGCGGCGGCTCGGGATGGGTCTCGTCGAGATATTCGCAGATCGTGCCGCTCTCGTAGAGCGAGCGTCCGTCCTCCAGGATCAGCAGCGGAATGACGCCGTTGGGATTGAGCTTCAGGAAGGCGGGCGCATGGTGCTCCATCTTCGCGAGGTCGATCAGCTTGCTCTCGAAGGCGAGGCCTTTCTCGGCGAGGCAGAGCCTGACGCGGCGCGACGCCGACGATCTCCAGCCATGATACAGCACATACATTGGGAAACTCCGGCCTATCCCGGCAGGTTGCTGATCCATGTGCGCGCCGGCCCGACCTGGCGGAAGACGCGCATCGGCCGCTCGGCCGCGGCCAGCATGCCCAGCACGCGGCCGATCGTTTCGACATGACCCTCCGGCACGACCACGGCCAGCGGGCCCACCGGGCCCCTCTCATGCGAGGCGCGCATGCGCGCGCCCAGCGCCAGGATGTCCTCGGCCCCCATATGCGTGCCGCCGCGCCCGCCGTCGAACAGCTTGCGATAGGTGTCGGCGCCGGCGCGGCTCATGTCGTCGAGAAAGGCTTCGAATTCGACGCGCGTGACGTCGCCTTCTGCAACGGCGGTGACCAGTTTCTGCTGTGGGTCGATGGTCCAGTGAAGCGGCATGACGGGCTGAACAATAGCACTCATAGTGCAATAATTCCAGCGATGTCAGGACAGGAGACTTTGGCGCGACCGTAGAGGACAGTCGGCGCGCCCATGAGAGAGACCAAGAGCGAGACCGACCTGTCGTTCAGGCAGGTGCTGCGGACCAGCCCGATGGATTTCTGGCGCCTGTGGTACGTCGGCCTGGTCGTCTCCACCGTGCGCTGGCTGGAGACGGTCGTCATGGGCATCGTCGTCTATCAGCAGACAGGCTCCGCGCTGATCGTGGCCATGGTGACCATGCTTCGGCTGGTTCCCATGGGCCTGTTCGGCGCGTTCCTCGGGGCCTTCGCCGAACGGTTCGACCGCCGCCTGACCCTGGCCGGCGTCGTGGGTCTCATGACCGTCACCTCGGCCTTGCTCGCCGTCGTGGCTTTTGCGGGAACGCTGGAGGTCTGGCACCTCGCCGTCGCCAGTTTCATCAACGGCTGCGGTTGGGCCACCGACAATCCCATCAGGCGCGTGATGATGGGTGAGGTCATGGGGCGCCATCGCATGGCGACAGCCATGGCGCTCGATGTCGGCGCCGGCAATGTGAGCCGCATGGTCGGCCCCGCCGTCGGCGGCCTGCTGCTGGCGGGCGTCGGCATAGAAGGTGCTTTCATGCTGAGCATCGCGATGTACGCGACCGCCGTCGCCGCCACGCTCCTGGTGCAGAGCCACATCCCGTCCTCGCCAGGATCGGGCGCCGTGCTGGCGCGTACCTGGGAGGGCGTGTCGCTCATCTTCGCCGACCGGCGCCTCGGCGCCATCATGGCGGTGACCGTCATCTACAACGTCTTCGCCTGGCCCTTCACCAGCATGATCCCCGTGATCGGCACCGACCGGCTGTTGCTCGGCCCCGAAGGCGTGGGCCTCCTCACCAGCGTCGACGGCGTCGGCGCCTTCATCGGCTGCATCGTGCTGGCGCTGTGGCTGAGGCCGGGCTGGCATGCCCGCGCCTATGTCGGGGGCACGGCGGCCTATCTGGTCGGGCTGATCGGCTTTGCAGTCGCCCCCACGCCTCTGCTGGCCGGCGCCGCGCTACTGCTGACCGGCCTCTCCGGAGCGGCATTTTCCACCTTGCAGGCCACGCTCGTCTATCTCGCGGCCCCGGCCCACATGCGCTCGCGCATCCTGGGGGTCCTCAGCGTCTGCATCGGCACCGGGCCGATCGGCTTCGTCTGGCTGGGCTGGCTCGCCGACCGGATCGGCGCGCCGGAGGCCACGGCGATCACCGGCGGGATGGGCCTGCTGGCGCTCGCCGCGACCTGGCCGCTCTGGCGTAGGATCTAGAGGCGAAGGATCTGAACGGGCTTCTCCTCAGATCGCGATGGCCACCTCGAGCTCGCCATCGCGCTGATGGCAGAACAGTTCGCAGGCCTCCTGGATCCGGTGGAGCGTGAAGCGATGCGTGACCAGTGGCCCAAGATCGACCCGGCCGGAGACCACGACGTCCATGAGGCGGCGCATGCGTTCCTTGCCGCCGGGGCAGAGCGTGGTGACGATCCTGGTATCGCCGCTTTGATGGGCCCGCCTGCTGGTCCACTTCCATTCGACACGAGTGTTCACTTTCGAACAGTCTTGAGCCTTCCTTTCGGGTGGCCGGCAACCGAATCGTCTCGACAGCGTTTCGCGCTGGGCGCCCTGTTCACGCTTGTCGAAAATGGAGGTGAACGCCGGTGGTGTTCGATATTGGTCTGCTGCCGCTTGAACCACACCACCCTCTGCGCCGTTTCTGGCGGAGCGCGCGAGGCTTCTGGCGCGGCCCGACGGCGCGGCGGGCCTGGAGTCTGATGGCACTGCTCGTCGTGATCACGGTGTTGCAGCTACTGGTGCAGTACCGGCTCAACCTCTGGAACAGGGACTTCTTCAACGCGCTCGAATTCCGCGATGGCGCGGAGATCTGGCACCAGACCCATCTGCTGGCGCTCTTCGCGGTGCTCAGCATCGGCCTCGCCGTCGTGGCCGTCTGGGGGCGCATGACCTTCCAGCGCGCGTGGCGCGCCTGGGTCAGCCGGCACCTGATCGAGGCCTGGCTGGGTGGGGAACGCTACCGGCACATCGAGCTGGTCAACGGCGAGCACCAGAACGCCGAATATCGCATCACCGAGGATGCGCGGCTGGCCACCGACGCGCCGATCGATCTCCTGGTCGGCCTGCTGGGCTCGGTGCTGATCGCGGGCACGTTCGTCGTCGTGCTGTGGCATGTCGGCGGCGCGCTCGATGTCGCGCTCCTGGGGGCCGCCTTCACCATCCCGGGATATCTGGTCGTTGCTGCCGTGGCCTATGCAGTCCTGACCAACGGCACCTTGATGATCGTCGGACGGCATATGATCGAGGTCATCGAGTCCAAGAACCAGGCCGAGTCGGAGCTGAAATATGCCGTCGCCCATTTCCGCGAGCGCGCGACCGCGCGCCTGTCGCTCGACGACATGGAAACCTCGACGGCCAGCGTCGCCGCGGCGTTGGCCGCCGTCATGCGCCAGTGGCGGCTTCTGGCCTGGCAATACATGCGCACGACCTATGTCTCCCACGGCAACACGCTGCTGGCGCCGCTGATCGGGCTGATCCTGTGCGTGCCGCACTATATCCAGGGCACCATGCTGCTGGGCGACGTCACTCAGGCGGCGGCGGCCTTCGTCGCCGTTCAGGGCGCGTTCAACTGGCTGATCGACAATTTCCCGCGCCTCGCCGAATGCCTCTCGTCGGCCAACCGGGTCGGCAATCTGCTCGCGGCCTTCGACGGGCTCGAGGCCGCGGAAGAGCCGATCGAGCCCGAGAACACCGAGTAAAAGCCTAAAGTCTCTCGGCGACCCCGATAAGCTGCTATAGGCACGGCCCGAGCCCGTCCCCCCTCACCGAGGTCCCCATGAGCCACGCCCCCATGATCCATGCCATCGTCGTTAGCCAGTTCACCAAGATGCTGAACAACCTGCTCGCCATCCTGGGCGAGGCGGAAAAATTCGCGACCGAGAAGAAGTTTGACGCAGGCATCCTGCTGCAGGCACGCCTCTCGCCCGACCAGTTCAGCCTGGTGCAGCAGATCCGCACCGCCTGCGACACCGCCAAGCTCGGCGCCGCGCGCCTCGCCGACCGCGAGAAGGACGTGCCGGTGCATGCCGATACCGAGCAGACGCTGGCCGAGGCGAAGGCGCGCATCGAAAGCGTGATCGCCTACCTGAAGGGCTTCAACGCCGATGCCTTTGCCAAAGCGGCCGAGCACCGCATCACCCAGCCGCGCTGGAACGGCAAGACGCTGTCGGGCCAGGAATTCCTGGTCCAGCACGTCATTCCCAATTTTTATTTCCACGTGTCGACCGCCTACGCGATCCTGCGCCACAACGGCGTCGGCATCGGCAAGAAGAACTATCTCGGCGACATGCCGTATCGCGACGCCGCCTAGACCGCGACCCAGCCTAGGCGGGGTTGCCGCCCGGCCTTGCCCGCCCCGGCATGGCCAGGGCGGCGGCGAATTCACGCTTGAGTTCGGGCAGCGTCAACATGCCGGGCCTGGGCGGAAACTTGGAGACGCTGGCGTTGCGCCTGTTCTCGTCAGGCCACAGCGCCTGGCGCGCCCGGGTGCGGGCCTCGTTGACCTTGCCGCCGCGCAGGCTGGTGATCGCTGCCGCCAGGCAGCGCCGTTCCCAGTCGCCCAGCGTCACGACGCCGCTTTCGATGGCCATCAGGATCTTGGCGATGGCCTCGTGGGCCAGCTGCTTGGAATTCTCCGGGGTAGCCTCTTCGGAGGCCGCGGCGAGGGTCTTGCGCAGGGCAAGGAGTTTGGGCGAATCGGACATGGCACCAGTATAACCGCCCGCCGCCCGCCGCACCCTCTATTGATTCAAGGCCCCTGAGCCACCACATTGTCCAAGGACGGGACCCCGAAACGAGATCCCGCGGAGGCTAGGCAAAATGGCAAACGAGAACTTCAACGCGTTCAACAGGGCCGGCACCATTGCCGACCAGGCGACGTTCGATGTCGGCCTGCGCGCCCACATGATCCGGGTCTACAACTACATGGCCTCGGGGCTCGCGCTGTCGGGCATCGTGGCGTTCGGCCTGTTCAGCTCGCCCCAGCTCGCCTCGGTCTTCTTCCAGGTGAGCGGCGGCTATGTCGTC
>Ga0163144_10024174_pt1 | contig 11931 bp, 7 predicted proteins | sample OliLak19BULKMAT1_FD_123175 | JGI IMG/M metagenome (GOLD analysis project Ga0163144, IMG submission 123175) | Freshwater microbial mat bacterial communities from Lake Vanda, McMurdo Dry Valleys, Antarctica - Oligotrophic Lake LV.19.BULKMAT1 | ecosystem: Environmental > Aquatic > Freshwater > Lake...
AGCACGACCCGCGACTTGCGCAACATTTTGACTAACTTCCGAAATGAAAAAGTGGACGCAGTGGTGCTAGATCTTTCGCGCAACGGCGGAGGAAGTTTGACCGAAGCGATTAACACGACAGGTTTGTTTATCGATCGTGGACCTGTGGTGCAAGTGAAAGATCCAACCGGCCAAGTCCAGGTCTATCAAGATGAAGAGAAGGGTGTCGCCTGGGCCGGGCCGCTCGTGGTTCTGACGAGTAAAGAGAGTGCCAGCGCCAGCGAGATTTTCGCAGGGGCAATTCAAGACTACAAACGCGGTATTGTGGTCGGCGATCCAACCACTCACGGCAAAGGAACGGTTCAAAGCCTGCTGGACTTGGGCCAATATCTTGTCGGAGCCGAAGGAAAGATGGGAGCACTCAAGTTGACCATTCAGCAGTTCTACTTGCCAGATGGTAAGAGCACGCAACGCGAAGGTGTGCTCTCAGACGTCGTGCTTCCCGCTCTCACAGCCAGCTTTGATAACGGTGAAGCAGACTTAGATTATGCGTTGCCGAATGATCAAGTAAAGCGAGCGAGTCACAATGATTACAAGTTGGTCAACAGCACGATTCTTGATCAGTTGCGAACCAAGTCCGCCGAGCGAGTTAAAGGTTCGGCGAGCTTCGATAGACTGATGCGACGGATCGAACTTTATCGCCAACAAAAAGACGAGGATTTTGTTTCGCTCAATATCGAAAAGTTCCAAAAGCGCCGCGAAGAGGTCGATGCTGAGCAGGAAGAAGAAGCGAATATTCTTGATCAGCAGTTGCCGAAGAAAGAAGTCTTCCACAAAGATTACTTTCACGAAGAAGTGCTGAACATCGCCCGCGATTACATCGAAGCGATGGCGACCATGAATCTGGCTCAAGCCGGTTAACGCTTGTGATCAATGCAGGTTAATTGCCAGTCGAATGTCAGTCGAATGCCAGTCGAATGCAATACAATTGAAGGGCGCAGCGAGAGCTTCGCCCTTTTTTGTTGTTACCTTGAACCGCTTTGCGAAGTGACCAGATGCCGCTGTTTGCTCCGACCAATAGCAACATGTTACTCAGCGGAGCCACCTTTTGGATCTTCTTGAGCGTGTTGCTTGCTTACGCAGTGCTGCTGATGGTCGTCGGCTACTTTGCACAGCGGAAGATTAAAGTCGTTGAAGATTATGTCTTGGCGGGTCGGCAACTGAAGACCGGTCTGGCAACTATCACGATGATCGCTACTTGGTTCGGTGCCGAGTCGCTGATGACCACTGCGGATGAAGTTGCATCGGATGGCGTTCGACAAGCGATGCTCGATCCAGTTGGGATATCTTTATGCTTGCTGATCGCAGGCGTCGCTGTGGCTGGTCCGTTATGGCGACTAGGATTATTAACGATTCCCGATTTCTTTCGTATGCGATACGGCAGACTTGCGGAAGCGATCAGCGCGAGCATTTTGGTGCCAAGTTATTTTGGTTATATTGCGGCTCAGTATCTTGCCCTAGGCACTCTTCTCGAACAGTTCTTTGGAGTTCCTCTAACCGTGGGAGTGTTCGGCGTCGCTGCACTGGCCACCAGTTACTCGTTGATGGGCGGGATGTGGTCAGTGACTTGGACCGATGTGATCCAGATGATTTTGATAGTGATGGGATTGCTCATCATGGCGTTGGAGATTCTCGGCGAGTTGGGAAATGGTGTGTTGTCGGACGGATGGTTGCAGCTCCGCGCCGGCAGCGAGCCTAGCCAGTGGACGATTGCAGGAGGTCCTGAATCGAAAGCAAAAGTGTTAGCTGCGATATCGGCCGTGGCGATCGGTGCGCTCGGAAATCTGCCGGTGCAAGATCTCATGCAGCGCATTTGCTCTGCTGCATCCGATCGAATCGCGCGGCGGGCCTGTATGCTGGCAGCAGGTGGTTATCTCGCGATGGGCCTGCTGCCGATTTTGGCTGGGCTGTCGGCGAGTCAACTGTTAACGGAGGTCCCGAGCCAAGGAATTATGACGGCGCTCGCGCACCGCTTGCTAAGTCCAGTACTACTGCTGATTTTTATTCTGGCGGTGGTTTCAACGGTGCTTTCAACAGTTGTCGCCGCCGTTCTCGCTCCCGCTGCCGTACTTTCTCAGAACTTACTCCAGCCGCTGGCCTCGCGCTGGAATTTACTCCGTTCCGAATCGTCCCGACTAGCCGCCCAGCGAGCCTGCGTGCTCATCATCGTCATCGCTTCCGTCACTGTAGCGTTGAGTGGCAGCGACGCTTACTCGCTCGTCGAATCCTCCTATTCCTTGTCGCTGGTCGGGCTGTTCGCGGCGTTCGTCATCGGATTGCACTGGCAACAGGCGCCTCGAGCCGCCGCGTTGGCTTCCATGTTGGTTGGTGTAGGCCTGTGGGTGGTTCACGTTAGCTGCGGCTGGGACTATTTCCTACAACCATTGTTGGACTCGGAATCTACTTTCACCGCTTTAAAATTATTGAAGGTATTTCCACATGAACTTGGGGACGCGTTACTCTCGATCGCAACATTTCTTATACTCTCGGGCATTCTGGTGCGGAAACCGACTGAACAATAGCGGTCACAGGCTGTCCTTTGCATTCCTCACCATCGACGAGATATGTGAGGCGTACGTTGCGCGAGCAGTTCAAAAATTTCGTCTCGCAGCATTGGTTATTGTCCGAACCGTGGCATTACCATGTCTATCGCTTGCCGTTGATGTTCTTCGCAATGTTTCTTGTTTCGGGCGCATGGCTCGGCGCTAGAATCGGGGATGTGCAAACGATTTGGTTTAGCATTGCGGCTGGTGCGATCGGCTGTGCGGCGTTTGGACTGCACCTGCGCGGTCGCCGAAACGGGGCGGGATTGCTGATCTTGATCAGTGCGTTTTTGTTAGGCATCTATGCGAGCCTGTCGAGTCAGCCGCTAACCGAGGACGGATTGTCGAAGGTCGCGTCGCGCGATTGGCAACCTTGTGCGATGCGAGTTCGGATTTTATCGGCGGCCGTGTGGCAACCTAATGCAAACCATCGCCCGCTTGATCCGAAAAGTGAAGCATGGAAGACTCAATGGGATGTCGAGTGCCTCGCAATTCGCGATCAGCAAACATGGCGTCCTGTTCAATCGTTTTGTCGCCTGTCAACGGAAGGCCGCGTTGACCAATATTTGCCTGGTGACACTCTCGAGGTCTATGGTCAGTTCCGGAAGTTGGCGAGCTCTGCGAATCCTGGCGGGTTTGACTTTGCAAAGCATGCAGCGCTCGATCAGCAATTCATCGCGCTGCGCGCCGAATCGCCGGTTCAACTCAAGCTGATCGGCAGTGAGTGGGGTTGGCACAGTCTTGCAAGGCTGCGCGGTTCAGTCATCCGATCGCTCGACAAGTCACTTACACGCTGGGTCACACATGGCCACGCGCCGCTGGCCGCTGCATTGGTATTTGGTCAGCGTCAGCAAGTTGAATGGCAAGACCAACAAGAACTGATGTCAACCGGCACGCTTCACATGCTGTCGATCAGCGGCCTCCATGTTGAGATCGTAGCCGCAGTGTTGCTGGCCATTTGCTTGGCTATTGGGGCCGGTCACAGCATTACGTTCTTTATGCTAGTTGCCTTCACCTGGGGCTACGCAGGCCTGTCAGGTGCTGAGCCGCCGGTGGTTCGGGCTGCAGTTCAAGTTACCGTCTTTGCGTTTGCACGTTGGATGGGTGCCCGCACACGCATCGGCAACTTACTTGGCGGTGCAGCAATCGTTATCGTGCTGCTTCGATCCTCGAACATCAACAACGTAGGTGTGCAACTTTCATTTTTAGCAGTTGCAACGATTGGCTTTTTCATCAGTACAACGCGGCAGCGAGCAGCCCGCGATCGCCTGCAAGCGGTCATCGATGAAACGCTACCCGCTTGGCGACTCTGGTTGCGAGCTTTCTCTCGCAAAGTACTGGCGCTGACCTACCTTAGCTTTTGGATCACACTATTCACCTGTCCGCTAGTTTGGACTAACTTTCATGTCCTCTCGCCGATTGCGGTCGTTCTCAATGTGCTCATTTCCGTCCCGTTGACGATCAGTCTCTTAAGCGGACTTTGCACAGGCTTACTCGGCTGGATCGCACCTATCGGCTGGATTGGAGGTCATATTTGCGGCACATCGTTGAGCTTCATTACCAGTGCAGTCGTTTGGGGCGCGTCGGTTCCGTTCGGGCACTGCTGGTTGCCAGCACCTGCGGCTTGGTGGACGATAACTTTCTATGCATTCGCTTTCTTGTGGTTGATTGTCTTTGGCCGCGCGCGACTGAAGAGTCTAAGTGTGGTGTTGCTGATTTGGTTACTGCTTGGCATCTCGCCTTGGGCAACTGGACCGCGCGGTTTGTTCATGTCGCTTCCGAGTTTGCCGACGGCGCCTGCTCTGTCGCAAGACTTGCGTTGCACTTTCTTGAGTGTCGGTCACGGAACGTCAGTGGTGATCGAGTTGCCCGGCGGCGAGGTCTGGCTGTACGACGCGGGGCACTTGGGCTCAGCAGAACGCAGTCACCAAGAAATTGCGGCTTCGCTGTGGGACCTCAAGACGGCTCGCATCCAGCGTTTGATTCTTTCGCATGCCGATTCCGATCACTACAACGCGACGCTCGGATTACTGGAACGGTTTGCGATCGGTTCAGTCGTGAGCACTCCGCAGTTTTGGGTGAACGAAGATCGTGATGTCCAAGCGGTCATTAAGCGGCTGAAGGATCAGCGATGCGACTTGCAGACTTGGGCCTATCCCGATCGATCAACCGCGAACGAGGTGCACTTTCAAGTACTACATCCGAGCTCCGCGTGGCGAGGTGTAACGGACAACGCAGACAGCTTGTGCTTACTGATCGAGTTTGCAGGAAAACGCATTTTGTTGCCGGGCGATTTAGAGGGCGCGGGATTGTCGCAGCTAGTCACTTTGCCAGCTCGTCCGTGTCATGTTGTCATGGCACCGCATCATGGAAGCACAACTCACGATCCAACCAATCTCTTGCTCTGGTGTCAACCAGAAGCGGTCGTCATCAGCGGTAGTTCTCGGGCCACGCGTCCGGAAGTGATCGAACTTTTTTCTCAAGTTCCTGCCACGTTGGCGATTACGCACCGCGATGGCGCCATTCAAGTTCGCATTCAGAACGATGGAACACTGTCGCTTTGGCGGTGGGCCATCGATCATTGGGAACAGGTCGGCACTTAGGAGCAGTCCCGAATTAAGTTCCGCATTTCAATTGTAGCGGTAGGGCGCGAGCCCTCCAGTTCTTTGACACCAGACGGATTGCGCTGTCCCGCTCAAGAGGCAATCTATTTCGGGACTGTTCCTCAGTTCGTGTTTTGCCTTAGGAGGCGTTCGAAGTTGCAAACCACCGCCGCAGCATTCTAGGTTGGCAACGCATTCTAGGTTACCGAACGATTGATCCTGCGTATACTGTTGGACACTCCCTTCAAGCGTTTCAACATGATGAATTAAAGCGGACTCTATTGATGAATCGCTCACTGACACCACGTCAACAACAAGTCTACGATTTCATTCGCGAGAAAATTGTAGCGCGCGGTTTTGGTCCGACCGTGCGCGAGATCGGTGACTTTCTACAGATAAGCTCTCCGAACGGAGTTGTCTGTCATCTGAAAGCGCTTGAACGGAAAGGGATGATTCATCGCTTAGCAAACAAAAGCCGAGCGATTGAGCTGACCGAAATCATTTCTCGCGACAAGCAGTATTCGTTGCCGCTTGGCGGTCGGATGCTAGGCGACATCTGTTCGTTCAGTGTTGAAGCGGGCGAAGTTGTCGACCTTCTGAGGTTCATTGGCGAAGATCGATTTGCGGTCAAAGTTGTCGGCGACTCGCTGAAGGACGTGCATATCGCTGCCGGCGACTCGATCATCATTCAACGTCAAACAACCGCCTCCGCCGGTCAATTGGTTTTGGCTAACGTTCCCAACGAAGGCACGAAGATCGTTTACTGGATGCCGGAAAGCAACCGCATTCGTTTGCAACCGATCAATCACAACGCGGCGCCTCAGTTCGTTGACAAAGCCGAAGTCGTGGGCGTTGTAATTGGAGTGTTTCGCGAGTTTTAAGGAACCGTCCCGAAATAGATTCCCTCTTTAGCGGGACAGCGCAATCCGTCTGGTGTCAAAGAACCGGAGGGCTGGCGTCCGGCCGCTACAGTTGAAATGCGCAAGTTAATTCCGGACTACGCCTAAGCCGATTTTGCGGTCTGCGTACCAGCGGCGGATTGGCTGAGTTTGTTGTAAAGCGTCTTCAAACTGATTCCCAAATCGTCAGCCGCCGCTTGCTTGTTACCACCATGACGATTGACCGCTTCGTGGATGGCTGCTTCTTCCAGTTCCTTAAGCGAAAGCGGCCCAAGGGTGCGCAATTCTTTGCGAAGCCGCCGGTCCGTAAAGTGTCGCGGCAGGTGTTCAGGCAGAATTGGCGGTTGCTCACACAAGATTGTTGCGTGCTCGATTACATTCGCAAGTTCGCGGACATTGCCGGGCCAAACGTGATTCAGCAACTCGTTCATGGCTTCGTGACTGAACAGCGCGGAGTCGGATATCGAATCTTGGCGAAAGCGTCTGAACAGATGCACGGCAAGTTTTGGAATATCGGACGGATGCTCGCGGAGTGCGGGCAGATGGATTTCGAAAGTGTTGATGCGAAACATCAAGTCTTCTCGGAACGAGCCATCTTCGACCATCTGTTCGAGATTACGATGCGTTGCGCAAACAACTCTCACGTCAACTTTGAGCGGATCGTTATCGCCGACGCGCCGCATCTCACCGCTTTCAAGAATGCGCAGCAGTTTGGCTTGCATGCCAAGCGGCAGCTCACCAATCTCGTCGAGAAATATCGTGCCGCCGTTGGCCACTTCGAACAGTCCTTCGCGATGCGAGTCAGCGCCAGTAAAAGCACCTTTCCGATGCCCAAACAATTCGCTCTCAATCAAGTTCTCAGGCAATGCACCGCAGTTTATCGCAACGAATGGTTCACCTTTGCGATGACTCTGTTCATGAACCGCTCGAGCGACCAGTTCTTTACCGCAACCCGTTTCGCCCCGTATCAGAGCTGTCGAATTTGTCGGCGCTACTTTGGCCACCAACTTGGCGACCGCGAGCATCAGCGGATGATCGCCTACAAGCTGTACTTGAGTCTGGCTTGATTCAATCTGCTTTTTGTTTGCATGATACTTTTTGACCCGATCGCGTCGCTGCAAAATGCTGTCCAGCAGCGTTTGCAACTCTGCCAAGCGACACGGTTTCGTCAGGTAATCGCAAGCTCCATATCGCAATGCCTGCACGGCGGTACCAAGCGACTCTTTCCCAGTGAGCACGATGGCTTCGGTTTCAGGCGAGATTTCTTTCGCGCGGCGAATCACCTCCAGCCCATTCATGCCGGGCATGTCCAGATCGACCAGCACACAGTCAAACGACTCGCGTTCAAGCGTAGCGACGGCCGTGATACCATCGGGACAAACGACCACACGATGCCCCAGACGAGGCAACTCCATGCTCATCAGGTCCTGCAAGGATTCTTCATCATCCGCAAAGAGGATCTTCAATCCGTTAAGCGGCTGCTTTGATGGTTTCATGCGATTGCGAATTCGTTTTTTCGAGAGGTAAAGTCAACACAAACTTCGACCCCATGCCCGGCCCTTCACTGGATGCGACCAGTTCGCCCGCATGGTCTTGTACAATACGATAAGTGATCGAAAGTCCCAAGCCCGTTCCACGACCATCGCGACGGCGAGTAAAGAACGGCTCGAAGAGATGGTCGAGAACTTCCTCAGTCATGCCACAACCGTTATCGCGCACTGTCAACGTAAACACAGTTTCGTCATGCTCTAGCATCACGGTAACCAAGCCGCCATCGTCGACCGAATCGAGAGCGTTGGTCAGTAAATTTAAGACGACTTGCTTCAGCTCCGGTGGGCTAACCCATGCGGTTAAACCTTCTTCACCGATGTATTCGATGTGCTTGTTGCGGTACTGGCCCAGGTGCTGAACAAGCGCGATCATGTCGGAAACGGATTCGTTTACATCCGTTTTTTGCTTGCGTTGCGATTCACTCAACCGCGAGAAGTCGAGCAAGCGTTCCGTAATTCCCTTGCAGCGGAAGGCTTCATCTTGGATCCGTTTTAGATATTTGCGCAATACCTCAAGCTCTTGCTGGTCGTACTGAACTTCAGCCGCTTCGCCGTTCGCGCTTTCGCACTGCACATGTAGGATTTCGTGCAGCCGCCCTTCTAGCGCCTCGGCGCTCCAGGCGATTGAGGCAAGAGGATTGTTGATTTCGTGTGCAACGCCGGCTGCGAGAAAACCGACGCTGGCAAGCTGCTCGCTGCGAACTACTTCACGCGTTCGCTGCTGCACTTTCTCATTCAAGTTGTCACGAATCTCGACGAAACGCCGAGTCATGCTGTTCAGCGCGCTGGCAAGTTCCGCAAGCTCGTCGTGCGAATGCAATTCAATCTGCTGCTCGAACTGGCCGCCGGCAATGCTGCGACTGCCTGCAAGCAAAACTTTGAATGGCTGCACAACGGCGATGCGAAAATACCAAAAAGCAACTCCCAGAATGATCAGAGCGCAAGTCGCCGAAAGTGCGTTGAACGCAATCCAACTTCGGTACCGAATACGCTCGTCATCGCGGAAATTTAACATCCACTCAAGCAAGTAAGTAGGTAGCTTGTGTGTCATCTTGCCCAGCTCGACGAGATCATATTCAGAAATCGCTTGCTGAGGATCGGCAATCAATTGCGTTTGGAGAGCTTGGACGCGCTTACTCATTAGGTTGATCATCGCCAATTCTTCGCTGCGATCGGTCATCGAGGGTCCCAGTTTAATATGCCCCGTCAAATGCGACCGGTAATCAGCGAGGCTCATCATGATCTTGCCTAATTGCAGAATCTGGATGTCATTCGGCTCTCTGGAATGCGAAAGAGTTCCAAGCGGTTTGTCGAATGAGAACAGACCGATCGCTGGTTCGCTAAAGCGAGCATGGAAACGAAAGTTATCCACTTGCGACTGGAGCTTTGAAATTGTTTGCAGTTCGTGAGCGCGTTGACTGAGCAACAGCGCCAGATGCCGATAAGCGTAAACGCCGTGCAGGCTGCTAAAGAGTAGCAGTAGTAGCGTGCCTGTCAGTAGAACAGTCACACACAGAAATTTTTTGCGAATGGGCATACGCGACAGCACGAGCAACCTCCTTGTTGCAAGCATCGAACTCCAGCAGAAATATCGAACTGAGTTCTATCGAGCGGCAGTCGGAGTGTAGCTGTCCAGCTAATTTAACGATAGCCGAACCATTCGCAGAAATATCCCGGTCTTACGCAGCAAGCGCAGTTAATCCAATTTACCTGAGCGCAGATCACTGCAATGAAACGTACTGCAACAAAACTTACTACAGCACAAATTGCTCTGCCAGTGGATTCCGCCCAATAGTTACATTCCACGCCAACGACCCAATCAAACAGAGCAACTGGATACCTAGCAACTGGATATCTAGCAAATTGGGCAATCTACAAATCGAACAACTTGCTTCACACGAAAAAGAAACGATGCGCTTTAATGCTAGCTAACGTGTGAAATCAGAGAGATTTAGGCAAGCCTCGTATGGTTGGCCAAGACCCCCACAGCCCAAAAACATCAGTCTACGGAAACAGCATTCACCAACTGCAAGCCATGGATAGCACGCCGCACAGTTTCTTGTGCCATCTGCTTCGCGTAAAACGTTCTCACTCGACCTTGCAGCAGAACTTGGTCTCCTTGCTGGACAACTTTTAGATGTCGCAGGTCAGCGATGGGGCTGACAGCAAGCAGATGTTTTACCCGTCCGGTAACATCCCGAAATCCGGAATCGATCATCTTATCCCCTCCTGAACGAGTGCACTCGGCGTGAGCCAGTATCTTCATGAAGTCGGTCGTGCATGCTCACTGATCCATTGAAACCAATAGTCGCAAGTATCGACATTACGCTCGTCAAGTCAAGCAGAATATGCAAGATCGCCACAATCGTTACCAGAACTTCATGACCGCTGAGGAAATCGCTTACCCAGGAAGCAACAGTCGCAATTGTTGAAGTAATTTCCCATAACGTCTTTGGACGAATGCCCCACAACTTGAAAACCGAAACACGATGGTAGAGATACTCTGTACCCTTACAGGCGTCATATCCGGAATCGCCCTTGTTGCAGCCTTGATGCAACAACGCGGCGACCGAAGTCGCTTTGAATCACCTGAACCACCCTCGATTGATGAGGCCGAGAGCCTCAAAGGCTTGACGACTCAGCTTCAGTTGTTGACACATCGCGTGGCCGCAGACGTTTCGGCTCATACGCAGAAAGTCGTGCACATCAACGAGCGGCTAATTCCGGTTCAAAACGAACCCGAACGCATCTTGTCCGCCATCAGCGATTTGATCCAAGCCAATGAATCGATGCAGGGGCAGCTCGCCGCGGCGCAACAGCGACTCAGTAAGCAATCAGAGCAGATCGAAGCCACTGCACGCCAAGCCCGTACCGATGCACTTACCGGACTAGCAAACCGCCGCGCGCTCGAAGAATCGTTGAAAAACTGCATCGAATCGACCGAATCGACCGAAACGGCGGACACTGCCAACCCGCCATCACCGACCGTTGTAACCGGTTTGCTGCTGATCGATATCGATTTCTTCAAGAGCTTCAACGACAGCTATGGTCACACCACGGGCGACGCAGTCCTAGCCAGTTTTGCTCGCAGTATCTCAAAATGGTGCGACGGCAAGTTCTACTCGGCGCGTTATGGCGGCGAAGAGTTTGCTATCATTCTGACCGGTAAGTCGACCACCCAGTTGTCGCAGTTAGCCTCCGCAGCCCGCGCCTTTATCAGCCAACAAATCATCACTTACGAAGACCTGCGATTGACGATCACTGCCAGCGCTGGCCTGACCATTATTCAACCCGGCGACTCACTTAAACGGGTCTACGAACGAGCCGATGAAGGGCTGTATCGCTCGAAAAAATCGGGTCGAAACTGCGGCCATTGGCTCGATGCAGGTGAATGGCGACCGTTCCCTGCGGCCACGCCCAATTCCGATAGCCCGCGAATTTCCCAAGCTGAAGTGGCAGCCATCGAAGCCACCAAAATCATCACTCGCAAGCACATTGAAGAGATCAAAGAACACATTGCGACACCGAAGTTGAACACTCCCCACCGTTCAGAAACGCCATCAATCGACGACTCCGATATTCTCGATCTTGGCTCATTTGTCGAGCGACTTGAGAACCAGCTTAAGCAACTGAGTCGCGCCGACATGGCAGCCACTGCGATCATGATCGAAGCGGTCGGTTTAGCGCCGGACTCGGCTCGCGATTTCAACCGATCTTGGAACGATGTACTGGATGTGGTTCAAACCAAACTGCGTGGTATCGACATCATTTGTCGACTGCGTCAAAACACACTGTGTGTCTTTATGCCAGGCTGCAGCCTAAATGCGGCTCTTGAACGAGCCGGCGGAATGCAGCATCTGCTGGAAGAACGCCGCGAATCGAGCGTGCTAAACCATTACCCAGAGCGATTTGCAATGGCGGCCGCGACCGCTCGCTTTAATGAAGAAGCTGGCTCGTTTCTTCAGCGACTCGAAGACGCCTTGGAGGAAGCCCAAGATGCATCCGCGCTCGAATTGGTTGTAAGCAGCGATAACAGCAGTTACTTCCATGCGACGTAAGAACAGTTCCGAAACAAGTTCCGCATTCAATTGTAGCGGTAGGGCGCGAGCCCTCCGGTTCTTTGAGACCGGATGGCTAGCGCCGTCCCGCGCGTGAGGGAAATTGTTTCAGGACTGTTCCTAAGCCAGCCAGCCCGAACGCTAAAACCTTTCGCCGCGGGATAGCTAGCTAGCAAAATTCAAATCTAAATTCATTAGTCGTCAACCGCTCTTTGTTCACTCGCCTAAACGCTTGCGAG
>Ga0163144_10024175_pt1 | contig 11931 bp, 18 predicted proteins | sample OliLak19BULKMAT1_FD_123175 | JGI IMG/M metagenome (GOLD analysis project Ga0163144, IMG submission 123175) | Freshwater microbial mat bacterial communities from Lake Vanda, McMurdo Dry Valleys, Antarctica - Oligotrophic Lake LV.19.BULKMAT1 | ecosystem: Environmental > Aquatic > Freshwater >...
CCTCCACCACCACCACTGTTGCGCAGAGATACCGGCAATTGATATTGGACAAAATTAGCACGACAAGTGGCCGATCGCGCCAATTCAAACATGGCCTTGTGTTGATTTTCGGCGGCATCATCAATCCATCCACCCACGTGAATGGCTCCCAGTGTATACGGATTTTGGTAGGTGGCTGCCTTGCCCTTGTGCGTGCCCAACCAGTACAAGACACCGCGATGCGTTTCCGTGGGAGTAAAGCTTCGAGTGGTTTGTAATAAATCCACCAATCCCAGTAATCCAAAATATTCCGCATCTTCACGAATCCGACGATACAAGGCCGGATCTTTGTCAAAATCTGGCATGTGCGTGGTACTGCGAGTGGCATCGGGTGTAATCATGTATTTGAAAATGTAGGTAAAGGCCTCAGGATCGCGTTCGACAAAATAGACTTGACGACCACTGCGTTCATCCGTATAGGAAACATCGGCATTGAAGCGTCCCGCAAATCGTCGCGCAAAATAAGGACTGATTTGTGTGAGTGTGGATTGATGGCAATAAAAGAGTTTGCCACAAACATCGAGACCCACAATAGGATCTTGTGGTTTCTGAGGAGTGCTCCTCTGGCGTGGAGATGACATGGACATGAGTAGGTTCTAGTTATATCTCCCTCAAAGTTTCTATGGCTGATGATTTCCCTTTCCTCTTGGCACAGATCGATTCCGGGGCGCCGCCAATGAAAGTAAAGAAAAGAAGCTCTCAAATCGAAAAAACTCGAAAAGAAAGTAAAGCACGCGTCCTTCTTTTTCCTCTCAAAGCGTACAAAATAATGATACGCTACGGAGCTACAATGACCTAGGCCACACTGCCGATCAGATGGTTACGGGGCAAAAAGCTAGCTACTAGTAGTAGCTATAGCTAATTTGATGCTTGAATTAGTTGGAAGTCTGTAAACGAATTTCGACGGCGGCAAAAACCTGTTGTTCGCTGCATGTGCATGTCTTGTGGCAAAACCGATTTCGTTTGGGTCTTGTCGGCTCACTCACTGGGTTGAAATTTGGTAGTAAGACGCACAGTAGCGCGGATGGAACTGTCTCCGTCTTCCAGGTGGACCAAAACCCAATCACATTCATTCATTGCCCTGGTCTGACTTCGAGACATCACTGCTTGGAACTCATTTTTTGCTTTTTTTTCGTTGGCTTTCTCGCAGCCATCAAAGTGCTGATCAAACACATCGAGGATATTATTATTATCCATTGACTCTGATGCCACGATAGCACACCATACCAACCCTAACAATCACTCATACACGTTATAACATATAGCCATCGACAGATATTGTGCGTGGACTCAAGTATTACCCCCAAAGAAATTATCATGATCTATTTTGCCGCCACTTGGTTGCTTTGTTTCTGTGGCATCGCCTTGATTCCACACGACGTGCTTGGATTTACTACACCAGTCATTCCATCATCATCATCATCATCATCACGAATCGGCACTTCTGTTTCTTTGGCTGCCAAAAAGATCAATACCAACATTCGAAAACAAGACAGCAACAACAATAATAATGATGGAGAAGTGGGTACTGGGCCCAATTGGATTGAACGATCTTTTCCCGTCGAAACAGGAGTCGGCGATGCTTCCCCTTTGTCGGCCGATGATGTGAAAAAGGCTGAAGATTACGATCTTGGCATTAGTGGTGTATCCTTTCAAACTGGATCTTTGAGCAAACGTACGTACTACAGTGATATATATATTTGTAAAAAACATTCCATGATGTATGGGCGTTGATTTTTATGTTGTATTTATTAATTGATCTTGATACTTATTTGTCAATATTGCTTATTTGCTTATTTATTACTCACACAAAAAAATTGAACGGACAAAACAATCACTGCACTGCACTACATGTACAGGAATGTTTGATACCATTATGAGCAAATCCCAATTCGCTGCCAACCCAAATGAGGAAATCAGACGCGCCTTTACCTTGTATGCCATGGATTTTACAGCCAAGGAAGCTACCAAGGCGGCATTGAAACAAAATGGACTCGAGATTGCACTGCTCGAAGACGAAGAAGACGAAGGAATGTGGGGAGACTTGGATTCCATTCGATTATTGGATGAAACCACTCAAGAACCAGTGCCGGGAGCCGTCTACGAGTCGACCGAAGAAGCCATTGATGTGGGAGGATGGAAACCAGGACAAGGATTTGATTTTGTAGTTCGACAGGTACCAGCGAAAATGCGGGAATTGTCACTCGATGAATTGTTGCAAGCACTCGATCCCGATGGAACCTTACGACAAGAAGCCCAAGAAAAAAACATGACATTGCCGGATGAAGACTTGCGATCCTTGGGTGATTTAGCCAATGATAGTGTCCGACGAACCGAAAATTCTCCCAGAGGAGCAACGAATGAGGAGGAAGCCTTTGCTGGAATTGAGGGGAAACGGGGATATCGACCAATTCATTTGACTAATCTTCTTGCACAGCAAGAGAATGGAGAAGAGAATAGTGAAAGTAAGACTTCAGGTGTCGGGCTTGACATTTTATTACATAGGAGGCATAGCATTTGAAAACATGGCAATGTATTTTGAATCTCAATGCTCACACTTTTTTGGTTTCTCCATTAATGTTTACAATCAAAATGAACAACAATCAGCGCTCATGCACGTCATGAATGCACTTGTAGCTCATGGGGCACTTATTGTTGACATGACGGACGGAGGAACCAATTTCGACATGGCAAAGCAAGTTGCCGGTATGTGGAAAGGAATTCAAGACTTTTACGACAGAATTGATCAGGATGAGAGTGCGAAGAAATCACTGCCGCCCATGACAACCGTAATGGAAGCAGGATCCCAGACAGCCAAAATTGGATTTGCATCTGCTGACAATGACAGTTTACAGTTTTTGGAGACAAGAAGGAATCGAAAGACCCGAGACTTTTTGCCGGAAGAAGTCAAGACCATTTTGGGCGACAGTACCATTTCTGCTTTGTCTGAGGTGTTTGATGCAGTAATAAGCGCTGGAAAGAGCGCCGTCCGGATAGCCGTTGCAGCTAGCAGCATAGAAGCGGGTGCATTTGAATCGGAGGAAAATCCAGAAGCTCAAGCATCCAAAGCTGCTGCACTAATGTCGGATGAACTACTGGATGACGGAAGTGATTCGGCAATCAGCTCTGGCTTTCCTATTTGTATGAGCCCGCATCGTCTCTGTCGATATTCCAACAATCAGCAGAACAAAGCGCCCAATAATGAGGAAGAGGAAGAAGAAAATTTGTCACGAGAGGTTTTTGGTGCACATGTGGATAGTACATGGGTCACCATTGTGCCCGTAGCTGCTGTGAGCGGCTTGGAGGTTTTCGACGAAACGGAAGAGCTATGGTATCGGCCTGAGTTGGCAGCACGGAAGTATTGGGAAGCTGAACAAACGAAGCAGGGACTAGACTCCACTTCCATGGTAGAGACGTTACCAGGGGAAGCATCCGGGCTGCCTTGGCATAGCCGATATGTAGTTTTGATGCCAGGAGAGCTTCTTCAGGTGGCGAGTAGAAATGAAGTACCTGCGGCTGTGCATCGAGTCGTAGCGACAAAAGACTGCCCATCTCGTCTGAGCGCACCGATTTTACTGCGTTGTCGTCCGGGTGTGAAAATGGATGTCGATCGCTATCTTGGTGGTACTGGGGGCGATCCGTTGCTAGAACAATGCAACGGGATGACGATCGAGCAAATTCATGATGCGCTTCAACCTACATCCTTTCAATAAGAGTCGTCTCGTCTAGAGAATAACTAGACATGGATGGCATTCTATTACTATCACCATAATTATATGAAAAACGAGTTAAGCTAAATTATTAACCAAATGATCAAAAGTATGGGCATTTTTCTTAGTCCAAAAGTCCAGCATACCTCAAAGGCCAACGATGCCACCAACTCAAACGCTTGAAACCCATTTTGTAGATGGGATCAATGTACTCAATCTCACCGGTCTTATGATCCTCCAACAAGGTCTCAACGGCTGTCTCTCCATGGTCTTCAATCGCCTTCTTCCAAATTTCCGTGTCTGGAAACCAGTCCCAAATCCACGATGTTGGTGGAGGAACTTCTCCGTACACCTTCATCCACTTGAAGAGATTTCCTCCCAGTAACGTAAACTCTCGAAGTCGCTTGGATTGATCAAAGAACAAATAGTGCGCCCCATCATCACGTAAGGTCATGGGTAGGTCTGTCATGGGTAGAGTCGGCTCCATGCCCCACTTCATCGTTTTAAACCGGGTTTGGAAGGTATCCCAGAAACTCAAGAGAAATTCAAAGAACGGATCCGCATGGCCAAAGCCAAAGTTTTTGGCTTTATTTGCCGCCATGTCACAAGGCTTTATGGAGGGATGACTCCCCGACCACAATTCATCCGCGTATCGGTCAACTCCATAATTGTCTTCAATAAAGTTAAACAAGTCCATGTCGAATTTGTGTTGCAGGTGCAACAACAAGGCATCTTTCATGACTTCAGTAGAAACCTTTCTATACTCCATGGGAGGCAAAAGTCTCGCAACATAATCACAGCGAGCCGTCCACATATTCCCTGGAATGAACAATCCTCGATGAGCTGCAAAATAAAGTCCACACAAGTTGCAAGTGTTGTCCGGCGGATGCAGACATCCTTCACTGGTAACGGCATAGGTCATTAATCGTCTCCATCGCTCATTCATACTGTTGAAATGGAAAGACCCCTTGTTGTGAATGTACATGACACGTCTTGCATCTTGCCTGGTGTTGTTGCCATTGAGTTGAAGAAGTCTGGAGGATTGAATAGCATCGTCACCATTGTTGCCATGATAGTGCTCTGGAGCTTGACAGTAATCATGCACTCGATGTAGGGTATGCTCTTCCGCTCCGTGATCATAGTGTTCGAGGAAGATACACTCCAGGTTGTACAGTCCCGTTGGACCACAAAATTGACTCATGTATGTATCATTCACCACATTGGCAGCTCCTAGAGTATTGTAATAAATGCGAGCAGGTTGCGACAGTGTGGCCGCGTAGGAATTTCCAATTTGACCAACTTGTTCTGCAATAATGCGCAACGAATTCTCTTGAGCGGCGGCTTCCTCTGGCACGTAGACATTGTAGAAAATGGCAAATTCGGATTGTACCAAATCATTGGAGAGTTCTGGTGGATTGATCACGGCTTTACTGGTAAATTCGGATCCTCGAAAACGATTCTTCGTTAAATAATACAGAGAATAAAAGGTTGTATACAAAATGATATTGGACACCACCAAATACGCAATGAGGTGACAAGTACTACGGAGACCAGTTCTGGCCAACGATGATAATTGTCGCGCCACTTGTTTCTGGAGCAGTCCACTTCGAAACCTCGCCAGATAACGATTAAACTCTTTGTCGAACCTGCGGATATAATCGGCTATTTGTTTTGCGAGAAGATCCACCTCATCTTTTTGTTCAAGATCGACAATGTCATCATCGCTACTCCTCCTCTTGACATCGGGACTACCAAGCAAAGATCTGTTGCTTGTAGTAGAACTCATGGCCGGTTTAGGTATCTGTGTGGTTGTCTCACACGGTATGTGTATTCAATTGGAGTATTGGACTAGCTTGGCGTCTACTCTAAATACAGTATTACTGCACAATTCATTGGTGCAATTAAATACAGAAGAATAAGGAAGTTTTCAGCCGCCCAGTTTTGAATTTCGACGCAAAATGTACTAGTAAATAATCTTGATTCTCTCCCGGCGTGTCGAGAACCCGCTTGAACTTGTAACGGCTTGCTATGTGAATTATCACGAACCCTAAGGAACGGATCGTGCAGCTCCTATTTTTACAGTGTTTCTTTTGCCCTAAACTTTCCATCATGTGAGGAATGCCACATTGCTAACTTGTGGAAACTCTAATGTCACCACCAGCAGGAGGGCAATGCTGTGTAGAACTCACGTATTTTTTTTGCGTTGCTTTGTTGGTTGCAACGAAAAAAAACTTAGGGGAAAGCGTTGCGTCCGGCGCTGCGAACAGAATGGGCACAGTCATTGGTCACAACTCCAGCTTGATTCTTTTTCGCTTCTTTGATATTCTTTTCGGCGGCAAACTCCACTCCCATTAGATGTGCCTGTAAAATATCGTGTTGCTTGGCCACCACCTCCGACGAAATGTTGCCCGTCTGGTGAAGAATGTCTTGTTTTTTTCAACAATTTCGGACATCTTTGCCTCCTTGCCGCAGGCTGTGAAACAGGAACAAGAGGATTGGTGTTGATGACATCAAGAGCTCCGCCCTAATCGAGGACATCCAATGTCCAACCTTGGTGCCTATCGCTCTTCTTCTTGAGAATGTCGATCGAACAGTGTTCAACGCATGGGCGGCAGTTGTGGGTTGCCATTGCAATTTTTTCCATGACATTTTTGCAGACCCCACATTCACAATCTTCATTGGTTGGGGGGAAATAACTACTCATATGTTGGATAGGAGCTAGCACAGCTTGAATTGCAGCCCGCTCCATGTTTTAAATGGTCTCATCCAACAACAGTTGGGGCTTTTCAATTGCTTTGTCAATTTCCTTTTTGCAAGGGCTGATGGGCACTGCGTCTCTGTGGCCGCCATGCTCAATTGTCATGAAAGAGATTCATGAGGCAGCAGTTACAGTGGTGACAAAACCACGTTTTTTGGTTCAGGTGCAAGGTTGTGAGACAAAAAGCCCAACGACATCTTGGCCATTTGACACAAACGGCAGATCAATGTGATCCATGTCAAGAGACACAAAACACTTCCAACCTCCAGCGTTCCACATCGTGCAATTTTGTCTGGCGGAAATGTCATTGTCACGATTGCCTCTTGAACATCATTGCAAGGCAATTGAACGAGACGTTCACATGTCCTGCTCCTCACACATTCTTGCGAACAAGCAAACATCAACTCGCAAAGCTCCATGACGACTAGGGCACGGCGCTCCTCTTGTCGCTCTTCGTGAAACGCCAAACCCGCTAGGTCAAGGTCAAAAACAGCTTGTGCCAGTGTCATTGGAACGGCATTTATTGCGTCTTTGAGATTCATAAGCCGAAAAGCAAAAAAATTGCCTTGTTGCTTCACTTGCATCAAGCAATGCAGCGACATTCTGATTTTGAACGTCGTCTTTCCATTCTCATTCTTGCACACAATCACGCAAATGCCAGGATCATCGGCAGTCAAACCACACGGGCACCACTCGAATTTTCCGCAATGCCCAACGACAAAATCTTCCAATGGCTGTAGCCATTTGCAAAGCTGGGCCTTTTCTTCTTCGGTCGCAATGAGCAGTTGTTCATGAACGTGAGTCTTGATCACCACAAGTTTCCTGGCTTCTTCTGCCGACAGCCGTTTTGGCTCTTCGTGTTCCCATTTCTCTCTGTCACAGCGTGTCACAAATTCTTTGTGCCTTTGTTACCCTTCTTGCTTCCGTTTCTTTCATCCTTTTCATCATTCTTGTTTTCCTTGTTCTCATTCGACTGGCTCTCGTTCATTTTGTCGTCGTCGTCGTCCGAACCATAATCCCGCAACGGCAGGATTCGCTTTTCATTTATTTCATTTGTTTCTTGCTCTTCTTGCAATTCATCCATGGTTGGCGACGAGGCCCGTTGTTTGCGGGCGTCTCGTTGGTTTTGTTCTCCTTTTTTATACCACTCATGATTCTTTTTGCATGCTAGTTGTGTTTGGGTGTTTTTAGTAGACCAAACTTGGCTCTAGCTAGCAAGCAAACTATTTAAATGCTATGACAATTTGTTTGACTTTTTAAGAACATTGCATGTTTGCCATTGAGTCTCACTTCTGTGCCTATGTCCATCATTCCTTTCCTTGCGCTTTTGTTTCACTTGGTCAAGTGTGCTTTTGTTCTTTTCTGGATCGTCACTCCACGGACAACATAACCACTGTTTGTTTTTCACGAAGGGCCAATTGTCGTCCGTGGTGGGTGCATCTGTGTTGATGCTGAAGTGACACACCCGGCCTGCATTGTTTGTGGCCGACGTCTACCTTTGCTTTCGCATTTGGCTGCGGCAGTTTGCGCGCCTTCAAATTTGCTGTTGCCTTTTCTTGACGGGCCAACAAGGCCTCATTGCATCCCCTTGTTCTTTCTAATTGCTCTGCCTTCCTTGCTTCTCTTTCAGCCTTCTTGTCTTTGTCCTCCAGTGTGCAGTTACCTTTCGTGTGCATGCCTGGCCCCACGCCAATTGCTGCGCCACATTGTTGGCGTTTGCGTTTCTTTTGAGTGGGCAGTCAATCACTCGGATCAACTTTCTTGCACTTGAGAAGGGTAGCCGTTGGAGTTTGCATTCGAGTCGTTAAAATAGGCACCGTGTCGTTGCGCATCCCGTTTGTGTCCTGAAGCAGGCCTTGCATGTCGTTGGTTATGTTCATTGTTGTTGCCGATGTTTCCAATGGTTCTGGCTGCAGCTGCGGCAAATCCAATTTTTCAAGGTTTGCTCTGACATTGCTCTCGTCGGCATCTGTGATCAAGTCCATGTCTGCAATGTCGTCTACTCCAAGGAGACTCAAGGTCATGTCCGACTCGGAAAGTAAGTCGTTGCTCAAGGGGGGGGGGTTACCTTCCTCTGTGTCAATCTCATCTGTGAACCTCTCCAATTCTTTGTCTTGATCGTTGATTTCTGTGTCTTGTGCTCGGTGCATTTTGTTGTTCTTCTCCGCAACGACTTTGCGGCAGCAGTCGAATCCAAAGTGCAACGGCGGAATTCTGTTCTCCACTGTCATTCTTGACCCGTGGTGCTCCGACGGAGCTAATCCCTCTGGAATCGCATCCTGCTGTTTACGTAGTTTTCACCTGTTGAAATGTGTCACCTTCCACAAAGACCGGGCATCGAAACAATCGGCGTTGATGTTTGGAAACTGGGTGAAGTGCATTGCAGCTGCCAAATGAAACGTCTCACAGCGAGAAGTGCCAAAGGGAGAGGCACATGTCTTCAGCATCACACCTGTGCTTCTGCAGTTTTTCTCTCTAGTGCAGACGTGTCGCAGTGAGGCGCCCCGCTGGGTCAAGACATCCATTCAAGCAGTGGATCACTTGATTGAGGATTGCATCTTTAACTTTCTTTGTGATGATAGCGAGGGCATGCTGCATGGGCCAAATTGACATTGTTGCAATTGGTGCCAGCCGCCATCATCCTGTTGCGAGTGTCGCGATCGATCTGGATTTGTGATTGCATCACGAGCAACAATCTCTGTGCCACGACCGGGCCAGATCCAGGAGTTTTTCTGCCACAAAAGTAGGAGTCTTTTTTCTTCTCTTTTTGCAAAAGTTGAAGGCCTGCTTTCTTTCAAGTTTCCTCTAGCAACTGCTCGCACTCGGGATCGAGGATGCAGATTGCTCTTGAAACAAGACGCGCGAACATCTTCGATCTGGGGTGTTCAGCATCAACCTGTCTTGTGATTCAAAATGTGACGTGAAGGCCATCTTGTTTTTTCTCCAAAACAGTTTTCCACAGCTGATAACCTTCTTCTTCTGGTTTTGGTGCACTCCGGGCACGTCCTCCTAACTTGCCATTGCAGCAACCGCAATTGACATGCAGAATTTTGGCACCTTTGTCCTTAGGGAAACGATTGCATGTTTCATTGAGCGCATCGTGGGTCCAGTCAGAAGAGGTGCCCGGGACAACACAACAGTTGAGGATGACACCAAGATCACCAGTGATAGCAAAGGACTGCATTCCCATTTCCTCCTCTTCCTTGGTGTTTACCCGCTTCACGACTTGTCGTTGATGGTTGACAGCCAGAGTCCAGGTTGTCGACAAGCTTTGAAGTTCTCAACACAAATCAGAGCGATGGATCTGATAGTCACGCAGGAATGCGGCAATGACAGTGTGCGATTGAATTGCCCAGTTGTCGGGTGATGGCGGGAATGGCTTGTGGTCATTGTGTCCGATGGTGCCAAGAAGCTTGTTGTCGCATTTAAGACTGGCCACGGCCTGGCTAACACACTTCTGCGGTTGTGCCTCATGCTTGACACGAAGCGAGGCTTGTTGGCTCGTCGCCACAACACTGCCTGGCTGCCCAAGTCGCATGAACCGAATCAAATTGTTGTGAACACCAAGTGATTGGCCGGTTTGAAGGAAAGGCATCTGGAGTCTGTGGTGTCTGGGCAAAGTTGCCACACAGCAGCTGTCGAAGGATTTGATCGACCTGTTGCAGTTCGTGAAGTCAACGTCCATGCCGAGGCAGTGCATGGGACATGCCAAGGTGCAAACAAGCTTTGCACAAGAGCAAATTCTTGATGCGTGAATTTTTCCAGATTCGCAATGAGGACAATGCCCTGTTGATGGAGCAAAGATTAACATGTCCAAGAATCCATCCTGGCAAATGAGCTTAATGGAAACTTCTCGACAAAAGCCAACTCCATGTTCCTCATGATCTGGCTTCTTTGGGAGAGAGCATCCCCTGGAGTGCATCTTGGGAGCTGTTGTGACTGCTTCAGCATGATCATCATTAACGGAACTGCGAGCAGGAAGGTTGCTCATCAGGGGACGATTTGCGTGTTTTGTTTGCATCTCATGGTCTTCAATGTTGTGTTGTGTTGCCAGAGGCTGTTTTTTGTTTGTTTGCTGTGTGAAAACTGAAAACCAATGCCGTGTCCCGATTTAGTCGGGAATGCCAGAATCTTCTGAATGGCGCAAAGTCTCCGTCTTCTTGAATTGTCACAAAGCAATTCCATTTGCTGTGGGAGCCACAGGGGTGCAGCGGAGGTCAGAGTCACAACCTGCGCTTCACTCCTCAGTCCCCCTCCCTCCCTAAGTTTTGCACCCCCAGCATGGAGACCTGGAACAGCTTCTGTGCCCTGCTGGACCATGGAGACCCGGTGTGACATGTGATGTTGAGTGAATCAAGTTTTCCATCCATGCCTGTGAGAAGTCGAATTGTCGGCTAGACACATCCATGCTGCGACAATTTCGTGCACATTTGCACTGTCATGTTTTGACACAGTTTTTGATGAGACATTTTTGGCTCCCTGCTGAACATAGCATTTTCAGAAAAAGTGCTGCTTTTTATGCAGGCCTGCATTTTTTTTGCACAACTGGCCCCTTTGCAAATCCCCTGTTGAAGTCGTTCAAAAATCGAACCGACCCTGTGCCAGCTAGCGACTGCTGGTGGTGGCAGTCATTTCACTCACCGTGGCTTGATCGATCGCATCATGCACGACAATCGATTGCACGGACACCGTCAACAATTTGGTTGATGAGTGAACAGCTGTCCTGGGCAGAGCTCCACACGACCAACTTAAAAAAAACTGCCATGCCGATCTTTGGTTCTGTTGTCGGTTTCAACTTAGCCGTTTCCACATCTGCAGTCAGATCGAAAACAGACGCTTGCATGCAGTTTGGTAATTCATCAAACGGCTTTGGTTTGATGAACGGATTTGGAGTTTTTTGATTGCCGGAAGTGGAGTGTTTTTTAGTTTGATGATCCGAGAATCATCAAAGGACGCGGATGACGCCACATGAATGCGCTTGTGTGCACCAAGAGAGAATGCCCTGAGGAACGGATCCAGGCAGCCCTCATCATTGAAACTTTGGTGTGAATTGCAGTTTGGTTCAGTTCAGTCCTCCAATGGAACGGAGCTCTCGATGTCATCGACGACGATCCTCTTGCCCTTTGTCTTGTCACATCCAAGAGCGGGTATGAAGTAATCATAACGTGTTTGTATTTTACAGCCTAGGGCGAGGAGGCAACAAAGGACGCTCGATTCCGCAGTGTCCAAAATTATCGTAAACACCAAGACCTTCTTCACCAGACGGGCAACATTTCGTCGCAGGAGGTGGCCAAGCAACCCAAAATCTTAAAGGCGTATCTAATGGGAGTGGAGTTTGCCGCCAAAAAGAATATCAAAGAAGCAAAAAAGGATCCAGCTGGAGTCGTGACCCATGACGATGCTCTTCTGTTCGTAGAGCCCAAC
>Ga0163144_10024176_pt1 | contig 11931 bp, 6 predicted proteins | sample OliLak19BULKMAT1_FD_123175 | JGI IMG/M metagenome (GOLD analysis project Ga0163144, IMG submission 123175) | Freshwater microbial mat bacterial communities from Lake Vanda, McMurdo Dry Valleys, Antarctica - Oligotrophic Lake LV.19.BULKMAT1 | ecosystem: Environmental > Aquatic > Freshwater > Lake...
CCGAATCCCTTGAGCTGCCCGGCGGTCCACGCCAGGTGTTTCTCATCGGCCGCGAACAGGTGCAAGCCGCCAATGATCGCCTTCACTGGCGCAGGGTCAATGGTCTTGCGGGCATGTTCAAGCGTGTTGATCACACCGGCGTGTCCGCAGCCAAACAGGTAGACGGGACCTTGCGCCGTCTGAATCACCAGCGTCATGTCTTCGGGCACGGTGTCTTCGACGTCGCCGCTGCTGGTGCGGACCTTGCCGACCGAACTCCAGTTCCGTTCGGGATGCACGCGCGGCACCGGCCCGGTCAGCCACACCCCGGGCAGAATCTCCATCGGCGTCGACACCTCGACCACCAGGCCGCCGGTCGCCTCGTAGTCGCGCTTGATGCCGGCCAGGCGATCGCTGACCTGGCCGCTGGCGCTGATGCGCGGCATGAAGATGCCGCTGCCGCCGTAGACGCGGCTCAGCGCCTTCGGCGACTTCGCCGCGAACTGGCGCCGCAGCGTCAGCAACCCCGTCGTGTGATCGTCGTGGTTGTGGCTCAGCACCACCATCTCCACGTCGGAGAGGTCCAGGTTCATCGCCGTCAGGTTGCGCTGCACCGTGTCCTCGTGGGCGCCGGTATCGAACAAGATGCGGCGGCCATCCACTTCAACCAGCGCCGCGAACCCCCATTCCCCAAACCCCTCATCCGCCAGCATCGTCGAGAGAATCTTGATTTCGAGAGTGGCGACCTGGTGGCCTGAGGGACTTGGTTGTGCCGCGGCCGGCGCGATCGCCGTGGTCAGGGCGAGCAGCACGCCAACGGTCATGGCCAGAGCAGGAATGCGCGACTTTACCATCGAAGGACTATACACTTCCGCCACATGAAACTGACGCGCCTGGCGGGCCTGGTCCTGCTCGTAATCGCCACCGTGCCGGGCATTGCTGCCGGGCAGGCAACCGGACCTGAGGTGTCATACCGCTTCGTCTATGCGAAGGCCGGGGACACGACCGTGTCGATTGAAATGGCGTGGGGCAGTCCGCTGCCAGACTCGCGCTCGCTGGTCATGCCCCGGGCCATTCCCATGGGCTACGGCGAACAGCGATACGACGCGTTCGTCACCGACGTGCGCGCCGTGACCGCCGACGGCCGGAGCTCGGTGCCCGAGCGTGAGGAGGGCCCGCGCTGGCAGTTGGCGGCCGGCACCAGCACCGTCACCTATCGCGTCGACCTGCAACGGATGGAGCGCGACGTGCGGTCGGCTTCGGATGCGTCGCGCATTCGCGACGGCTATCTGGGTGCCCTTGGCTACTCGGTGTTCGCGTTCGTCGACGGCTTCGAATCCCGCCCGGCGCGTCTGCGGGTCGAAGGGCCCCCGGGTTGGCCGGTGTTCTCGACGCTCGCCCCCGCCTGGCCCGTGACCACGACCGCCGTTAGCGCGCGGACGGCTGACTTCTACGAACTCGCGGATGGGCAGGTGGTGATGGGACCTCGGGCGACGATTCGACGGCTCGCCGAAAGGCCGGCGCCGATCTACCTGGCGGGTTATGCCGAAGGGCCGGTGGATTTCGACCGCGTCGGACGGCTGGCGGTCTCGGCGTTTGAGCGTGTCGCCGACTATTTCGGGACCGTGCCGTTCGCGCACTACACCGTGCACCAGGAACTGCTGACGCCCGTCTCGGCACAACACGAGTACGGCATGAGCATGGAGCATCTGGGCTCGAGCACTTATTACCTGGCGGCATCGGCCGGCCTGACGCCGGCATCAACGGCAGACGATGACGCGCGGGTCCTTTATAACTTTGCTCATCACATCGCGCACGCCTGGGTGCCCAAGCGGTCGTACGGACACGGCTACTTTCCTTTTCAGTGGGAACTCGCGCCGATGCTGGACTCAATTTGGTTCGCCGAAGGCTTTGGACAGTACGCCGCCATCATGGCGCTGGCGCCTGGCGCTCCGGAGCCTGCGGTCTTTCGCGAGGGAATGCTCAATCGGCGCTTTCGGCCGAACCTCGCCAGCGCGCCGCCGTTCTTGAAGCGCATGAGCCTGGTCGAACTCAGCCGGGTCGCGTCGACTCGCTATGCCGAAGACTTCCGCACCGGCCGGCTGGTGTTCTCGCGCGGCGGGCTGATGGCAGCGGCGCTCGACGACCGCATTCGCGCCGAATCGAAGGGCAGCAAGAGCCTGCAGGACGCGTTCAGGTACCTGGTGGCGTGGACGACGCGCGAACGTCGGGCCTTTGCGAACGACGAGCTCGCATCCCTGATCCAGCAGGCGACCGGCGTCGATACTGCGGCGGTGATCGCGGAGTGGCTGCGACCACTGCCATAGGGGCGATTCGGTCGGTGCCCGGGATCTCCCGCGTCGATGCCGCCGTTAGAAGAACCCGCCGCCGCCGCCGAAACGTGGATTGACGACGTTGTTGTTGATCGATCCAAACCGGTAGGTGAATCCGACCGACAGGAAATAGCGGTACGACGTCGCGAGCTGACGCTGCCGCGCGATGATCTCTTCGTCGCTGGCCTCGCCGAGCCGCAAATAGAGCTGGTCGTGCAGGATCTGGTAGCTGCCGTCGAATCGCAGCGAGAGCCCGCGCGTGATTCGCAACTCGTTGTCGGCGAACAGCGACAGGCGGTACTTCCCGAGGTCGCCAAAGTAATGCGCGCCCTCGACCGTGAAGCTCACCGTGCCAAAGGGCTGCCGCAGGTTGAGGGACGTCATCACCGTCTGGTCCCACTTGGTTTCCTCGGTCTTGTTGAAAATGGTCACTTCGTCATAGACGAAGCGGTTGACACCGGTGGTCCACTGCACGGTCAGCTGACGTTCGGTGGATTGGCGGTAGGGAAACACATTGAACTCGATGCCCGGCGCGACCCGCGCGTTCAGTTTCTGATTGTTGAAACTGCTGCGGGAGGCGCCCGCCTTGCCGGCCACTGACCAGTGGTCGCCCAGGCTCTTCACCGCCAGGCCGTTCATGTTCCACCCGCGTCGAAACGAGCGAAACGTCTCGCCGTCGCTCAGCTCGTACGTGCTCTCGTTGTAGTTCACGCCCGCGTTGAAGTTGAGCTTCCACGCCTCCGTCGTCCGGTTGGCCGACTGATTCGCATTGAGGTTCGCGGAATTGCTGGTGGCTTCCCCGTTCAGGTTGAGGTTGAAGTTGGTGCGGAAGACCCAGTAGTTCCACGGGTCTGCGGCGACTGTGGCCTGCCGCGCTGGCGTCGCGCCAGCGGCCGGCGCCACCCGCAACTTCGCCCCGATCGGTGTGGCTGAGGCGAATCTCGCGAGGCCGATCGCAAAGACCTGTGCCAGCGTCCGCCGCCTCCCGTCGTCGGTCTCGGCCGCTTCGGTGCTGCGCCGGAGGGTGTCTTCCTCGCCGTCCCACTGACCATGGCCGATGAAGCGGATCGAGTACTCCGTTCCGCCCCCGCCGGTCCCTTGCCCAGTGACCAGCACATGAACGTCCGCATCCTTTTGATCGCGGACATGGTCGACCCATGCCAGCTCCGTGCGGAAGAACTCCTGGTCGCAGCCCCTGGCACGGCAATCAAGGAAGACCCGCAGTGGCCGATCGAGCGGCTGGATCGCCGGCGGACTCTGTCCGGCAGCGCCGCTTGCCGGCCATATCACGCTGAGGACGACAGCCAGGACCAGCGAATGCAGCGCCACTATCTGACTTGTCCGTCGAGCAGCTCGTAGGCTCGGCGCATGCCGTGGTTCGGCGTGATGCCCACGGTGCGGATGCCGGGGAAGTTCACGGCGTTGCCGCGCAGGTCCACCAGCTTCGCCGCCGCTTCCCACGGCGTGCCGGCCTTGTGGAACTGTTGCGCCTGTGCCCAGAAGTCGCGCATGTAGGCCTGCCAGTGCTCCAACTTCGACAGGTCGGTGAACGCAGCGCCATGGCCCGGCAAGACGGTGCCGATGTCGAGCTTCTTCACGGCTTCGATGGTGTCGACCCATTCCATGATGAACGCATCGCCCATGTACGACGTGCCATTGACCATCAGGTCACCGGTGGCGACCATGCGCTCCTTGGGAAGGTAGACGACGACGTCGCCGGCGGTGTGACCGCGGCCGAGGAACATGATGCGAACCTCGCGCGCGCCGAGGTGCAGCGTCATGGTGTGCGTGAGCGTCAGCGTCGGCGGGGTCGGCCTGACCGCGTTGGTCCCTTCCAGGTGATTCCTCTGGATGTCGAGTTGGTTCTGGATGGTCGCGCGAGTCTTGTCATCAGTCGCCGCCGCGAGGCGCGCCTCGAGTCCCTTGATCTGCGCGGGCACGCCGCCGACGTAGAACTCGCGTGCTGGTGAGTCCTGGGACTTGCCGGCCAGCATCTGCTGACGCGCAAACTCGTGGCCGATGATTTGCACTTCGGGTCCGTAGATCTGGTTCCCGTGCGAGTGATCGAAGTGATAGTGCGAGTTGACCACCCAGCGAATGGGCTTGGGCGTGATCACCTTCAGTTCCTCTCGCAGGGCCCACGCGCCACCGGGTGAGACCTGCGAATCAACCACCAGCACATCGCGCTCACCTTCGATGATGGTGGCGTTCGACATCACCACCAGGCTGCCGGTACCGACGGCGTGATACACGCCGTCGGTGATCTTGTTGAAGGTCCACGCCGGCGCCTTGTAGTTGGTGCCGGGCGGACGCGTGTCGGACGGCGAGCCTTGCCTGGCCGCCACCGGTCCGAAGGCCAGGGCGATGGCACCGAAGGCGGCAATCGTGAGCAGCAGCAGGGGGCGCTGGCGTGTCATGGTACCGGGGATTCTAACGCAGTTCGGCGGCCATCCCCGGCGATCGCGTGACCGCCACTAGAACCGGATACCCACCGAGAAGTTGAACTCGCGGGGTGTCTGGAAATCGCCCGTGCCGGTGGCGCGTCCGTAATCGGGACCGAGGTCATAGTTCACCCCGACTCGCGGCGTCGTGGTGAACGGGTTGAACAGCTCGTACCTCGTGTCGTTGGTCCGGGTCAGGATCGTTTCGTTGGCGCTGACTTGTGCCGCCTGGTTAAACGCGTTGGACAACACGCCGCGGAAGAACACGTCCATCCGGCCGGCCGTCCGCAGCGTCCACGACAGCGACACGTCCGTGCGCCACAGGTCGTCGTAGCGCTGGTCGCCGCGGGGACCGAAGTAGTAGGTCACGGTCGACGGGACCGACTGGTAGCCGGGATTGGTGACGTAGCTGCGCGGGTCGATGGAGCCGTCGGCGCTTGAGGCGTCCGACGAGTCCCAGCGCTCGAGCAGGCCGAGGTCGAAGCGCCCGATGCCGGCCGGTGCCGGCAACCGGTACTGGGCCCAGCCGCGCATCTTGTTGCGCTGGTCGCCTGGGTTGTAGCCGGTGGGAAAGCTCCACGACTCCCGCCTGTATTCGGGCTGATCGTTGCCGGTGAACCGAATCGGTCCGCTGCCCTCGTCTTCACCTGTGAAATTGCCGTGTTGCCACGACAGCGTGTAGTTGCCGCCAAACTGCCAGTCACCGAGGCGGTAGTTGGCTTGCGCGACGACGCCCTTATAGGTGCGATTGGCGAGGCTGGTATTGCGCACCACCGTCAGGTCGTAGACACGTCCGGTCGGGTCGGTCACCTTGCCGGTTGACGGATCGCGGAAGTCGCCATAGAAGTCGGCGAACCCCCGGTGGACATAGTCGACCCGCACGCTGCCCCGGTTACCCAGTTGGCGCGACAGGCCGGCCATCCATTCATTCGAGTTGGGAGCCACCAGGCCGCTGCCGACGCTGACCGTGACGCCGGGAATGCTTGGGGCGTTCCGGGTCGCGCGCGTGGTGCCGCCATTGGCGAAGAACCAATTGAAGAGAATGGGCAGTGCCTGTTCTGCGGTGAGCAGCGGCTGCGTGGGGTCGGTGTTCACGCCCGGGCCCTGGTAGAAGTAGCTGAACGTGGCGGTGCGGCCGCCGGCCGACCCGGCATCCACGATGGCGGTGCTGACTCCGGTCACGTAGCGGGCAAAGCCCGCGTTGGCCATCCACTTGCCGTTGCCGGCAATGTCCCAGGTCGCGCCGAGCCGCGGGCTGAACGCGGCATCCTTGACGACCGGCGTGCCGGCCTGGTCTTTCGAGCGATTCCGATCGTACCGCAGCCCGAGGCTGACGCTCAGCGCCTCGTTGAGACGCCAGGTGTCGTTGGCGAAGAACGACTGCGTACGGATGTCGTTCCCCACGCTCGGTGCCACCAGCGGCAGGTGCTCGACGTAGGTCGTGTTGTCGCTCAGGAACACCGGATAGATGTTCAGGCCCTGGATGACCGATCGTGTGGCCTGCACCCGGTACGAACTGCCCGACTGGAAGTTGTCGTTCTTGCGCGTCTCCTGGTAAAAGTCCACACCGGCCACGATGTTGTGTGAGCCGGCGCGATCGGTCGACAGGAAGTAATTGGCTTTGACCGCCGTGTTCCAGTTATTCCGGACTTCCAGGCCGCTGCCGCACACCTTGCAGAACGTCGGGGCGTTGAATCGCGCCTGGCCGCGCGAGCGATCCCAGATCGGCGTGCCGTTCGGAAGATCGGTCTGCGAACCACCGGTGCCGATGAAGTCCAACTCGCGGCGCGAATATTGCGCTTCGACGAACCAGGTGTTGGTCAGCACGCTGGTGAAGTTGGCCGAGTAAAGATTTTCATCGTTCGCGCTGTCGTAGAGTGACCGCGCGTCGAGGATGGTGCCGAAGTTGTTGTTGGTGATGTCGGCGTGCCGCTTGGTGTAGGCGCCCCTGAAGGTGTTCTTCGGGTTCAGGGTCCATGTCACTTTCGCCTCGTAGCGCTTTTCATCATCGATTCGTGCGTAGTTGAACGCCGTGTAGTCGGTCGTGCGGTTGTCCTCGTTCTTCTCGAAGCGGCCGGCGCCGAAGTACCACAGCCGGTTCCTGAGAATCGGCCCGCCCGCCGTGGCTTCGTAGGTCGGCACGACCTGGTCGATGTTCTCGTCGCCCGCGAACGGTGTCAGTGCGCCCCACGCGTCGTTGACGAACGAGGTGCGGAAGCTGCCCGAGAAGTCATTGCTGCCGGACTTGGTCACCATGTTGACCACCCCGCCCTGGAACCGGCCGTATTCGGCGGAGATGCTGCCAGTTGACACCTTGGTTTCCTGGATGGCGTCTTCGATGAAGACGTTGCGCGCCTGGCCGCGCAGATTTTCGTTGACGACGACACCATTGATCAGGAACAGGTTCTCGTAGGACATGGCACCCGAGATCATGATGTTGCCGCCAGGGCCGTTGTCGGTGACGCCTGGCGCCAGCAGCACGGCCGAGTTGAGAGTGCGGCCAATCGGCAGCAACTCGAGGTTGGAGGCTTTGTAGGTGCTGGCCACGGTGAGGTTCGGGGCGATCTCTGCCGAGCCGGCGCTGGCACTGACTTGCACCGTCTCAGTGATCCCGGCCACCTTCAACGACACGTCCGCCCGGCGGGTTTCGGCGATCACGACGGCGACTTTCTCGAGCCGGGCAGACTGGAAACCAGGCAGGTCGTAACTGACATCGTAGGTCCCAGGCGGCAGGAACGGGATGATGTAATCGCCATTCGCCGACGAGACGGTCGTGCGCAGACCTTGCATGGCCGCGGACGCGGCGGTGACCGTCACACCCGGCAGCGCGAGGCCGTCCTGGTCGGTGACCTTGCCTTCGACGCTGCCCGTCGGGTTGCCTTGGGCGGACGCCAACCCGGCAAACGCGAACACGATGAACGCGGCGATGACGATGCGAATGAATGCCAGCATGGCGTCAATCCTAGCACCGCGATGGCGCCGCCGGAGCGGCCAGTGCGTGCGAGCATTCCCGCCCATGAAGCGATTACTTGGCCTGGCGATCCTGACCGTGCTCGCCGTGACGGCGGCGGTGGAGGTGGCCGCCAACAACGGGCTTGCGCACGAAGCGCGGAGCGCGAAGGTGGGCCCACGCGGATGTTGCGGTCACCGACGATTAGCGCGACTCATGTCGCCTTTGGTTACGCCAACAACATCTGGGTGGTCGAGCGCGGCGGCGGCAACGCCCGGCGGCTCACCAGCTTCCAGGGGCAGACCACCAATCCGAAGTTCTCGCCCGACGGCGCCACCGTGGCGTTCAGCGGTGATTACGGCGGCAACGTCGACGTCTATACCGTGCCCGCTGAAGGTGGGGAGCCCAAGCGGCTGACATGGCACCCTGGCGCCGATCAGGTCCAGGGGTGGACGGCCGACGGCGCGAGCGTGATGTTTGCCTCGCCCAGAGCCACCGCCGCTCCCAATGCCACGCCGCGCTTCTGGACCGTGCCGGCCAAGGGCGGTGTCGAGGTGCCGCTGCCACTGCCGCGCGGCTACCAGGGCAAGATCTCACCCGATGGCCGCCGCATCGCCTATCGCATGAACACCTCGTGGGATGAAGAACGGCGCAACTACCGCGGCGGGCAGAACCGCCCGGTGTGGATCGTCGACCTCAAGACGTTCGATCTGGTGTCGCCACCGTGGACCGATTCGAAAGACGTCGATCCAGTGTGGCTCGGCGACACCGTCTTCTTCATCTCCGATCGCGACGGCATGGCGAACGTGTGGTCGTACGACACCGCCACTAAAGCGACGACGCAGTGGACGAAGTTTATTGATTACGACGTCAAGACGCTGGATGCGGGAGCCGGCGCGGTCGTGTTCGAGCAGGCCGGCTGGCTGCACACGCTCGATCCGAAGACCAGCAAGACCACCCAACTGACCATCACCGCGTCGGGCGATTTTCCGTGGATGATGCCGCGGTTCGAAGAGGTGACCAACCGCATGACCAACCTCGGCATCTCTGCCACCGGCAAGCGCGTGGTGGTCGAGGCGCGGAACGAGATCTTCACGATTCCGGCGGAGAAGGGCGATGTCCGCAACATCACCAACTCCAGCGGTTCGGCCGAGCGTCAGCCGGCGTGGTCGCCTGACGGCAAGTGGATCTCGTACTTCAGCGACCAGTCGGGCGAGTACAAGCTCGTGGTCGAAGCGCAGGACGGCATCGCGTCGCCGCGCGGAATTGCGTTTCAGAAGGCGTCGTTCTACTACACGCCGGTGTGGTCGCCCGACTCGAACAAGCTGCTCTACACCGATACCAACCTGAACGTATGGGTGATGGACATCGCCTCCGGCCAGGCGAAGATCGTCGGCAACGATCCGTGGATGGTGCCGCAGCGGACGCTGGCGCCGACCTGGAGTCCCGACTCGAAGTGGGTCGCCTTTGCCTCGCGGCTCAATACCTTGTATCGCGCGATCATGGTGGCGAATGTCGAGACCGGCGAGAAGACGCAGGTCACCGATGGTCTGGCCGATGCGATGTATCCCGTCTGGGACGCGAGCGGCAAGTATCTCTGGTTCCTCGCCTCCACGGATTTTGGTTTGGCGTCGCAGTGGCTCGACATGACGTCGTACGGGCGGCAGGAGACGTTTGCGTTATATGTCGCCATCCTGAAGAAGACCGACCCGAGCCCGCTGCTGGCGGAGAGCGACGAAGAGCCCGGCATCGTGCCGGCATCACCGGCCGCCGGCGACACGCCGAAGACGGCGGTGACCGTGCAGATCGACTTCGATCGCCTTCAACAGCGTATCCTGCCCGTAGCCGGCGTGCCGTCGCGGCAGTATCTGCAGTTGAAAGCCGGGATGACCGGCACGGTGTGTTTCATGGAATCGCCATCGAGCGCAGACCTCCGGGGCAACACGCTGCATCGCTATCGCCTCAGCGATCGCAAGGCCGAGGTCTTCCGCAACGGCGTGGCGGAGTATGCGGTGAGTGCCGATGGCCGCAAGCTGGTGTATCGGACCCCGGCGCCACCGGGCGGGCCGAATGCCGCGCCTTCGTCCGGGCAGAGCCAGCCGGTGTATCTCGTGGACGCCGACAAGGCGGTGCCGGCCGCGGGGCAGGGCCGCATTGATGTCACGCTGCGGATGCACTTGGATCCGAAGGCCGAGTTTGCGCAGATCTTCAACGAGGGCTGGCGCCTGCAGCGCGATGACCTCTACGTGCCCAACATGCCGGGCGCGAACTGGCCGCGCATGAAAGAGATGTATGGCGTCATGCTGCCGCACATCGCGCATCGTGCCGACCTCAACTACCTGCTCGATAACATGGGTGCCGAGATTGCGATTGGCCACTCGTATGTGCGCGGCGGTGCCATGCCCGAAGTGCCGGCCTCGCCCGGCGGCCTGCTGGGCGCCGACTTCACCGTCGAGAACGGACGCTACAAGATCACCAAGATCTACGACAGCGAGAGCTGGAATCCGGAGCTGCGTGCGCCGCTCGCGGCACCGGGCATCAACGTGGCGGTGGGTGATTACATCCTGGCCATCAACGGCATCGATCTGATCGCGCCCGACAACATCTACCGCTTGCTCGATGGCTCCGCGAATCGTCAAACGGTGCTGACGATCAACGCGCAGCCGGCCGCGCAGGGGGCGCGGCAGGTCACCGTGGTGCCGGTACCTGGTGAGCAGGGCCTGCGGACCCGCGCGTGGGTGGAAGAGAACCGCCGCTTCGTTGACACGCGATCGAACGGCCAGCTCGCCTACGTCTACGTGCCGAACACGGGCCAGGGCGGCTTCGAGAGCTTCAACCGCTATTACTTCGCGCAGCAGGACAAGCAGGGCGCGGTGATCGACGAGCGCTATAACGGCGGCGGCTCGGCGGCCGACTACATCATCGACGTGCTACAGCGCGATTTCGATGGCTACTTCAAACCTGCGCCGCCGACGTGGGGCAAGCGGCCCGGGCAGTAGAGACGTCTGATCACCGCAGTACGCAGTTATTACCGCATCGCCGCGCTCCCCGCGCGGCAGTTTCTGAAACGCTCGGTTCGTCGATCTGACGAATCGGGCGTGATCTCCCCTGGCACACCGTTCGCAACTCTCACTCGCATGCCCGGGTGTAGAATCCGATGGTGGACGGGGAGAACGTCATGCCCACGACGCAGTGCGACACGCGCCTTACCTACGATGATTTCCTGCTCTTCCCGGATGACGGGAAGCGGCACGAGCTCATCGACGGGGTGCACTACGTGACGCCCAGTCCGGTATCTCGGCATCAGATACTCCTGGGTCGGATTTTTCTGGCTATCGGGAATTGGCTTGAACTCCATCCGGAGCTCGGCCAGGTCTTGCTCTCGCCGCTCGACACCGTGTTGTCCCCCTGGGATGTCGTCGAGCCGGATCTGATCTTCCTGGCTGCCGATCAGCTCGACATCCTCACGGAGCCGAATATTCAGGGAGCTCCCGCGCTGGTGGTCGAGATCCTGTCGCCGAGCACGCGCCAGCGCGACCTTGGGATCAAGCGAGATCTGTTCGACCGCGGCGGCGTACGGGAATACTGGGTGGTTGATCCGAAGGCACGAGCGATCACGGTGTATCGAAGGTCAGCCGCCGGTCGCCTCACGCCGATGACGCCACTTGGTGCCGCCGATGGCGCCGCTCTCACGACACCGCTACTGCCGCGACTGTCGCTCTCGCTCGTCAAGCTCTTCGCCTAGCCCGGGTAGCGGCGTTCGATCCGGGTCGAGAGCACGGCGGGAATCGCGTCGCCCACGGTCTCGACGATGCGATCGATCTGGGCGTCGGTGCGGCTCGGCGACCTCCGCAACCGTCAGGTGCCGTCGTCTTCGAGCGCCCGGATGTCGACAGCGAGCGCCGCAACCAGCGCGCGATCGAGCTCTCCAAGCCGGGACGCTGGCAGGTGGCCGACGAAGTGCGTGAGTGCCGACTTCGCCAGCGAAACCAACTCGTCGCAATGGATGCTGCTGTCGTGCTTGAGTCCCTCGTCCGGCCCGACCGCGAGCTGTGTGGAGAGGCCGTAGTGCGCCGAATACACCGGCGCGCACACGACCGTCGAGAATCTGGAATCGATGAGCACCTGCCGGCTCACGACGACGAAGACACGAAAACGCTTGGGATCCCGGGCGGAGGGCTTCGCGACCCGGTACAGGTCGCCGCGTTTCACCGCTCGACCTGATAGC
>Ga0163144_10024178_pt1 | contig 11930 bp, 11 predicted proteins | sample OliLak19BULKMAT1_FD_123175 | JGI IMG/M metagenome (GOLD analysis project Ga0163144, IMG submission 123175) | Freshwater microbial mat bacterial communities from Lake Vanda, McMurdo Dry Valleys, Antarctica - Oligotrophic Lake LV.19.BULKMAT1 | ecosystem: Environmental > Aquatic > Freshwater >...
CGCCGGCGATGAGGAATGAAAGGGAAATTATCTCCAGGCGGCGATGTCGATCACCTCGGCACTCGGCAGGCCGGTGACGGCGCCGAGCGCGGTCGGCGTGCCGTTCTCGAGGTTGACCGTGTGCAGCGTGGTGCCGAACAGCACGAAGCCGGTATTGACGCCCTGCGCGTTGGTCAGGATGTCGAAGCCCACGCCGGCCGGCAGGCTCGTGCCGATGGAGCCGCGCGGCTGCTGCACCCCGTCATTCGGCGGCGCCTGGAGGTTGAACGAGCCCAGCAGCGTGTCGATGGTGTAGAGCGCCGTGGTCGGCGCGCCAGGCTGGCCCGCAGCCGGGGCGCCGGTGGGCGGGGCCACGCTGTTGGAGTAGGCGCCGGCGGTGATGCGCGGGCGCGTTTCGGCCAAGGGCGAGCCGACGGCGTATTTGAGCTCGCCGTCGCGGGCCACTTCCCCGGTTTCGACATTGACCCGGAAGTTCACCCCGCTCATGCCCATCAGGCGCAGCCGGTTCGCCACCGGGTTGAAGTCCATCACCACGCGCCCGCCGCTCTCGAAGGGCATGTTGAGACGCGAGACCTGCGTCGCGCGGCCGTTCGCCGGATCGATCGTCACGAGCTGCCCACGCTCTGTCACGCCCCAGAGCTTGCCGTCCTGCGGCCGCTGGTCGATGCCGACGACCCGGCCATCGGTGCCGCTGATGCGCACCGGCGCGGTGGCGCGGCGGGTGTCGGAGTCGATGCGCACCAGCGCGTTGTCGGCAGTCAGGCCGATCAGCGAGGCGGCATCGGCGGGGGCTGCCTGGGCCGCCGCGATCATCGCGCTGGCGAAGATCGCATAGCGGAGGGTGGGGGCATAGCGAAGGGTGGGGGTCATGCTGTCGCTCCGTTGCGTTCCGACGGGGCCTGGCGGCCTCGCTATGGGCGTTACGGAGAAGCCGGGGGGGTCGGATGCAGCGCCGCCCCGAAAAATGCTCAGGTCCCGGCAGCGGGCGCCAGGCGTCCGATGAACTGGATCGGCCCGGTGGGCCGCCCGGTCGGCGAGCCGCCCGGGGGTTCCAGCGTGATCTCGATCAACATGCCCGGGCTCGGCCGGATCGTGCTCGGCCCTACGGTGATGCGCCCATCGGCGGGGATGATGCCGAGCGAGGTCGGCACCGTCGCCCCCTGCGGCAGCGCCCACAATTGCAGCACGCGGCCCGAGGGTGCGGGGCGCGTGTTGAGCGAGGCGAGGCGGATGCCCTGCGCATCGGCCTGCACCAGCCAGGCCGGCTGGGCGATGTCGGTCAGCAGCACGGTCATCAACATAGGCTCGGGCGCGGACTTGAACACGATGAAGGCCGCGAGGCCGGCAGCCACGGCGGTGGCGCCGATCGCGCCGAAGCGCCATGGGTCGAGCAGGCGCCGCCAGGAAAAGACAGCAGCGGCCGGGGCAGGCGCCAGCGCGGCTTCGATCCGGTCCCACAGATGGGGCGGCGGGGCCTCTGGCGGGGCGAGGGCAGCGAGCGGCGCAAGCCGTGCCTCCCACTGCGCCACGGCGGCGGCAAGCTCCGCATCCGTCTCGATCGCCCGCGCCACGTCGGCGGCCTCGCGCGCTTCGAGCGTGCCGAGCACGTATTCGGCGGCGAGTTCGTCCCGCCCCTCGATATCCTGCGGGATCATGCCAGGCACTCGCGCAATTGCAGGAGCCCTCGCCGGATCCAGGCCTTCACCGTGCCGAGCGGCAGTTCGAGCTTCGCTGCGACCTGCGCATGGCTCAGCCCATGCACGAAGGCGAGCATGATGCCCTGGCGGTTCTTCTCCTCCAGCGCCGCGAGGCACATGCGCAGCCGCGCGCCCTCGGCCGTGGCGGCGACGCGTTCCAGCGCATCGGCCTCCACCGGCTGGTCGCCGAGTGCCGGGTCGTCGGTCGGGATCTCGCGGCCCCTGGCGCGGGCGAGGTCGAGCGCCGCGTAGCGCACGATGCCGGCGAGCCAGGCGGAGGCCTGGCCGCGGGCCGGGTCGAACTGCTGGGCGCGCTGTGCCACGCGCAGGAAGGCGTCCTGCAACGCATCGGCGGCGGCGTCGCGGTCGCGCAATATGGCGTTGGCGATACCGAACAGGCGCACGGATTGGCGCTCATAGACTGTGCGCAACGCCGCGCGGTCGCCTCGGGCGACGGCGGCGAGCAGCGGAGCAAGGTCGGTGTCGGCGTCCATCGCCATCAGAATTGCCCTGCGGCACGCCGCTGCGCAACGCCCTGAAAAACATATTGAAGGGAGTGCATCCGGCGCGCTTTGCCAACTGTAATGTCGTGTCACAGGGACGAAACCTGCGCCTGCTTTGGGACCGCGGCTTTTGCCGCCCAGCCAAGCGCGCTGGGCGCTCGCCCGGCGCCTGAGGGAGCAAAAAGATACGAAGGAGCCGCTGAAAGCGGCCTTTGGCAATCAGTTTCCCATCAGGCGCTGCAGGCGTTGCATCAGGTCGGGCAGCGTGGCCCCTGTGGAGGGCGGCGGCGGGGCGCTGCCTTCGGGCACCGCGGCGCGGTAGCGGGCCAGCGCGTCGCGCGTGGCGTCCAGGCGCAGTTCCACCGGCTCGGCCATGCCGGTGCCGGCACCGTAGCCGACCATGCGGACGAGCACCGCCGGCGCGGCTGCCAGCTCGGCCGCCGCGCGTTCGCCATCCTCGAGCTTTGGCGCGCAGACCAGCGCGCGGCCTTCCAGCGCGCAGGGCATCTCGAACAGGCGGTTCGGGGGGAAGCGCAGCTGCGCCGTGCCGGTCAGCGCCATCACACCGCGTGAGACCTGCTCCAGCGTCAGGTCTCGCGCCGCGACCAGCGGTACCAGCCGCCCGCTGCGATCCGCCACTTCAAGCACCAGCGAGGAGCCGCCAGCGGTCGCCGCGCGCTCGATCGGTTCGCGGTGGCGGAGCAGGCAATCCGCGCGGTCGGTCATGCGGTCCGTCACGCAGGACAGGCGCCAACTGCCGATCTCCTGCGGCACGGCGGCGCCGGGCGGCGCCTGGGCCCATGCGGACGGGCCCAGCACGGGCGTGATGGCGAGGGCGGCGGGGATGAGCATGGCGGCGAGCGTTCTCATGCGGCAGGATATGGGTGATGCAGGGAGCGCTTCCATGACCACGTTGTGTCTGGCCGATGGCACGCAGGTGCCGCGCCTCGGCCAGGGAACCTGGCGGATGGGTGAGCGCGGCGGCCACCATGCCGAGGAGATCGCCTCGCTCCGCATCGGGCTCGACCTTGGCCTCACGCTGATCGACACGGCCGAGATGTATGCCGATGGCGGCGCGGAGGAAATCGTGGCCGAAGCGGTCGCCGGGCGGCGGCAGGAGGTGTTCCTCGTCTCCAAGGCCTATCCGCACAACGCCTCGGCCAAGGCGCTGCCGCTGGCGCTGGAGGCCAGCCTGAGGCGCCTCAAGGTGGAGCGGATCGACCTGTATCTGCTGCATTGGCGTGGCTCGGTGCCGCTGGCCGAGACGGTGGCGGCGATGGAGCGCGCCCGGGATGCCGGCAAGGTCGCCCGCTGGGGCATGTCGAACCTCGACGTGTCGGATTTGCAGGAGCTCGGCCCATCGCTGGCCGATTGCGCCACGGACCAGGTGCTGTGGAACCTCCAGGCGCGCGGCGTGGAGTACGACCTGCTGCCCTTCTGCGCCGCGCGGTCGATGCCGGTGATGGCCTATTCGCCGATCGGCCAGGGGGGCTCGCTGTTGCGGCATGGCGCGGTGCGGGCGGTGGCGGCGCGGCGGGGGGCGACGCCGGCGCAGGTGGCGCTGGCCTTCGTGCTGCGCCGGCCGGGCGTGATCGCCATCCCCAAGGCGGCGGACCCGATCCATGTGCGGCAGAACGCCAAGGCGCTCGACGTCGTGCTGGCGGCTGAGGACCTTCACGAGTTGGACACGGCTTTTCCGCCGCCGATCAGGAAGCGGCCGCTCGAGATGATTTGAGGGCGCCTAATTGACGCAGGCACGGACCGGTACTTTACCGGTACGAGCGGCCGCATGGCCGCCGCGGCCAATTCCGCGAAGGCAAGGGCGCGGATGCGCCCGCCCGCCGTCTGAGGGCGCCAAAACTATTGAAAGCTCGGCATCACCGGCGTGTCGGGAATCTGCGGCAACGGAAGCTCGATGACGACGCTGGCGGGATCGACCTTCGGGCCGCGGTCGAGCCAGTAGGTCACGCTCGCCGGCCAGTAGATGACGATGGCGACGAGGATGAGTTGCAGGCCGAGCCAGGGGATGGCGCCCAGGTAGATGTCGCGCGTCAGTACCGTTTTGGGCGCGATGCCGCGCAGGTAGAACAGCGCGAAGCCGAAGGGCGGGTGCATGAAGCTGGTTTGCAGGTTGATGCAGATCAGCACGCCGAACCACACCAGATCGATGCCTAGGTTCTTCGCCACCGGCGCCAGCAACGGGATGACGATGAAGGCGATCTCGAAGAAGTCGAGGAAGAAGGCCAGGAAGAAGATGAAGATGTTGACGAAGATCAGGAAGCCGGTCTGGCCGCCCGGCAGCATCGCCAGCAGATGTTCGATCCAGATGCCGCCATCCACGCCCTGGAACACCAGGGAGAATACGGTGGCGCCGATCAGGATGAAGATCACCATCGAGGTCAGGCGCATGGTCGTGCCCATCGCCTCGCGCACCAGGGGCCAGGTTAGGCGCCGGTTGATCGCCGCCAGCACCACCGCGCCGACCACGCCCATGGCGCCGGCCTCGGTGGGGGTGGCGAGGCCCATGAAGATCGTGCCCAGCACCATGAAGATCAGCACCACGGAGGGCACCATGCCCTTCAGCACGCGCCACCACAGCCGCCAGGTGCGCGGCTCCAGCAGCTCCTCGGGCAAGGGCGGCACCTTGTGCGGCGCGAAGATGCTGACCAGCCAGATGAAGGCGATGAACAGCGCCAATTGCAGGAAAGACGGCCCGATGGCGCCGGCATACATGTCGCCGACCGATTGCCCGAGCTGGTCGCCGAGCACGATCAGCACCAGCGAGGGCGGGATCACCTGCGTGATCGTGCCCGACGCCGCGATCACGCCGGTGGCGATCCGCATGTCGTAGCCGGTGCGCATCATGATCGGGAGCGAGATCATGCCCATGGCGATCACGCTGGCGGCAACGGTGCCGGTGATGGCACCGAGGATCGCGCCCACGAGGATCACCGCATAGGCCAGGCCCCCCGGCACCTTGCCGAAGATTTGCCCCGTGCCTTCGAGCAGGTCCTCCGCCAGTCCGCAGCGTTCCAGGATGGCGCCCATCAGCGTGAAGAAGGGGATCGCCAGCAGCAGGTCGTTCGACAGGATGTTGAACACGCGCAACGGCAGGTTGAACATCCAGGCTTCGGGAAAGAAGCCAAGCCCGATCGAGATGAAGCCGAAGAACAGCCCCACCGCCGCCAGCGAGAAGGCGGCGGGGAAGCCGATCAGCAGGAACAGGATCAGCCCGCCGAACATCAGCGGCGGCATCACATCCTCATGCGGAAGGCCGAACAGCATTACTGGTCCGGCCTCGCATAGCTGGCGTAGAGGCGCCCGCGCGGCAGCTCGATCCCGCGCAGCATCGCCACGCGCTTGATCAATTCGGACAGCCCCTGCACCGTCATCAGCGCGAAGCCCAGCGGCAGGAGGAACTTCATCGGCCAGCGCAGCAGCCCGCCTGGGGAGGAGGAGGTCTCGTTGCGGACGACGCTTTCGATGAAGAAGGGCCAGGTCATCCAGGCCAGCAGCGCCATCGCCGGCAGCAGGAACAACGCGATGCCCACCACATCCACCCACAGCCGCGACCGCTCGCTGAGCCAGCCATAGATCAGGTCCACGCGCACATGCTCGTTGCGGAACAGCGTGTAGCTGGCGCCGAGCATCACGATGCCGGCGAACAGATACCATTGCGCCTCCAGCCAGGCGTTCGAGCCCTGGGAGAATCCGTAGCGCAGGAAGGCGTTGCCGGCGCTGACCACGCAGGCCAGCAACACCATCCAATCGGCGATACGGCCGAAGGCGGCGTTCATGGCATCGACGCCACGGCTGAAGGCGAGCAGGGGGCCCATGGGCCTCGGCGCTTCTCCGAAAAGGCTGATTGGAGCGCGGTGCTGCGCCATAGGCCCTTCGTCTAGCCGCCACGGCCAAGGTTGGGAAGCGTCCATAACTGGGCTTGGCCCCTTCTAACCCCGGCCTGGGCTGTTAGTCTCGCCAGGTGCTGACCTTGCTCACCCTGACCCTCGCGGGCCTGCTGCTGATCGCGCTGCTGGCTTTGCCGCTGGCCGGGCGGGCGTTTGGCGGCGCGCTGACGCATGGCGGCGCGGCTCTGGCCTGCCTGGTCTTCGCCGCCACGGGCTTCGCGGCGCTGCTCGGTGGGGGTGAGGTCGCGCAGGCGCTGCCCATCGGGCCGGCCTTCGGGCCAATGCTGCTGGCGCTGGACGGGCTTTCGGCCTGGTTCCTGCTGCTGTTGGGGCTCACCGGGGCCTGTTCGTCGCTGTTCGCGCTCAGCCACGCGAGCCGCGCGCCGGCGCGGGTGCTGGCTGCCTACCCGCTGTTCCTGGCCGGCATGGCGCTGACGTTACTCGCCGCCGACGGCTTCACCCTGATCTTCGGCTTCGAGCTGATGTCGCTGTCCTCCTGGGCGCTGGTTGCCGCCGAGCACCACAAGGCCGAGAACCGCCGCGCGGCGCGGCTTTATTTGGTGTTCGCGGTATTGGCCGGCGCCTGCCTGATCCCCGGCATCGGTCTTTTGGCCGGCAGCTCCGGCGATTTGGCTTTCGCCGCCATGCGTGCCCACCCGCCCGAGGGGCTGCGCGCCGGGCTGATCCTCGCACTGGTCGTGGCCGGCGCCGGCTCCAAGGCCGGGCTCGTGCCGCTGCATGCCTGGCTGCCGCTCGCCCACCCCGCCGCGCCGAGCCATGTCTCGGCGCTGATGTCGGGCGCCATGACCAAGGTCGCGATCTACGTGCTGGCGCGGCTGCTGCTGGACGTCGCCGGGCCGGCGCAGCCGCTGTGGTGGGGCGTGCCGTTGCTGGTGCTCGGCGCGGCCTCGGCCGTGCTGGGCGCGCTGCGCGCCAATCTGGAGGAGGACGGCAAGACCCTGCTGGCCTGCTCGACCATCGAGAATATAGGGCTGATCGCGATCGGCCTGGGCCTCGCCGCCTGTTTCCGCGCGGCCGACCTCGGCGCGCTCGCGGCGTTGGCGGCAGGCGCTGCGCTGCTGCACACGCTGGCGCATGGGCTGTTCAAGACGACGCTGTTCCTTGGCATGGGGGAGATACTGCATGGCGCTGGCTCGCGCCGGCTGGACAGCCTGGGCGGCTTGATCGGGCCGATGCCCTGGACGGCCGGCGCTGTGCTGTTGGTGGCGCTGGCCGCGGCGAGCCTGCCGCCGCTGTCCGGCTTCGCGGGTGAATGGCTGTTGTTGCAGGCGCTGCTGGCGGCCTGGCGGGTCGGCGACCTGACCTTCCAGTTGCTGGCCGTTGCCGTCGCGGCGCTGGCGGCCTTGGCGGCCGCACTCGGCACGGCGGCGATGGTGCGGCTGTTCGGCATGGTCTTTCTCGGCCGGCCGCGCACACCGCGCACCGCCGGCGCGCAGGAAACGCCTGGCGCCGCGCGTCTCGCCTTGCTGATTCCGGCGGGTCTGACGCTGCTGCTGGGGCTGTTGCCGGGGCCGATGCTGGGGCTCGCCGGCGGCGCGCTGCGGCTGCTGACGGGCAACGACATGGACGCCCGCGCGGGTATTGCCGGCATCGGCGTGGGCGATGGCGCGGCCAGCTACGCCCCGCTCGGCATCGCCGCACTGTTGGCGCTGGCGGGGCTCGCGACCTGGCTGGTGGTGCGAGCGCGCTCGCCGGCCGCGGTGGCGCGCGGGCCGGCCTGGGATTGCGGCTTCGCGCAAGCGCCGCCGCATCTGCCCTTCGGCGACCCGCTGACCCAGCCCTCCGCCGCCGGGCTCGGCCAGCCGCTGCGGCGGATGCTCGGCACCTCGATGCTCGGCGCGACCGAGGCGGCGGTGATGCCCGCGCCTGGCGATCCCTCGCCAGCGCGGCTCAGTGCGGGTTTCCGGGACCCAAGCCTGCCCTGGCTGCTCACGCCGCTCGGCCGGGCGCGAGATGCGGTGGCGGCCTTCGCGGACCGGCTGCGTAGCCTCTCGATCCGGCAGGCGCTGATGCTGCCCTTCGGCACGCTGGTGGCGCTGCTGGCGCTGGTCGCCTGGCTGGAGGGGCGCGGATGACCCTCCTCGCCGGGCTGCTGACGCAGGCACTGCATCTGGCGCTGATGCTCTGCGCCGCGCCGCTGGTGGTGGGCGGCATCCGCTGGCTGAAAGCGCGGCTGATGGGACGGCGCGGCGCCTCGCCGTTGCAGCCGCTGTGGGATGTGCTGAAGCTGCTGAAGAAGCGCCCGGTAATGGCGGAGAATGCCAGCGCGGTGAGCCTCGTCGCCCCCTATCTCGGCTTCGCCGCGGCCTTTGCGGCGATTGCCCTGGTGCCGAGTTTTGCGCGAGGCATGGCCTTCGCACCCTTGTCCGACCTGATCCTGCTGGCCGGGCTGCTCGCCCTCGGCCGCGTCGCGCTGGCGCTGGCCGGCCTTGATGTCGGCACCGCCTTCGGCGGGCTCGGGGCAGCGCGGGAGATGTCCTTCGCGGCGCTGGCGGAACCCGCACTTCTGGTGGCGGTGCTGAGCCTCGCCATCCTCGCCGGCACCACGGGGCTGGAGGGGCTGGGGGGCGCGATGCAGGAGGGTTCGCTCGGCCTGCGCGTGTCGCTCGGCCTGTCGCTGATCGCGCTGCTTGCCGTGGCGCTGGCGGAGAATGCTCGCATCCCGGTGGATAATCCGGCGACGCATCTCGAGCTTACAATGGTCCACGAGGCGATGATCCTCGAAGCCTCCGGCCGGCATCTGGCGCTGTGGGAGGCGACCTCGGCGCTGCGGCTGACGCTGTGGCTGTCGCTGCTGGGGGCAATCTTCTTTCCCTTCGGCACGGCCCTGGCCGGCTTCGCGCCGCTGGGCTGGGTGGTGGGGCTTGTCGCCTGGGTCGCGAAGATGGCGGTGCTGTGCGCGGCGCTGGCTTTCTTCGAAAGCGCCATCGCGAAGATGCGCGTCTTCCGCGTGCCGGAGTTCCTGGGTGCGGCGCTGCTGCTCGGCCTGCTGGGCGCGATCCTGCTGTTTCTCTCGACGAGGCTGGCATGAAGCCAACGGCCGATTGCATCGACTCGTTGATTTCTTTTTTTCGCCCTTACGTGCCGGGTGCCCGCTCCGCGGGCTTGGCTCGCCGCACTGGCGGCGGGCGCCATTCGGCGCCTCGAACCGCTTTGCAGTCCACAGTTCATCGAACGAGGGCGCCAAGATGACGCCCTTCGGCAGCCTCGCCTACGACGTTGCCCATGTGCTCGGCGGCGGCGTGCTGCTGCTGTCGCTGGTGCTGCTGTACCAGCGACGGATCGACGCGGTGATCAACGCCTTCGCCGTGCAGGGCGCATTGCTGGCGCTGGCCGCGGCCTGGCAGGGCTATGTGCAGGGGCATGCGGGGCTGTATGTCACGGCCGCCATCGCCTTCATCGCCAAGGCGGTGCTGATCCCGCTGGCACTGCGCATGCTGGTGGCGCGGCTTGGCCTGCATCGCTCGGTCGAGGCGGCGCTGGGCATCGGCGCCTCGCTGCTCGCGGCCATCGCGCTGGTGGGGCTTTCGGTGCTGGTGGTGCTGCCGATCACGGCGGGGCAGGCGCAGGCACTGACGCGGGAGAACCTCGCACTGGCACTCTCCGTCGTGCTGCTGGGGATGCTGATGATGATCACGCGGCGCAATGCGCTGAGCCAGGTGATCGGCCTGCTGAGCCTGGAGAACGGCTTGATCCTGGCGGCGATCGGCGTGGCCGGCATGCCGCTGGTGGTGGAGCTCTCCACCGCCGCGCTGGTGCTGATGGTGGCGCTGGTGGCGGGCGTGGTGGTGATGCAGATCCGCGGCAGCCTGGATACGCTCGACACCGAGACCCTCGACCGGCGGCGCGGCGAGGGGAGCGATCCATGAGCGGCGCCCAGCGTGTTTGCGATCAAGGCAAGCCGCGCCCCTTGCGCGGCTTGAGCGGCCAAACGGCCGCCGCCGGAAGTCCGGCGAGCCAAGCTCGCGGAGCGGGCGCCCGGCGCTTGAGGGCACCACAAGGATGATGCCTCTCCCGTGGATCCTCGTGTTTTTTCCCTGGGTGGGCGCGGTGTTGTTGGCGGCGCTGCCGCCGCAGGGCCGCATCGTGCCCTTCGTGAACATCGCCGTCTCCGCCGTGTCGCTGCTGATCGCACTGATGCTGCTGGGCTATCCGCAGGGCGAGCAGGGCTGGACGCGGATCGACGCGCTGAACCTGCCGCTGGTCGCCGTCTCGGCGCTGATCGGGCTGACCACGGCGATCTTCTCTGCCGCCACCGTCGCGGCCGAGCGCTTCGACGCGCTACGCGGCCGTGCCTACCACGCCGTCTTCCAGATCTTCATGGGCGCGCAATTCCTGGCGCTGGTGTCCGACAATCTCGGCGTCATGTGGGTGGCGATCGAGATCGCGACGCTGGCCTCGGTGTTGATCGTCGCCATCCATGGCACGCCGGCGGCGATCGAGGCGGCGTGGAAGTTCTTCATCCTGTGCGGCGTGGGCATCGCACTCGCCCTGTTCGGCACGATCCTTTTGTATCTGGCGGCGCAGCCGGTGATCGGCGGCGGCGATCCGGGATTGTCCTGGGCGGCGCTGCGCGCGGTGGCGGCGCGCTGCGATCCGGGGCTGCTCTCGCTCGCCTTCGTCTTTCTGCTGGTGGGCTACGGCACCAAGGCGGGGCTCGTGCCGCTGCATGCCTGGCTGCCGGATGCCGAGGCCGAGGGGCCGTTGCCGATCTGCGCCGTGCTCTCGGGGCTGCTGCTGAACGCGGCCCTGCTTGCCGTGCTGCGCGCCAAGACCATCGTGGGCGCGCATCCCGACGCGCTCGCCCCCGGGCCTTTCCTGATGACGCTCGGCCTCGCCTCGCTGCTGCTGGCCTCACTCGCGCTATGGCGGCGGCGCGATGCACGGCGGCTGTTTGCCTGGAGCAGCATCGAACACATGGGCCTCGCCGCCTTCGCCTTCGGGCTCGGCGGGCCGATGGCGAGCCTGGCGGGACTGATCCACCTGCTCGGCCATTCGCTGGTGAAAAGCGCGGTGTTCTTTGGCGTGGGTGCGGCGAGCCAGATCAAGGGCAGCCAGAAAATGGCGGATATCAGCGGACTCACGGCCTCCCACCCGGCGCTCGGCTGGGGGCTGGGCTTGGGCATCGCGGCCCTGGCGGGGATGCCGCCCTTCGCGCTGTTCGCCTCGGAGTTCCGGCTGGTGAGTGAGGCCGCGGCGCGCAACGCCTGGCTGATCCTGCCGCTCGGACTCGGGCTGCTGACGGCCGCGGCGGCGCTGGTGCGGGCCTTGCAGAATCTGTGCCTCGGCCCGCCGACGCCGGACCGGCCGGTGCCGGGCGCCTTCGGGCTGCCAGGCGGGCTGGCCTGGGCCGTCGGGCCGATCTGGCTGCATCTGGTGCTGGCGGCGGTTCTGGCGCTGGCGCTGCCGGGCTTCTTCGCGACGCTGCTGCGCGACGGCGCGGGAATCCTTTCATGAGCGCGGCCTCCAGCTGGATTCGCCGCGGCGCGGCACAGGGCGCGCAGCCCTTCGAGCGCTACCTGCTCACCCCGCTCGACTTCGCCGCCCTGCCCGAGGCGCTGATGGCCGAGCCCACGCTCGCGCTGCTGTCGCTCTGGGCCGAGCCCGGCATCGTGCATGCGGCCTTCCTCGATGAGGCGGCGGGCGGGCTGTTGCTTGCCTCCTGCCCGGCGGTCGAAGGTCGCTACCCGGCGCTGTCGCCCGCCCGGCCGGGCGCGGTGCGCTTCGAACGCATGATCCGCGATCTTTGGGGCCTCACCGCCGAGGGCGGGCTCGACCTCCGCCCCTGGCTCGACCACGGC
>Ga0163144_10024179_pt1 | contig 11930 bp, 11 predicted proteins | sample OliLak19BULKMAT1_FD_123175 | JGI IMG/M metagenome (GOLD analysis project Ga0163144, IMG submission 123175) | Freshwater microbial mat bacterial communities from Lake Vanda, McMurdo Dry Valleys, Antarctica - Oligotrophic Lake LV.19.BULKMAT1 | ecosystem: Environmental > Aquatic > Freshwater >...
CCTGGACGGGCCAGAAGACCTCGCCCTCACGCAATTCCTGAGGGAGCAGACCGACCCCACCAGGTGCCCAGGGTTGGTGCTCGCAGCGTAAAAGGCCCCTTCCGGACCCTCCACTCTCCAGTATGGATCCATCGATTAGATCAGCACGATCGGGCTCGTTGAGCGGGACGATGTCCGCTTCCATCGAGCGGAGCAGGCTCGGAGGAGCGTCAGGGAACGAACCGAGGATCGCTTGGCTGCCGATGATCAGGAGGTCGGCGTCATCGGCGATCGTCGATGCCGCGCGGATCAGGTGCTCGAGTTGACGCCGATTCATGCCGACTCGGCCTCGCGGCGCAGGGTCTGGGCCCAGATACGCCAGCGCTCGCGGGCATCGACGAGCCCGGCAAAGGGTGTCGCTTGGCGAAGAGCGCGCGACGCCTCGTCTTGACCCGTCAGCGCCGCGTGGAGCTCCGCGGGGGGGCCGTCGACGAGGCGTAGCCACGCCTCGACGTACGGCTGCGACTTCGATGCATCCGCACGCCAGGACTCGAGGCGCTCTCGGACGGCGTCGAGCAGCGTGGGTTCGGCTTGGATCCGTGCCCACACCGCGCGATGGAGTTCGACGCTGCGGGCTCCTGCGAGTGCGTGGGGGTCCATAGTCTCGGCATCGCAGCCGTGCGGAATGATGCTCCAGGCTACCAATTCTGGATGTCGGCGTCCGATTTGGTGGTGGTTCGAGCCCCGCTGATGATAGCCCGGCCAGGGCGCCACGGGCCGAGTGTGATTCGCCGCGCACGTTGGGGCGTCGCAAGGGCCGCGGGCGGACACGAGAGGCAGCGCTGACGACGGCCGACAATCCCCCGCGAGGGATCGAGACACGAAGGCACCGCATCGCGACCCGGCGGTTGCAAGCGCGATTGCGATTTGGGCCGACTCGTCCGGTCGTCAGTGCCTTCCCCGCTGGACTCTGCCGGATGAGGTGATCCGAATCCGGGCCGAGCGCGACGCGAGGGCGGCCGCGGCCGGTGGGGGATCAGCTCCTTACCAGGCGAGCACAGCTTGCGGTGGCTCGCGCGCAGGCGCGATGGGCAGGGGCTCGGTGGGGAGTCCGAGGTACGCGAGGATGCCGCGGAGCGTCCGCCCGTCAGAGATTGCTGCGAGCAAGTGACGGCGCGAGCCACAGCGCGGGCAGCTCAAGACGTCCTTCGAGAACCCCCGTGTCCCGTCGCGCCGGTAAGCCCCGGTCCCGCGAAGCGGGATCGGAGCTCCCCGGTGGGGAGCTCCGAAGGGGATCCGTTTGCGTAGGTTCCAGATCACCTTGCCGTCCTCGCGCAACATGAGGCGACCTTGGGCGTGAGGCGGTCTTGCCATGTCTACTGATCCCGCCGGAGGCGCTCCAGAGATACTGATCTCGCCGGAGGCGCTCCAAAGACACTGCGAGATGACGAGTCGCTCCAGCGATTCGCGCGCGTCAGCCTTGAGGCGCGTCGCGGCGTGCAGCGAATAGCCATCCGATGTCGCGCTCAGCGCGCCGCGCGGCAAGTCGAGCTGTTCGCGCGGCGCGGATGCAAGCGACGGGTCGACGAGGCGGGGGACCTTGTCACCCGTGCCAGCCGCGGTGCGCGACAAGAGCGACGCAGACCAGAGCAGCGGCATCGCGGAGTCCTCCGCACCCTCCAGCGGCGGCGGCTCCTCGCCTGGCTCCGAGAAGAGGCCGCGCGCGCGCAGGACTCGCTCGATACGACTGCGCGCGTCGACTTGGACGCGCGCGACCTCGAACACCACCAGCGCCTCGCCGACCTGTTCGCGCGCGCCGTCCATGCCTTCACTCGTCGCTGAAACGCTCGAGGGGCTCTGAATCAAGACGGAACCAGGCAGTTCCGGCTGATGGCGTGGGCGTAAGCTGATCCACCGCGTGTCGATTCGGCAAGAGTGAAGAGAACTGCAAAACGAGCCATCACTCCCCAGGCGCTCGGTGATCGAGCGCCGAACCTATGGGCGGCACATACTGAGAATGTGCAACGTCTAAATTCGCATCGCGTCTAATACCGGATGTATCCAGGCAGATCGCGCCGTAAGAATTCAATTCGCGACTCCAATTCATCCGCGTTTGCTTCGGTGGCCGGATGTCCCATCGGAAAGACGTCGTCAAGTCCTTCTCCTTTGCGCACGGCATCAACCCAATTCATCATGATTTGCGCGTAGCTCTCGAATGCAGCGCTCGGAGAATCATCATCCGTCACTAGGTAGGCAAACGGGATGTCACCCGCTACTAACCATAGATCCTCGTCTGTGCTGCCAGCGATACGTCTCGCCATCTATACATAGAGCAGACCGATGATTCCGGGGATTCCCCCACCGTAATAGGTTGCTATAACCTTTGGACACCAGTGTGCGGTCTGCAATTGCGCCACCGTAGTCTCAGCCAAAGCTTTTACCCAGGCGTGATCGGACTCCTCGGGGATCTCCGATGTGAGCTCGTCAAGTGACAAGAGTTTTGACCGATCGACAACCATGGCGCGTGAGTTTAACGTGTCCTTTCGGCAGGCGTGCCTGGCTGGCCCCGTCCGGTCCCGTAGCGTCCCGGTCATCGCCCGTATGACCCCGGAGACGCCCCGATGCCGACGCCCGAACGCCCCACCGACGACGATCCCTGACCGTCGCGACGACCCTCTTCCGCCGCTGGCGCAGCGTTCGACCGCGCGGCGAGAAGATCCCCGCCGACCTCTGGGCGGCCGGGTCTCGCGCCGTGCGCGAGCAGTGTTGACCTCGATCTGAATCCGCGTCGTTCTGTTTGTCGTCGCGGTCGAGGCCTGGTGGTTCTTCCGCGTTGTTCCGTGGTTCGTCGCTGCGCGGGGTAGCGGGAGCAGCCCATGACCGGTCGCCGCCATTCGTGCGCCTGGCTCTGGTTCCCCCAAGGTCGATGCGACCGCTTGGCTCTGGTTCTCAGGGGTTTGGCACGCTCTGAGTCACTCGCTCATTCGCGTGGCCCTGTGACTTGGGCTGGATCCTGGGGCTCGGATCCAACGGCGGAAGCGAGGACGGGCGCGCAGAGCAGGAACTGGAGCATGGGTGCCGGGTCCGCTGGAATGCTCGGACGTGCAGGCCAGGGGTGTCCGCTAAGTTACACGGGCGGCCGCGAATCCGCGCCCGGGCGCCGCAGGCCTGATTCTCCTTGTCCTCCTCGGCCGACCCCGCGAGAATCCTCGGCCTCGCCCGAGTGTGGGGCCCGAGGGGACGTCACCCTGGGGGCCTCTCTGGGGCAGCTTTCCCGACGTGGAACCTCGAACGCGCAGTATGTCCTCCCTCAGCGTCTTCGGTGCACAGTGGGGGGACGAGGGCAAGGGCAAGGTCATCGACCTCCTCGCCGACCGGGTGCACATCGTCGTCCGCTACCAAGGCGGCGCGAACGCCGGGCACACAGTGGTCGTCGACGGCCAGAAGTGGGTCCTGCACCTGATCCCGTCCGGCATCCTGCACCCCGGCATCGTCAACGTCATCGCCGCGGGCGTGGCGGTCGACCCGATCACGCTGCTCGGCGAGATCGACGGCCTCGTGAAGCGCGGCGTCGTCGTGACGCCCGAAAATCTGCGGCTCTCGTCGTCGGCCCACGTCATCTGCGACCAGCACAAGCGCATGGACGCGCTCAACGAGCGCTGGAAGGGTGACGGGCGCATCGGCACGACCGGGCGCGGTATCGGGCCCTGTTACGCGGACAAGGCCTCGCGCACCGGCCTGCGCATCGCCGATCTGCTCGACCCTGACCGCTGCGCCGCCCGCCTGCGCGCGAATCTGGCCGAGAAGAACGCTGTGATCGCCAACGTCCACGACGAGGTCCCGATGGACGTCGAGGAGCTCGTCAGCCGCTACACCGCAGTCGGGCGCCGCATCGCGCCCTTCGTGACCGACACGGGCGCCGAGCTGCGCGCCGCCTGGCGCGCGGGCAAGGAGGTCCTGTTCGAGGGCGCCCAGGGCATCCTCCTGGACCTCGACCACGGCACCTACCCCTTCGTCACCTCGTCGAGCACCGGCCCCGGCGGCATCCCGTCGGGCGCGGGGGTCCCGCCGCAGGCCATCGGGCGCTCGATCGGCATCGCCAAGGCGTACTGCACCCGCGTCGGGGAGGGGCCCTTCCCGACCGAGCTCCTCGGCGCCGAGGGCGAGCGCCTGCGCGCCGCCGGCAACGAATACGGCTCGACGACCGGCCGCCCGCGCCGCGCAGGCTGGTTCGACGCCGTCGCGATGCGTTACGGCCTCTCCCTCGCGGGCGCCGAGGGCTGGGTGATGACCAAGCTCGACGTCCTCGGCGGCTTCGGGCCCCTGAAGATCGGGGTCGCCTACCGCCGCGGCGACGAACACTTCACCGAGTGGCCCGCCCACCTGCCGAGCTTCGACGGGCTCGAGGTCGAGTACGAGGAGCACCCCGGCTGGGGCGAGGACATCTCCGCCGCCCGGCGGATGGAGGACCTCCCGGAGGCCTGCCGCGCCTACGTCGCGCGCCTGGAGGAGCTGGTCGGCGTGCCCGTGGTCATGCTGTCGGTCGGACCGGAACGAGACGCGGTGCTGTCCCGCGGGCTCTAATGGGGGACATGACGAGCGAACGACCCGCGCGGACCCGCCCCGACCTCGGCGGTCCGTATCCGGAGCACGTCGCGGTCATCATGGACGGCAACGGGCGCTGGGCCGAGCGCCGCGGCCTCCTGCGCATTCGCGGCCACCAGGCCGGCGTCGACTCGGTGCGCGAGACGGTCACCGCGTGCGCCGAGCTCGGCCTCGGCAGCCTCACGCTCTACGCGTTCTCGCGCGAGAACTGGAAGCGGCCGTCGCTCGAGGTCAAGAGCCTCATGCAGCTCCTGCGTGTGTTCCTCCGGCGCGAGCGCAAGACGCTGCTCGACAACGGCGTTCGGTTGCGCGCCATCGGGCGGCTCGAAGATCTGCCGCAGCGCGCGCAGGACAGCCTCGCCGAGACCGAGGCGCTCACGGCCCATGGCGACGGCATGCTGTTGCGACTCGCGCTGTCCTACGGCGGCCGCACCGAGATCGGCGACGCGCTGCGGGCGGCGCTTTCTGACGCTGAAGCCGGACGACTCCGCCCCGAGGACGTCGACGAAGAGACCCTGCGGCGTTACCTCTACGACCCCGAGACTCCCGACCCCGACCTCGTGATCCGCACTGCAGGAGAGATGCGGCTGTCGAACTTCTTGCTCTGGCAAGCGAGTTACGCCGAGCTGTTCGTCACCGACGTCTGTTGGCCCGACTTCCGTCGCCCGCACCTGTTCGCTGCGCTCAGCGCCTACGCGCAGCGCAAGCGCAAGTTCGGTGGACTCGTCGGTCCGCCCGAGGCGCCCTCGAGGAACCGAGCATGAGCGCGCGAGCCGTCGTCGGACCCTCCGTTGTCAGCGGTCGCGCCGCGAACACGCCGCCGAAGAGCCGTCGTGCCCGAATCGTGCAACGCACCCTCGTTGGCGTGAGTCTGGCCGCAGCTGTCGCGTTCTTGATGTGGGCGAGCGGCTTGCCCTACGGGGCCCGCATCACCCTCGCCGCGACCGTGATGTTGAGCCTCTGGGCGATCGTTGAGGCCGACCGCATGGGCCTCACCGCGAGCCGCGGCGCGACGTTCGCCGCCGGGGCCGCGAGCCTCGGCTGCGCGACGCTCGCGCTCGCATGGCTCGACCCGGTCTGGGCGCGTCCCGCGCCTTTCGAATGGACCCCGAGCCAGCGCTGGTGGTGGGGCCTCGCGATCGTCGCCGGCAGCGGGCTGCTCGCCGCGCTCGCCGGGTCGCTGCCGGGTTTCCTCGGCGGCCCGCGCGAGCACCGCCGGCGCCGCGCCTGGCCGACGCCGCTGATCGTGTTGTGGCTCGGTCTGCCGCTGCTCACGCTCTATCCGCTGCGTATCGCCCTCGGCGTCGAGGGTTTGATCGCCTTCCTCGTGCTCGCCAAGGTCGGCGACATCGCGGGTTATTACGTCGGCAACTGGATCGGCGAAACCCATCCCTTCCCGCGCCTCTCGCCGGGCAAGACGACCGCGGGCTGCGTCGCGTCCCTCGCCGCCGGCATCGCCGCGGGCGTCGGCTTGCAGCTCGGCGGACTCCTGCCCGCAGGGACCCTCGGGCTCGCTTCCGGCGCGCTCGCGGGGCTCGCGGTGAACCTCGCTGCGCAGGCGGGCGACCTCTTCGAGAGCGCGGCCAAGCGCCGGGTCGGCGTCAAGGACGCCGCGACCACGTTCGGCCCCTCGGGTGGCATGCTCGACCTTGTCGATAGCATCCTGCTCGCCGGACCGATGATGATCGTCACCTGGCCCCTCCTGTTTCACTGGCCGCCGCTGTTCCAGTGGCCCTTGCTCGCGCCATGAGCTGTGTTCCCATGGCGCGTGCGCTCTTCGCGGAGTTTGCACCTATGAGGCCTCGAATTGGCTGAATCGACCGTCCCGCTGCGCTCGCACGAGGAGGCCATCCTCGTGCTCGGGCCTTACGACCGATACGCGCGTCTCCTGCGCCAGGACCTCGACATCCAGGTCTACGCGCGCGCCGGTAACCTGCGACTCGAGGGGCCCGAAGACGGCGTGATCGAGGCCAAGCGGCGCGTCGAGCACCTGTTGGGCAAGGCGCGCAAGGGCCGCGAGCTCGGCGTGCGCGAGATCGAGGCGATCCTGCTCGATCGCGACCTCGATCGTCCCGCCGAGCGCGGCGAGCGCGGGGGCTCCGACCACGAGCGCCGCGTCGGCAACGGCGTGTCCTTCGGCGTCGGGATCGGCGCGAGCGCCAGCGGCGGCCGCCCTGTCACCGTGCGCTTTCGGCCGCGCCCCATCGAGGCGCGCAACGAGAACCAGCGCCGTTACCTCGAGACGATCGAGCGCTGCCCGTTGACGTTCGGGCTCGGCGTCGCGGGCACGGGCAAGACCTACCTCGCGGTCGCTGCAGCGGTCCAGTCCCTGCGCCGCGGCGAGGTGCGTCGCCTCATCATCACGCGCCCGGTCGTCGAGGCCGGCGAGCACCTCGGGTTCCTGCCCGGGGACCTGCACCAGAAGCTCAACCCGTACATGCGGCCGATCTATGACGCGCTGCGCGACATGGTCGACATGGAGGACCTCGTGCGGCTCGAAGAGGCCGGCGTGATCGAGGTCGCGCCGCTCGCGTACATGCGCGGGCGCACCCTCTCCAACGCGTTCGTGATCCTCGACGAGGCGCAGAACACGACCATCGGGCAGATGAAGATGTTCTTGACCCGCATGGGCGAGAACTCGCGCGTCGTCGTGACCGGCGATCCGTCGCAGAATGACCTGCCGCGCGGGATCCGCAGCGGCCTGCTCGATGCCGTGCAGCGGCTGCGAGGCTTCGACGGCATCGGGGTCGCCGAGTTCGACGCCGATGACGTCGTGCGCCACCCGCTCGTGGCGCGCATCGTGCGGGCGTACCTCGCCCCATCCCAAGTGCCCTCCCAAATGGAAGAAGAGGGCGGCGAGGTCCAAGAGCGCGACGACCGCCAGGGCGAGCACCGACGCCGGGGCCGCTGAGACCATGCCGGTGGGTGTCACCTGGTGTGTCGAGGCGCGCCCGCTGACTGACGACGCCGTCGCCGCGGCCGTCGAGGCGGCGCTCGCGCACGGCGGGCGTGCAGGCCTCGAGGTCGACGTCGTCCTCGTCGACGACCCGACGCTCGCGGAGCTGCACGGGCGCTTCCTCGGCGACCCGACCCCGACCGACGTGATGAGCTTCGACCTCGGTGACGACGGAGTCGGCCCGGCGGGGGAGCTGTACGTCAGCGTCGACCGGGCCGTCGCCGTGTCGAGCGCGCGCGGGTCGGCGCTCACGCGTGAGGTCGCCCTCTACCTCGTCCACGGCGCGCTGCACCTGTGCGGCTTCGACGACCACGAAGACGGGGACCGCGCGGCGATGCGCGACGCCGAGCGCGCCGTGCTCGCGGGTCTCGGATACGCCGACGACGTCGGCGCACACGATCTCGTCTGAAACGGCGTGCATGTGGTTGGGAAGCGGCGCCGCTTGCCCGAAATTTCAGGATTTTTTTGCGACCTGCGTGGGGCTTGGAAGCCAGCGCGAAGACACGCGAGTTCGGCCTCCAATCTGCAGATTGCGCGCAGTTCATTCCGGCACCCGAGGCGCGTCGGTGGGGCGAAGTAGGGGCCCGGAACACGGATGAGTGTTGCAACGGGCCCCCGCGGGGCGCTATTCCAACGCAGCAACGCATCGGGAGCGCCCGCTGTCACGGCCACCGCACGGCCGCCAGTGGACGCGAGTGAACACGTTGGACACCGCACGCGATCTAGTTCGGTCCGAAGGGCGCGGGGCCCCGATGGATGCGAAAGACGGCGCCCCAAAAGAGAGCGCCGAGCATGGCGAGACCGCTACGACGGCGCGCTCGAGCGCGGGCTCGTCGGCGCCGGCCTCGACTGGGCCGGCCTCGACTGGGTCGGCCTCGACTGGGCCGGCCTCGACTGGGTCGGACTCCGTAGGGGAGAGCACAGCGGAGAGCACCTCGTCGCCGAGCAGTACTGGACCGAACAATCCTGCGCCGAGCGCAAGCCAGGGGCCGGAACGTACGCGACGCCCCCGGGTCGATCCGGCCTCGGTCGTGGGACTCTGGGACGCGTACTTCCGCGAGCCCGGTGACCTCACCCGCAACGACCTCGTCGTCGCGTACCAGGTCCTGGCGTCCGACATCGCGCGCCGCTTCGGTGCGCGCCTCCCACGCAGCGTCGACCGCGGGGACCTGCAGACCGCAGCGAGCGTCGGGCTCATCTCGGCCGTCGAGGGGTTCGACCCCGAGCGCGGCGTGCGCTTCGAGTCCTACTGCGAGCTCCGGGTCAAGGGCGCGCTCCTCGACGAGCTGCGCACGCAGGACTGGCTGCCGCGGCCTTGGCGTCAGCGTATCGAACAGCAAAAACGCGCGGCCGAGCGCCTGCGCTCGCGGCTCAGCCGCCCGCCCTCGGACGAAGAGGTCGCGACGGAGATGGGCCTCGGCGTCGACGTCTACCACCAGACGTTCGGGGTCGGACTGCCCGGGACGCCTCTCGGCTCGATGCCCGGCGACGAGAACGACGAAGATGGCGGGCCGGTCCTCGACGTCGTACCGGACAAATCCATCGAGCCCGCGGGCGAGCGGCTGTCGCGCGAGGAGCTGTTGACCCTCGTCTCGCAGAAGCTCTCCGAGCAAGAGGCGCGGATCATCTACCTGAAGTACTGGGAAGAGCTCCCGATGCGCGAGATCGGCGACCTGACGGGCCTCAGCGAGTCGCGAGTGTGCAAGATCCACACGCGCTTGATCGAGCGCCTGCAGGACCGCTTCCGCGTGCACCTCGACGAGGATTGAGAGGCAAAAAGAGGAGGCCCAGGTCCGAAGACCCGGGCCCCCTAGGATCCCGGCGACGCGCGCAGTGCGCGCGAAGCGATCGCTGCTGCGGTCAGACCGTCAGCGTCCCCCTTGCGATCTCAGCGCCCCGAAGGTCACCGAGCCGGGTGGCGCCGCGACCCGGAAGTGTCCCCACACTCCGGACGGTGCCCGTCTCCTTGTGTCCTCTGCCCAACACCTTCCCCAAGGTGCAGGGCGAGGAACCCTCCTGCAGAACCGAGCGGGCGCAAGTCCCCACATGCGCCGCAACCGGTGCCCCGTCGCGCCTCGCGGCGCACGGGAGCTCTTTGAGCGCGACACGCCAGGGGGCCCGGTCGCACCGGTGCCTCCGAGTCCTTGGTTGCGTGCCGTGCTGTTCCATGGGGGATCATCCTCGAGGGAGACCCGCGACCGCTTCGCGCTAGGAGTCGCCCCCGGGACCGGCCCTGAGGCCGACCCCGGAGACGCCGGGCAAGGAAAGACGATGGAGTCCGACCTTTGGCCCTACGACCCTTCACATCCGAAGCGGGAACGAGTTCCCGTGGCGCTCCTCGGATGACGGTCCTAGGACCTCAGTCAGACGACGTTCGGCGGCCCGGCTGTCCACGTGGGACCCGCGGCTTTGCGTCCCGGGTTCGCACCCGGTTTGCCCTTCTCGCGTCACCTTCGGAGCGACACAGGATACTTAGGAAATTGCAAATGGCGAATCGGGGGACCTGGAAACGTTTTCCGTGGCGCTGTAAGTGCCGGTTTCGGCGGGATTTACATCTGTGATGCAGGTCCGCGGAGGGGCTCGAACGACCCCTGAAAATGTGCGAATAGCGCCAGGCCAGGCACTTTGCGACACTGCGCGCGATGCGCTTCGATCTCTGCACCTGGCCCGCCGTCGTGGCCCTGGCCGCCGCCCCCGGCAGCGCGGCTTCCATCGCTCTCCAACAGGGATCCAGCGCCCCGCCGGGAACCCCGCGACTCGCCGTCGTGATCGCTGTCGACCAGCTGCGGCCGGACCAGCTCGTGCGCCTCGGTCCGATCCTCACCGGCGGCCTCGGGCGCATGCGCCGCGAGGGCCTCGACTTCCGGGCCGCGACCCTCGACTACGCCGCGACCGAGACCGGTCCGGGTCACGCGACGCTCGGGACGGGCTGCTTGCCCAGGACGCACGGCATCGTCGGCAACGACATGTGGCTCACGGCGGAGCAGCGCTCGGCGTACTGCTTCGAGGGCCGGGGGGAATCGCGCGTCACGTCGCTCGGCCGGCTCGAGGTCGCGCCGGCCTCGGGGCGCGGTCCAGGCAACCTCCGTGTGCCCACCCTCGCCGAGCGCCTCCGCGCGCAGCACCCAACCGCGAAGGTGATCGCGATTTCGGGCAAGGACCGCGGCGCGATCGGCCTCGCTGGGCGCGTGGGCGACGCCGTCCTCTGGTGGGACCGCGCGGACGGCGGCTTCGAAACGACGACTGCGTATGGGCGCGAGCTGCCGCCGTGGGCCAGCGCCTGGAACGGTGGGTGGGTCGACCTGTGCTCGGGTTGGGATTGGATCGCGCTGCGCACCGCTGGCCTCACGGAGCTCGGGACGGCGGACGACGAACGCGACGGCGAAGCGAACTTCGGGCCCTTCGGCAAGAGCTTCCCCTACAAGCTGTACGAGGTCCAGGACCGCGCCGACCGCGGCGAGCTCGGGCGTCTCGCGGCGCTCGTCTACGGGTCGGCCCTCGTCGACGAATGTGTGGCGCGGCTCGCGCGCGTCGCCGTCGTCGAAGCGGCGCTCGGCGCGGACGAGGTCACGGACCTCCTGTTGCTGTCGTTCTCGGCGGCCGACACTGTGGGGCACCCGAACGGACCGTTCAGCCGCGAGGTGACAGACGTGCTCTTGCGCCTCGATCGCGAGCTCGGGCTCTTGTTCGAGCTGCTCGACGAACGTGTGGGCGAGGGCCGCTGGGTCGCGACGTTGTCGGCGGACCACGGCGCCTTGCCGCTGCCCGAATACGAGCGCGCGGGCTTCGTCGGCGCCCGGCGTGTGCTCACCGAGGAGCTCCGCGTGACGCGCGATGCTTGCCGCGCCGCCATGACCGAGCGCTACGGCGAGCACCTGGAGAAGAGTTTCAACCAAGAGGGTCTCGTCCTCGATCACGCACGCGCCGCCGCGCTCGGCGTGGACCTCGTCGAGGCCCGACGTGTGGCGCGCGACGCCGCGCTCGGCTCGATCGGCGCGGGCAGCTGGCTCGGGTGGGCGTACACGTTCGACGAGCTCGTGGCCGCAGCGGCCGAGGCGCCGCAGCCGGAGGGCAGCCGCTTCGAGGCCGATCCCTGGGCGCCGTTGTTCGTCGCGTCCTTCGACGCCGAGCGCAGCGTCGACGTCGTGTGGCGCGGGGCGCCGTGGGCGCTCGTCGGGCGCGGCACGGGCACGAGCCACGGCAGCTGTTATCCCTACGACCGACAGGTGCCTCTGCTGTTTCTCGGGGCGGGCATCCCGCATGGCCTGCGCAGCGATCGCGCCGGGGCCCACGACGCCGTGCCGACGTTGTTGCCGATCCTGGGCCTCGTTTCGACGGCGCCCCTCGACGGGCGCGACTTGCTTGCGCCGCGCTGAATGTCGAATCGGCG
>Ga0163144_10024181_pt1 | contig 11928 bp, 9 predicted proteins | sample OliLak19BULKMAT1_FD_123175 | JGI IMG/M metagenome (GOLD analysis project Ga0163144, IMG submission 123175) | Freshwater microbial mat bacterial communities from Lake Vanda, McMurdo Dry Valleys, Antarctica - Oligotrophic Lake LV.19.BULKMAT1 | ecosystem: Environmental > Aquatic > Freshwater > Lake...
CTGGCTGGCGCGTGACCGTGCAACCGGGCGATCTGGCCAAGCCAGGGGCTCAGGCGAGCGGACCAGCCGAGACGCTGCGCGCCGATGCGGTTGTGGTCACCGCGCCCGTGCCGCAGGCGATCGCGCTCCTGGAGCGGTCCGCGCTGTCGGTCGATCCAGCCCTGCGGCAGGTGCGTTACGATCCCTGCTTCTGTTTGCTCGTCGATCTGCCCCGGGCGGTTGGCGCCGTGCTGCCGGCGCCCGGCGGCGTGCGCATCGAGCACGATCCGGCGATCGGTTGGCTCTGTTCGCAGCGGGCCAAGGGGCTACGCAGCGAGGGGGATGGGTTGATCGTGCATGCGCGCGGAGGCTGGAGCGCTGAGCGGTATGAGCACGAGGATGCGACGGTGCTTGCCGAGTTGGTGCCCGCGGCGCGCGCGGTGTGGGAGCGGGCTGGCGTCACGGATGAGGTGGGCGAGATCCACCTTAAACGCTGGCGGTATAGCCTGCCGACGATGAGTGTGGGCGCGGCGTGCGTGCGGGTGGCGACGACCGGGCCGCTGGTGTTGGCGGGGGATGCGTTTGGCGATCGGCCGCGAATGGAAGGGGCTTGGTTGTCGGGGATGGCGGCGGCGGGGATGCTTGTTGGGTGACTGGTTCTGTGCTCTTCGACACACGGAAGTGGTCTGAAGATTGCGGAAAACGGAGGCGTGGGCGGGGAGCGGGCGGGGCTGAAGTCAGTTGTACGGGGGCTGCGCCCCCGCGTCGCTTCGGCCTTTGGCCTCAGCTACCCCCGGATGCCTGCGGGGCGCAGGCATCCTTCCATTTCCCCGACTCCTTGATCAACGCGATCAGTTCATCCCGCGCGCGTTCGCTCGGCAGATTGCGGTGCACCAAGGTGCGCCCGCGATAGAGGTCGACCTTGCCCGGACCTGATCCGACGTAGCCGAAATCGGCGTCGGCCATCTCGCCCGGTCCATTCACGATGCAGCCCATGATGGCGATGGTGACGCCGTCGAGGTGGGCGGTGACCTCGCGGATGTGGGCGGTGACCTCGATCAGATCGAACTGGGTGCGCCCGCAGCTGGGACAGGCGACGTAGTCGGCGCGGGTGATGCGCGCCTTCACCGCCTGCAGCAGGGTGAAGGCGAGGCGGCGCGGATCCTTCGCCGCCGGCAGGTAGATCGCGTCACCGATGCCATCGATGAGCAGACCGCCGGCGATGGCGGCGAGGGCGAGTTCGTCGGATTGGAAGGGCAGGGCGATGGCGATCGGCAGGCGCCGACCGCTGCCGATCGTGCTCGCCTCGGCGGTGGCGAAATCCGCGTCAAGGATGGCGGCGAGCAGACGGTAGGCGCGCAACTCGCCGAGCGGACTGGCCTCGGCGATGCCGATCAGGCAGCCGTCGGGCACCGTGGCCAGGCTGGCGCGCAAGGCGGGGGTTGGATCCTCGCCCTCCAGGCGCAGCAGGACGAGTCCGCCGCGCGGGGCGCTCACGGCCGAGGCCCCAGCCCGCACATGCACCAGCGGCACCTCGCCAACCGCGGCATTGCCGATGCGGATCGCGGCCGGGCGTTCGGCACCCGGAATGGAGTGCGCCATCCCCGCCCAGAGATGGTCGTCGGCGACCACGGCGTCGGCGGCCGGTTCGCTGCCGGCGGCGGTGGTCGCCGGGCCCGGCGCGCCGCGCGGGACCAGCACGCGTGGCATGGTACCGCCGCCTACTGGGACATCGGCGCCGATGCGCACGATCTCGGAGGTGCGGCGACGGAAGCTGAACGGATCGATCGCCTCGGCCACCACCGTCGGCGGTGGGACGGCCGGGCGGCGGAGGTCGTAGCGCCTCGCCAACGACTGGGCGACCGGCACCTCGCACTCTGGTGGCTCGGTCAGGCTGACGCGGATGGTGTCGCCGATGCCATCCTCAAGCAGCGCGCCGATGCCGGCCGCGCTCTTGGTGCGGCCGTCCTCGCCGTCGCCGGCCTCGGTGACGCCGAGATGCAGCGGATACTCGGCGCCGTGATCGGCCAGCGTCGCCGCGAGCAGGCGGTAGGCGGCGACCATAACCTTCGGGTTCGACGACTTCATCGAGATGACGATGTCGCGGAAGCCCTCGCCCTCGGCGATGCGCACGAATTCCATCGCCGACTCGACCATGCCCGCCGGGCTGTCGCCGAAGCGGTTCATGATGCGGTCGGAGAGCGATCCATGGTTGGTGCCGATGCGCAGGGCGCGACCAAGCTGCTTGGCGCGGCGCACCAGCGGACGGAAGCGCTCGGCGACGCGCTCGACCTCTTCAGCGTAGGCGGCGTCGGTGTATTCGAGCACCGCGAAGCGTTTCTTGTCGGCGAAGTTGCCCGGGTTGATGCGAACCTTCTCGACGTGCTCGATCGCCTCCATCGCCGCCGCTGGCATGAAGTGGATGTCGGCGACCAGCGGTACATGGGCGAAGCCGGCAGCGGTGAACTCGCGGCGGATCGCCTTGAGCGCCTGGGCGTCCTTCACCCCGGGCGCGGTGACGCGCACGATCTGGCAGCCGGCCTCGGCGAGCACGATCGACTGCTTCACGGTGGCGGCGACGTCCTGCGTTGGCGTGGTGCACATGCTCTGCACCGCGAGCGGGTGGACGCCGCCGATGCGCACCGCGCCGATCACGACCTCCAGACTGGGACGACGGCGGTAGCCGAAGCGGGATGGAACGTACGCAGTGGGAAAGGGCCGGGTCATGTTTTGGGGAGCGTAGCCGGCGACCAGCCCAGCCAAGGCGAAACGCAGTCAGACCTTCTGTTCGGCCTCGGCCCGCGCGCGTTGCCGGCGCGAGATGCGTTCGAGGCTGGCGCGCTCGGCCGCGGTCAACGACGGCAGGCCGTGTTCGGAGACCTTGGCGAGCAGGCGGTCGAGCACGGTCTGCTCCGCTTCCTCCTCCTGGTCGCGCCGTGCGCTCGCCCGCTGGCGCCGTCGCTCGCGCCAGCCCCCCATCCAGCCGCCGGCCGAACGACCCTCACCATAGCCGAGGTCGTAGCCGAATGCCGACGAGCCCTGACGCAACTGCTGGTGCTGTTGGACGAGGGTCAAGAGCAGCCACAGCGAGAGACCGAAGAAGAGGGTGTTGTTGGTCCACAGCGCCCAGCCGGCGAGGATGACCACGCAGGGATAGCTCAGGATCAGGGTGAGGCTGATCGCCCGGCGCATGCCGATCAGCGCCCACCCCGCCGAGAGCAGCATCTGTCCGCCGTCGAGCGGATAGCACGGCAACAGGTTGAAGAGGAGCAGGCGCAGGTTGACGGTGAAGGTGTAGAAGATGAGGAATCTGGTGATGTCGCCGGCCGCGAACGCAGGCCCGGAATCAACGGCCAGCAACGCCCCCCAGGCCGCCAAGGCGATGAGTCCGGTGACCGCAGGCCCGGCCGCGGACACCACGAACTGGCGCCACGGCCGCATCGGCACGTCGCACGTCGCTAGACCGCCCATCATCCACATGACGATGGTCCGGCAGTCGCCACCGACCATGCGCGCGGTCAGGGCATGGCCGAACTCGTGGAGCAGCACTGATACCAGGAGGATCCCCACCATCACGAAAGCCAGCCACCATGGCATTTGCGCGCGACCGATGTAGATGACCAGATCGTAGGCGATCATGATCAGCAATGACCAGTGGGCGCGGACGGTGATGCCACTGACGCGGAACAGGCGCAGGGACCAGGTGGCGAAGTCCATCAGCGTGCCCTGGCCTGCATGGCCACGAGCATGCCGGCCGGGCCGGCGGGGGAATCGTCCAGACGTCCGGCCATTACGGCAGCGTGACCTGGAACCAGGTCATCACCCCGGGCGCGATCGGCGGCAGGCCGAAGTCCTTCTTGAGCAGCAAGGCTTCGATCGCCCGATCGAGGTCCGACGAACCGGTCGTACATTGGTACAGGCCGCCGCGCTGCACCCGCCGCCGCTCGTCGGCGACCACCCACACCACGATCCGCCGATTGCTGACCTGAGAGGCATAGCCGCGCCAATAGCTGCGGTACGCGCCGACGATGCGGTTCTCGAGATGCCACTGGGCGGTCGCCAGCATGTCCTGCTCGTGCGATAACGCGGGATTGGCGTGGATGCCCCGCAGGGCGCGCAGGGCTGGCGACTCGCTGTTCACGGTGGGCAGATCGACCGGAGACGGGTCCGGCCCGGTCGACCCCCGGCTGCGGGTGCCACCCTGACGATCGGTCGGGGTCGCGCGCACGACCGGCAGCGGGGGGAGAGGGGCCGATCCGCGGCCCAGGTTCGCCAGTCGGGGCGCAGGCGAGGTCACCACGGCGTCCTCGGCGGCGATGCTGAGGGGCGCCAGCGGTACCGGCTGAGTCGGGGGTGGAGCCCCGGCGTCTGGGGGAGCCAGGGATGGTGGTGCTGACGATGGGGGAGACGGCGGTGGCGGCCCCAGTGCGAACAGTGACGCCACCACCAGCACGCCGTGCAGGATGAGCGAGGCGGACGCCGAGCGGCGGGTGAGGCGATCCATCAGCGCGACGTTTTCAGATCCGCCAGCGCGACCTCAAGACCGAGCAGATCGACGCGATCGCAGAGGTCGAGCACCGCGTGGATGGTGGCGACATCGGCGGCGATCAGCAGCGCTTGGCGCTCGGGCAGCCAATCGAGAGCGGCTCCTGGCAATTTCCACCACCCGGGGGCGACGTGGCGCCGGATGGCCGACACCAGCACCTCACCCTCGACTGCTCGACTGACGAGGTGCGCCACCGGCAGCAGCGCCACCCGGCGGCGACGGGCGGGGTGCTCGCGCTCGACCGGCTCGTCCTGGCCGATGCAGAGGACGCCGTGCCGGATGGCCGCGCGCACGCCGATGCCCTCCAGGCGTGCAGGCAGATCGGCGAGGCGGCCCGCTGGCAGCGACAGCGGATGTGCGAGCGGAGGCAATCCGTTGGCGCAGCTGACCGACAAGCGCGCGGCCTGGGCCAGCTTGCGCGCGAGGTCGGACCAGCTGCCGACGACCAGGGCGGTGGTCAGCATCGCATCGGGCGCGGGTTGTTCGCTGCCGACGACCAGGGAAGGGCAGCCGGTCACCGCGCGCTCGAAGACGCCGAGCGCTTCGACCAGGCGGGCGTGGCCGTCGCTATCGAGGGTTGCCGACCACAATCCCTCGCTTGGCTCATAGGTCAGGCCAGCGGCGGGTTCGGCCAGCCATGGTGCCAACAACAGGCGCACCCGAATCTCGGCATCGGGTTGCCGCACCAGGCCGCTGGTGTGGGTGCGCACCGACATGTTGGCAGCCGGCAGGCCCCCGGCGCGCTGGTAGCGGATGGCGCCGGACGGCGTCACGGTCCACCAGCGGCCGAGGGCATGGGCGAAGGCCTGGCGGACCGTCGCTGGCACGGCATCGGCGAGCGAGAGCACGACCGGCTCGGCGCCTGCCCCCGTGCCCATTTCGGCGGGATCGATCTCCTGCTCGCCCGCGCCCAACCGCACCGCCACACCGAGCGCGGCGTGCGCCGCCTGGCCGTCGAGCATCAGGCTGATGCGCGCCTCGCCAGCGCCGGCCATGGCGGCGAATGCGAGCACGACGGCGATGGCGCAACCAGAGCGCATGATCGCCGCGGGCGCTCTCAGGTCCGGTCCATGTGCCGCATCACCGCGTCGTACACCGCCTGGCGCTCGGCCGGCAGTTCGACCGGCAGGTTGGCATAGCGCGGCACGATGCCCGGCAGCTTTCCCATGTGGTAGTCGGCCTTGATGTTGCCGAACTTCAGGCCGTGCGCGGTGGAGATGACCACGACGCGCTCCTTGGGCTTGATCTCGCCGCGCTCGACGAACTTGATCAGCGCTGCCAGCGCGACGCCGGTGTGCGGGCAGTTGAACAGGCCGGTGCGATCGGCGCGCGCGGTGGCGTCGGCCAGCTCCTGCTCGCTCGCCTGCTCGACCTTGCCGCCCCACTTCATCAACGCCTTGATCGCCTTGCTGCGGCTGACGGGATCGCCAATGCGGATGGCGCTGGCCTGAGTCTCCTTGGCGATCATCGGGCGGAAGTCGCGCCAGTTGTTCTTGTAGGCGAGGTAGAGCGGGTTCGCCGCCTCGGCCTGGCAGCAGACGATGTTGGGCACGTGATTGACGATGCCGAGCTCGATCAGTTCCTCGAAGCCCTTGTAGAGCGCGCTGACGTTGCCGAGGTTGCCGCCCGGGATGAAGATCCAGTCCGGCACCTCCCAGTCGAACTGCTGGACGATCTCGTAGCTGATCGTCTTCTGCCCTTCGATGCGCAAGGAATTCATCGAATTGGCGAGGTACAGCTTCTTGTCCTCGGTGAGCTGCTGGACCAGGCGCATGCAGCCGTCGAAATCGGTGTCGAGCGCCAGCGTCAACGCGTTGTTGGCGATCGGCTGGATCAGCTGGGCCGGCGAAATCTTGCCACGCGGCAGGAGCACCACCGAGGTGATGCCAGCGGCCGCGCAGTAGGCGGCGAGAGCGGCCGAGGTGTCGCCGGTCGAGGCGCAAGCGACACCCATGATCTGGTGCTTGCCGCTCTTGATCATGTGGTTGACCTGGCTGACCAGCACGGTCATGCCGAGGTCCTTGAAGGAGCCGGTGTGGCTGACGCCGCACTGCTTGACCCACAGGTCGGCGAGACCGAGTTCGCGCCCGAAGCGATCGGCCCAGAACAGGTTGGTGCCGCCCTCGTCGAGGCTGACGATGTCCTCGTCGGGGATGTTGGGCAGGACCAACTCCTTCTTGCCCCACACGCCGCTCGAGAAAGGCCATTGGGTGCGCTTGTAGCGGCCTTCCCACAGGCGGATCCACGCCGCCGCGCTGCGCTGCTTGAGCGTGGCCAGGTCGTGCGTCACCTCGAGCAGGCCACCGGTCGGACTCCGGTAGAGGATCTCGTCGAGTTCCCATCGGCCGGTGCCGGTCTCGGCATCGCGGAACCACGCATCGTACTGCATCACAAAAGGGTCATCTCCTGCCCCGACGCGCGGGGGAAGCCAGCCTACGCGCGTCGACGCCCCCGCCAAGGCATCGCGCCCCGGTCCGCGCCATACCCAGGGGACGCTGTCGAGGCCGACGCCTTCGACTGGTCGTCGCACGTTTACCCAGCGCCGCTGGCATGCCAGGTGCCGGGTTGGCAAACATGGCGCTCGCCCTACCGTTATCGCTCGACACCCGCATGCCCAAGTTGCACCTCCTCTCGGCTGACGGACTCGAACGCACGATCGACCTCGCCACCGTGACCATGCCCGCCGTCATCGGGCGGGATTCGGAACTCTCGCACGTGGTGCTGGTCGACAGCCAGGTCAGCCGGGCGCACTGCGTGGTCAGCCGCGAAGGGGCCGGTTTCCAGGTCGAGGACCTGGGCAGCCGCAACGGCACCTTCGTCAACGAGAAGAAGATCGCCAAGTGCCCGCTCAAGCACGCTGACACCCTGCGTATCGGCGGCACCCGCATCCGGCTCCAACTCACCGAGGACATCCAGGATGCGCTGGTCGGCAAGCGCCTGGGCGGTTTCGACCTGCATTCCGTGCTCGGCAAGGGCCGCTTTGGCACGGTCTACCGCGGCGTGCAGGTTGCGCTCAGCCGACCAGTCGCGATCAAGATCCTGGCTGACGAATACCGCAGCGATCCCCAGCGCGTGCAGGCCTTCCTGACCGAGGCCAGACGGGCTGGCCGGCTGAACCATCCCAACCTGGTCCAGGTCCACGACGTCTGCCAGGTCGATGACTACCACCTGCTGATCATGGAACTGATGAAGGGCTCGGCGAGCGACCAACTCAAGGCGCAGGGTCCGTTGCCCGAGCCGGTGGTGGTGCGCCTGCTCGCCGACATCGCCAAGGCGCTCGGCTACGCTGAGAGCCAGCGTCTCGTCCATCGCGACGTGAAGCCAGACAACGTCCTCGTCAACGAGGAGGGGATCTACAAGCTCGCCGACCTCGGCATCGCCGCGCCGATCACCGCCGACGGCGTCGCCCATCAAGAACGCATCTTCGGCAGCCCACACTATGTTGCGCCCGAGCAGGCGCGCGGTGGCGGCATCGACGGCCGCGCCGATCTCTACGCGCTTGGCGCCTCGGCCTGGCACCTGCTGACTGGCAAGCCGATCTTCGATGGCACCAGCCGCCAGATCGTCGCCGCCCACATCAATAGCGAGCTTCCCGACTTCGAGACGCTTGCCCCCGAGGTCAGCGACGGCCTGACCCAGCTCATCTACGATCTGCTTGAGAAGGATCCCGCCGACCGTCCGGCCAATGCCGCGGAGGTGGTCAAGCGGCTCGAGGACGTCCACGTCCAGGCGCAGAAGGACGCGGTCGCCAGCCGTCCTCGCCTGAAGCGGCGGATCGTGCGGCGCCGCCGTCGGCGCTGAGGTCCCGATCAGCCCTTCTTCCAGCGGAAGACGAAACCCTGTTCGTTGGCCACCGCATCGAGCCCGGAAAAGCGCGCGATCCATTCCAGCGCGGTCTTCAGCGTCATCTCGTCTCCGGTCAGGCTGATCGGCAATTGTTTGAGGGTCTCGGCCGAGGCGTCGAGGGTGAAGGTCGCACGGGTGAGGCGGCCGAACATCGCCGCCACCTCTTCCATCGGCGTGTCGGAGAAGGCGAAGGTCACCTTCGTATCGAGCTCCTTGCGCCGCTCGGCCATCCACGCTGGTTCGGCCGGTGCTTCCGGCGTGGCAACCGGTTTGGCTGCGATCGCGCCGTCATCGAGCAGGGACGCGACCCGATCGGCGAGGAAGCGCACGCGCAACTGCTGGGCGGTGAGCGGTCCTTGGACCGAGGCCTGATGGAAGGCGATCTCGCCCGGCAGTGTGCCCGTCCCCACCACCAAGCCGCCGACGCGGACCGTGATCGACCGTCCGCGCGCCTCGAGCTGGATCGGTACTGGCCGGGTCGCGAGATCGGTGTCGAGCGGGAATTCGCCGAGCACGGCCTTGGCATCGGTGGCGGTCAGCGTGAGCAGCTTGGCGCTGATCGCGAGTTTTGCTCCACGTCCACGGTCGTCGCCCAGGGAAAGACTCGCCCCGCCGGGAGTCGAAAACACGCCTTCGATGCGGCACCCACGCAGGTATTCGGGAAAGGCCCAGGTCACGGCGCCGGTAAGCAGGCTTGGCTGTCCTTTCGCGGTCGGCGCCAGCGAGCCAGCGACTGGCCTCAGGCGCGGGTCGAGGCAATCGATACCAGCCAGTTCATGAGCGAGCAGCCAGCGATCGACCGGGTTGAACCACACCCGCTGCCGCGGGAGCGGCTTGCCGGTGGCGGCGAAGTGCCTGCGCACCTCCTCGGCCTCGGGCTGGTAGTAGGCGAGGATGGGGTAGATAGCCGCCGCGCGATCCTGCGCCGCGCCGGCCTGCGCCAGCTCGATCAAACTGCTCTTGAGCTTGCCAAGCCGTTCACCGGTGCGCTTGTAGTACGCCTTCACGTTGGCGGCGTAGACCGCCTCGCTGACCACGCTGAAGGGTGGGTAGGCGGTGGCCGAGACCTTTTCCACCAGCTCGGGATTGCGGCAGGCCGGCGTTGTCCACGTCACGTTTGGTTCGCCGGTGTCGCTGAACGGGGCGGCGATGCCGAGCTTGGCAAAGACGTCGCGCGCCGTCTTATGCCGCGCATTGACGGCGAGCAGGTGGTAGGCGACGTAGACCTTGTCCTCGGGAGTGGCCTTGGTCAGCAGGTCAGACAATTCCTTCAGCGCCAAGCCATGGCGGCGCAGTCGCCACTGGTCGAGCGATTTAGCCACGGGCAGGAAATCTTTATCGACCTGGTCCTCGAAACCGGCGACCGCCGACTCGAGTTGGACATTGACGTTGTCGGCCCCTCTGGCGGAAACGGTGATCAGGAGCAGAAGGAGGGCCAAAGTACAGCGATGCATGCCGCTTCTTAGGCCTCCGCGACTGTCCTCCAAATAGAAATTGTTCAACCTGCCGCGGTGACGGCTGGGCGCAGCGCGCGCACCTGGCGCAACGCGCGTTCGAAGGCGGCCTCGTCGAAAGTCGAGATGTCGCTGCGCGCGCCCAGCCCATCGGGCATCGCCAGGGTCAGTTCACCACCGAGGTGCTCGCGGAACTGTTCGAGCCCGACCAGCACCGCCCGGCGCCCGTTCGCGTCGCGCAGGTCGAGGCATTCGTCCCACAGGCGGAAACCGCAGGTCACCAGCGCGGCCACGATCGGGTCGACCTCGGCGCGCGTCAGGCGGGCGATCTCGATGGCGTAGAACAGGTCGATGGTGACGCCGATGGCCACCGCCTCGCCATGCTGCAGCCGGTGGCGGGTGAGGACCTCCAGACGGTGCGCCGACCAGTGCCCGAAATCGAGTGGCCGCGAACTGCCCTTTTCGAAAGGATCGCCACCGCGGGTGATGTGCTCGAGGTGAAGCAGGGCGCAGCGTTCGACCACCCGGCACATGGTCGGCAGATGGCGATCGCGGATCGCCTCGGCGCTGGCGACCAGATCAGCGAGGAAGGCGCGATCCTTGATGATCGCCACCTTGAAGGCTTCGGCGACGCCGGCGCGCCACGAACGCGCATCGAGCGAGACGAGGAAGCGGCTGTCGTTGATGATGGCGTCGGGCGGGGTGAAGGTGCCGAGGAAGTTCTTGTTCCCCGCGTGGTTGATGCCGTTCTTGACCCCGAGTCCCGCGTCGGCCTGGGCGAGGACGGTGGTCGGGATGCGCACCTGGCGCAGCCCACGGTGGATCAGCGACGCGGCGCAGCCGACCGCATCGAGCACCGCGCCCCCACCGATGATGATGACATAGGAATGGCGGCAGATGCCATGGTCGAGAGCTAGGCGTCCGACGCGCTCGACGATGCCGAGGTCGGCCTTGATCGCCTCGCCGCCGGCGACCACTTCGGGCGCCGCCGCCAGTTGCACCAGGCCTTGGTCGTGGGTGGCGAACCAGCGGTGGATGCGGGCGGGCAGATCGGGGTCGCCGGCCAGGCAGCCCTGGTCGATGAACACCAGCGCCCGCGACGGCCGGTTGGGCGCCGCGGGGGTCAGGATCTCAAGCAGGACATCGTTCTCGGGCGCGAAAACGTCATGGGTGACGTGCAGGGCGAAGCGGTAGGGAACGGTGAACGAGAGGTCGTGACGCATGCGTGGTCTTCGCTCAGGTCGTACCAAACCCAGCCTGGGTCAGTGCCCACGAAGTGGGCAGGCGTTCGACAGGCGGGTGCGACGGTGTCGGCGTGGTGGGCAGGGAGAGGCCTCCGGACAGCCGACTGCGGCATCGACGGGCCCTGGTTCGACCTCATGGGCGCCGTCGGTTCCTTCCTCGGCGGCGCCTTCAGCCGCGCGCGCCCGCGAAGCCATCCGGCGCGGAGCACGCCGGGTCGTCTACGTCACCCGCGGGCTCTACCCAGCCAGCCTCGTCTGACTGCGCCCAGGCGCTTTGCCATGCTGGTGCGGATGACCGTGAAGCCGCCGTCACTCCATCGCTTCGCGCAGCAATGCGTGAAGCCGAGGAAGTCGAAGGTCTCCGGCTTGCCCTTACCGCACTTCGTCCGGTTCGCTTGCGCGTACCGGCCGAATTGGATGAGGTGCGTCTTGTCCGGGTGCAGCGTCAGTCCGAACTTCGCCAACCGTTCCCGCAGGTAGCAGGGCCAGGGTCACGATGGCCGGGGGAATCAGCACATAGCGCAAGACCCCGGGGCCAGGTGGCCTGGCGCGAGGGGGAGCGAACTCATTGTGCCATGGTTCATGCCGGCTTCCGTAAGCACCGGGATCCGCCCGTCACAGTCGCCCTGGCCTGCCGTTCAGAGCTACCCCTTTTATGGCGGACCCTGTCATGACCCACTCCCCAGCCGTCTGGTCCCACTTCGTGAAGTCAGGCCTGGTCCATGGCGCAGCGGTCGCCCTGCTGGTCTCGATGGTCAACAATCAAGAGTCCAAGGTTCGCGCCCAAGAGAAGGTGGTGATGGATGATGTGACCCAGAAGATGGAGACTGAAGCGCAGCAGCTGGAGATGGAACAGAAG
>Ga0163144_10024182_pt1 | contig 11928 bp, 8 predicted proteins | sample OliLak19BULKMAT1_FD_123175 | JGI IMG/M metagenome (GOLD analysis project Ga0163144, IMG submission 123175) | Freshwater microbial mat bacterial communities from Lake Vanda, McMurdo Dry Valleys, Antarctica - Oligotrophic Lake LV.19.BULKMAT1 | ecosystem: Environmental > Aquatic > Freshwater > Lake...
GTGTGCGCGACGCCACATTGACCGGGCACGGCGCGGTGAGTGAACCCACCGCGCGGGAAATGGCCGAGGGCGTTCGTCGCCAGAGCAAGGCCGACTATGGGCTGGCGGTGACAGGAATTGCCGGGCCGGGCGGCGGCACGGTGGAGAAGCCGGTGGGAACGGTTTTTATCGCGCTCGCCACGGCTGAAAGAACGGTCGTGAATCATCAGGTTTTGCGCTACGATCGCGAGACGTTCAAGTTCGTCGTCTCGCAGCAGGCGTTGGATTTCGTTCGCCGGGAAATTAACGCAACCAGTTCCTGAATACAGAAGGGGGCCGTTTCTTAACCGTTGACGGAACGAGCTTCGATGCGAAAATGCCTCGCGTGAACACAAACACGGTATATCCGGTCCAAATCCTCAAATTCAGTTTTATAATTCCAATGCGTTTCACATTCTTCATTTTTGTTTTTCTGGCGGCGTCGATGCCGGTTTCCGCGCAGCGGGTGCCGGTAACGGAAAAAACTTTGTCCAACGGCATGCGACTGCTTCTCGTCCAGCGCAACGATGAGCCGACTGTTTCGGGTGGCTGGGTTGCGCATGTGGGCAGCTCCAACGAACGACCCGGCATAACCGGGATCGCACATTTGTTCGAGCACATGATGTTCAAGGGCACTCCGACGATTGGCACGAAGGATTACAAAAAGGATTTGGAAATTATCGCCGAACAGGAACGCGTTCGCGACCAGATGCGCGAGGAGGAAAAGAAGGTGCGAGCCGCTTACCGTGCGGGAGAAATCGACGACGTGGCCAAACCGGAGAACATGACGCCGCGCTGGCGTGAGCTGGAGGCGGAATTCGCAAAGCTGATTCAGCAGCAGCGCGAGGTTTTGGTTAAAAATGAGTTCGACAAAATCTACACCAGTAACGGCGGCTCGGGCATGAACGCCTACACAAGTTCGGACATGACCGTCTATTTCATCACCGTTCCCGCCAACAAACTCGAACTCTGGATGTGGATGGAATCGGGCCGGTTGCTGGCACCGGTATTCCGGGAATTCTACGCGGAGCGGGATGTCGTGTTTGAAGAACGCCGCCTGCGGACGGAATCGACGCCGCTGGGAAAATTTGCCGAAACATTCGAATCAATCTTCTGGGAATCGCACCCGTACCACTGGCCGGTCATCGGATGGCCTTCGGATATTCCGGCGATTTCCAAGGCGCAGGCCGACGCCTTCTACGGAGTTTATTACGCCCCGCAGAACATCACGGTGGTTTTGGTCGGCGACTTTAAGGAAGAGGCGACCGTGCAACTGGCGGAAAAATATTTCGGGCGGATTCCGCGAGGCCAGCAGGATGCGCCCGACGTCGTGACGCTGGAAGTCAAACAGGTCGCCGAGAAACGAATGAACGCCGAGGCGGAAACAAATCCTCAAACCGATATCCTCTGGCACACCGTCGCCTTCGGCCACAAAGACTCCTACCCGCTCGCGGTGCTCGCGCAAATTCTTTCCACCCGCACCGGACGCTTCTACAAAGGCCTCATTGTCGGCTCGCAAATCGCGACGGAGACATGGGCTCAACAGGACGCGCGCAAATGGGCTGGCTTATTCAACGTCGGTGGCGAAGCAAAAGAAGGCCACACGCCGGAGGAAGTCGAACAGGGCCTCTACGCGGAATTGGAGAAACTGAAGACGGAGGAGGTTCCCGCCGACGAGTTGCAAAAGGTAAAGAACAATTTCGCCGCCAACGAATATCGCAAGCTCAGTTCCAACTCCCCGATTCTGATGCAACTGCTGCACTACGACGGAATGGGCGACTGGCGCGCCATCAACGAGGGTAACGCGAAAATCCAGGCGGTCACCGCGGCTGACGTGAAGCGGGTCGTGAACGAATATTTCACGAAAGAAAATCGCGCCGTGGCGACCTACACGCGGAAGGAAGCCAAACCCAAAGACCTCTAAAACCTTCCCAAAAAAAGAAATGAACTTTCGCTTTTTGCAATCAATTTTATTGTCGGCCATTGTCGGTGCGGGAATGCCTTTGTCACCCGTCCACTCAAGCGCGGCCCCGATTCCCGACCGGCCCGAAAAACTTACTTTTCCACCGCTGAAATACGAGCCGCCCAAGCCCGCGGATTTTCGAGTGCCGTTGAAGAGCGGCCCTGTCGCTTATGTGGTCCCGGATCGCGAACTCCCACTCGTCAATATCGGCGTCTATGTTCGGGTCGGCGATTACGTCGTGCCTGCGGGCAAAGAGGGTCTGGCTGGCATCACCGGCTTCCTGCTTGCGCGCGGCGGCACCAAGTCCAGAACGGCGGAAGAACTCGAAGAGCGGCTTGCCTTTCTCGCGGCGTCTCTCAACTCCGGCGTGGGCGATTCACAGGGGAGCATCAGCTTCAATCTGCTCTCCAAAGACTTGAATGAAGGGTTGGAGATTTTGCGCGAAGTGTTGACCGCGCCCCGCTTTCAGGAAAACAAACTCGCCCTGATCAAAGACCAGACGATGCAAAACCTGCGGCAGCGCAACGATGAATCCTCCTCCATTGAAGGCCGTGAACGCAGTGTTTTGGCCTACGGCGAGAATTTCTTCGTCAACCGGTTCACCACCGCCGACTCGATTCAAGGCATCACGCGGGCCGATCTCGAGGCATTTCATCGCAAATGGTTTCATCCTTCGAATTTTGTCGTCGCCGTCAATGGCGATTTCCAGCGCGACGAGATGATCGCGAAACTGGAACAACTTTTCGGCAACTGGCCCTTCTCCGGAGAAAAGACGCCGCCGGTGCCGACCAACACCTCCTTCGCCAAACCGGGCGTTTACCTGGTCGAGAAAGATGTCAATCAAGGGCGCGTTTCCATTCAGTTGCCCGGCATTACCCGCGACGATCCCGATTACGTTGCCGGGATCGTGATGAACGATATCCTCGGCGGCGGCGGATTCACGTCGCGCATCATGAATCGTGTGCGGTCCGATGAAGGACTGGCTTATTCAGCGGGCTCCAGTTTTCCGGGTGGCATCTATTACCCGCTTACGTTTACCGCGGGCTTTCAGTCCAAATCGCGCACCGTTGCCTACGCCATTTCAATTGTCCTGGACGAGATCAAGAAAATCACGGAAACCCCGGTGACCGACGAAGAGCTGAACACGAGCAAACAATCCTTCATCGAACGATTCCCGCGCACGTTCGCGACCAAGGGGCAGATTGCCAACGCGTTTTCACTGGATGAATTCACCGGGCGCTACGCCAAGGATCCGGACTTCTGGAAAAACTACCGATCCCGGATTGAATCGGTTTCAAAAGAAGACGTTCAGCGCGTCGCCAAAAAATTCCTTCAACCGGACAAACTGGCGATCCTCGTCGTCGGGCAGAAAGAGGAGATTTTGAAAGGGCATCCCAACCATGATGTTTCTCTGAAACAACTGGCAGGCGGAAACTTTGTCGAGTTGCCGATGCGCGATCCGCTGACGATGAAACCGATAAAGCCTTAAAGAGTATGCCGTCCACGTCGGCGTCGGTGGCGAGGATGACCTTGTCGTAACGCAGGCCCTCGGTGTTGTCTTCGACGTTGAGCGACTGCATGAGGTCGTAGATCTCGTCGTTCTTGTTACATCACGTCGCGCTTGAGATCCCAGACGTTGAGCGGCTTGCCCTTGAGCACGAACAATTGGCCGTGTGCAAACACCCTGATTGTTTGGTGGCCGTGCGCAAGCACTCGCGGCAACTCGTGATCGAGCCGGCGGCGGACTGGCCTTCACAGATGAAGACCATCGTGCCCTTGCCCTTTTCCTTCTTCTGGTCGAAATGATTTTTGCAGTCCTTCAACTGCGGGATGCGCAATGTGATCGCCTTGGCGGTGGCTACCCTCTCCAATCGGATTTTCCTTCTCCGCATCGGATGGGGAGAAGGTGGCGAAGCCGGATGAGGTGTTCCCGGGGAGTGGAGAGGGGCTGGGGGTGAGGTGCGCGGCGTAGCTCTCTTCACGTTCTGCAATTCCTCCCGCAACTCCCGCGTGTCCTTCACCTTCGCGATGATCGTTTCGGCGATTGCCTCGTTGAAATTGCGTTAAACTTTTCAAATTCAACTCTCGTAAAAGTTTTCTGCGAACTCGGCGAAATGATTAAATCGCAATCCGCCTGTCCGTTCAATCAAAACTCGGTTCAACCACGAATGGACACGAATCAACACGAATTCGTTTCAACGAAAAGACGCGGAGGCGCAAAGAATTTCAACCACGGATGAACACCGATGGACACGGATTCTTGCCTTGCTGCTCAAGGGAGAACCAAGTTCGGAAACCGGAGATGAACGGTCTGTTGTTGTGAGCGAACTCGATAATCCCACTCAGAGAAGAAATTGACCGCCTTCACCGCAGGGGATTCGAGTGGGACGACGATGTAAAAGTCCTTTCGCTCGCCAGGGCGAAACGAAATCTGGCTACCCTGAAGGCTTGCGCTCGTCGCGTAATAGGTTGCCCCTGCTTCGTCGCGCAAAAAAGCCTCTGGCTGGCCGCGACCTCTTTCTTGAATTGTGACAGTTAAATCGTCGCGCATGGAATTCCTGAGCGTGAAATTCAACTTTAGGTTGCGGTCAATCCGCTCGATTGAAACCAAACGCGGGCCGACGTCAATCAGCGAGAAGCTTTGGTCTGCCGCGTATTGTCGCAACCAAACTTCCGCAGCCAGATTGATTGGTCGTGTTCCCGAAGCCGGTTGAATTGGATTTGCTCCGATGGAAGTGCGTGATTCAATTTCCCTCAAAACACCTGCTACGAAATTGCGCTTTAGCCCGACGCTGTTTGCCGCGTTCATCTGGAAAGGCTGCTTGTCGACCAAGTCAAAGTCTCGCTCAAAGAGGAGAGCACCGTCGCTCGCTTGATAAACGTAGCAGCGGACTTTCATTTCCACGGTTGTTATGTCTGCTTCGGTCGTAACAGTTGTTGAGCCTCCACCAAACAACACAATCGAACTACCTGACCCGGTTGGAATTGAAAGGCCAGAATTCGGCCTTTCGTTTCGGCGTGTTTCCCGTTGTGTTCGCGCATTCGCGTCCAAAAATTTCGCCCTTACAACATGGGTAGCTCCAAGAGTGGCTGCGAAATCGCAGAGTTTGGGGATCTCTTCGGGTTTGAACGAGAGATGTTCAATCTTCCGATACTGCCTGAGAATAGACGGAGACAATCCCTGACGTTGGGCTTCGTCCGCTACAAGGCCTTCCGAGCAGAGCCACAATTCCTTTGAACCGCAAAGACGGAATCCATTGTATAGCCAAGTGTAAAACGAATAGGATTCGACTGAATCAACGAGTTGAAATTGGTGGATCACCTTGGGCGGGTCGTCGGCAAAAACAAGCAGAGCGAGTTGCCCATTGGTGTTATGGACGGGAGAGGAGATGATGGACGCCCCACCTAAAACACTACGCCGCACGCCCGGTGTGCTACTGGGCGTGCCGCAACCTGCGATGAAAGCCGCAGCAAGAAATGCCAGCAGAGTCGATGCGAGAGGTTTCATTCGGCGAGATTCGCGAGGGGGATGCTCGCTATCCGAAACTGCTTCGATTGGTCGAACCCACTGCCGTAACCGAACCACTGAATGTTTAGCGTCGCATACCTAGCAGGTTGTTTCGGAGCTTGAAACGTCACCGAAACGGACGCGCGAGTTTCTGGACGAATCTGTAATTGGCGACCGCGGCTCGAAATCGTGTCGCTCACATATTCTCCGGTGTAGCCGAACTCGTCAGAAATGTAGGTGTCTCTGGCATTCGTGTTCAAAGCGATTCCGGCGACTTCGTTGCCCCGGTTAATGAACGTGAAATCAAACTGAAGGAATTTGCCGTCAATGGATTTGACCGAATCAAGCTTCGCTTCAAACCAATCTGCTCCGACGTAGATCGTCCCCAAGTATGATGCGCCCGCTCCTGTGCGCCGCGATGAAAGCACCGATTTTGGAATGGTCACGGTGGCCGAACCGGTCATCAGACCGCCCTTGAATGGAATCAACCGGCAAAAAATGCGGAAATCAGAACCGTTATCTGTGATTTGCCCCACGACCATTGCTTCCGCCGCAACCAGATCGCTTTGATCCAAAGACAGCGTCGTATCCTTCTTCAAAATGTCTGCGCCCTGCGCTTGAAAGCGCAGTTCGTTGAGCAATTTGTCAATGTCCGTGTCCGGTAGAACCTTTCCTGTGCCTCCGCTCGTTGCGGTCACGATGTCAAAGCGTCTTGTGAGGAAAAGTTCGTGCCGTAACGATTCCTGCAAGGCTTCCACCAACGCTCCGGCTTGGCGGGTCTTGTCGCTAACCTGGACGATTGCCAAGCGAAGCTTTTTCTCGGCAGACACTCCGGCTATCAACTGATTTGCCAAGTCTCGCGACGCATCTTCAATCGCTTTGGACGCACGAACGGATTGATTCGGGGCTGCCGTAGGATACCCGGTTGGTCTGACCGTTGGTTGGTCCACAAACGGAAAACAACCACAGAGCAAAAGCAACGAGCTGCCGATAGCGACTGTATTCAGCACAGACCTGTAACGATTCGAAAAAGCGAGCTTCATTTGTTGATTGTTATTCGAGGAAATGCGTTCGTCGCCAAAACACCAACCAACTTTTGGCGGACGAGGCCGATTGCTTTTTCCGCTTCAAAGGCCGTCGCCGAAGTTTCGTATTCTTGATCCAAAACTTTGCTTCCCGTTTCCGAGCGAAGCAGCTTGATCCGCAGCTTTCCGGACGCAGCTTTTGCGTTTTGAAATGCCGGACGGGTTTCCGAAGTTGCAACGAATTGGCATAGAGCAAGGAATTCACAACGGTTCGCAAAATTCAAATCCGCGACTGAATCCCAACGTCCATCGAAAGCCGTTTCAAAGAGACCGTCTGAAACGAACTCCGGCCTCAACAAGCCCTTTACGACAACAAACCCCGAACGCTCAACGAGAGAACTCGCGGCTTCACTTAGCACAGAATCGTTCTCGCGCTGGTTCGCTGCCACGACAACAACCCTGGGTTCAGCACCAGCACGAAGTTCGGGAATTTGCGCAAAATAGCGCGCTTGTTTCTGCGCCCGTCGTTGCTCGGTTTCTCGGGTCGCTTGCACTGAAGCTTCCCGCGCTTTCTGTGCTGCTTGTTCCTCGGCTTGCATCGCTGCTGCTTCCTTTGCCTTTGCGATCCGTTCTTGTTCTTGCTGTTGCTGTGTCTTCAGCTGGGCTTGAAGTCGCACTGCGTTCGCACTCAGGTTTGCAACGATTTGATCGCGTATTTTCTTGTCACCAACTGGCCGAAGTTCTTTCCCGGAGTTCGGGTCGAATCCCGGCGTGGCCCAAAGACGATACCCTTCCGTATCTGAATCTGAAAACCAAACCAGAGGCTCGCCCACGTTATTGAACCATTGCAAACTGTTCCATTCGGAAGTGATTTCCTTCTGGTTGACAGACGCGGTGAGTGTGATGCCAATTTTGCGACCCGTCGCCCACGTCAACTGTTCCATTTGGCGGGGAAAGGCCATTTCCAGAACGAGGAGACCAAAGAGCAATATCAACTGAACGGCACGGACGGCTGGATAGATGCGTTTGCAAAAACTACTGACGGAGCACGCAGGCAGCGTCAGCCAGCAGGCGACGACGAGCAACAACAACGGGAGCGCTCCCGGAGATTTCCATACTGGAAAGAGCGTCACAAAAATGCCGAGCGAAAGACCGTTGAACACGACGTTCTTGATGAAATCAACCCAGCCCTCCAAATCACTCGCGACGGTAGGAAAAACAGCTTTGACACGCCGCCAGACCAAAAACATGGGCGTGATCAAAACCAACTCGGCGGCCACCAAGAGGACAAAATAGACGACGTAAGTTCCATACAGCCATCCGAACGGCAAGTGGAACATCATGCACGGCACAATCACAACGAGCGGAACGAGCGCGGCTATGAAAAAGCGGATTGACCACTTCTTCACCTGCCGAAAGTAGCCAACGACTGCGGCCTTCACCGCGTCAAACGCAAGTGTCCCGACGTTTGCGGCCAACCGGAATCCTTCTTTGATGAGTTCGATGAAGTCGCCCATATTACGGTGCGCCTTTCCGTTTTTCGAGACGCTCGTTGAGTCCGCGCAACGCGGATGCCAGTGAACGAACCGCACCTTCGCCTTTGGGAGCAACCGGTTGCTGGGCGTCTGACGTGCTGGCAAACAGTGTTCGCGCCTGTTCAGGACTCAAAGCGAACAACTTTTTCTGCTCGTCCTCCGTCAGCTTGGACATCTTCTCTGCCATTTGGTGACGTTCTTCGGGCGATGCTTTCTCAAGCCATGACATGAAAGTGTTAAGGTCGTTCGCGTCCATCCGAAGCAGGCCGTCGAGCACCGTGCGCGCGTCTTCGGGATTAACTTCAACGTCAATCGTCTCGGCGTGATCTCCGTTCAACAAACGCTTCGACAATTCTGAAGGTGCATCTTTGGCCATCTCCCACAGGAATTCTCTGACTGGAGTATTTGCAAACTTGGTTTCTTTCGTCGAAGCCCAAGCGACGATTCCGTTCAAGACCGCTTCGACGGCGTATTTCGAAGGATTGCTTAAACGGGAAGCTTGCTTGCCAAGCTGGGTGTTCATCAGGCGAGTGTAGTGGCCCTCCATCATGCGCCTGGCGTAGCCAGAAGCAAAAGTCACTGCGGCCTTTTTGAGCGCCGGGCTTTTGAGCATGTCGTCAACATTCATAAGCGGCTCTTTGAACGAACGGATTAAATCAAAACCCGGCGCGTGACGCAAGCGAGGTTTCGCCGAGTCAGATGCGGAGTTTTTTTGCATCGGGCGGGATCGCCCGATGCGGCAGGCGGGACGTCCGCCTTCATTACGTTCCGGCGCGACAAGCCTGCACTACTTTTTGAAGAAGTCAGGCGACCGCAGTTTTGCGGCGGTGGGCAACGCCGTTGAGTTGGGCGCGGCGGTGAGGGCGACGGGCTTTGTCCATTTCCGCAATCATGCGGGCTTCCAGCAAAGCGCGCGGCGAGGCGAACGCGATTTCGTGCGTGCGTTCATACTCGAAACATTCTTCCAGCCAATCTTCACCGTTCAGCTTTTTTGGAGCGACTGCTTTCATGTTGTTGAATGTGCGGTGTTTTGCCCGCCATTGCAAGGCGGTGTTTCTGATTGGCGAGGTAGGTTTGGGACATCTCGTGCATCGCCTCACGGTGAACGATGAACAGGTCTTTCACGGGGCGGATTTGCAGAACCTTCTCATAAAAAGACGCCGAACTCGCCGTGGCCTCGCCCCACATTGTTTCCATCCCAAGCGAGTCCGCCAGATCCATGAGGCTGGCGAGGATACCGCTACCGACGCCGGAAATCGGCTGGTTCGCGAAGGAGAGGCCGGGACGAACGGCAAGGAAGTCGAGGACAAGGTGATGACACCAAGTCCGGCGGCAGTAGGCGAGCGCGAGAAACTTGTAACGCCTGGCCCATTCGGCGGACGCGACCATGAGAAAGGCAAGCTCGGCGCGTTCGTTGCGCGCGACGGCGGCACGCAATTCGCCGAGGCTGGCGACCGTCGCGCCTTCGCGGGTGTAGTAGAACCAGCGTTTGGCGGCGAGCGCGGCGAACTCGCCAGCCTCCGTCGCCGGAGTCATCTTCCGCCAAGCGCGCACACGCCGGACTTCCGATTCGCTGGCGAACGTCAATTCGACGGGCCGAAATTCACCCGCTGCTTCGACGTGGAAGATGATTGGCTTCATGCCTCGTAGATTATCGCCGTTCACGCCTTCGCGTAAATCTCATTTCCCCTTTCCGCAAACGTGCGGGACTGCTCTGCCATTCCCTTTTTCAACGCATCTTCCTCGGCGCTCCAACTCACTCATCAACCGGCACGACGAGCTTGTCCATGATGTAATATGTAATCTTTCCGCTCGGGCATGTTCTTGCCTATGTAGAAGTTGAAGATCGGACCAGACTCGGCGCGCGGGGCGTATTCCACTCTGCTCAAGCGCATTGCCTTGCCGGTGAATTGCGCGAATTCTTTCGGGCTGATTTCGCCCAGGCCTTTGAACCGCCATCGACTACTCAGGAGTCCTCCTTTTCCATCTGCCCGCGCGTTACGCCGAGTTGATTTTGCAATTTCAGTTCGCGCCAGACCTGGGAGCCGGTGATCTCGCCGCGCAACAGCGCGCGATATTTCGCAATCGTCGCCCCGACTTCCTCAGCGGATTCGTTCACAAACTCGATTCGGAAATGCCGCGCCCCCAGCACGATCAGGCGCGACACGTACTCCGCGCCAGTCTGGGCGCGGGCGTTGAAAACGGTATTGCGGCAGCCAACGTCTGCTTTCAGCGGATGCTCCATTCCCACGCGATCGCGCAGTTTCACATCGTGAGTGTCGCAGGGCCGTCCGCAATTGGTGTAATCCGTCCCCTTGGACAGGAACGCGCAGAACACGCAATGCTCCATGTGAAACATCGGCATGTGCTGGTGGATCGTGATCTCGAACCATTCGGGCGGCGCAGATTTCAACAGCGCTTCGAGTTGCGAGATGTTCAGATCGTAGGAAGCGGTCAACCGTTCCAGACTGAATTTGTTTTTGAAATACTCCGCGCTGAGCGGATTGGCGACGTTGAGGGAGAAATCCCCGATTCGCCGGCTGTCGGCGAAGAATTTCAAATGATCGTAATTGCGAACCAGGTAGCCATCCGCGTTGCAGGAGCGAACCTGGTTGAGCGTCCATTCCTCGCCCATTTTGAAAATACGCGGCGGGGCGACCCAAATGGAAGGCGAGGATGGAGAATCGGGGATGGAAGATGGAGAAGAGCAACCTCTCGCAGTGTGGAAGCGTGAAACAGCTTCCCGATACTTTTTCGGATCTTCGAATTCGCAGTAGATCGTTTCAGTGCCGCACCGGACTGCCGCGTCGAGTTGCTCCAAGTTACGCACCATCACAATCAATTCAGATGATGCCGAGCCGCTAATCTGCGAGGTCGTTATGCCAATTTCGGGAGTGCCTTTCCTTTGGGGCTCTGCGTCTCCGCGGCTATTTAGACTCCATTTCTTCGGTTGGGCGCGTAATTTCTCCAGCTTCCCGACCGCTTCGCGCCGCAACCGGTTCATTTCGCTCATCGGCAAAATGACTTCGCCCTCCAAAAGATTTTTCAAGTCGCCGAGTTTGAACGGCGTTCCGCCCAGCCGTCCGAATTGTTCGCGCAACAATTCGCCGGTCAATGGCCGTTTCTCGGCCCTGGCCAGGAGCATGGCAGAAGTTTCCTTCACCACGTTGCCCAGTTCATCCCGCAAAATCAGGGTAAGCGGCAACCCTGAACCGCCATGCACCTCAATCTGAATCGCTCGCTGAAAATGCGGCTGGTCTCCGGCAAATGTCTGGCGCAACCGCTTGTCGAGTTCCGGGTCGCTTGTTTTCCACAGCTTGTCGCCCACGTGAATTCGTGAGAAATCCAAATCGCCATAGCCAAACCCAAGCGCGACTTCGGACGTTGCGCTGCCGAGTTGCACCCGGCCGAGAGCGTCATCCTTTTTTGGAGCCACGTTGCTCAACTGACGTTTTTCTGCCGAGTGCAACTGGGCGGCAGGCTCAACCTGATAAACACGTCCACCTTCTTCCTTTTCATCCGGCCGGCCCGCATCAAAGACCACGCCATCCCCTGGCTTCAGCGGCGCTTCCAGTTTCAGGAAGACTTTTTCCTTTTGAATTTTCTGAACGTCGCCCAGATAAACGCCGCGCTTCTTTCCAAACCGGGCGTGAACCAGCTTTTGATTATCAATTCCCTCGAACCAGCCGGTGTAAAGCCCGCGCGAAAAACCCATTTCCAGGTCGTATTTCTGATTTTTGATTTGCGATTGAGGAGCAGCCGGTACGCCTGCGGCGCGTAAATCGTCATTCGTCAATCGTAAATCCTCCAGCGCTTTCCGGTACACCCGTGTGATGTTCGCGACATATTCCGGCGTTTTCAGTCGGCCCTCAATTTTCA
>Ga0163144_10024183_pt1 | contig 11928 bp, 8 predicted proteins | sample OliLak19BULKMAT1_FD_123175 | JGI IMG/M metagenome (GOLD analysis project Ga0163144, IMG submission 123175) | Freshwater microbial mat bacterial communities from Lake Vanda, McMurdo Dry Valleys, Antarctica - Oligotrophic Lake LV.19.BULKMAT1 | ecosystem: Environmental > Aquatic > Freshwater > Lake...
GAACCGCATGGTTGGACGGCTCCTGGCTGTTCGCGAGTGAATTAACCTTCAGCCGCGGGAGCCGCAGCCTCTTGAGCAGCGGGCGCCTCGGCGGCGGCACTTGCTTCAGCGGCGGCAGCTTCTTCAGCAGCCTTCGCAGCAGCAGCTTCCTCGGCAGCCTTCGCCGCGGCGGCTTCAGCAGCAGCCTTGGCGGCCGCCTCTTCAGCCAGCTTCTTCAGCGACGGAGCCGCGGGACCGACGTCGGGGACGACCTTCGGGCCCTTCAGCTTGGCGATCGCCTTTTCCTGCTGCTCAAGATGCGAGCCGTTCGGGCCGTACTTCTTGATCAGGATCGCGACCTTCTCGCTCGGCTGGGCGCCAACGCTCAGCCAATGAGTGACGCGTTCTTTGTTGAACAACGCCCGCGCATCGGTATCAGGGACCGACGGGTCGTAGGTGCCCAATTCTTCGAGCACGCGACCGTCGCGCGGGGCGCGCTTGTCGGTCGCACAAATACGAAAGAAGGCGCGATGGGCACGGCCCATCTTCTTCATGCGGATAGCTACCGCCACGTTCAATCTCCTCAGTAATCGTGACGCGAATCGCTTTCGCGATCCGCAAGTGCCCGCCCAGGCATAGCTTAGGGGCCAGACGGGAATCTTGTATCTTGCCAGAAAGAGGGGGTAGCTGGCAAGTGGGGTGCTGCGAAGGTTTTTTGGGGCGTCACTGTCCGCCAGTCGCAAGCCCCTGTCACCCCGAGGTACTCCGAGGGGTCCGCTTAGATTCCTCGCTTCGCTCGGAATGACGGATTGCTCAACTCCCCCCTTTATCGCCCCGGCGGCGCTTCCGCAGCTCTTTTTCCCGCTGTTTTTTTAGTTTCGCCTTTTCCTGCGGTGAGAGCCGCTTTCCGGAACTTTGCTTCTGCCGAGAGAGTTGGCCCGCCGGATCCGACATCGCCCCGCTTTGCAGTTCGCGGACCATCTTCATCCGGTCCTTTACCCCTTTGCCGGCCATGGCGGTCATCACCTGCGACATGGCGCTGAACTGCTTCACCAGCTCGTTCACTTCGTGCGGTTCGACCCCCGATCCCGCAGCAATCCGGCGGCGGCGTCCCTGATCGATCACTTTCGTCGGATTCCGCTTTTCGTCGGCGGTCATCGAGTCGACGATCCCGAGCATCCGCTTCATTCCCTGCTCTGCGTCGACGTCGTCGAGGTGCTTCATGAGCGACCCCATGCCGGGGATCATCCCCATCACCTTTTGCAGCGGGCCGAGCCGGCTGATCTGGCTCATCTGCTTGCGGAAGTCGTCGAGCGTAAACTCACCCTTCTTCAGCCGCTCTTCCTGAGCGAGCATTTCATCCTGGTCGAACTCGCGCTGCGCCTTTTCGACGAGGGTGAGGATATCGCCTTGCCCCAGGATACGGCCCGCCATCCGGTCGGGATGGAATTCTTCGAGGGCGTCGAGATGTTCGCCGACGCCGATGAACTTGATCGGCACGCCGGTGACATGCTTCACCGAGAGGGCCGCGCCGCCGCGGGCGTCGCCGTCGAGCTTCGTAAGAATGACGCCGTCGAGTTCGAGCGCTTCGTTGAACGCCTTGGCACTGTTGACCGCATCCTGACCGGTCATGCTGTCGATCACCAGCAGCACCTGGTCGGGCATCGCCTGTCGATCGACCCGCTTCAGCTCCTCCATCAACGCTTCGTCGACGTGAAGCCGGCCGGCGGTGTCGAGGATCAGCACGTCGGCGCCAATCTTCTTCGCGTGGGCCTGGGCCGCCTTCGTCACGGCAACCGGATCCTTCTGCGTCCGGTCGGAGAAGACGGGGACGCCCAGCTGCTCGCCAATGATGTGCAACTGATCGATAGCCGCTGGACGCTGGAGATCGCACGCCACCATCAACGGCGAGCGGCCCGCCGCCTTCAGCAGCCGTCCCAGCTTGCCGCTGGTGGTCGTCTTGCCGGAACCCTGGAGGCCGCACATCATCAGGACGGTGACGCTGTCTTTTCCCTTCAAATGTAGGGAATGATCAACCGGCCCCATGAAGTCGATGAGGGCCTGGTAAACAACGCCGACGACCTGCTGGCTGGGGTTGAGCGACTTGAGCACCGTGTCGCCGACCGCCTCGTCGGTGATCCGCTTCATGAAGTCGCGGACGACGCCGAAGCTGACGTCGGCCTCCAGCAGCGAGCGCTCGACGAGCTTCAGCCCGTCGCGCATGTTCGATTCGGAGAGCTTCCCCTGCCCGCGGAGGGTTTTGAAGGCGCCGGAGAGACCGTCTTGAAGGGCTTCGAACATGGAGAGTTGCGTCTAGGGACTTATGCTTAATGGAGCCGAGGAAAGGCCAAATTCTAGCGGATTTGCCTGCTGTGGGGCAGGGCTCCGCTATTGCCAGTCCACGTCACATATGGCGTCTTTCCAAGCAGGCTCGGCATTTGCCAATGCCTCGCAATCACAGTGTCCGCCGTTGTCATGAAGCCATTTCAGCACGGGTTCGACTGTTACATTGTTCATGTTCAGCCAATTCTGGCATATGCGTAAAGTGTGATCACACCCCGAAGCGGGCAACTCGAAATTGAGTGAATCGAAGAGCGCCTCCAACTCAGCGTTCGAAATTGGAAGCCTCGCCCGTGCTGCTGCACGTTGCTCAGCCTTCCAACGACTAAGAGCCTCATTTCGACGCTTTTTGTCGGGGCGCTCCGGCATTCCTAAATCCGCACTGCAAAGTCAACGGCTTGGGCGGCGATATCAACGCCCACTTTTTCGCTCCACGCGGCCAGCAACCGACGGTAAATCGGGCCGGGGCAGCCGTCGCCGACCGCATTCCGATCGACGCTCACAATCGGCTGCAGGCAGATCGACGTGCTGGTGATGAACAATTCATCCGCGGCGGCGAACTCGGCCGGGAGCAAATCGGCTTCGATGTGAGAGAAGCCCGCTTCGTCGGCGAGTTCGAACAGCACATGCTGGCTAATCCCCGGCAGCACGCCGTCGATGCGCGGCGTCACGAGGCCGCGATCGGTGAAGTAGGCGACGACGTTCGCCGTCGATGCTTCGCTGATGAAACCTTGTTGATCGAGCAGCACCGCTCGGGCGCCTTGCTGGCGGCGCGCCGCTTCTTGATCCGCGAGGTAGTAGTGCATCCGGCTGCGGCACTTCAGTTCCGGCGGCCAGCAATTGGCCGGCGTTTGGCGAACGTCCGTGATCACGACGTCGACGCCCGTTTCGAACTTGTCGGCCCAGCCACTAAACGGGAGCGGTCCGCCGTGCACGCCGATCCGCGGCTGCGTTGCCGCCGGCGAATCGCCGGGCGTGACGAAGATGGCGATGTACCAATCGTCGCCAGGGGCCATCAACTCAGCATTGACGTCGGGGAAAGCGGCCACGGCCTGGCGCACTTCGTCGACAATGGCGGCGGCGTTCCAACCCACAATTTCCAACGAGCGATGGAGACGCGTGAGATGTTCTTCAACGCGGAAGGGGCGGCCGGCGAAGGTACGAAGGCGTTCGACGACCGTGACGCCGAGGCCGAAGCCAACATCACTGAGCGGAATTTGAGCGTCCTGCAGCGGCATCCACGCGCCGCAGAAATAAGCTTGGCTGAGGTTCATGGGTTTAAGTATGGCGGCGGCGCAGAGGTTTGGCCACGGCCGGCAAAGCCCCGGCAGGGGCGAAATGTTGTAGCCAGGGGCGCGAGCCCCTGGTTGAGGGCGTCGTCGAAATTGCGAAGCCCCGCGAGGGGCGACATCGATCGAGCGGAGGGAATGGCGTCGCCCCTCCGGGGCTTTCATCCCCTTGCCGCAACATAACCAGGGGCTGACGCCCCTGGCTACAACATGTCGCCCCTCACGGGGCTAATGAGATTCTGATAGCTCATTCAAATAGGGCGCCACCCATCTCTCCGAACTGGCGTTACCGATATCTCCGCTCCAAACACTCCGCCGGGGGGTAGCACTACGCGGGACGATGCCTACCGGTATAGCGACCGACCCCCTGGCGGAGCCAGGGGCTGAAAGGTGATTACGGGCGAGCCGCCAGTTCCGTTTCCGTCTCCGCCGGCGTTTCTTCTTGCAAGCGCGCCGGAAATTGGGCGACCTGCTCCAACACGCGCGTCACGCGGCTCGACGACGCGAGGTACTCCTCGATCGCATGATGTCGCCCGACGGCGCCGGTGACGTCAACGGAACGGACGCGTCCGGCGAATTGGCCAAGGCCGCGCGGCCCGCCGTAGCCCAACGGGCGCGCGCCGCTTTCCATGGCGAGATGATAAAACCGCATTGCCGGGTCGAGGTGGTTGTTCACCAGCAGGAGTTCGTCGACTTGCTCCAGCGCTCGACCATGGTAGCCGCCGGGACGAATCCAGTTGGCGTCGAGCGCCGCGGCGACGAAAGCCGCACGCACCGGCAGACGTTGGGGGTGGCTGCGCTGGGCAAGTTCCAGCGATCCGAGTCGGCCGCCGGCCAACAAATGCAACGCCCCGGTGGCAACGCGCGCCCCGTAGCTATAGCCAATCACCGCGAGCGGCGTTTCAGTCGGAAGCTGATCAATGGTCCATGCCAATTGCCACCCGACTTGCTTTGTGCGGGCCGCTTTCACCTGATAGTCGCGAACCTGACCCCGAATCTGCGACGACGGCCACGACCAAATGACGAACCGGATCGGGCCGTCGCCTTTTGTTCGGGCCGCCAAAGAGCGGTACATTGCGAGGCCGTGCGACTTCGAGTAACCGCAATCGACGCGATTGCCGTGGATGTAGACGATCGTCGGCACGGGGTTGCTCAGTTCGGCCGACAATTCTCCCCAAGAGAGGGGTCGCCAGTCGGTTGAACCGCCGGCGCCGTCGTGCGATTCGATCTGCAAGCCGGATGACATGAGCGACGGCTCGCACTGCGTGCCGATCGACCGCGTGCTGATCATGTAAACTTGATCGCCCGCATTGGTTTGAGAATCGAACGTGACGGGCGCTTCCAGCACCGTCGAAACGGCGCTGGCCGGCGTCACGTTGGCGCCATGCGCTGCGCTTAGTCCGTGCACCGCCGCCCATGCCAAGAGCATGGCCGTCGCGGCCGGCGCGCGAGCGCGGTCGATCAAACTAGTCGCCCAATCCGTCATAACCGTCCAGCGCAGATTCCGTCCCATCTGCACGACTAGCGCACTCCGTATGACCGACGACTCTTGCGGGCAGGTGCGCAGTCTCTACCCGCACGAGCGTAGCATTTTTTCTGCGCGCAGGCGGAAGCTAAGGGGTCGAAAAAAAACGTGCGTTGCGTTTGCACATCATGCCAAGTGTTGTAGAGTTGCCGGACCCTCCGTTTTGCCCTCCTGAAGCAAAACACCCCTCCCCCCAATACGCCTTCGCTAACAGTGCGCTGGCAGCGGAGAACCAAGTCATGAGGAAATTGACGATTCTGATGGCGCTGGCGAGTGCGCTCGCCGCGAGCAGCGGATGCTCGAGCTGCATCGGCCGCTGCAGAAACCTGTTCCACAAGGGCTCGCCTTGCGGCACCGCGATGGCGGCGCCGGCCGTGCTCGGAGCTCCCCTCGCCATGGGGACGCCGATGATGGGCGCGCCGATGATGGCCGGCCCCATGTGCGTGCCGCAGGCGCCGATGTGCATGCCGGTTGACCCCTGCATGGAGCAATGCGCTGATCCATGCGCCGACCCATGCGCCAATGGCATGGTGACCATGGGCTACGGCGGCGGCGGATACGCCACGGGCGGCGAGCCGTGCAACTGCGCCGGCGGAGCCGCAACCATGAGTGCGCCGGTAGACTCCATGCAGCCAGGGACGGTGATCTCCCCGGCCCCCATGGGCGACCAATAGTCCGAGCGGCAATTCACCGCAGACGTTTTGAGAATTGATAAATCGGAGCCGCTCGACCCGCGCCATCCTGAACGCGGCCGGGCGGCTTCGATTTTTTCATACATTTTCGCCGCCTCGGGCGCTCTCTCGGGACACCCCTCATTCCCCCTATTCGCTCCGCCTCTTCCCACCGGCAAATTCGCCCGGACATTCCCCTTGGGCTATGCTGAAGGTATGCCCTTCACGTTGTCCCCGGGAACGCTCGCCGTGTCGATTCGTCGCCTTCGCGCCAATTCTTGTGCGGCTTGGACCTTCGCCGCGATCCTCCTTGTGCAAACCCCTCTCGCTTTCGCCGAGGAGACGAAGCCGGAGTCTGCAGCGCCGACCGACGTCATCAAGGCGGAAGGCGCCGAAGTGGAGATCGTCAACGAAACGGTCGCCCCCGCCGTCAAACCGACTTACGGCAGTCCGATCGCCACTCGCATGCGCGTCGGCGCCCGCGTCGAGGCGAAGGGTGGCGAGGTGCGCGACGTCTTTATCATGGTTGCCGTCCCGCTCGAGTGTCCGGAACAGGAAGTCCATGTCGTGGAAGAGGACTTTTCTCCGAATCTCGGCAGCGTCGAGTTCCGCAACCTTCCCGACGTGAAGCTCGCCGAGCCAGGCGCCCGGCAGATGCTGATCAGCATCCCGCAACTACCGGCTCGCCAGACCGCCAGCGCGGTGGTGACCTATGAAATCCTGACAAAGCACGTCTATGCCCCCAAGGAAACGGCGACGTTGGTCATTCCTCCCAAAGCGCCGAAGCAGCTCAAGACGTATCTCTCCGGAAGCCCGTATATCAACGTCAACGATCGCAAGATCAAGGACGCGATTAAAGAGGCCCTCACCCAGCGCGTCACGAAGGGCGCCGCCGGCTCCGAGGCTGCGGCCGGTGCAACGTTAGGCGAAGCAACGTCGCCACGCGACGCCGTGCCAAGTGAAGGCAAAGAGACCTACGAGACGGTCGACGCGGGGACAAACGCTGCCTCTCAGGAGAAACCGAAGCCTGACGCCAGCCCAGAACCGTCAAGCGACGCTAACGCCGAAAAGAACGACGAGAGCAAGCCAGATCCCGCTGAAATCGAAGCCGCCATTGAAAAGCTAACCGACTGGCAGCGCGTCGAGGCCCTCTACGATTTCGTCCGCGAAAAAGTAAAGTACCTCGAAGGCGCTGAGGATATGTCCTCCGTGCAGGCCCTGAAGGCCGAGAAGGCCGACTGCCACGGGCTTTCCGCCCTGTTCGTCGCCATGTGCCGCACGATGAAGGTCCCCGCCCGCATGATCTGGGTCGACGGCCACCAGTACGCCGAATTCTATCTCGAAGACGAGGCCGGCAAGGGCTACTGGTATCCCGCCCAACTCGCCGGCACGCGCGCCTTCGGCGAAATGCCGACGCCGATGGTGATCTTTCAGAAGGGAGACAACTTCCGCGTCCCCGAACGCCGCCGCGAACGGCTCCGTTACGCGACCGACCACACGACGCTGTCGTCGTCGCCCAAACACAAACCGCGCGTCGTCTACGTCCGCGAGCAGCTTTAACGATTCAGTGCGAACGCTCGGCTCGACTTATTTCGCTTCGGCGAGTACCGCGTCGAGGGCCGCCTCCAGCCCCGGCTCCCCTGCCCCGACCGACGACCACCGCAGCTTGCCGTCGCGGCCGAAGACGAGCAGCGTCGGAATCCCCTCGATCGGTAGCGCGTCGAAGAACTCCATCGCCCCCCAGCCGACGGGCCAGGTGAACTCCGGCCGCTTGGCGAGGAACTCCTCGATTGTCGGGACGTCACGCTTCGTCTCGCTGGTGAGGCCGACGAACGCCACCCCGAGCGGTTGGTACTGCTCGACGACCTTCGCCAGCCGCGGGATCTCTGCACGGCACGGCCCGCACCAAGTCGCCCAGAGGTCGACGACGACGACCTTGCCCGCCGGGTCAAACGCTTCTTCCCCCTCGGGGAGGTTCAACCACCCGTCCACCTGCAGCGGCGGCATCGGCGTGCCGACTTGGAGCGAACTCCCTCCGCCGCTGGGTGAGGTCAGCAGCAGCGCGCCGCCGCCGCCGCCGACCACCGCCAGCACAAGCAGGATCACGCCGAACGAATCGCCAAGGTTTGCACGGTTTGCCATCGGCTCAATATAGCACGGCCATCTTGGCCGCGCCCGCCGTCTCTCCCTACTTCCGACGCCGACGGGCCGCCAACGGCAACCCGAATGCGACCAACGCGAGGAGGAACGAGCTTGGCTCCGGCACGGCGGCAACGGCCGGCACGGCTGGCGGTCCGCCGAATTTCTGTTGAATCAACAGGAAGTCGGAACCGTCAACCACCCCGTCGCCGTTGGCGTCGCCTTGGGCCTGAGTAGCGGCCGGCGGCGGGTTCGAGCCGACGCCGAAGTTCGCTTGCCAGATCGCCAAGTCGCTCCCATCGACGATGTTGTCGCCGTTGAAGTCGGCGCCCATGCCGGGAGGAGCGATGGCGCCGAACGTGACGAAGACGCTCGACGACGAGTAGGTGACGTCCCAGAGCAGGCCCGGGTTGTCGGTCATGATCTCCGCGGTGAACGTCCCCGCCAGGGCGTCGCTGCGGAGGATCTCGAACGAGTCGCCCGTCTGCGGGTTGTAGCCGGGATCAAGCGAGAGCGCGAGCGTGCCGCTGATGTTCGCGTCGCCGGTGACCCAGAGCTGGCTGTAGTCGTCGCCGAGCTCCATCTTCAGGACGCTGGAACCGCTGAGCGTCACGTCGCTTGCCAGGGTCGACGCTTCGCCCGCAAACACGGTTAGCGAAGCGTTGTTCACAAAGTTCGTCGACCAGACCAGGGTATCGTCGAGCCATACCCGGTTGTTGTTCACGAACCCGTTCGGGCCGAGGAAGCGGAAGATCGCGTCATCGCCGTAGACGTCGCCGTCGGGGGCGTTGTTCGTGACGTTCCCTTTGAACTCCATCTCGCCGCCGATCGACTCGATGTTGTCGTTGTTCGTGACGGTTCCGGTGAACAGCAGCCGCTCGCGGTTGTTGGCGATGCCCGCGGCGTTGCGGATGTCGCCGTTGTTGACGACGGCGCCGTTGATCGTGCCATAGCCGCGGATCACGCCGGCCGACGTGGTGAGCGGAGTCACGATCGTCCCCCCGGCGAGATTAACGAATCCTTGCTCGCCGACGACGACGTCGATGTCGGCCCGCAAGATCGCCAAGTCGGCGACGGTAACGTCCGCTTGGGCGTTCGTCGTCGGCGTCGAGATGACGATGTTTTCCTCGGCCCAAACCTGTGTTCCCGGTCCGGAAATAATGGCTTTGGAGTAAACGACTGGAGTGGTGGCCGAGGTCGTATTATTCAGACCGAAGATAATGTCTTCCTCGACGTGAATCTGGCCCCCGGCGAGGGCTTGAATCTCGCCGCGACCTTCCTCGCCGACGGTCAGCTGGTCAGCAACCGTCCACCGCGAGCCGACGCCGGTGACGACGACCTTTCCAGAACCGATGGCGAGCGTGGCGCTTACAGATCGCGCTTCCTCGCCGAGAATCGCCTCGTTCAGCGTGCGGAGCCGGGCGCCGTTGGAAACGACGATCTCGCCTGTGCCACGGTGGCCGACGATCAGATCGGTGTGCTGCACCAGCGAGCCGACGCCGGTGATGGCGACGAAGCCTTGCGATCCGAGCAGCTCGCCGACGACGAAGTCGGGGTCGGTCGTCGTCTGTCCGTCGAGATTGGTGCGAATGAGCGCGCCGCCGGTGACTTCGAGATAGGCTTGGCCTTCGACGCCGACTTTCAGGATTTCCTGAACTTGCCACTCGGAGAGAAAGCCCGCGACGACGACTTCGCCGATGCCGTCAGGCTGGAAGCCGATGTAACCGTTGGTCGAGACGAGGGGAAGCGTGAACGCGGGGACGTCGATGGTTAAACGTCCCAATGTGTAAAACGGATCGGTTTGCGTTCCGGTGCCGCCGACGACAATGTCGCCCGCGACTGTGCCGCCGTCGATGGGGAGAGCGGGAAAGACAGGAGTAACGTCGCCCTCAGCGACCACGTCAGCATGGCTGACGGCGGGAAGGGATCCCAATCCAACGGTCGCCAGCAGCGCGACCGTCCCCTGTCGCTTAAACCAAGTTGTCGCGGAGTGCCGCCAGTTGCAACGCTTCATCATGTTCCTCATTCAATGCTCACCGGTGACGGCGCACAGCTTCGCCTGTCTCCGGTATCTTTGCCCGTTCTGTCTATGATCGTTGGAAAGTCTTAAAAGTGCCAGCAGATTGTGGGGTGGACCCCAGCCGACTCGGCCGGGGCTAAACGGTACTGCCCGCAGACGAAAGTCGATTCTTGGTGATATTACTGACCGTTTTCGCTCAATCGGCGCACCGGGCGGGCAAAAAGGATCGGAAAAAGCGGCCTATTCTGGCTGGCCGCCGGGCGCGGGGTTTTGTCACGGGGGGAAAGAGATCAGGGGCCAGAGGTCGGAGGTCAGGGGAATACAAGGAGCGCCTCCCCCGTTTTTTCGGACCTCTGACCTCTGACCTCCGACCTCTTCCCCATCACTCAATCCGGCGGCGGAGGCGGATGACGTTTTCGACGTTGTGGTCGGCGCCTGGCTCGTAACCGGCCATGCGTGTCCGGTCGATCATGTAAAAGCCGCGGAGGCGACGCGTGTTGCCGACGTCGACGCCATCTTCGCGGCCGAAGGCGTAGCCGTCGGGGTAGACGCGATTGTAGAGAGCTTGCGATTCGGCATTGTCCGTCAGGCCATTGTCCGTAAGAAACTTGCTGACATAGTCTGGCGCCTCTTCAACTTCAAAGAACCCAATCGTCACCCACACGGCGTAGACGTTCGAGCGATTAGTGACGAGGTTGTCGAGACGGACCATCGGCTGGTAGCGAAAGAAGCCGTTCCGCTGCGAATTGCGATGGTCGTTCGAGGCGCCCGTCATGTCAGCAGTGAAGAGGGGCTCGCCACCCGGCGCAGCCGTCGTTCCGGCCGTGCCTCCCAGACTTCGCAAGAGCGTACAGTCGACGCCCGCGCGAATCATCCCTGGGATAGGGACCAAGTCGCCGGCATCGGCGGATCGAATCGGGTTGGCAAACACGGTCGGGATCGATGCATCTAGCGTCGTCGCCGGCGTGGAGGTATTGCCGTAGCCGCGGCGCGAGGCGACCCACTCTTCGAGTTCCGGCCCGGGATGAATTTTCTGATCGGTCGACCCGTTACGGCTGGTTCTCCCATGGAAGATGCCGTCCCAAACGGTTCGAGTAGGGAAGTTAACGTCTCGCTCCGAAACGGTGTTGACGTTGATCTTGCCCGGATCGCGGAACTCTGAGATGCGATTGAAAGGAGCCAACAAACCAATTCGGGGGTCGTTGGCCTGTAACGTCGCCATCGCAGTAGGCGTGACATTGAAGTTCGTCGGATTCAGCCAAGTTTCAGTGCCGGCAAATAGCGACGGCGTCTCGACTAGTTCCAGCAGTCGATAGAGGTGGAGCGGGACGCCAGGAGTCGCGCCCCCGCCGCCGGCTGCTTCACCGGAGAAGAAGTTCTCCAGGTGCGAGAAGGGCTTCGCCTGAAAGCCGGGGGCGGCGAATTGCTGCGGGTCGTCCGGCAACGTCGGATCGTACTGCTGCCAACCGGCCGCCTGTTCGGCAGTCTTGAAGTACTTCAGGAGTTGCGACGAGCGATGACGCGGCACCAACATTAGTTCGTTACCGCTCACAAACGGCCGGTTGTTCCAAGCCAGCCACGGGAAGGGCTGCTTAGGCTGAATCCGTTTGGTGACGCTGGACATTTCAGCGTTATCCATATAGGGACGATTGAGAAAGCCGAGCGTCACCTGAGGAACGGCGCGGAGCGAGAAGTTCATGTCGGCGCGGTTGATGGCTACGCGCGCGGGATCTTTTCCGACTAGACCCGGCCGATCGACGGCGCGGGTTTTCCAGAGATCGAGTTCGCCTTGCGGCGAGGTGGAGAGGTATCCGCGTTCAAGGCTGGAAAACCCGGGCCGTACCTCGGAGTTTCGCGATCCCATTTCCTGCTGAGTAGCGCTGAGCCGACCGTTGAAGACGGTGATGTAGGCGCGGGTGTCGTCGATCGTCAAATAAGGGTTGGAGTCGGCGTTGTAGGGGATCA
>Ga0163144_10024184_pt1 | contig 11928 bp, 13 predicted proteins | sample OliLak19BULKMAT1_FD_123175 | JGI IMG/M metagenome (GOLD analysis project Ga0163144, IMG submission 123175) | Freshwater microbial mat bacterial communities from Lake Vanda, McMurdo Dry Valleys, Antarctica - Oligotrophic Lake LV.19.BULKMAT1 | ecosystem: Environmental > Aquatic > Freshwater >...
GCGCAGCATAGCGAAACACCTGCGCGATAAGCTGCTTCATGCGCTTGGCTGTCTCAATCGTGCCGCGCTTGCCGATGGCCTCCACCACCTCCACCACATCGGGGATGGTAATATCAGCAAGGGGCAGCGCACCAATAGTGGGGAATACATGCAATTCCATCCGCACGAGGCATTGCGTTGCGTATTTCTCATTCAGCCCCTCGCCTTTCATTCCTAACCAGCGGCGGGCTATCTTTTCAAACGTATTCGCGCCTTCATGCGTTTTTCGTAGTTTTTGGAGTTTTTTCTCTCTGGTGGGGTGCTTGCCTGCATTTAGCAAATCCCGCGCTTCATCGCGCTTCTTTCTGGCTTCCGCGAGGGTGACGGCTGGGTACTTACCGAGGGCGAGCATTTGCCCTTTACCCTGAAAGTAATAACGCCAGCGCCACAGCTTGCTGCCCGAGGGGGATATTTCAAGCGTGAGGCCACCACCATCGGCAACACGATAGACTTTCGATTGTGGCTTGAAGCTTTTTATAGCCAGTTCCGTAAGCGCCATACGTTAGGCTCCCGCGATTTTCTACTCGCAAATCTACTCACATTATGAGTAGATTGCAATAAATCTCTTTGGAAGCCAGTGGAAGAGGTATTCGCTTTAAAGCCTTGGTTTCATGGCTTTTTGTGGATTCCTCCGGACTGCTTTAAACAGTAAGATGGCGGGAGTGACGGGACTCGAACCCGCGGCCTCCTGCGTGACAGGCAGGCGCTCTAACCAACTGAGCTACACCCCCGCAATAGTCTGCGAGATTTATTCTTTCTTCGACATCTCCACCCGTCTCCCTACGCCAAGGCTACGGGAGACACACTCCCACGCCCAAGGTCCGGTTCCGGGTGGCTCGCCACCCAAAGCCCGAAGGGCGTAGGGTGGTGGGCGATCACGGACTCGAACCGCGGACCCTCTCGGTGTAAACGAGATGCTCTAACCAACTGAGCTAATCGCCCCTCATGTTGTGGATGTCACCACCACAACCATTAAGGAGGTGCGTGTCATAACCAGAATTGTGGGCGGTTGCAAGGGTAAAGAGCGAGAATAAATAAAAAACGGCGCAACCATTGCTGATTGCGCCGTTCATTTGAATCACGCAGCGCGTTCGCTACGTAAATACTTAGCCGAAACTACGCCGATTTGCGCTTGTTTACGGTGTCTTTCAGGGCTTTGCCTGGTTTGAATTTTGGCTGGATCGAAGCAGCAATTTTGATCACTGCACCGGTGCGTGGGTTGCGGCCTTCGGTCGCTTTACGCTTTACGCTGGTGAAGGTACCAAAACCAACAAGGCGCACTTCTTTGCCTTTGCTGAGGGATTTGCTGATGGTTTCGATGAATGCATCCACAGCTTCAGCTGCTTTTGCTTTGGTCAGTTCGCATTTATCGGCGATCTCAGCGATCAGTTCATTCTTGTTCATAGGGAACTCCTTGCATGTTGGTATTGTTAAAACAACGTTGTGCCAAGCGACAGAAACCTTGTGCTTTTAAAGCGAGCCAAAAAATCACATTGCTGTTTATTTCGTAGCGCGCTTGTTCAATCCAAGGGTTTGCCTTGTCACTAGCCACGCGAACTAAGCACCATTTAATTTTGCTGTAAACAAGAAAAGTCAAAAAACTGGCGGAAAACTCAAGTTTTTAACATGTATTTTTTTCTTGCAATTTCAGTTCACACTCCTGCAAAAGCGTGAAAGCATTCCAATAACTTTTTAATAGATACCAAAAAACACTAGAGTTTTCCTTGCTTACCAAGCATTTTGGCAAAAATAAAATCGCTCCACAACACTGGCAAAACCGAGAGAACACGCAGTGGAATATACAGCCGAAGCGGGAACGCGATGCGCGCTTTTTTCATGCTCAAGTTGCGTATTATCCTGTGCGCAGCCTGCGCAACAGGCATAATCATCGGCATCGGGAAGCTGTTTTTGTCCGTCAGCGGCGTCACAATCCACCCCGGGCAGATGACACTCACCATCACATGATGCGGCTTTAATTTCACGCGCAGCGCATCGCCATACACCCGCACCGCTGCCTTGCTCGCGCTATAGGCCGGCGCACTCGGCAACGCGCAGATTCCCGCCAGTGACGACATGATTGCAATATGCCCGCGCCCGCGAGCCTTCATGCGCTCAATCAGCGGATGAATGGTGTTGATGACACCGTTTACATTCACCTCGAACACCATTTCAGCGGCATCTAACGTTTCACCACCGCCCATACTACCCGTCGAAATTCCTGCATTGGCGATGACCAAATCAATCGGCGTTATATCATCCATCGCAACAATAAACGCCGCGAGTTTTTCCTTCTCGCGCACATCAATGCACGCAGTATACACCTGCGCACCTTTAGCCTCGCAGCGCGCCACCACTTCGCGCAAACGCTCCTCATTTCGTGCTGTAAGTATAAGTGTGTTGTTCTGCGTGGCGTACGCCTCCGCCAGCGCCGCGCCAATGCCGGATGATGCGCCGGTGATTAAAACGGTGGACAATGCAGCCCCTTGGCACTCGCCGTAAAAATCTCGAACCCCGTTGCCGTCACGCCAATCGAATGCTCGAACTGTGCGCTCAAACTTTTATCGCGCGTGGTTACAGTCCAGCCATCTTTTTGGTTTAAAATCGTTCCCGCTTTGCCCACATTCACCATCGGCTCCACGGTGAAGAACATCCCCTCTTCCAGCGTCACCCCGGTATTGGGTTTGCCAAAATGCAGAATATTCGGCGCGGTGTGGAAAATTTTGCCAAGCCCATGCCCGCAATATTCACGCACAACGGAATAGCCGAAGGATTCCGCATAAGTCTGAATCGCGTGGCCAATATCGCCGGTTTTCATTCCAGGGCGCACCACTTCAATGCCGCGCATCATCGCGGCGTAGGTCACTTCCGTCAGCCGTTTTGCCCGCACTGCCACATCGCCCACCCAATAGGTGCGGCTGGTGTCGCCGTGCCAGCCATCCACAATCACCGTCACGTCGATATTCACCATATCGCCATTTACTAATTTACGCGCATCCGGAATGCCGTGGCACACCACATGGTTCACGCTGGTGCAGATGGATTTAGGAAACCCGCGATAGCCCAGCGGCGCCGGTACCGCGCCCGCCGCGATAATTTTGTTATGGCAGATGGTATTTATTTCATCCGTGGAAATCCCCACGCGCACCACCTCGACCAACTCATCGAGAATGCTCGCCGCCAGCGCCCCCGCCTTGCGCATCGCCGCAAATTCGGCGGGCCCGTGGATGGTTATCTCGCGGCTATCGCCCCATGTATCGCTGTCATCGTTGGTGTTCATGTGAATATTCATGGCAGAATAGAGCGAGGCTTGCAAGCCGCCTCAAAGCGCTCTATTAAAACCGCATGCAAAACACCGTCACCGCCTGCCTTATCGTCATCGGCAACGAGATTCTCTCGGGCCGCACGCAGGAAAAAAACCTGTCGCACCTTGCGCTCAAGCTGAACGAGGTGGGTATTCAACTGCGCGAGGCACGGGTAATTCCGGATATTGAGGCAACAATTATCGCCACGATTAATGCGTGTCGCGCGAAGTTCGATTACGTGTTCACCACCGGCGGCATTGGCCCAACGCATGACGATATCACCAGCGCAGCCATAGCCCGCGCATTCGGCGTAACCCTACACCGCCACCCGGATGCGGAGAAAGCCTTGCGCGCCCATTACAGCGCGGCCGACATCAACGAAGCACGCCTGAAAATGGCAGATGTGCCATTCGGGGCCACGCTAATCCCCAACGCCGTTTCCACCGCGCCTGGGTTCTGCATTGGTAATGTTTATGTTATGGCGGGTGTGCCGCGCATTATGCAGGCGATGCTGGATGCCATTATTCCCCTGCTTAACGGCGGCGCGACGATGCTTTCAATCAGCATTACCACCAACCTGCCCGAAGGAAAAATCGCCGCGGGCCTTACCGAAATCCAAAACCGCTACACCGATATCGATATCGGTAGCTACCCCATGTACGAGCGCGGAACCCTAAGCACCACACTGGTATTGCGCTCGCCCAATGCCGCTAAAAACGAAGCCGCACGCGCAGAAATTGAAGCAATGATTGCTGCATGCGGTGGGCTGGTGGTCGCATCCCCCGGTGCGTGAAATAACTAGCCCCTAACCCGCATCTTCCTCAGGCGTTTTTGCTTTAATCACCAGCGCGTGCAAGCCCTCGTCCATCAAGGGTTTTAGCACATCATACACTAGCCGGTGCCGCGCAACGGCGTTTAGGCCCGTAAATTTTTCGCTCACCAAAGTTACCGTAAAATGCGATTCACCGCCAACGCGTGCGCCGGCGTGGCCCACATGCATGGCCGAATCATCCATTACCGATAACGCGCGGGGCAAAAAATGCTCCATTAATAGCTGCTCGATACGATGCGACATGCGCGACATTTTTTCTACTCCGGTGGTTGAAAGAACATTAAATCTACGCGATACTGCCGCCATGACCAAGCGTAAAAAATCTGAATCCATCGAATCGACTGGCCACCGCTGCAATTGGGCGGATTGTTTGAACGAGGGCAATTTTCGCGCCCCGCGATCGCCGAGCAATTTGCGCGAATACCAATGGTTCTGCGAAGAACATATTACCCAGTTCAACAAGAAATGGAACTATTTCGAGGGTATGGGCGAGGAAGATATTTACGCCTTCCAGCGCGATGCAAGTACCGGCCACCGCCCCACCTGGCGCATGGATCAGCTAAAAGGCAACCCCACTGCAAAGCTCGAAGAGGCCTTCGGCCGCATGTTTGGCGATGGCGCGCCACGCTTTAAGGCGGATGCCAAACCCGTGAGCGCGCGCGACAAGGATGCCCTCGCCGTGCTTGACCTTGAGCACCCCAGTGATAAAGCAAAAATTAAGTCGCAATACCGTGAGCTGGTGAAAAAATATCACCCGGATGTCAATCGCGGCAGCGCCCATGCCGAGGAAACCTTCAAGAAAATCACCCGCGCCTATACCCATTTAGTGGCGCATTATCTGGAGACATAGAATGATCTGCCGTTTTTATACTCCGCTTCTTGCTGTGCTCCTCCTCTCCGGCTGCATACTCGTCGAGGATTTTTCGCCCGCGTGGAAAACCGCAAAGCCCGATAGCTGCATCAGCAAAATCGCATCCTCGCTCTATTATTCCGAGTTCCGCCGCGACCCGGAGGGCAAGGATATGAAAGAGCTTGCTAAAGTAATGACGCTTGGCAACCACCATTTCCTGATGCTGAAACAAGGCACAGCGGATGCGGGCGGGCGCATGTATCGCTTCGGGGTGGTGAACGGCATTTTTCAGCGCTACCGCCTTAACCCCGCCATGAAAAAAACATTTCGTGAAACCTACCCTAATGCTCCTGTCAGCTTCAGAAATGACACCGTAACGCTCGCAAAACTTGGGAACGAAGAAACCAAACTCCTCACCGCAATTGCCGATAAACCTGACTATTGGCAGGTAGAAGACCAGACTCTTTACAACACCGCGCTCAACACGCTGTGCCGATTCGATGACCGCGATTTAAAAAAGCTCGCGGAAGATAAATAACCTAAAGGAACGACCATGGAAATGACCAACGAGCAATTCGAAGCAGCGCCAACGCGCAAGTTTTCGACACAGAAAATTTTTGGCTTCGAATCCGATATGAAGCCACAGGGCTTCTCCTCGCCGCCGCACCCGCTGGTGCCCGAGGCGGATGAAAATTACCAGTTCGACCGCGCGACGACCATGGCGATTCTCGCAGGCTTTGAGTATAATCGCCGCGTTTTGGTGCAGGGCTATCATGGCACGGGAAAATCTACCCACATCGAGCAAGTGGCGGCGCGCCTGCATTGGCCGTGCATCCGCATTAACCTCGATTCGCACATCAGCCGTACGGATTTAATTGGCCGTGACGCAATTGTGCTGAAAGACGGCAAGCAAATCACCCAATTCCAAGAGGGCATAATTCCGTGGGCGCTGCGCCGTCCCGTTGCGCTGGTGTTCGATGAATACGATGCTGGCCGACCGGATGTGATGTTCGTGATTCAGCGGATTTTGGAGGCGCAAGGCAAGCTGACATTGCTTGACCAAAACACCGTCATCACCCCCCACCCGTATTTCCGCATTTTCGCGACCAGCAACACCATTGGTTTGGGCGATTCAACCGGCCTTTACCACGGCACGCAGGCCATTAACCAAGGGCAGATGGACCGCTGGAACATTGTGGCAACACTAAATTACCTGCCTGCGGATGTGGAAGAAAAAATCGTCAGCGGCAAACTGCCAAGCATGCAAAATGCTAAAGGCAAAAAGCAAATCGCCTCGATGGTTGCGATGGCGAACCTCACGCGTGCGGGCTTCATGAATGGCGATATTTCGACAGTGATGAGCCCCCGCACGGTGATTAGCTGGGCTGAAAATTACGCCATCTTTGGTGACCTCGACATGGCGTTCCGCCTCAGCTTCCTCAATAAATGCGACGAAATGGAACGCGCAACGATTGCGGAATACTATCAGCGCTGCTTCGATGTGGATTTGCTGGCGGCGGCGTGAAGCACTACGAACCATCCCCCGCCGAAATTGAGCGCGAGTTTTTAGCGCGCCAAGCAGAGGTTGCACAAGCTATTTCGGGGAAGCTGGAGCTGAAAGTTTCCGTCGGTCTCAACCGTGTGGTGGATGAACCGCTATTGCAGCGCGAGCTGATCATGATTTCCAAAGTGGTGGGCGACACGCCCGAGGTCACCACCCGCCACATGCGCGGTCAGGTGGATTTGGCGGCGCTGGCGATGAAGCATCACAACGCAAACCTGCACCACGCCCACCGCCCAGCCGATGCGCAAGCGGGCGCCATGTTCGATGCGCTGGAGCAAATTCGGCTGGAGGCGATTGGCGCCAGCCAGTTCCCCGGCATCCGGCATAACCTCGCCCAGCGCCACCAAACCGCGTTCGAGTTTAAGGGCTACGACAAAGAAAATTCGAACGCACTGGATGGCCTAAGTACCGCCCTGCCGGATGTGGTGGCGATGATTGCGCGCGAAGCTATCACTGGCCAAAACCCCCCCGCCTCCATCCAATCCCTCGTGGTGCAAATGCGGCCATGGGTGGAGAAAGCGGCGACTAAACACATCGCACAACTGAAGGATAAAACCACTTCGCAACGCGAGTTTGCGCGAGTGGTACAGAATATTTTGTTCGACCTAAAACTCATCACCCACCGCACGGGGGATGTGGAGAGCGGCGATGGCGAATCCGAAAATAGCCCGGATGTACTAGGCAATACCAGCGATGAGGCCGACGACGAACAAGTGCAAACGGATGCCACGCAATCGCTGCAATCCGCCGGGGATGCGGAGGATAATGACCACGGCGAGCGCCGCGAAGTGAAAGCCCCAGGCGATTTTGAGAGCGATGCCGAACAGGATGTAGCGCCCAAGGACAAAGCCCCATGCGCCGTGCCCAACCGCCCGGAATTCACGATAGATGTGGCCGATAGCTATCGCGCCTTCACCACCGCATTCGATGAAATTGTGCCCGCCAGCGAACTCGCCTCGCATGAGGAGTTGGACCGCTTATTCGAATCGCTCATGCAAAAAGTGCGGCAATACCATACCGTCACCAGCCGCTTGGCCACGCGCCTACAACGCTTGCTACTGGCCCAACAAACGCGGCAATGGATGCTGGAGTTGGAGGATGGAATTATCGATAATGCGCGCCTGGCCAGCATCGTCGCGCGGCCGGATATTACGACCATTTACAAGCTCGAAAAAGACAGCGATTTTCGTGATACCGTCGTCACACTGCTCATCGACAATTCCGGCTCCATGCGCGGACGGCCCATCACCATTGCCGCGCTGAGTGCGGATATTTTGGCACGCACGCTGGAGCGTTGCGGGGTGAAGGTAGAAATCTTGGGCTTCACCACGCGCGATTGGAAAGGCGGCCAAAGCCGCAAAGCGTGGCTGGAGGCGGGCCGCGCGAGCGAACCCGGGCGGCTGAACGATTTGCGCCACATTATTTACAAATCCGCCGATCAACGCCTCAACCGCGCGCGGCGCAATTTGGGGCTCATGCTGAAGGATGGCATTCTCAAGGAAAATATCGACGGTGAATCCATCCTGTGGGCCTATAACCGCCTGCGTGCACGGCGCGAACAACGCAAAATCCTGATGGTCATTTCCGATGGCGCACCGGTGGACGACTCCACCCTCTCCGCCAATTCCGGCGCCTACCTCGACCGCCATTTGCGCGAAACTATCAGCCGCATCGAGCGCGCGGGGGATGTAGAACTGCTCGCCATCGGCATCGGCCACGATGTCACCCGCTACTACTCCCGCGCGGTTACCTTGCACGATGTGGAGCAATTGGGTGACACCATGCTCAATCAGCTCACCAGTTTATTCTCCCCCGAAGATATACGCAAAACCCGCAAAGACCAGCGGCGACGGGCGGGTTAGCTGCTCCCCTAAGCCGCTCTCTTGCTCAACCGCACCGCCATCGCCTTCCACGTCGCGGCGAACGACTCAATTTCCGCGCGTGTGGTGCCCCAGCCCCAGCTGATGCGCAGCGCGCACTCGGCAATCTCAGGCGCAATACCCATCGCAATCAAGCTTGCCGAGGCCGCCACCCGCCCCGAGGAACAGGCGGAGCCTGCCGAAACCGCAAAGCCCGCAAGGTCGAGGTTCATCATCTGCGTTTCGCTTTTCACACCCCGCATGCTGATGTTGAGGGTGTTGGGCAGGCGCGGGGCGTTAAATCCCATCACCACCGCATCCGGCGCGGCGGCTTGCAATTCTTGCTCCAACCACTTGCGCCACTCTAACCACTTCGCAGCATCGGGGCATGCGGCCACTTCCTTCACCATTTGCGCGAAACCGACAATGGCAGCTACATTTTCCGTCCCCGCGCGGCGCGAAAGCTCTTGCTTACCGCCCAAAATAAACGGCTTAATCGGCAAATCATTGCGGATCAACAGCGCCCCTGCTCCCACCGGACCACCCGCTTTGTGCGCGCACAGCGTCAGCATATCCACCCCGAGCATTCCCCAATCGACGGGTATTTTACCAAGCGCCTGCACCGCATCACTATGTACCAGCGCGCCGTGCGCGCGGGCAATGCGCACCACTTCAGCAAGGGACTGAATGACGCCCGTTTCGTTATTGGCGAGCATGACGGAGATGAGCGCGGTCTTGCTGCCAAGTGCCACCAGCATTTGCTCCAACACATCCAACTTCACCACGCCGTTAACGTCGACAGGAATAACCGCCGCGCCCAGCATACTGGCGGGTTTCGCGATGGCCGCATGCTCCACCGATGACACCAGCAAAGCATGCGTAGGCGCAAACGCGCGCAGCACCATGTTGTTGGCTTCGCTGCCACTGCCGACAAATAATACTTCATTGGGGAACGCGCTAAGCGCTGAGGCGATGGTTGAGCGCGCATCCTCCAAATGTTTCTTCGCCGCGCGACCCGCACTGTGGATGGATGCCGGGTTCATGGGCGCCGTGCCCAGCGCATCCATCGCGTTTTTAACGCTGGGAAGCAGGGGAGATGTGGCGTTGTAATCGAGGTAGATCATGGGGAGACTCCCTTACCAAACATCATCAATTCCGGCATGGCATGCGCACGCGGAAATTTCTGCTGCACGCGGCGCTCGCACACATCCGCCAGCATAATGGAGCCAAGATACAGGCGAATTTGCGCGCCCAGACCCTCCCATAAATCATGCGTCAAACAGCGAGCTTTGGCGGCCATGCAGCCGTTGTGGCTGTCGCTTTCGCAACGGGTCATTTTCATCGGCTCATCGGCCGCGAGCATAATATCCGCAATCGACATTTCGTTCGCAGGTTTGCCCAAAGTATAGCCGCCGCCCGGGCCACGGATAGATTTGACAATGCCCGCCTTTTTAAGCCGCGCAAAAATCTGTTCGAGGTATGCCAGCGGAATTTCCTGCCGCGTTGCAATGGCAGCCAGCCCGACAGATTTACCCGGGGCTTGCGTTGCTAAATCAACCATCGCCATCACAGAATATCGGCCTTTGGTGGAGAGGATCATGCGCGCCCCGCCTGCTTGTCTGGTACAGCTAAAAGATATTGTTGTTTGGAAAAATCTACGCAAGCCTCTAACGCACTCAACATATTTAGGTGTTCTGCTCGCACAGCTGGTTGAATTGCAGCTTGTTCATCAAAACGCTTAAACATTTGAGAAAATCTCAAATGCGCTTCCTTAAAAGTTTCGATTGCATGAGATAAATATTCATATTTCGGAACCCTATCGCTCTCTGCAAAATACTCTATTCCCATAACTCTTGTTTTAATATCTTTTGCTTTATGCATAACATTTTCAAGATAGTAATATTGCTTTGAATCGTGCTGAGCGAACTCTTCGTCACCACCAAATTTTACAACTCCCTTCTCGTACTCACCAATCGCCATCTCGACGAGCTTGTCGCCACCAGACAACTTTGCAATAAGCTGATTGATGAATTCTTTGGGCGGAAGCGTGTGTGAAGTCGTATTCATGCGTCAAACTGCTCCTCACGGGGCACAACGACTGTCTTCACCCCCATCGAACTTTCGAGCGCGGCGAGGCGACCTTCGAGGTTTGCTACGCGCTCGAGCAGCGTGGTGTTATGATGCGAACCATCCGCCGGGCGGGCGCGGGCGGGAATGCCGACATGCACTTCACCCGCGGGCACATCCTTCAGCACTACCGCATTCGCGCCAATGCGCGCGCCGTTGCCGATGGTGATAGAGCCGAGCAATTTTGCACCAGCCCCCACCACCACATCGTCACCCAATGTCGGGTGGCGCTTCACTTTGTCCGAACTCATGCCGCCCAAGGTAACGCCCTGATAGAGCGTCACGCGGTTGCCAATGATGGCCGTTTCGCCAATCACCACACCCATGCCGTGGTCGATAAAACAATATTCGCCAATAATGGCGGCGGGGTGAATCTCCACTCCCGTCAGCACACGGCTGCTGGCAGCGATGATGTGGGCGATAAGTTTCAGCTTCAGTTTCCACAGTGCGTGCGCGAGGCGATGCAGCAGCACCGCATGGAACCCCGAATAGGTCAGCGCCACCTCGAGCCGCGAGCGCGCCGCAGGGTCGCGGGTGACAATCGATTTTAACTCTGCACCAAGGCTGGCCATGCGTTATCCTTTTGTGTCATTCGCAAACGCAGTGAAGAATCTACACTGTGGATTAGATCCCTCGCTTCACTCAGGATGACAGCGGGTTGTGAACAAACATCTTGTATCCGCTAGGCATTTGGTGCTACCACCCAATTCCAAGCGTTCCCTGCTGGTTCCATATTTCGCGCATCATAGGGGAAACCAAGCATTAGGGTCAACCATTACGCGTCACCCGCATTTTGGTGCAATATGAAGGAGTTATGAATGCCTGAAGTCATTTTCCAAGGCTCCGAAGGCCGCATTGAGGGCCGTTATCACCACAACCCGGATAAACAATCGCCCGTTGCGGTGGTGCTGCACCCGCACCCGCTTTACGGCGGCACCATGAACAACAAAATTGCCTACCGCATGTATACCAGCTTCGCCCGCGCGGGGTTTTCGGTGCTGCGCTTTAACTTTCGCGGCGTGGGCCGTTCCATGGGCAAGTTCGATGATGGCATTGGCGAAATGACGGATGCGGCAAGCGCGCTCGATTGGGTGCAACTGCAAAATCCGGATGCTTCGAGCTGCTGGATTTCGGGCTTCAGCTTCGGTGCGTGGATTTCGCTGCAACTGCTCATGCGTCGCCCCGAGATTGAAGGCTTCCTCGCCATTTCGCCGCCTGCGAACATGTATGATTTCGGTTTCTTAAGCCCCTGCCCCGCCCACGGCCTCATCACCCAGGGTGACCGCGATGATATCGTCAGCGAACCTGCGGTACAAACGCTGGTCGATAAACTACGCGCGCAAAAAGGCACCAAC
>Ga0163144_10024188_pt1 | contig 11927 bp, 11 predicted proteins | sample OliLak19BULKMAT1_FD_123175 | JGI IMG/M metagenome (GOLD analysis project Ga0163144, IMG submission 123175) | Freshwater microbial mat bacterial communities from Lake Vanda, McMurdo Dry Valleys, Antarctica - Oligotrophic Lake LV.19.BULKMAT1 | ecosystem: Environmental > Aquatic > Freshwater >...
CCCGAATTTGGTTATATTGTGGGAATGAAAACCAATAGATGTAGTTGAAACAAGGCGGACGCCCCATGGGGCGTCCGTACAGGGATCAATATTTTCTCGCCTTAAATATTTGACGGATAACTGGGAATGTTTTGCCTATATTTCTTGCTGTATGGACAAGTCACGCCTTGTCCGCCATGATTTATTATAGGTCTTTACCGTTTAATGCGCGTTTTAATGATTCTGTGAACGGGGCCCTGGCGATGCCGTATTCGGTGATGATGCCCGACAGATAACGGTTGGGCGTGACATCGAAAGCCGGGTTACGCGCCTTGAAATGGGCGGGGACGAGTTCCATGCCATAGGGCGTCGTGACCTCGGCGGGGTCGCGTTCCTCAATCGGGATGTCTGCGCCACCCGCGATATTAGGGTCAATCGTAGAAGTCGGCGCGACACAGTAAAACGGAATCCCGTTCTCTTTTGCCAGCACCGCGATTTGATACGTCCCGATTTTATTGGCGAAATCCCCGTTGGCCGCGATGCGGTCTGCCCCGACCAAGACGAGGTTGACCTCGCCTTTTTGCATGTAATATCCGGCGGCGGTATCGGGCAGAATGTGATAGGCCACGCCCAACTGCTCTAACTCCCACGCGCTCAGGCGTGCGCCTTGCAGCCGGGGGCGAGTCTCATCCAACAAAACGTGGAATTGCTTCCCCGCCTCATGTGCGGCGCGGATGACGCCCAACGCCGTGCCATAATCTACCGTCGCCAATGCGCCAGTGTTGCAGTGGTGCAGGACGGTGAAGCCGGGTTGAATCAGGCTTTGACCGTGTGCGCCCATCCGCCGGTTGATGGCGACATCCTCATCAGCGATGCGTTGGGCGGCAGTCAACAGGGCATCCTTGAGGTCAGCGGGTGCGGCGTAATCATCTTGTTCGGCCAGCGCCAACATTTGGTCTACCGCCCACATCAAGTTAACAGCGGTAGGGCGGGCAGCCTTAAGTTCTACCCCCGCCGCCCGCAATTCTTCACGCAGGGCGGCGAGGGTGAGCGCAGTGCTGGTATGGGCGGCCAGCGCCATCCCGAAACTGGCCGATGCCCCGATGGCCGGCGCACCGCGCACGGTCATATCGGTGATGGCGGCTGCAACGGCGTGGTGGTCGGGCAGGTCAACAACCTCCAACGCCCACGGGATACGTTTTTGGTCAATCATGCGGACAACGCCATCCGCCCACGCCACAGTACGCATGTTTCAGAGTCTTTCGGTGATTTATTACTGGCTCAGGGTCGTGACCAGCGCGACCAGACCGTTATAGCTGCGGTCACTAACGGGCAACAAGCTCCCCTCGTTCAAGCGGTACATGACTGTGGGGGTCGCGGTGGCGCCGACGCTGGTGGCAAGCTGACGGTCATCGCTCACAAAAGAGGCTCTTTGGGCGCAGCGCAGCAATTTATCGACATCGACGCCAATCTTTTCCGAGAAAGCACTGGCTGGGCTGCGGCTGAGTTGACCGGTCTGCGCCAGTTCATACATGATTTCGGTAATCGCCCCCCAGTGCTTGCCTTCTTCGGCGGCGCAATAGGCCAAATTACCGGCGTACACGGTTGTCTCTCCACCAGCGGTGGGCAGGAGGCGGAACTCGACACGCGCCAGACCGGTAGCGACGTGGCTCTCAATAAATTTGTCCATGTCCGGCTTATATTCTTGGCAATGCGAGCAGAGGTAATCGGCAAATTCTACGATGGTCACAGCCGCGTCGGGGTTGCCGATGATATAGCCGCCCTCAAACGCCTCAACCGGGATGTCTGCGAAATAACTTTCGCCGAATGTGGCTCTGGTTCCGCCCAGCGAAACAATGATAAATAGGACAGCGACCACTACTGCTATGCCGATGATGGCGATGACAAGGGTTTGTTGGTTGCCGTTCTGTTGGGTACGGGGTGTGTTTTGCACAGCGAGAAATCCTTTAAGATATATGACGACTAATCGGACTATCGTCCTCTAATACTGGCATGTACGGGGCGCGTGCGTCAATAAGCAAAACTAAGAGTGTCACGCACGTTTTACCAACAGTTTACACATTTTCACTGCCGTAGGGCAGACGTTGGTCTGGTTTTTTGCCGTGATTCACACGAAACTCATTTGTGTCTGGGGCAGGAACACGTACACTTATAGTAGAAGTGTCTACATTGTCGCACATCTGGGCTTGCCTGCCCGTGCGAATGGTATATCTGACTGAGGCTGATACGTTCACGGAGCAGTATATGACCGATTTTGCATTCACCCAATCCCGCACCACCCGGCGTTTGGCGGGGCTACTAGCGTTAACAGTGGTATTTGTGGCCGGATTCGCGCTCGGCACAGGGACACAATCCGCTACCGCGCAAGTCAACCCCAATACCCGGATGCCTACTGACATTGAGGAAGATTTCGCACCCTTCTGGGAGACCTATAACCTCATCCGCAAGACTTACCTCAATCCGGTAGAAGTTGAGACGCTGGTAGACGGCGCAATCAACGGCCTGATTGAATCACTGGATGACCAGTTCAGCGGTTATGTCGAGCCGGAATTTCATGCCTTTGATACCGACTTGTCGGGGTCAATCACCGGCATCGGCGTCGTGATTCAAGAGGACGAAGAAACCAAGTTGATTTCGATTGCCAACGTCTTGCCGGGGACGCCTGCCGAGGCAGCCGGTTTGGTCGAGGGCGACGTGTTCATGGAAGTGAATGGTGAAGATGCGTCGGGTTTCAGCACAGACCAACTGGCGGCGCGGGTGCGCGGCCAAGAGGGGACGACAGTCACCCTGAAGATGTTGCGCGGCGAAAAGGAACTTGATTTCAGTATCGTGCGCGCCCTCATCAACGTCCCGAATATCGAGACAAAGGTGATTGAGGATACTTATGCCTATGTCAAGCTGAATCAATTCACTGGCGAAGCCCGTAATCAGCTGAATACGGCCATCGGCGAACTGGCGATGGAGAACAAACAAGGCCTAATTCTTGACTTGCGTGGCAACCCCGGCGGCCTGTTGAGCGCGGCGGTGCAGGTGGCGAGTATGTTCATCCCTGATGACAAAATTGTGCTGTACGAGCAATTTGCTGACGGCACGGAGCAAGTGTTCAACGCTGACGGCTCTGACTTGGGTCTGACCATTCCAATTGTCGTGCTGGTCGATGAGCGTAGTGCCAGCGCGTCCGAGTTGGTGGTGGGGGCGTGGAAGGACTACGACCTCGTGACCGTCATCGGCACAACCACTTTTGGCAAGGGTGTCGTCCAGAGTCAGCGTGATTTGGTCAACGGCGGCGGTCTGCGCCTAACGATTGCGCGGTGGTTGTCGCCCAATCGTAACTCGATTCACAAATTGGGTATCACGCCGGATATCGAAGTGACATGGGACGCCGATGCGCGCAAGGCCAATCCAGAAGCCGACCCGCAGCTTCAACGCGCCATCGACTTCTTAAAGACCGGCCAATAGCTGACGGACTAAGGGGTGTTTTTCACAAGCGTTGCTGATATACTGTGGCGCTTGTGATATTCTTCCCTTTTAGATTCTGAGGAGTCTGGGCGCATGAGTTTCTTGGAAGTTGCGCTTCAAATTGCGACAATTATTTTGGCGATCATCTTGGTCGTCTTGATTTTGCTGCAAGTACGCGGTCAAGGTCTGGGCAATCTGATTGGCGGTGAGGCTGGCGCGGGTGGTCGTACCCGGCGCGGTCTCGAGCGCACAGTTTTCCAGATTACGATTGGGTTGTCTGCGGCCTTCTTGGTCATCTGCATTTTTTCTGCGGTAGCCACCCGTTCAGCCTAGCCTTGACGCGCAAACAAGCGTCTAGGGATACGATTTCAAAACAGGCGTCCGCAGGTGCGAGACGCCTGTGTTTGATTCTAGGCTGGTTCGTATTGCGCCTAGATGGGCGTAAGGCATAATCATTAGGAGGGTTCGTTATGCTTCGTGGACTCCGGTGGCAGATTGCCGCCTTGTTGCTCACCGCTGTGGTGTTTGCGGGCGTCTTGCTGACGCGCCCCGCCCCTCAGCCAACCCCAACCCCCAGCCCGACTCCACAGTTTTCGGCCTCGGCCACGCCGGAAGGTATCAGCGTCCCGACAGCCGAGACGCCCGTCGTTGACCTCCCACAACCGACCTCCGCGCCGGATGTGCAGCCAGTGGTCATCAGCACCGACGGCGTGCCGACTTACCGCGAGGCGTTGGTCGGGCGGGTACAGCGATTAAACCCGCTGTTCGCCAGCCTCAATCCGGTAGATGCTGACATCACCTCTTTGATTTTTGAGGGATTAACCCGCATCAATGCTTACGGTGAACCCGCGCCCGCCTTAGCCAAAAGTTGGCTGACCTCCTCGGACGGCCTAGAGTATGTCGTCACCTTGCGCGACGATGTGCTGTGGCAGGACGGGGTAGGCTTCACGGCGGCGGATGTCGCTTTCACGATGCAACTGCTGCGCGCCCGTGACTTCCCCGGCGATAGGGCGCTACGCGATTTCTGGCGCACTGTCGAAACCGAGCAATTGGGCGATTTTCTGGTGCGTTTCCGCCTGACTCAACCGTTGGGCGCGTTCCCAGAGGCGTTGCGGATTGGCATATTGCCTAAGCACGTCTTGGACGGGATGCCCGCTGGTCAATTGGCTTCGCACCCGTTCAATTTTGCGCCGATTGGCACGGGCGCGTATCAACTGGAAGCGCTACGCGGCGAAAACGGGGTGATTCAACAGGTTGATTTGCGCGTCTCCCCAACCTATCGCCAGCGCACGGAAGGGCAGACCGGCTATGTCTTGGAGCGCGTTAGCTTCAAGCTGTATGACTCATTTGAGGCGGCATTGGCGGCCTTAGATAGAACCGATGTGGACGGGTTCGCCGCCCGTGAGCGTGATGAGCGCGCCCCGCTGCAACAGCGCACTGCAAGCGGGCAACTCATCGCCCGTAATGCGTTAGAACCGGTGGTGGGATTCATTGTCTTCAATATGGCGGATGATAATTTCCCATTGTTCCGTGAGGAGCGCGTGCGCCGTGGGCTACTATTGGGTGCGAATCGCCAGAGCGCGGTGACTCGCAATCTGTTCAACCAAGCCGTCCCCGCCGAGTCGCCGTTGGTGATGGGCAGTTGGGCGTATGCCAATGGGATTGGCACGGCGTTCGACCCCAATCAAGCGGTATTCGTCCTAGACCAAGCGCGGATTGACCTCGGCCCGACGCCTGAACCGCAACCGACGCCAGAGGGCGCGACTCCAGTCCCGACGCTTGATCCGTCCGGCCAGCCGCGTTTTAGCTTCAGCATCATGATTCCTGATGACCCTGCGCTGGCGGGGGTGCTGACTCAGATGATTGGGCAATGGGCGGCCATCGGTGTGGCTGTCACATTGGAGACCGTGCCAGCCGACCAATACCTCGCCCGACTAGACGCGGGGCAGTTTCAGGCGGCGGTGGTTGAATTGGCGCTGTGGGGGACGGCTGATCCTGATGTGTACGCCTTCTGGCATGATGGGCAATATCCCGACGGCGAAAACTATGGCGGGGCGGATGACCGCGTGGTGAGCGAATTGCTCGAACGGGCGCGGCGTGACCCCAACGGCGTCAACCGTGTGGCAGAATATCGACAGTTCCAACAGCAGTTTTTAGACCGCGCCATCGCCATCCCGCTGTATACGCCCATTTATACGTATGCGTTTGCGCCGCGTGTTCAGAATGTTCAGATTGGTTATCTGGGGGTGCGCTCAGACCGGTTTAATACGATTAGCGGCTGGATTCTGAACGAATAATCTCGCGCAATAGTTCTTTACGAGACGCCCCGGCCAGCGTTTCTAACTTACGGACGCCCAACGGGTCAATCACTTCACGCAGTAGCTGCAAGTCATTCTCGAACGGCGGCTCTGTGTGTTGAATCGGGTGGGCGGCCTCCAACTCGAATCCGGTTTTGCGCTGAATCTGCTCAAATGTAACGCCGGGGTGCAGGTGTGTGACGCGCATCCGCCCGTTTAACCAGTCAAATTGGCCGAGGTCGGATACCAGATAACGCGGGGACGCCCCGCGCTTGCGCTCTGATGAGACGCCCATCCCGCTACGGATTTCGACCTTCTCGACAAATACCGCCGGGGAATGGCGTGGGACATAGAAATAAATGCGCTCAGAGTAAACCGTCACATCGGGGATTCCGCCCGTCCCCGGCAAGCGTAAGCGCGGGCGCGGCAGGCTGATGTTATTGGTGAATCCGGCGGCGTCGATTTGGGCGGGGCGGAAGAACTCTTTTGGTGAGAATTTGGGCAATAAATCCAGCGCGGCGGTCAAGAATCCGGGGTGAATCAGGCCGTTTTGCAGCCATGACGCCTCGATATGGATCACGCCCAACGGTGAAAACCGATGCCCGATGCTCTGCCCAATCGCGCTGGCGAAACGGACGTTAGGGGCGTGGGTCTGTTGGGCGAGGATATAGCCGACCATCACCAGCGGCGTGTTCATCCCTTGAGCCAAGACCTCGCTATCTTCGACCTGACGGGCGATGCAGACCGAAATCAACTCGTCAATCGTATAATCCACGGTTAGCCCCATTTCATTTCATAAACGGAATCAGGCGCGGTACACGCTGTTGATAGGCCGCATATGCTTCCCCAAATGCCGTGACTAAACGGCGTTCTTCATAGATTGAGCCGACGATGAAATAGAGCGTCATGCCTAGACAGACGCCTAAATAGGCTTCGTTCATCACCGATACAGGCCAAATCAGCAGGATTGAAAACAGGTATAACGGGTGTCTCACCAACCCGTATACGCCATCGGTTTTCAGCGGTTCATCAGGCAAGGGAAGCGCCTCGTTATTGAGATACGCACGGAGTTGTCGCACGCCCAAAAATCGCATCCCGTCGATTTGTAACAGCGATAGACCCGCCCCCAATATGCCGATGAATTGTACTATCACCAGCACGGGCGCGAATGCTGTGGGGATTTGCCAGACCAAACGGGGTTCTGCCATGCCCATGACCAGCCCAATCGGGATAAGACCAATCAACGCGAACACGTTAAAAGCCATGCGGTATAATCCCTCATAAGCACGTTGACCCCACCAGGCCTGAAAACGCGGCTTGAGCCAACCGGCCATGATGGTATGTAGCGCACCATACGCCACCATCAGCAATAATGAGACCCACAGCATTGGCGCACCCACCTTTGGAGTAAATAGCTTATGAACATGTTGGACATTATAGCCAAGAAACGTGAAGCCGGTGCGCTCACCCGTGAACAAATCGAGTGGTTTGTCGATGCCGTCGCCAAAGAAACCGTGCCGGATTATCAGATTGCGGCGCTGTTGATGGCGATTGTGATTCAGGGGATGAACCACGAGGAAACCGTCGCGCTAACCTTGGCGATGGCGCACAGCGGTCAGATTTTGGATTTGACCGACGACATCGGTTACGCCGTCGATAAGCACTCATCGGGCGGCGTCGGGGATAAGACCACGCTGGTCGTGCTGCCGCTGGTCGCGGCTTGCGGGGTCAAAGTCGCCAAGATGAGCGGGCGCGGCCTCGGATTGACCGGCGGGACACTGGATAAACTAGAGGCGATTCACGGCTTTAACGTCAACTTGAGCGAGTCCGAGTTTCGGCGCATCGCCCGTGAGAGTGGGTTGGTCTTGGCCGGACAATCTGGCGACCTTGCCCCGGCGGACGGCAAACTCTATGCACTGCGTGATGTGACCGGCACGGTGCAGAGCATCCCCTTGATTGTCGGCAGTATCATGAGCAAGAAAATCGCCGCTGGTGCGAAGGGGATTGTGCTGGATGTGAAAATGGGCAGCGGCGCGTTCATGAAAACCCTAGAGGACGCCCAAACCCTCGCACGGACGATGGTCGAAATCGGGACGATGGCGGGGCGGGATATGGTCGCCACGGTCAGCGATATGAACCAACCGTTGGGGGCGATGGTCGGCCATGCGCTGGAAATCCGTGAAACGATTGAGACCTTGCTGGGCGGCGGCCCCGCCGACTTCCGCGATCACTGCATGTCGATTGCGGCGCACATGCTCTGGCTGGCGGGTCAGGGCAAACGCTGGACGGATGAGGCGGCGACGCTGGCCGAACTCCAAGCGGTGCTGAACAGCGGCGCGGCTTTTCGCAAGTTCCGTGAGATGGTGCGCGTGCAGGGCGGTGATGTCGCGATGGTCGATGACCCGTCTAAACTGCCGACAGCGCGTATTATCGAGGTCATCTCGGCGACACAAGCCGGATATGTCGCCAGCGTATCGGCTGAGGGCATCGCACGGGCGGCCTTTGCGCTAGGCGCGGGGCGCGTCAAAAAAGGTGAGCCGATTGATTTTGCCGTCGGCGTCCAAGTGCATGTCAAAGTCGGGCAAGCGATTAAGGTCGGGCAGCCGCTCCTCTCGCTTTACGCCAACGATACAGACAAACTCAGCGCGGGGATGGCTGAAGCAGCGCAGGCCGTGACATTTAGCGCGACACCTGTCCCGCAATTGCCGCACACCTATGACACCATTAAGGCGCGGGCGAAGGCGTAAGTACGCCGTCCTGATAGTGATAGGTGATGACGGGCGCGTCGTCCCACCACCCCTCGGTGGTGAAGGCGATGCGCCCATTGAGTCCGTCGTATTCAATGGTTTTGAGCATCTCAAGGACTTGGGCGCGGCTAGACTCTGAGGTGACAACGCTATGAATCAGTCCCCCCGCGTCATACATGACCGTTGAGAGCGCCCCCGGCATAGGGACGAACAACTCTGACGCGATGAGGCGTTCTGAAAACTCAGAATCGGCAAGTATGGCGCTCAGGGCGACGCTCACGCCGTCCAGATTGGGGCGCAGGTCGGCATATTGCTTGAGCGCGAACAACTCACCACCCGTCACCGGCGCGGTGGTATCTACGGCTATTCCGATGGTTTTGGCGTTGCTCGTCCTGACCGCTGATAAATTTTCCGAGGCGAGGACGAATACCGATTCGGATGGGGTGGCATCCCACGCGCCAATTACGATGACTGGGACATCGCCAAACGCCGCCAAGACGTCTGGTTGAGTCGCGGTTGAACCGATGACCAATGCGGCCAATAGGGTCGGGTCGGCGGCCAGGCGGCGGGCTTGAATCGCGGCAGATTCCGGCGTGCCGCCGTCGTCTGCTGTGACCAGCACGACATCTGAGTTTGCGTCTTTGAGCGCGAGGCGTACCGGATAAATCGCGTCATAGCCGATTTCGCGATAGCGCCCCTCAAACGGCGCGAGCAACGCAATCCGTTTCACCGGCTGCACGGGTTGGGGCGCACAGGCGGTTAACATCAGAATAAATAGCAGACAGGGAAGGCATAACTTTAGTGTTTTAGCACCCATTCGCCAGATGCTCCTCATAGGTGACGGCAAAATCATGATAGCCGTCGTCGCGGCAGTCGGCGCGGAAATATAGAAACGGGGTCGTATCGGGGTAAACAGTCGCCAAAACCGCGCTCAGGCCGGGGTTGGCAATCGGGCTCGGCGGCAAACCGACATTCAGATAGGTGTTATAGGCCGAAATCACGTCGCTATAGTCCGCCTGTGTGATTTGCGGCCACCACATCCCGCGAGTATTACCCAGCGGGTATTGCACCGTCGGGTCGGCGTCTAACTTCATGCCGATATTCATCCGGTTACGGTAAGCGCTGGCGATTTTACTCATCTCATCGGCGCGGACGGCCTCGCGTTGGACGATGGAGGCCATTGTGACGACGTGGCGCATGGTCATACCTTGCGCGGCTGCATCGTTGATGACCTGTCCGCCGACCTGATTCAAAAATTCATCGGTTAGCGTCTCAACCAAACCCGCCGCCGTGATATTCGGCGGCAGTTTATAGGTATTTGGGAACAAAAATCCTTCTACCGACTCGCCGGACGATAAGCTGACAGTGGTCAAAAATTCTTGCGACGCGCCTTGTCCGGTTGTGGCCGCGCTGAGGAACTCCGCGCCTGTGAAGCTGAATAACGGATTCTGGTCGATAATGTCCGCGATTTGCTCCAATCGCCAGCCCTCTAAGGCGCGGAACGGGATGAAGGCCGTGCTGGAATCGGTCAAGGCGAAGGCGATTTCTGGGAGGGATTGTGCGCGACTCAGGAAGTACGTCCCCGCCTCAAGCTGGTCGCTAATCCCCTCGGCGCGGACGTAAGTCACGAATAGGCCGCCGTCTTTGACCAGACCAGCGTCCGCGAGGTTTTGCCCAATTTCGGTTGAACCCGTCCCCATGACGATTTCAAAGCGGATGGGTGAGGCGTCTGTGGGGTTCAGCGGCGCTAGGTCTGCCTCGCGCCCGTTGAGGTTGATGCGTGCCAGCACCGCACGGGCATAATCGGCGGGATTCTGGCCGCTGATGACGATTAGGCCAATCACGCTGACGATGACCGCTAAGACGGCCATCACCGCTAGCGCAAGCACCCATTTAACGGCGTTTTTCATCGCGGGGTCATTCCTGTGTGGGCAGCGGCGGGGCAGGCGCGAGGCCATCCCGCAGCGCGTCGAGATAGCTCTGTAGGATAACCCGTGCGGCCAAATCGTCAATTGGTTCGGTGGGTTTGCGTCGGAGTCTCGTAGCCAAAACTTTGGCGTCATGGCTGCTGAACTGCTCATCCCACAGCAAGACTGGGTAGCCGGTGGCTTCGATAAAACGCTCGACCCATACTCGCACGGTATCGGCTTGAGTATGGACGCCCGTCCCCTCAAACTCGTGGCTGGGGATGCCGATGATGACGGCGGCGGTCTTGTGCTGCTCATATAGGGCGCGGAGCTTGTGGAAATCATCCTCGCGGGTGGTGCGCTTAATCACGGCAATCTCGCGGGCGGTCATCCACGCCCTATCACATACGGCCACACCCAACCGTTTGATGCCGTGGTCGATGCACAACAGCGGCGGGTGAAGCGCTAGGCTCATGGCGTCGCCTCTTGCACGCGAATGGTGATTCGCACTGGTAAGCGAGGGAGAGTGCCTTCAAAGTTTGGGCTGACGACAATCTCTGGCTGTGTGCCGGGGGCAAGCTCATAAATACTGCTGATATACAGGCGGGCGTCCTCAATCGGGCGGCCTGCCAATATGTCGCGCAACACGGCGGTATCGACTTGACCGCTGACCAAGCCGTTGGCGAACAGCCGAAAGGTGATTTGGTCAGGCGCGAGGCTTTCAATTGGGCCGCGTTGATAATTGAGGCTTGCGAGGTCAAGCGTCCGACCACGCGGAATCTGACGGCTTAAGGCGGCGAATCCGACTTGTTCGGCGTTCCGTTGGTTGACCACAAGGGCTTGTACGACGGCGCGCATCTCTAGCGTGACCTCGCTGGCAACCGCCCCGACTTCCGCGCTATAGGTCTGCCAATCTGAACGATCTGAGTCTGGCGTGATGGAGATGCTCTCATCAATGATGAACTCGCCCGGCCCCAATAGGGTCTGAAATTCAGCTTGTGCTTGCGCCTGAATCTGCTGGCGGACGGCAGATCGCAGCCGGTCTAGGTCAGTTTGCGAGACGATGGGCAGTGAGCGTGTTTGGCCGCCGCTGATGGGGAGCAAGTTGCTGACCGTCACGCGCTCTGACCACTCGGTTTCGATAGCGGTAATTTTCAACGCGCTGACGTTGCCCATCTCCCCAGAATATTCGGCGAGCGCTTGTACGCTGACCTCGGCAGATTGCCCCGCGCCCGTGTTCAAAATTGCGTCGGTTAAGGTGCTGAATCGCACCGGAGCGCCGTCCGCTGTCGAGACCAGCGTCCCCGCCGGGATGGTGATGGACTCTTCCGAACGGTTGACGAACGTCACTGTCCCAGAGGCCAGAGTCGGGGATTGGTCTAATGTGCCGCTGGTCTGACGTGTGCCGGTCTGCGTGATTTGCACCAACTGTACCCGCGCTGGGATGAGTGCGGCGGCGGTGTCTATACCCGGCGCACCGGCATAGGCCGTGATTAAGACATCGCCGTTGAGCGGTA
>Ga0163144_10024189_pt1 | contig 11927 bp, 7 predicted proteins | sample OliLak19BULKMAT1_FD_123175 | JGI IMG/M metagenome (GOLD analysis project Ga0163144, IMG submission 123175) | Freshwater microbial mat bacterial communities from Lake Vanda, McMurdo Dry Valleys, Antarctica - Oligotrophic Lake LV.19.BULKMAT1 | ecosystem: Environmental > Aquatic > Freshwater > Lake...
ATTATTTACGGTAAATGTTGAACTAGAAATGTTGGTAACATTGGCATATGCATTATAAATTACTTGGCTATTTAACAAAGTTGTTAAAAAAATAAATATTAAAATATATTTTACTCTAACCAAAATTTAGTTTTTCGTAAAAGTTACAATTATTTATTGATAAAACAGTAATAATTGTATTAATTACTTAGTAAAGATGTAGTTTTAACTGAGTAAATAAAAAATTATAAGCCACCTTCTTTTAATCGCTCGGCATTTTCGGCAAACTGTAGTTTATCAATCATTTCTTGAATATCGCCATTTACAAAATTTTCTAAATCGTAAAGGGTTTCGTTTATACGATGATCGGTAATGCGGTTTTGAGGGTAGTTATAGGTTCTAATCTTTGCACTTCTATCGCCTGTAGTAACCATTGTTTTTCGGCGTTTAACAGTTTCTTCTAATCGTTTTTGATATTCGATATCATAAATTTTAGAGCGTAACATATTCATTGCTTTTTCGCGATTACCTAATTGGTTGCGCTCGGTTTGGCAAGTAACTACAAGCCCTGTGGGTTTATGGGTTAAAATAACTTTACTTTCAACCTTATTTACATTTTGCCCACCGGCACCACCACTTCGGGCAGTTGCCATTTCAATATCGCTATCTTTAATATCCACATCTAATTCCTCAGCTTCGGGTAATACAACTACGCTGGCTGCACTAGTATGTACACGTCCTTGCGCTTCGGTGGCAGGAACACGCTGTACACGGTGTACGCCACTTTCAAATTTTAAAATGCCGTAAGCGCCAGGTGCTGTAACGTTAAATACAATTTCTTTATAACCGCCCATTGTACCGGGACTAGTATCTACTATTTCTATTTTAAAATTTTTGGTTTCGCAATATCGGCTGTACATTTCAAACAAATTTCCTGCAAAAATACTCGCTTCATCGCCACCTGTGCCAGCACGTAATTCCATTACACAGTTTTTAGCATCTTCAAGGTCTTTTGGTATTAGCATTAAACGAATTTGGTCCGTCAATTCGCTCTCACGCAAACGATTTTCTTCCAATTCGGCTTTTGCCATATCCAAAAAATCTTTATCTTTTTCGGTAGCTAAAACTTGTTTAGCACTTTCCATATCTGATAATACTTTTTTGTATTCGTTAATTACCTCTACCACTAAACCTAACTCTTTATATTCGATATTTAATTTTTTAAATAACTTCATATCAGCAATAATTGTAGGGTCTGCCAGCTTTAATTCAACATCTTGGTAACGACTTTTTATTTCTTCTAACTTATCTATCATAATTTTAAGAAGGATAAAGATACTAAAATTTTAGGTGCTATTTTATGTGTTTTTTGTTTACATTTGATATTTATTTATTTTTTAATATGAAGAAATTATTATCTTTTTTACCTATTTTAATTTTAAGTTACGGTAACGCTCAAGATTTTTTAGGTTTACAAACTAGTAATTATGCGGGTGTAATTGGAGCGTATAGTAATCCGGCAAATATTGTTGATGGACGTTTAAGAGCCGATGTTGTTTTAGCTGGTTTAAACTTTACTGCCGAAAATAATTATATTGGGGCAAAGCGAAGTGCTATTAAACGTAAAGGTTTTGGCTTTGATACATTAAATTGGAATAACATAGATAAAAACTCGCCCGATTATTGGAAAAATAATATTGTAACAACGGATAATGATAAAAATAAATCAATATATATTTCGGGTAGGGTAGTTTTGCCTTCGTTTTTAATACCTATAAATCGTAAAAATGCTATAGCGTTTAATTGGAGTTTACGGAATTATGTAAATATTGATGGTGTTTCCCCGCAATTAGCAAAGTTAGCGTATGAGCAGTTTATTTACCCCAATCTTTGGGTTCAGGATTTAAATAATAAAAGCCTAAGTGTGCAGCAAATGAGTTGGGCCGAATATGGTTTTAGTTATGCCCATGTTTTTAAAGAAGACAATCAGCACTATTTTAAAGCAGGAGCTACGGTTAAATTATTGCAAGGTTTAACAGCTGCATACATGTATATAAAGGATTTAAATTATAATTTTTTTACAAAAGATACGCTTAGTATTTTTCAATCGGATGTGGCTTATGGGCACTCTGATAATTTTGATTTTAACGATCAAAATAATATTAAATATAAATTTCAATCATACCCCGGCTTAGGTTTTGATATTGGTGGCGTTTACGAATGGCGACCGGATTTTGAAAATTACAAATACGAAATGGATGGCGAAAAAGGCTTATGGCGTAACGATAAAAACAAATATAAATTAAAGGCAAGTTTTGCCATTGTTGATATTGGAGGCATACGCTTTAAAAAGGGTTCAACCTCAAACGATTTTACCGCTAACATCAATCAATGGAATTTAAAACCAATTGATGTTCAAACCGTTGGCCAATTTGATACATTAATGATACAAAATTTTGGTAGTAAACCTAGCGAAACCACTTTTAAAATGGCACTTCCAACCGCTATTAACGCCAATGTTGATTACAATATTTGGAAACCTTTTTACGTAAACTTACTTTTTAACATTACTAATTTTATGCAAAATAGAGAATCGAAAGTACACGATTTTACTACCATAAGTTTAGCGCCACGTTTCGACCATAAATGGTTTGGATTTACAGTACCTTTAAGTTACAATACGCTTTCTGCTTCGCGTGGAGATAAAATTTTATTAGGTACAATGTTTCGCGCTGGGCCTTTAATTATTGGTACTAATGATTTACCAATGCTATTTTCAAAAAACGTATATGGTGCAAATTTATACTTTATGTTAAAAGTGCCAATTCCTTATGGTCGTCCGCATGATAGAGATAAGGATAAAATTAGCGACAAAAAAGATTTGTGCATTGATGTACCTGGTGTTTGGGAATTTATGGGTTGCCCAGACAAAGATGGCGATCATATTCCTGACAAAGAAGATAAATGTCCTGATGTTGCTGGCATAAAAGAATTACAAGGTTGCCCCGATAAAGATGGAGATGGCATTACTGATGCTGAAGATGCTTGTCCAGATGAGAAAGGTACTGCCGAATTTAAAGGTTGCCCTGACAGAGACGGTGATAAAATTATTGATAAAGATGATGAGTGCCCTGACGATGCTGGATTAGCTGAATTTATGGGTTGCCCCGATAAAGATGGCGACGGAACGCCTGATAAATTGGATGCCTGTCCTGATATTTTTGGACCAAAAGAATACAAAGGTTGCCCAGATAGAGATGGCGATGGCACTTTAGATAAAGATGATGGTTGTCCTGAAGTTTCTGGACCGAAAGAAAATAAAGGTTGCCCTTATCCAGATACTGATAAAGATGGAATTTTTGATAAAGACGATGCCTGTCCTACAATCGCTGGTGTTAAGGAGTTTAAAGGATGTCCTCCTCCACCGCCAATGAAAGAAGCCGAGAAAAAGATTTTAGAGCGTGCCTTTGAAAGTTTAGAATTTGCATCGGCAAAAGATATTATTAAAACAATCTCCTTCCCGTCTTTAAGCGATTTGGCTAAATTATTAGTAAACCATAAAGGTGATTGGAAATTGAAGTTAAGTGGCCATACCGATAACCAAGGCGATGCTGCTAAAAACTTAATGTTGTCCGAAAAAAGAAGTAAAGCTGTTAAAGCTTATTTGGTTAAAAAAGGTGTACCTGCAGATAATATATTAACCGAGTGGTTTGGGCAAACTGTTCCAATTGCTGATAACGCTACACCTGCAGGTCGCCAAAAAAATAGACGTGTGGAGATGAAAATTATGTTTAAGGAATAGATGTTTCTTATTTAGCTAAAAAGACGAGGTAATAGTTCATGTTTTTTTATTAGTATTTGATTAGGATAAAATTAAATTTTGAGATTCTGCTTTGCTATTTTCCAGCATTGTTATATAACTGCGTAATACAACTTTGCATCTGTGGCTTTTTTATTTTCGTGAGGAATTCAATAAAGAATTATTTTTTCTGTATAAAAAAGTTTAATACAATTAGATGATAATTGATAAACACAAGCCAACGCACTTTCGCTGCAAAATCGTTTTTGGCTACCCCTCAGTTAACTCAACTTGCATTTTTGTTTGTAATGGCATCAAAACAACACTGCTAAACTTATTTACAGTATATAGCATGTTATAAAATTAATTGATTTTTACACATTTATTTTTTCAAAAAGCAAATCCACCTTGTCTTGAGAAATACCAATTTTATGCTGATTATCAATTATTAAATATCCGCCATCCGATTTACTGTATTTTATAATATAGCTTAAATTAACGATGTATGATTTGTGACATCTAAAAAAATCAAGGTTATCTGCAAGTATGTTTTCAAAGTTTTTTAGGCCTTTACTAAGTGTAATTGATTTGCCATCTTTTAAAATAACTTTCGTATAGGCTCCATCACCTTGAAAAAATAAAATAGCAGATGTTTCAACAAATGAAACTGTGTTAAGTGTCGTTAATGCTATTCTTTTTGTTGTTTTACTTTTTAAATTATCTCTCAAAACCGAATAATTTTCTTTGTTTCGGTTCTTGTTCATTTCAAAAAGATCCATCGCCTTTTTTAGATCTGTTTCTTCAATCGGTTTCAAAAGATAATCTACTGCCGAAAGCTTAAATGCTTGAATGGCATATTTGTTATAAGCAGTAACAAAAACGATAGCGAAGTTTATCTCTTTTTCATCAAAAAAGTCAAGCAGCTCTAGTCCACTATGTCCAGGCATTTCAACGTCTAAAAATACAAGGTCTGGCTTATACGCTCTTATTGCCTTTACACCGTTTGGCAAATCCTTACACAAGCTTACTACTTCAATATTCGGGCAATACTCACCTAGCATGCCACTCAGCAAGGTTCTTGCCATTTCTTCGTCATCTATAATAATAGCTCTGTACATTTTAAAAAATTGGTATAATTAATTTTACGCTGGTTCCGTCCACCATTCCAACAGGGGATATTTTATCGATTATTTCAACTGCAACTTTGTTTATCTTATCCTTGTTTAATATTTCTAACCTTTTTTCGTTAGCCTGTGTAGAAAATGATTGGTACTTCGCGCTTTTAATTTTATTCAACTCTTCCGAGCGTTCTCTGCCAATTCCATTATCAATTACAGTCACCATTAAGTTTTTATCGACTTCTTCAAAAATGATTTGTAAAATTTTGGCGCCCTCTTTATGCAATAAACCGTGTTTTACAGCATTTTCAACATAAGGCTGAATTAACATCGGCGGAAGTTCAATGCGCTCTTTATTCTTAACACATACTAAGCTTATGCTATACTCAAAACCGTCTTTAAATCGCATTTTTTCCAATTCAAGATAAAGTGTTAGAGATTCTAATTCATCGCTCAAAGAAACTGTTTCTTTTTCTGATTGTTCAAGAATAACACGGGTAAGTTTTGAGAATTTAGCAAGATAGCTATTTGCCTTTACCTTATCATTTATAAAAATATATGCTTGTATGGTGTTTAATGCGTTATAAAAAAAATGTGGATTCATCTGTGATTTTATAGACGTTAAAACCGATTTATTCAGATTATGTTCCAGTTTTATTTTCTCTTGAAGTAAATTATTTTTTTCTTCAAGGAGTTTGTTTTGGTTGTGGAGTTTTCGAAGTTGCCATTTATAGAAGGTAAACCCACCAACAAGAAAAACAAGAGTAGCTATAGCAATAAACCAAGCGGTTTTCCAAAAAGGCGGCAAAATAACAAATTCAATCCCAGTTCGTACCAATTCGTTATCTAACTTAAATTCGATTTTATAATCACCAGGCGATAACTTTGCAAACTGAAGATGCCGAATTTTATTTTCAATTGTCTTCCAATTGCCCCCATTTATTCTGTAATATAATTGGTTTATATTTACAGTGCCAAAGTCAAGGATTGAAAACTTTAAGGTTAAGTCGTTCTGATAATAATTAAACGTTTGTTTTCCATAAATTTCAAACTTTTTATCATTCACCAAAAACTCATTTACATAAAAAATCGCTTCACTCTTCTTCATTTTATTTTGCAAGAGATTTGCTTTTATTACTCCGGCAGTGCTTATTAAATAGAGGGTTTCATCTTTCAGAAAAAGATCGTTGATCTCATATGGACTTATATCGAGGTCTAAAATATTTGCTTTATGCGTAATTAAATTTAGCTCATAAACAGACCGACTGTTTACAATAATGAGCTTATTCTCAAAAGACCGTATTAGCTTTATATCATTTTCATCAATGTGCAAAAGGGGATTAAGCAACACAAATTCACTATCGTTATTTATCTGATAAAGATTACCCTTTGTGGATAAAGTGAATAAGCTGTTTTTGCAGTAAATTACTTTAGATGCGTAAAATGTTTCGTTATTAAATTTTATTTCGGCTATCTTCGACGTATCGCATTTAAAGAGGCCGTTATTTGTGGCAAAATAAATGATTTTATCTTCCTTATTGTATGTTACTGATTTTCCACGCGAATTATGTAATAAAACATACTCTTGCCCTGAAAGCACTCTGTCATAAAAAAAACTATCCCAAGCCGATTTTAATGTGTGTGTATCTTTGTTTGAAAAAACAATGCCGTTCATTCCAGATGAGGCTATGGCATAATACTTATTATCTAAACGGGTAAGTTCTTTTATAGCTATCTTATTAAATTCTGAATTTTTAGAATCCCACACAGAAAGTTGTGGAAATTTTTTTGAAGAACGAAAAAAATTATGAGTAACCGAGTTATATTGCAAGTAAGACCATAACATATTGTTAATTCCTGAGTTTTCGATAGATTCTATATTGAACTCCTTATCGCAGGAAATCAATTCATTTTTTTTTGTTGTGAGGTAATAGCCGGCTTTTGTTTCAAATATTCTATTTGGAATATAATTAGAAAAAGGGTAGACTTTAGTATGTAGATCGGGCATTAAATAAATCCCTTCATCTGTTGTAGAGATCCAATAATTATTTTGTCTATCCTTTAGAAGTCCTGAAACACTTTTGTTTTTAAACATTGTTGTCTCTGCTTCATGTTTTGATTCGTTGAGCGAATAAATATAGGTGCAATTTGAGCTATAAAGCCATATTTTGTTATCAATAAAACTACTTCCCTGAATAAGGCCTGTTTCTGAAGAATTAATAGATCTTATAAACTGAAGATTCTGGTTAAAAATATAAATGCATTTATCATCATTATATTTACCAACAATGTAAACCAAACTGTCGGCACAATATATCTGACGATTCTGTCTAGACTTATCTTTAAAAAAATTATTAGAGCTAATATTTAAGTGATCATCAATTTTATAAATAACATTGTCGATTGTACAATAAAAAGCGGTTTTACTAGAGGCCGCATGCTCTGCGGCGAAAACCACTTTACTAATTGTTTTTATTAATTTTAAGGTAGAAAGGCTATATATTTGTATGCCGTGTTTTTGAATCAGGAATAAATATTTTTCAGTTAAACCATAAGGAATAAATCCAACTGTGTTTTTTTGATCAAATGCTATTAAGCTATCCTTCTGCACAAAATACAAATACCCGTCAAAATTCTCGTACCATATACGGCCAAATGTATCCTCCATAGCATTACTTCCGGCAAAAGAGGTTTGAGAATTGCAGTGATAGGTTTTATATTCAAAACCATCATAGCGGGTTAAACCAATTCGGCTTGATATCCAAATATAGTGTTTGCTGTCTTGAAAAATATTGTAAACTTCGTTAGAAGGTAAGCCTGTGAGTTTGTTTAAATGAATAGCATAAGGCTCCTGAGATTTAACACCAATGAAGAGCAAAACAAAAGTTATGATTAATATATGCCTCACTTTACTTATAATTTGGTAAAATATAAACTTTGCGTTAAATTACCATAAACAAGTAATAAAAAATGAAAAATGCATTGATGTAAATTAAAACTACGTGTAATAATGCAGATTTAAAACACCCTTTTAAAACTAAATCTTAAAAGGGTGTTTTATTATTTCTACATCTGACTGATCCACTCTACCCAAAGATCCATCTGAGCCTTGCTTTCTGGTTCGTATTTTAAGGCAATAATTCCAGTTCCCAGGGTTGCCACATTTGCGCCATCTTTATAAACGTAAACGGTTACTTTCAAATTATAGGTTTTTCCCATTAATAATTTTCCGCTTAAATCATTCATTAATGAAAGAAAGGCGTAATCATATATCTTTTGAGCTGGGTCACAAAAAGTTCGTCCTGATAAGAATAAATGTCGGCTTTTCACTTCCAATTTTTGAAAGCTCTCAGCCCAATTTCTGCCAAGTTTAGAGCAACTCTTCCTGTCTTTTTTTACACCTTCCATCTCGAATTCAATATTATACTCTGCAGATGCAGCATACTTAGCTTCAGGGTTTGTTGCAGTGTAGCAATTGTAATAAACTGCTTTTCCTAAAATTTGAGATTTGATGTGTGTTTTCGGGTCTTCTTTCGGTTCGCCATAATCGTTGTAAAAAGTATTTCTATTGTCGCCAAACACAACTTTTTCTAAATTGTTTTTAAAAGCGTCATACTTCATCATCTTTTTTAGCAACGCTTCATTAGCTTCGGCATTTTTATCACCAGCCATGGCATCTACCAATGCTTTTACGGTTTCAAAATCAAAATCCTTTAATTTTGAGGCATCCTTTGCTAATACATCTCCAACTTTAGTACCGTCAGAACCTATGCTTACAATGGCAATAACCCCTTCGTCTAATTTAATAAAGGTGTTGTCTCCGCCAGTTCCAAACCAAACCAATTTTTTGGAATTAAATAGTTTTTCATTTAAATAATTTTGTATTTCTCCACCTTTCCATTTTATGCTTAATTTATTTTCTATTTTACCTTTTGCTTCTCCAACAAAAGTAAGTTCAATACCATCTTTCTGCTTTTTCTTTAACTTCATCATGTTCTCAAATTCAAGTCCGTCAGCGGCATAATATTTCCCACTTAAGGATGTTAAATCAGCCTGGGCAAAACTTGTTGCCGTTACAATACATAGCATTATTGCGATTAATTTTTTCTTCATGTTTTTTTATTTTAGTTGTTTGTTTTTTATTTTGTAATTATTGTCTACCAATCTAAATTACCAGTAAGCGTATTATTTATTATTTCTCCTGTTTTGCCCTCCTTGCCATTTGCTCCGTTATTAAAAGCACTAACCCCATTGCCGCCTTTTCCGCCTTTTCCACCGTTATTAATTATATTTAAACCTAAACCAGTAATGTCTGCAGCCTTATAAACAGTTACATTGCCGCCGTTATAACCATCATCACCATTTCCCGCTCTTCTGCCCTCTGTTCTGGTATCGCTCCCTATCCTTCCGTTACCACCAAATACATTCACGTTAATCACAGCAGTTTGCGAAAGTTTAATCTTGCCAATCACCTTTCCAGTTAACGATTCTATTACTTCAACTTTATAAATGGGCAAGTTTGTATTTTTGGTAACTGCTTTTTGAATTTTTAAGGTTAGTGAAACGCCTGTTCCACCTTGCACAGCATTGTCATATTTTGCGCCAGTTTTAATTTGGTATTGTTTTGCTTCATAGTTTAATGGAAAAACTTTTTGAGCAGTTACGGCAGGGCTGTATTTCGACGCAACAGTAAATTTTAATTCATCGTTGGTTATTTTAGAGGCGTCTTCATGAATTTCAATTGCCTCATCTACAAATACGCCATCAGAGGTTTTTATTATAAAATCATCCCAAGTAGTTTTGCCGCCAATATTTGTTGTGCTAAACATCTTTCCATCAGAAGTTGTAACCTTAGCACCAAATTTCACAGTACTTTTAACACCCAATTCTTTGGGTACATCAATCATTTGAATTTCGATAGACTTTATTGTTTTACCTTTTAAACTATTTTCTTCAGCCTCCTTTTTACTATTGACTACTTTAACATCTGCCAATTTGCCTTTTGCGCTTTGTTGATTTTTGAACGCCTCTCTAACAAATTTTTCAAGAGTTTCCTTTTCTGACGAGTAACTTGACGTACCTCCTTTTGTAAGAATATAACTGATTGTAGAATTGTCATTCGACCACTCGTAATAATAAATCTTATCATTAATAACCGAAAGTCTAAAATTTTTATACCCAAAATAAACTGGGTTTTCAGCAATGTCCGGAACAAAGTTTTCCTTTATAACGCCTTGTCTTGATATAATTACACTTTCTACAATTAAATTCCCATCAAAATCTTTGTTGCTGCCAGCTTGAATGGTGACAGGCCATTGTTTTGAAACTTTTTCGAATTTTTCCTTTTCCACTTTATACGTGGTGTAGCTTCCGTCTCCGTATTCACTGAACAACTTGTTTTGGTTCTGGGCAAATACTGCTCCCCCAAGAAAAAACAGCACTGCAATATTTTTAAAACTTGACTTCATGTTTTTTTTACAAAAATCCATATTTTCAACCCATCTTGGAACTCCTTTTAGCAATCATGGCTTTCGCTTTACCAAATACTATTCTCATCAATTAACGCAGTTGTTATACCAATTATAATTGTTAAATAATCCAATTTAAGCTAGAAAAAATATATTTAAAAGAACAGATTGATTTTACTTTTTCATCTGTAATTTTTTCAAAAGAGTGTGTTATAAACCCTCCTTATTTCTTTAGTGAATGAAACAACCTGTTTTCAAAATCTCTTTTTATTACTTGCCAAATTTTTTCAGCTGGATTGAGTTCTGGACTGTATGGCGGTAAAAAAACAAGACTAATGTTTTTTGGTAATAATAATGATTTAGGGGTCAGTCGTAAAAGTTGGGGAGCAAGCTAAAAATAGTTAGCTTTCGGGACACTAATACTTTAAGCATATTACACACGATTTTATAGAAAACGTATTTCCTTCGGAGCTGATGGAATACTTTCAGATATCCAATTTTCAAGAGCTATGTTCGGTAAAGGACAAATTGGAATACTGGCTAATTGATTTTGAAGAAAAAAACGATTTGCCCAATGGCTACTCGCCTATAGACTACGAATCAAAAGGATTTATGGATGGTAAACTGGTGCAAGATTTTCCAATACGAGGCAAAGGAGTTTATTTACGAATTAAAAAACGAAGGTGGCGGCATAAAAAGAGTGGAGGAACGATTCAACGCGATTTTTCTTTTATAGCCTATGGTTCAAAATTTACTCAAGAACTATCGGATTTTTTAAAAGATGCAAGTGGATACGCGACCCGATACCATGACCAATAAAGCAAATTACTTCCAGGTGAGTAGCGATAAATTACAACGTCACTATAAACACCAGATAAGCGGATATAAACTATGGGATCAATTATCTCATGCAGATGATTATTTAATTTTTCCTGAAAACATTGCCGATAAATTAAGTATTGACGAGGTTAGTTTATCCAAAGGTGAGCTCTATACTTTTGTTACAAATAAAAATACAGGCGTTAAAAACAAACATAGTATTGTTGCTGTAATTGATGGCACAGAGGCCAGAGTAATACAAGAAGTTTTAGAAAAAACATCACTACAAAAACGTAATCAAGTACAAGAAGTTAGTATGGATATGGCAAGGAATATGGGTCTAGCAATCCAAAATAGGTTTCCTAATTGTAGTATGGTAATAGACCGCTTTCATATTGTCAGATTAGTAATGGATGCCATGCAGCATATACGAGTTGGGTTTGGGCGGAAAGCTACAGGCCAAGAAAATAAGGCGATTAAACAGGCGAAAGAAACAGGCATAAAATATGTTCCAGAAGTATTGATCAATGGAGATACATTTAAAGAATTATTAGCCCGAAGCAAATACTTGATATATATTTATGAAGATGATTGGACTCTTACTCAAAGAAAAAGAGCCGATGTGCTTTTTGAAAAATATCCCATCTTAAAATCAGTTTATAAATTAACATTAAGCTTTAGAAATATATACAAAAACACATCTAAAATTATTGCTTTAGATAAGTTTACAGAATGGAAACAAAA
>Ga0163144_10024190_pt1 | contig 11927 bp, 13 predicted proteins | sample OliLak19BULKMAT1_FD_123175 | JGI IMG/M metagenome (GOLD analysis project Ga0163144, IMG submission 123175) | Freshwater microbial mat bacterial communities from Lake Vanda, McMurdo Dry Valleys, Antarctica - Oligotrophic Lake LV.19.BULKMAT1 | ecosystem: Environmental > Aquatic > Freshwater >...
GCGTTGTTTGCCGCGTCGAGCAGCGCCGCGCCGTCCACCTCACTGACGCCCGCCCAGCGTTTGCTGCGCACTCCAGGCCGGCGGTCCAGCGCCAACACCTCGAGCCCCGAGTCGTCGGCGAACACCACCTGACCGGGAAACAACCTGGCCACGTAGCGCGCCTTGGCGAGCGCATTCTCCTCGAACGTATCGAACGATTCGAGGGCACGCTCCTCGTCGGTCTCCACCAGTCCGATGTCGAGCAACGACGCAGCGCGCACACCGACGTCGCCAAGCAGGGGCAGCAATTCTCGCATCTTCCCGACGCTTCGGGATGCGATCAACACGGGCAGCCTCGCCCTCGAGCTATCGCGCACAGCACCACCTGTCGTCACCGTGCGCGACGCTCAAATGCCGAGTGTCGTCCGCTGATGCGCATCAAGCTGCACGATACCGTGCGTCGCCAGCCCAAGGAGCGCATCCAGCTCCTCACGCGCGAAGGTGCCATGCTCGCCAGTGCCCTGCACCTCCACATAGCGCCCCTCGCTGCTCATGACGACGTTCATATCGACACCCGCGCGCACATCCTCGTCGTAGTCGAGATCAAGCCGCGCTTCGCCGTCCACGACGCCGACACTGATCGCGGCAACGCGACGACGAACCGGAGACGCATCAACACGACCCGTCTGCATCATCCAGGCGAACGCGTCGTGCACCGCCACGCACGCGCCCGTGATCGCCGCCGTGCGTGTACCCCCGTCTGCCTGCAGCACGTCGCAGTCGACCTTGATGGTGAATTCGCCGAAACGGAAATCGTCGATCATAGCGCGGACGCTGCGGCCAATGAGTCGCTGGATCTCCTGGGTGCGCCCACCGATCTGCTGACGCTCGCGTGACGATCGCGTGCGCGTCGCGCGCGGCAGCATCGAATACTCGGCGGTGATCCATCCGTCGCCACTTCCACGACGCCAACCGGGGACACCGTCCTCCACCGACGCTGCGCACAGCACCCGCGTCGCACCGAACGAGATGAGACAGGAGCCTTCTGCGTAGCCGACGGCACCACGCTCAAGGGTGACCGTACGCAACGCATCGTTCGCGCGACCGAGGCGGGGTACGACAGCTGCTGTTGGTGATTCAGCCACGCAATTTCTCGATGATCGAAGTAGTGGATTGACCTGCCTGCAACGGAACAACGACCACTCGCCCCCCGCGCGCCCACACCACGTCGGCACCAACGATCGTGTCCGGCGCGTAGTCGCCGCCCTTCACGATGACGTCTGGCTGCACTGCGCGCACCAGCTCAAGCGGCGTGTCCTCCTCGAAGACCACAACGGCGTCCACCGCTTCCAACGCCGCCAGTACCTGCGCGCGCTCCTGCGCTGTTCGCACAGGTCGCGTCGGCCCCTTCAACCGACGCACCGACGCATCACTATTCACACCAACCACGAGGGCAACTCCGTGTCGTCGAGCGCCGTCGAGTACGTCGATGTGACCGGGGTGCAGCAGGTCAAAGACCCCGTTCGTGAACACCACCGCACCGTCGATCATCCCGCGCCACCGGGCCACCTCATCGCGCGTCATGACCTTTTTCTGTGGTACGCGAGGTGTCTCGCCTACCATTGCGACTGCGCACCATCAAGGAGTTCGTTGACCAGACTCTCGATCGCATCCCTGCGTCCGGTTGCTTCTCCGCCTTCGGCGTATTGCCCTTCTCTGGAGATGCCGGCGCGCTTGACGAGTGCGCGCCCGGTCGTCTGGTCCAGAATCTCGACATCCATCGTGATCTGCAGGCGTCGACGCGTCGAGGTGGTTTGCCGCGGATCCGCGCTGACACCCGCCGGCAGATCCACCTCGTAGCGCACGATGGTGCCACGCACGACGACATCGGCACGCTGCTCGGGGGCCTCTCGCAAGTTCAGCCGATCGCGCAGACTCTTGCGCAGCTGCTCGAGCACCTCACGCTGCAGTTCCGGCACTGCCGTCTGGTTGTCGAACGGTTGCACGGCCACGCTCTTCAAGTTCTTCGGCAGACCGCTGCCGGACGCAAAGCCATATAGGCAACTGTTCGCGCCAAGCAGGCCGAGGGCGAGGAACGCGTGCGTGCATCGACGCGCAAACAGGCGGCGCGATGGATATGTCTCAGACGTAGTGGCGCTAGGGTCGTCGAAAAATTGCATCATCAAACCTCTCGACCAACATGGTATCCGTGACCGTGATGCCCAGGCGACGCCTGGCCTGCTCGTGCACGTACAGTAGTTCCCAGTGGCCGGTGCTGTTGCGTCGGCGACTGATCCACTCGACGACCTTCCCACCCTCGATACGTTCGACCCGCCCGAGCGCGCGACCGCCGAAAGATATCCGCCACGCGCGTCCATCGGCGCCTGACGCATCGCGACCGCGCAATGCTCCAAGATCCGCGCGCAACGTGTCTCCGTCCATGCGCACCACGGTGTCCGGTGTTGCAGGCAGCGACAGACGGCCGAGTGTGGCCCACAGCAGCGGAACCGGCGGCAGGAATCGACGCACCAGATCGATGCCCGGGACGATCAGTGAATCCTCCACCAGGATGGCGTAGCCGCCCGCCATGCCGTTGCGGAGAAAGAAGTCGAGCCTGGCCTTCGCCCGCGGAGCGTGACGCACCACGCCTTCGCCATTCGCTTCGAAGGTCTCATCCTTGTACGTCCAGTTGAACTGCAACTGCTGCGGCATGGGCGAGAGCGCTGCGGGTGGCAAGGCCTCCGTCGTTGGTGCGCCCCCCAACGGTCGTGCGCCGGGCGCACAGGCAGCCAGCAGCAGCCCCACGACTCCCCCACAGCACAACAGGCAGCGACGTCGCATCGCCGCGAGGAGCGAACGACTCATCGAATCTCCACCGATCGCAAGCGATCCCCCTGCACCAATGCATCCATCACGTCGAGACCGCTGAGCACGCGACCGAACACGGTGTAGTGTCCATCGAGATGCGGTTGTGGCGAGTGACACAAATAATACTGCGAGCTGCCGGTGTCCGGACCGGCCGTGGCCAGTCCGATCGCACCACGATCGTGTCGTTGCCTCGTCCACGAATCGCGCAACGAGAAGGCAGGGCCGCCGCTTCCGTCACCACGCGGATTCCCGTCCTGCGCAACGAAGTTGGGTACGACGCGATGGAACCAGCTGTCGCGATAGTAGTCGCTGCGCGCCAGACGCAGGAAGGATTCGACAACCAGTGGCGCGTCGGCAGCCAAGAGTTCGACGGTGATGTCGCCGCGATCGGTTCGCAACACGACCACCGGCAGGCGCGCACCTGGTCGCAGCCACTGCTGCGCCATGCGCTCGTAGTCTCCGGCCGGTCTCACGGTGCTGGCCAGCGGTGCGAGTCGCCAATGCGCGAGCGGTGTCACTCGCGCCACGAGCGCGCGATCGCTGGCCGTCGATGCCGGCGGAAGGACCGCGAGACGCGCGCGTGTCGCGTCGGTCACCCGCGCACTATCGCGGAGCCAGGCCGCGGCGATGTAGCGCAACGCCGCGTTACGCACGTCGTCCTCAGGATCGCCACTGCCACTCGCGCGGTCCGACGCCGGCAACAGATCGAGCACGGCTGGCAACTCCTCTCCCGACGCGCGCCGCGCGAGTCCGCGCAGCGCACCTGCGCGAACCTGTGCGTCGATGTCCCGCAACCCGCGTTGCAGCCAGCCACGCGCCTCACTGGAGCGGAGCGACGCTGTATCGAGCAACGCCATCGCTGCCGCGCGCACGCGTCCATCAGTGTCGCCGATAAATCGACGGGTAATCGACACACGCTCGATCCGCGGATCGAGTGATCGGGCCTCGATCACCGCCGACCGCTCACGCCAGTCGCTGCCCGTCGTCCACAACGATTCGGCACTTGCCAACGCGTCCGAACCCTCGCGCCGTGCGCCGGAGAGCAGCGATCGACGCACGGTGAACGTCGAATCCGCCATCCACGCACGTCGCCAGGCGGCAACGTCGCGTCCAAACGCCGTGCCGATGTTTTCCGCGACTGCCACTCGCACATTTGCATCACGATCGGTCAGCGCGCGCTGTACGTCGGCCTGCGCGCCCGTGCCGTACGACGCGAGACTGCGGACAGCATTCGCGCGAACACGCGGGCTCGTGTCCATGACGAGCGCCGCGATCGCGTCGCGTGCGCGCGCAACCAACGAATCGGGGACGCTGTTGCGGGCAAGTGCTCGAGCGACATGCTGTCGCACCAGCTCATCGGCATGCCTGGCGAGCGGCAACATCGCGCGGACACCCGCAGACAGGCGTGGGCGCGCAATCGCGTACGCGGCTGCCCGCACCGCCTCCACCGACTGATCGACAAGCCAGGGCGTGATCACGTTTGCCGGCACTGCGCGGAGCTTGGTCGTCGCCAGCAGCAACTCGGCGCGCACCATTCCGGAGCGCTGCGCAGCAGAACTCGTGATGAGCGGCTGCGCGATCCCGTCGCCCAGCGCCAGCATCAGCATCGCGCGTGCCGGTTCGCCGATCTCTCCGAGGGCCCACGCGGCTTCGCGCGCCACAACGTCGGGCGCACCGGCAAGTGCGCGGCCAAGCGCGATGACGGAACCGGAGTCTTTGGCGAGACCGAGAGCGAAGGCCGCATTTGCCGCAACCGCCGTGTCTGCGTCCACCAGCAAGCGTCGCAGCAACGAATAGCGGGACTGCATCTGCACCTGACCGATGGCGAGCGCGGCGCGCGCGCGCCGAGCTGGTTCGCGATCACGCAGGAGCGCATCGACCAGCGAGCTGTCGCGCTCACGTCGGTCGATCATGGCGAGGAGTTGTCCGTCGAGCCGACGCGATTCGGGAGAGACCGCTTCGGCGGCCGATGTGCTTCGCGCCGAGCATGCAGCGAGCGAAGCGCTGAACGCGATGACAACCAGATCGCGCAGCGGCGCCTTCCACACGTGACGCCTTTTCGAAGACGCGAGGCAGGATCGCCGTGGCATCACGAGGCCGGCGTCATCGACGACTGCAGGAGCGAGCGTACCGGCGCGGGCATCGCCACCAGTTTGCCGTCGCGCGTCATGGAGACGAGAGCCGTTGTCCCCGACGCGAGGAGTACGTCGGTGTCGGCGTGTACGATGCGATAGGCGAAGGTCATGGCGCGTGAACGCACGTCAGTGAGTCTCGTGTGGACGTGAACAGGATCATCGTAGCGCGCGGACGCATGAAAGCGCAGCGATACATCGGAGACAGCGAGCAGGACGCCATCGCGCTCCAGCGCTGCATAGGGCGTGCCGAGTGAACGAATGAAATCGGTTCTGCCGATCTCGCACCAGATCAGATAATTGGCGTGATACACCACCCCCATCTGGTCGGTTTCGGCATAGCGGACGCGCAGCGCGCTGACGGATTCGTGGCCCATGTGTGCAAGATGCGTCTTCGGTAGCAATGCCCTCAAGGCGCCCCCGTCGGTTTGTGGGCACGAGTGGACGACGTTAGACTGCGTTCGTGCTGCCAACTCCCTCATTTGTGATCGGCGACGCGCATCTGGGCGTCGCCTCAAAAGCCGTCGAGCAGTCACTGCTTGGGTTTCTGCGCCAGCTACCCGGCCGTGGACGCTCACTGGTCATCATGGGAGACCTCTTCGATTTCTGGTTCGGCTGGAGGCATGTGATGCCCCGTGCGGGATACCGTGTGCTGGCGGCGCTCGCCGACCTTCGCGACGCCGGGATCGAGGTGGTCTGGATCGGTGGCAATCATGATTGCTGGGGCGGCGACGTCTTGCAGGCGGAGACGGGAGCGCAGTACACGCTGGATTCGTGGCGCGGCGGCATCGGCGCGTGGGATGCGCTGCTGCAGCACGGCGATGGACTGCGCGTTGTGGAGGATGCCCCGTATCGGCGGCTGCGCACGGTCCTGCGCCATCCGCTGGCCATCCGCGCCTACGGCTGGCTGCATCCGGATTTCGCGACGCGCGTGGCGCTCGCGTCGTCGGACACCAGTCGGCACCGCCGCGCCGGTGATGAAGGACGCGGACTGCTGCAGGTCGGGACGGCAGCGTTGTCGAGCGACGGTGGTCCGAATCTGGTGATTCACGGGCACTCCCATGTCCCGATGCTGCAGCGTGCTGGACGCGGATGGTACGCGAATGCCGGCGCCTGGTATCTCGACCAGCAGTACCTTCGGATCGACGACGATCGAATCACGCGCTGCGCGTGGACCGGTTCAACCGAAGGCGACGTGCTCGACGTTGGTGAGCGCGCCGCCGAGAAATCGACGTCCGAGCGCGAGGAAGCGATCCGGCGCGTCTGACGCGATGAAACGATGTTGCGGTCGCCCCAAGGCGTGGCGACCCGATGTGCCCAACAACCCGTTCGCCCGCAGCAGCAGCCCCGTCTCGCGCGCCGTCTCCTCTGCACTGTCGATCAATCTGACTGCAGGCCCGATCTCTTCGCTGAGGAGCGATGCGAGCAGCGGATAGTGGGTGCAGCCCAATACGAGGGTGTCGATGGGCGCCTGACGCAGCGGCACGAGGTATTCGCGCACGATCAGCCGAGTGGCCGCATGGTCCGTCCATCCTTCCTCGACCAACGGCACCAGGAGCGGGCATGCAACCGCCCGCACCTCGATCTCAGGCGCGAGTGCACGCAATGCCCGCTCGTAGGCTCCCGATGCGATCGTGCCGGTGGTGCCGATCACACCAACCGCGCCACCACGACTCGCACGTACCGCCGCGCGGGCACCGGGTTCGATCACGCCGAGTACCGGAACCGGTTGCGTGTCCTGCAATGGCTCAAGCGCGTGTGCGGTTGCGGTGTTGCAGGCGACAACGATCGCCTTGACGCCCTGCTCCACGAGCCAAACGGCGATCTCGGTGGCGAAACGACGCACGGTGTCAGGACTCTTCGAGCCATACGGCACGCGCGCGGTGTCTCCCACGTACAACAGCGACTCGGCGGGCAACTGCTGCATCAACGCGCGGACCACCGTCAACCCGCCGAGACCCGAGTCAAAGATGCCTATCGGTGCGTCAGCGCGGGGCGTCGTCACCAGCGAATAGTGGCCACGAGCAGCGCCCCATCGGGTCGCGGAATTGCGGCCAGTTTCACCGGCACGTCCCACAGCTGTGCGGAGACGAACGCATCGGCACCGGCCAGCAGATGGTTGAACGCGAGCACCGCGAGCCAATCCTCCACGTGCAGACGTCGCGTCCGAATCAGGTCGGCGTCATAGGCGTTGTTGCCGAAGTTCGTCGGGGTCAGACCGCTCCCTGAGACGACGAAGGTCGTCGGCAAGGAATCACCGAGGTAGCGGCGTGACTCGCGCAGATCGGCGGAGCTGCGTCGCAGCATCGCGATGGCGCCGAGCTCGACACCGGAGAAAAGCGCGCCGGAGACGCCGCGATCGAGTCGTGATTGTCCGAATCCGGGCAAGGCCAGCGAGTAGAGGAACGCGCGCTTCGGTGAAATCGGTGGCGTGAGACGGGTGATCGGCTTCTGCACGCGCGCGGGGACGGCGACGGCGCTATCCGTTCGACCGCGAATCCGCACGCTGTCGATCTGCTGGGCGGACAGTGCCGACAACGAAGGCGTCACGCACACCATTGTCGCGATCGCGACGATGATCGTTGCGCGTATCTCAGCGCTGATCGACACACGTACACCGGGTAGCGACACGTTTCGCCCGTTGGCCCGCACGAGCAAATCAGCCGTTCGGCAGTGCGACAACTGCTTCGATCTCCACACGCACATCGCGCGGAAGTCCGGCAACTGCCACGGTCGAACGCGCGGGGCGCGCGTCGCCGAATACCGTCGCGTACACACCGTTCACCGCCGCAAAGTCGGCCATGTCGCGCAGGAAGACGGTGGTCTTCACGACATGGGACCAATTGGCCCCCGCTGCTTCAATCACGGCGCCGAGGTTCTTGAGCACCTGGGTGGTCTGAGCAGCAACATCACCCGGTACGACGTCCATCGTCACCGGATCGAGTGCGATCTGTCCGGCGGTGAAGAGAAAGCCGTTCGCGCGCACGGCCTGCGCGTACGGGCCGATGGCCTTTGGTGCGAGATCGGTGTGCAGCGCTTCGAGAGACATGGTCAGAACGTGTGAACGGTATCGGTCAGCGAAGACGGCAGAGAGAAAAGCCGCTGCGTGTTGACCAAGGCAGTGAACCCCAGAAGCTCGGCGGAGGTCCCGCGCGCGTCAGCCAGGCGAGCGATCGTCAAGGCGACGTGCCCGGACTCATTGCGCTTGCCGCGGTGTGGCACTGGCGCAAGATACGGCGCATCGGACTCCACGAGCAGTCGGTCGTCGGGAATCGCGCGCAGCAGGTCGACGCCCGTCCACGAGCGAAAGGTGATGATGCCACTGAACGACACATACCAGCCAGCCTGGAGACCCGCGTCGGCGAGTTGTCGCGAGCCCGTGAAGCAATGCAGCACTCCGCCGACGTTTGCCCGCGCCGCATCCTCAAGAAACGCCATCGTATCGCTCTCGGCGTCACGCGTGTGCAGCACGAGGGGACGAGAGAGGGCGGCAGCCAGCGCGAGCTGGGAGTCGAGAACCAACCGCTGCTGGGCGCGTGGCGCGGTATCGTAGTGGTAGTCGAGCCCGCACTCGCCAATCGCCACGGCACCGTTCGAGACGGCGCCACGAATCGCCACGCTGTCGCGTTCGGCATCCCACGACGACGCATCGTGTGGGTGCACGCCGCAGGTATGAAAGATAAAGTCCGGATAGCGCGCAGCGATCGCCTGCGCGCGCAGCGCCGCCGCCGGAGATTCGCCAATACAGACGAGGGCCCGCGCACCGGCAGCGCGGGCCCGTGCGACGACGGCGTCCACATCGTCGGTGAACGCGCCGTCGGCCAGGTGAACATGACTGTCCGCGAATGCGATCACGCGAACGTCATTTGTCGAAAATCAGCGTGCGCCGGCCCGTTCGTTGGCGCGGGGCTTGGTCGGCGCGGTGGCTGGAGGTGTGCCAGGATCACGCATCGCGCGACCAGCCGCCTCGGACGCGGCGCGCGGGAACTTGGACTCGATGTAAAGCAGCAGCGGACCGGCGACATAGATGGACGAAAACGTGGCGACGAAGACGCCGAACGCCATGACCCAGGCAAACGGCCGGATCACTTCGCCGGCGAAGAAGAGCAACGCCAACGTCGCTGCCAACGTTGTTGCGTGCGTCATCACGGAGCGCGGCAACGTTTCGTTGATCGCGCGGTCGAGCACGGCGGCCATTGATTCACCCTTGGTTCGCTTGCGCAGGTCTTCCCGCACGCGGTCAAAGATGATGATGGTGTCGTTGGCGGAGTAGCCGAGCAACGTCAGGATGGCTGCGACGACAGTGAGCGAGACCTCGAGGTTCATCATTTTGATGAACGCGAACGTTACGAGGATGTCATGTGCAGTGGACAGCACGGCGGCCAGGCCGAACCGCCAGTCGAAGCGAATACCGAGATAGATCATCGTCAGGATCGACGTGATGATCATCGCGAGAAAGGCGCCCTGCCGAAGCTCTGCGCCGACCTTCGGTCCAACGGCCTCGGTGCGCACCACACGCATGGCCCCCGCCCCGAACTGCGAATTGAGTGCGGTCTCGATCTGCTTGGAGATGCCTTCGGCACCGGCCGCCTGCGCCTCGACCTGCTTCTCGTCACGCGCGCGAATGGTGTACTCGGTTGGCGTGCCGAATTGCTGGATCTCGGCGCCCGTGATCCCGGCCTTGTCGAGCGTGGATCGAATGACACCCACGTCAGGCGCCTGCTTGAACTCCACCTGCATGAGCGTTCCACCGGTGAACTCAATGCTGTAGTTCACGCTGCCGGTGATGGCAAAGGTCACGAGTCCGGCAGCGATGAACGCTGCGGTCAGTCCGGCGGCTAAACGCCAGTGGCGGACGAACTCGTACTTGGAGTTATGAAAGATGCGGATCATGATCGCCTCAGATGCTCAGCGTCTGGGCGCCGCGCGAGCGGTTCATCCAGAGCAGGAAGAAAGTCTTGCTCACGAAGATCGCGGTGAACAACGATGCGACGAGGCCGGCGATGAGGGTCACTGCAAAGCCGCGCACCGGACCGGTGCCGTACTGGTAGAGCACCATGCCGGAAAGAATCGTCGTGGCCGACGTATCCACAATCGCGCTCATGGCGTGCTTGAAACCTTCATCGATCGAAAGTCGAACCGATTTGCCGTGGTCGAGCTCCTCACGAATGCGTTCGAAGATCAGCACATTCGCGTCGACCGCGATACCGATTGACAACACGAATCCGGCCAGCCCCGGCAGTGTCAACACGGCCTGGAATCCAGCCAACATCGCCAGCGTGTAGATGAGGAACAGCGCCAATCCACCAACCGCGAGCATACCAGCGAACCGGTAGTAGCCGATCATGATCGTCACGATGAGCAGCAGCGAGATCACCAGTGCGACCGCGCCCTTGTTGATCGAGTCCTGCCCGAGGCTGGCACCAATGCTGCGCACCTCGGCGACCTTGAGCGGAACAGGCAGCGCGCCGGCGCGAAGCACGAGCGCGAGGTCCTGCGCGGCCTGCAGCGACCCGCCGCCGAGCGTGATCTGCCCATTGCGCCCGATGGCGCTGTTGAGCACCGGCGCGGTCACGACGCGCTGATCGAGTACGATGGCCATGTTGTCGCGTACGTGCTTGCCCGTCTCAACCTTGAAGCGACGAGCGCCTTCGTTGTTGAGCGTGAACTGCACCACGTTGCCTTCGACCGGATCGGTGGAGGGACGCGCATCGGTGAGCACTTCCCCGGTGATGATCGGGCGCGAGTCGAGCATATAGAACGCGCGAAAACGCTGAGTGCCGTTGACCAGGGAATCGACGCCCCAGCGAACAACTTTGCCTGGCGGCATCGCATCCTGAATCGCCTGCAACGCGAACGCGCGCTCGAAGGCACTGTATGCGGTCTCGGGAATGATGTACATGCCCGGGAGCTGGCCCGGCTGCACGTTGCTCGCGAAGAGCCCACCGGTTTGCGCGGGAGCCTTCGTCGTCGTATCGGTGCCGGTGGCCCCGGCGGCCTTGGCGGAGTCCGTCGCCGTCGAGTCGGTCTTCTGCGTGAGCAATGAGGTCACGCCGGTCTTCCTGATCGTGTCGCCCCCCAGCTTGTCGCCAGTCGTGATACCAGCCGCCCGCGCAATCTCGTCGAAGCGCGCGACGCTCTTCTCGAGCGCCTGCGTCTTGTCGGTGATCTGGAATTCAAGGAACGCCGACTTCTGCACGACATCCTGCGCACGGGCGGCGTCGTCGATACCCGGCAATTCGACGATCAAGCGTTCGTCGCCGACCTTCTGGACCACGGGCTCGGCGACGCCGAACTCGTCGATGCGCTGACGAACAACCTTGAGGGCGCGATCAAGCGCTTCCGACTTGTCGGCAACCGCCTGCTTGGATTCGTCCACCTCGAGCGTGAGGTGCATGCCCCCCTGCAAGTCGAGCCCACGCTTGAGCGGCACTCGCTTCACGGTATCGTAGACGAAAACGCCATCGCGCTTGACCCGTTCGATCACGGTGCGCGGAAACAGGGTCCACGCGGAGGCCGCGAGGAGTCCCACAATGAGCAGGACGCGGTACTTCAGGTTCGCCATCGATGCCGGTGGCCAGGGGTGAGAACGGTCGGCGTGAAAGCCGCCGGGTGGTTCGCGGTCGTGCGCCCATAGGGATTCGGGCTCGACCAGTGGATGCGACGCGAAATGCGCCTAGCCTCGAAACTTAGGCGCCCTTCTAGCCTCGCGGTAGCTCGACCGCCGGAAGTTTCTGCATCAAGACCGCCCGAGCGTCCCGCTCGTCGATCTCCAGCTGTGTGCGTAGCACCTCGAGACCGGCAAAGGCGCGGGTCTCTCGAAGTCGGGCGACGAAGTCGATCCGGACCATCGCGCCGTACCAGTCGAAGTCGGCGTCGAAGACGTGCGTTTCGATGCGGCGCTCCGCCTCGCCGAACGTCGGACGGGGCCCCAGGTTCAGCATGCCA
>Ga0163144_10024191_pt1 | contig 11927 bp, 4 predicted proteins | sample OliLak19BULKMAT1_FD_123175 | JGI IMG/M metagenome (GOLD analysis project Ga0163144, IMG submission 123175) | Freshwater microbial mat bacterial communities from Lake Vanda, McMurdo Dry Valleys, Antarctica - Oligotrophic Lake LV.19.BULKMAT1 | ecosystem: Environmental > Aquatic > Freshwater > Lake...
CCGTTTAAAGAATATATTTTTTTGTTTGATAACTGAACTCTACCTGTTATTGGCGTGCTTAATACTGAGTCAGCCTTAATTGGTGCTGGAACTTCGATTGTGAAAGGATTATCACTTCTATCTGTAACAGATAAATTTAAACTACCATCAGCATTTTGTAATACTATACGAACATAGCCAGAAGCTGTAGCTGTTGCTGGTACTCTAAATCCACCTGCAAAAACACCTTGTGTTGCAGAATCTAACCTATTTGTGGCACCAGCTAAATTAGTCCAAGGACCATCAGGGTTTGTAGCAAATTGGAAAGTAAATCTTTCTCTAAAAGTTAATGTTGTATCCCATCTTAAATCAACTGAAGTACCTGGTCTTAATCTTTCATTACCATTTGGAGAAGATAATTTAACATTTTTAATAACTTGACCAAAATATTCTTTGTTAATTGGGTCATACTCAGCCCAAGGTAAATCCCATCTTTGTGCAATTACTTCAGAAAAAGCACCTCTATAAGTTACTTTATCAAAATACGCATCATTAATAGGAACTGTACCAACCTGTTGGAAACTTGCATTAGTTAAATATGGCGCAGTTGCTTGTGGAGTTGGATTAAATTCATTACCTACTACAAATGGATTATTAACTCTTGAATTAGAAGCGGAGCTTTTATCAAATGTATTTGAAAATGCAACATTATCTAACCAAGTATCTTGTATAAAAGCTCCTGTTCCAACAACTAAATTAGCACCTTTTACACCAAACCAGCTGTTATTTCTTATTGCTGATGAATCAGCATTTGCTGCTCTTTGCGCTTGCGTACTTAGTATTTCCATACCTCTTGGCCAACCCAAGAAAATAGTATTAAAAATTGAAGCTCTTGAATTTCTTCTAATTTGAGCACCAGCACCAAATCTATTGTGGTAATTAGTTGCACCACTACCAGTAGATGTTGGAGTCCAACTTGTATCTACCAATGGACCAATTGCAGTAATATTTGAAAATACTGGCTCAGATAAAGGAGCATTATAACTACCATTTGCATCATTATCTGCTTCAAAAGCTTGAGATGTAGATGCATCTGCTCTGTCTTTAAATCTTTGTACTAATCCGAATTGAATTTTTCCTCTAAATCCATTATCTGTATCAAAATCATCATCTAATGAACCAGTTGCTATTAAGTATTTAGCATTAACTGTTCCGCCGAACCATTCAAAAGCATCATCGTTACCATAAGATACTTGAATATGGTCTAAAACTGTTTTACGACCAACACCGCCCATAGTTAATGAATTTAACTCTTGATTTGGTGCTGCGGCTATACCAGCAAATTCAATTCTTACATATTTAACTACTCCACTACTATCGTCATCATTTGGAGCTAATTTTCCACCAAACCAACCTCTCGTTCTTGTAGCAGCATCATCGGCGATACCACCTTCTAAAGCCGCTTCACCACCTGGATGATTAGTTGAGGCATTACCACAAATCAATAATCCACCCCAATCACCACCACGTCTTTGACCAACAGGTGCAGATGAAGTCATAATAATCGGATGAGTTGCTGTTCCTCTTGCAAAAATTCTACCACCTCTGTTTACACAGATTGCAGAATTTTCACCAACTGTATCACCTACGATAATTGTTGCAGGAGGTATAACTAATACTCCACCATTATCAACAAAAACGTAGCCATTTAAACCATATACTTTTTTATTTGACAACTGGACTCTTCCAGTAATTGGAGTGCTTAGTACTGAGTCAACACTAGTAGGAGTTGGTTGCTCAATTTCAAAAGCTAAATCACACGCGTCTGTTACTGATAAGTTAAGTGTACCATCAGTATTTTGTAAAACCATACGTACAAATCCATTAATCGTTTTCACTGCTGGAACTCTAAATCCACCTGCAAAAACACCTGAGGGAGTCGTAGGATTTAAACTATCTAATCTGTTAGTTGCACCTGACAAACTTGTCCAAGGTCCAGATAGACTTGTTGCAAATTGAAAAGTAAATCTACTTTTAAATGTAGTAGAGTCAGTACCAGCGAAAGTTTCCCATCTTAAATCTATAGATGTACCTGGTCTAAATTTCTCACCACCGTTAGGGGCAAGCAATTTTAACGTTTTAGGTATTTGTGCATCTAAGCTTACAAATCCTAAAGTCAAAAAGACAATTAATGAATACAAATATTTCATTATTTTTACCTGAATATTAGTTTTACAATTATTAAATTATTTTTATCTCATTTTATAACTTATACCAAGTGAATAATTAGCACCTCTTACATTAGTTGCCATTACTCTACCAGCTTGTTGCCATACCAAACTTTGATTTAGTATATCTCTTGCAGAAAATTTTACTTCGATTATATCATAAATTGGTTGTATAATAGAGAAATCCACTAAATCTCTTGGAAGTTCATAAACGTGTGGGTCTGAAGTATTAAATACACCTTGTTGTGCAACTTGTATAATTCTTTTGCCATAAGTATTGTAAGCTACATTTACAGAAGTTCCTAAGTCTTTGCTTGTATAATACAAACCAACATTTACAGTATAAGGTGATTGACCCCACATTTGTCTTTTATCGATTTTATCGCCTTGTGGTACTTCAACAACTGAATTAATCAATGCTACATTAGTACCCACTGCAAATTCGTTAAAAAATTCATCAATAAAGGATAACGATTTTCTAAATTCAAATTCAATTCCATAATTGATTGCATTTCCTTGAGCATTAGCAAAACTTCTTGTTAATTCACTTTGAGCAGGGAAAATTGTTTCTTCGATTGCATTTTTAAAGTTTTTATAGAAAATACTTGCAGAAATTACTTCACCAATATTTGGGAAATATTCATATCTCAAATCATAATTTTGAATTAAAGCTCTTTGGATTGAAGGGTTACCTTGTACTAATGCTTGTTGCAAAAAATCAAAGAAAGCAAAAGGAGCAAATTCTCTCAAAGATGGTCTTGTAAGTGTTTGTGTTGCAGAAGCTCTAAAGTTAGTTTTGTCATTTGTTTTCCAAACTAAATTAAAAGAAGGCAATATATCTGTGATTGGTCTATTTACAAAAAGAGGATCATCGTTAGTAGTAAAAGAATTTAAGCTTTGTGTATTATTTTCAATTCTTGCACCACCAATAAATCTTAAACTTTCACCAAAAAAATCAAAGTTGTAATCAGCCATTGCATAACTTGCGTACAGGTCTTCAGTTGCAGAATATGAGTCAGATTTTTTAGAATCTTCACTCATTTGGAAACCACCATCTATTTTGAAGTTTTCCTTTTGAAATATTCTATCAGGATTTTGCCAATCTTGAGAGATTGCATCAATTTCAGGATTTAAGCCATTTTGATTAGTAACAATTGTATATGATCTTGCATTAAATGAACGAGTTCTTTTCTCAACCCAAGCACCTACTTTAATTTTTAAAGAATTATCAATGGGAATAGTATAGTTAAAATTAGCGTTATATGCTTCGTCATTCAAAGTTGAATAAAATCTACCAGCTCTTGCTCCATCACCTTGTTGAGTTTGTTGGATATCTGGATAGTAAGGATCATCGGGGCTACCAAATATAGAACGAGCAAATTTTAGTCTTCTAAAATCTGGCTCATCTCTATTTGAAAATGAATAACCAACTTTCCAATCTAAAGTAGATTTGATTGTTTCATCTAATGAAATTAAATGATCACCACCTAATTGACCAGAATAAATTTCTTTTTCTACATAATGAAAACTATAACTTTTGATATCTTGATATTGATAAAAAACATCTTGACCAGACAAAGAAAGATATTCATCATCTGCACTTTTATTATATACATTTTTAAAGCTTATTGTGTTATTATTATCCAATCTATAAGCCATATTCAACATTCCACCCAAACTAACACTATTAGTTGAGGTAAAACCATTAAAGAAAGTTACAGTATCTAAATTAGAATTATAAGTATTTCTATTTAAATTGTTTCTGCTATTACTTACACCATAATTTACAGAACCGATAATACCAAATTGATTACCGAAAACATCTAATAAATCAGTGTATGATAAACCAAATCCATTATTACCCAAAAATCCTAAGGTGCTTTTTTCATTTTTCCAATTATTAGAATTAAATCCTTTTGATACACTTTCAAGTTCTTTTGCAGCACCAGTAGTATTATTTGGGTCATTTGCATCTCTTCCTAATGCGTTGAATGCCTTTCTATCCACAGGAATGTTCCCTGGTGCTGATCTCATACCATCATCTTGACCTAACCAATCAGTTGAACTACGTGGCGAACCAACTACAGCATTATCAACAAAATTTACATTTGTATTGACAGAATTTGAAACAGATGTCTTTACAGAAAAACCTTCTGGAAAGTCAACTGTGTTTAATTGCACCAAACCACCAGCGAAGTTACCTGGTAAATCTGGTGTAAATGTTTTGGTTACAGTTATATTTTGAAGGAATTCAGATGGGAACATATCAAAAGAAAATGCTTTCTTGTCTGGCTCAGTCGAAGTAAGTGAAGCACCGTTTAGTGTAGTATTGCTATATCTTTCACTAACACCTCTAACATAAACGAATTTATTATCAACTAAGGTGATACCTGATACTCTTTTTAATGATTGACCAGCGTCAGAATCGGGCAATCTTGCAATCTCTTCTTGACTTATTGCATCAGAAACAGATGCAGAATTTTTTCTTTGTAGTAATAATGCAGCTTCGTTATCATTTGACCTTGCAGCCTCAACAACTACATCTTCTGACGTTACCTTATCAGCCGACAAAATAACATTTAATTTTTTTGACTCGCCAGGACCAACTTTTACATTTTCAACTATCTTTTTTTGGTAGCCGATATAATTGAAAGTTAATTTATAAACACCTGCTGGTACTCTATTGATAATATAAGTACCATCTACTTTCGTTTTGGCACCTAATTTGGTACCATCTATATAAATAGTAGCACCAATTAATGCATCACCTTTATCAGCATCAGAGACTTTACCTATTATGGAAGCGGCGCTTGAACTTATTTGCGAAAATATAATGTTTGATGAAAAATTCGAAGAGATAAGAAATATAGTAACAAAGGCTGCTAAAGTAACTTTGTTTATTTTAAGTAAGAACATTTATGATACTCCAATAACTAAAAATTCTTTTGTTAATTAATTTATTAACAAAATTGCGATTTTAGTATGAAGATAAAATAAATAAAGTGTTAAGTTTGTGTTAAGTTTTGTTGTAAATTATTAGAAGTAAGTATTTCTTACAATTAGTTTTCAACAATTACTTTTTGTGTAAACTTTTTACCATTTATGATTAGTTCTATAAAACATAAACTATTCGAGAATCTATTTGTTTTAAGCAATATTTCATTTAAATTAAATTCTTCAAGACATATTTCATCCTTATTTTTATTATTTTTTATCAAAATATTTTCAATTAGTTTGCCTTCAATATCATATATATTCAAATCAAATTTACCCTGACTCATTGTTTTAACTTGTATTATAGAGTTGTTTTTTTCTTTAAAAACATTTAGTTCTGTGGGTTGGAAAAATCCTAATAATCTTAAATTTTCTGCGCAAATTCCACTTCTTATTAATTTACCTAATGTTGTATCAGTTGGAATTATAACATCTTTGAATTCGCTATTGTTTGTATTATTTTGAATTTTCTCTTTCCATTCATAGTCCAATATTTCAATATCACTTTCTTTAATTTCACTCAAAAGGAAATAACCCAAAAATTCACCTATTTTTATACTATCTTTTTCTTTATTAAATTTTATATTGTTAAATTCTAAGTTTAATATTTCATTTTCTGCTTCAAACTTTTTATCAATTATATTATTGTTAGAAAATTTATCACTTCTAAATAATAAAGAATTATATTTTATCTTGATTTGTAGTTTATAAGTTCTTTCGAAAGAATTATCTATATAATTAGAAGGAATCTGATAAGTTAAATTTACAGGTAATATATAAGTTAAATCTCCCAATTCTCCAAGTTGAGAAGGCAATATTATTTTTGTATTGATCTTTCCATAATCAAATTCTTCTTTATTAATAAATTCTGGGTCCAAATAATTCGTCAGGAAATTTGGTAGCCCATACCAAATGATTTGATTAGTTGAATTACCAACAACTATACTATCAACGTTTAAATTATTACCATTATATTTTAAATTCGGATTATCTATAAAATGAAGATATATATCATCATTTACACGACCAACTGTACCTTTAGATATATATAAACGGCAGTCAATTCCTAGTTGCATAGCACCGAAGCTTTCATTTAATGCTATTTCCCCAGTCCAAAGTTTATATTCATCATCTTTTGAATTAACATTTATATTCTCTATATCTATTTGGAAAAGTCTATTTTTTATATTAAAAAAAGGGTTCCAACTATTAAAATAAAACATTTTACCATTTGGGGAGAATTCACAAAAGGAGGGCCTAAATATTTTTCTGAATTGAATTGACGAGTCCGGTTTAAATTTTTCTATAATTTCCAATAAATTTATTGGATTTGAAATTACGCCATTGGTATTATCAAAATCAAATAATTCTATTAAACCAGACAAATCATTAACCAAACCAATTTTATTTCCTTGTGGATTTAATTTCATGGCTCCTCTTTTCTCACCCTTAACATCCGAGAACTTATCTATAAAAATATGCGGTGTACCTACGGAAGAAATCACAGGAGTTTCATTTAAGCCATTTTCTGTAATCAAATATGAAAAAAATTGATTATTTCCCCATTTATGAAAAACAATCCAAACATCTTTTTTATTTTGATGTAATGTAGCAGTTAATTTTTCTGTACAATCACTAAATAACGAAATATTTTTTTCAGTTACTTCACCTAAACCATTGTCTAATCTTAAATCAACTATAGAATACTTTGCTCCACTATTATCAGCTTCATTTGTTGTAAAAATAAAAAATAAATTATCTGAATTGGGTATTTTGATAATTATACCAGACTGGATAGAGTTAAGGCTCCCTTGTAAGCCAGTACCATTTTTCATAATAGATTTATTTCTATTATAGACAGTTAAACCATCCGTATAAAGAAGTAAATTACCATCTTTATCCGAAATAGTTGAATTACCTTCAAAAAAATCGGAATTTCCAACTGTGTTACTTGTGATTCCTTTATTATCAAATTTTAAAGAAAGATTTTTCCCAAAGTTCCAATTTGCAGCTTCTTTTTGCGCATATAACTTATTGCTCAAAAATGTATTAAAAAATACTGTAATAAGTATAAAAACTATAAATTTGATTTTCATTTATTTAGATTTAAAATTCATAAAACTATTTATTATATTAACAAAATTAAATTCATTTTATTTCAAAAATAAATAAAAAAAAGATTATTTGTCAACAATTTTGATTGTTATGCTTTTGTCGAATTTCTCTTCGAGCATTCCTTTTCTTCTATCTGCTCCCCATAATTCTATGTCAGGATTTATTTCTTTTTTTGCTTTTATTAGTTCAATATCAATAGAATGGTCATCAAAAAAAGCTCTGACACCACTCACACATTGGTTTTGTCTTCTGTCAATTCCTTCGGCTATTCTAAGGATTGAGGCAAGAGTCCAAACAATATTTTTATTTTTTTCAGTTAATTGACTAAAATTAGTATGTTTCTTTTTAGGATGTGATTTTCTGTGATATCTGGCAATATTTGCGATTATTTCAGTTTCGTTATTAGTAAATCCAGGCATCATACAATTTTTGATTATATAATAACTATGTTTATGATGACTATCGTGAGAAATGTGAAAACCAACATCGTGTAAATAAGCAGTCGCCTCCAATAGTTCTAATTCTTTGTAACCTAAATTATGCAGAGGATACAAGTCATTGAATAAATCAACACATATTTTTTTGACGTGTCTTGCGTGTTTCATATCAACATTATATTTAAAACAAGCATTTTGTACCGTTTTATATCTCAAATCACTCAAATGATGATACATTTCGATAGAATTGAGTTTATGAACTGTGTCAAATACAATTCCTTCTCTAAGTGCAAATGAGGAAAGTGTAATTTCTTTGATTTCAAGGTAATTAATTGCAAATTCAACGATTAAAGAACCAGCTAAAATTATATCTGCTCTGCTTTCATCTATTCCATTAATCTTAGATATTTCATTAATATTTTTTGATTTTTTGATTTTATCAATGATTTTTAAAATATCTTTAGAATTGACTGTTAAACCATTTAGAATCGAAGGTATTTCTTTTTCTTTGAGTAAATAAGCCATTACAACCAAATTCGTAATTGTGCCAGAAGTCCCAACTAATTTATCAAATCCCACTTCTTTAATTTTTTCTAAAGTAGGAGTCCATTCGCCTTTGATGAAGTTAGAACACCTTTCGACAGCATCTCTATTTATGTCTAATTCAAAATATTTTTTAGATAGTCTTATTGCACCAATTTTCGCACTATTTATATATTCATTCTCACCCAAATATCCAATTATAGTCTCAGTACTTCCACCACCAATATCAATAGTTAAAGTTTTTTTATTATAAATAGGCAAAGCGTGTATAACACCAATATTTATTAATCTGGCTTCTTCGACACCTGAAACTACTTCTAAGTCGATGCCGGTAGTAGCTTTTACTTTTTCTATAAATTCATCTTTGTTATGAGCTTCTCTTACTGCACTTGTGGCAACAGCCCTAATACTTGCATTATGACTTCTCGCAATTTCAACGAAGTGATTTAGAGCAGTAACTCCTCTTTTGATAGCATCATTTTGTAAATACTTCATATCACCAGACGATGTACCAAGTCTTACTACTTCTTTATCTTTGCTGATGATATCCAAGTTTCCATTTTCATTAACTGAGGCAATTACCATGTGGAATGAATTTGTACCAACGTCAATAGCAGCGATCAAAGGGGAAATTATCATAATGAATTGATTTTTTTGTTTAAAGTATGTTCGAAAATTAGGAAGTTCGATAATAATTAACTTGAAGTTGTAAGTTTACTTGTTTTTATGACCTTTCATAACTACTATATCATCTTTTTTATAGACCACTTCATCATCGGAATTTGAATTTGTCTTATAAGAATTCTGGTTAAAATCTTGATTAATATCTTGATTCAGATCTTGATTAAAATCTTGGCTGAAACCTCTATTGAAGTTTTGGCTATTGTTACTCTCTTTTGTTCTTTGATTTATATTAATACCAAAAATATTAGTCATAAACCTTTTAATTCTTTTCAAAATTAATGTTATTCCCAAAATAAACAACAAAAAGATAAAAATAAGTATAATGAAAAATTTTAACATTTTATTTAATATAAATAAAAAAAAGTTGTATCATTTTTTGCTTTTAGTAGATTTATAATTTATAATAAAACTACCAACATCAAATATGACGATACAACTTTAAAAATATGTCAATTTTTTAATTATATTTAAAAATCTACTATTTAATTATTTCATTTAACTCATTTATGGCGTCATAATAATTTGGATTTAGTTCGATTGCTTCGGAGAAAGATTTTATTGCTAAATCCTTATTATCAATTTGTTTATAGGCTAAACCAAGATTATAATGTAATAATTCACTATATCTGTTTATTTCTAATCCAGATTTAAATACTTGAATTGCCGTTCCATAATCGGTCATTGCAAATAATATTTCACCCATATTAATTAATAATATATCTAAAGTAAGCCCGATAAAAGTATCAAATCTCATATCACTCCAATTTGTAACACAAATTGTAAGATATTCAAGTGCTTCAGTTAGATTTTTATTTATAATTTCAAACTTAACTCTAACAAATAAAGTATCAATAAAGCTTTTATTTATATTTTCATTTTTTGTTATTGTAGCTAATAATTCATCTATCAAATTAAACTTATCTTCAGTTTGAATATACTCAATAAGAATTAATGATTTGAGATTGTTAATATATTGGTATAAAGTTACACCATCTTCAGTTAGATTATGAATTTCAAAATAATTGATGCAATAATTCATTTTTTCAAGTGCATTATCTATGTCTCCAATCAAAAACATTTCTTCAGCTTTTTTGATACTTATAATTATATCTTCAGTTTGGTCAAGTTTTTGACTTGCTGATTTACCCATATCCAAATTATACAAATAATCTAATCTTGACAATATTTTTAGAGTTGATTTTTGCCAAGTCCAAGATTTGCGAGCCCTATTAGATGCAGTTATGCCTAATGGCTTTAAATTTTGAGGATTTTTGTAAATATCAAACATTACATTTTTGAGTGCTTCTTCATTTGGCTCTAACATCATACTATCTTTTACCAGTTCATAACCATCTATTAAATTTCCAATGGTAATTTCTTCAGAAGGGATTTGCCAGCCAATTTCTTCATCTACATAGTCATCAGTTGCTCCGCCTTTTGTAACAATTACAGGTAATCCACAAGCCATTGCTTCTAATGTAGGTAGAGAGAAACCCTCGCCTCTGTATGGAGAAACAAATACATCACAGCTTCTATAAAGTGATGCCATTTCTTCTTCGCTCAATTTATCATCAATGTATATTATTTCTGCAGAATTAGGATTTTCTCTTGATAATTGGATTAGGTTTTCTGCTGTCTGTCCTTTATAAAAACTATCACTACCTAAGTCCTTAATTATTAAGCATACATCATCTTTTGTTGAGAAAGTAGTCAAATAAGCACTCAATAAGATGTCAATTCCTTTTCTTGGAATTGTACCACCAACAAATAAAAACTTCAATTTTTTATCTGTATTTATTTTTTTTATTTTTCCAATTGGAGAAAACACTTCTGGATTTATTCCATTAGGTATTACTTGAATTTTATTTGGGTCAATACCTGAATTAATAAACGCTTTTCTACAATAATTTGAAGGTGTCCATATTTCATCAACATTATTAAAAGTTTCAACAAAGTCTTTTCTAATCGAAGTAAATTCCCAAGGTTGCATCAAAATCCACTTAGAACCCAAAGGCACTTCATTTTTGGGGGGCCACTGGTGTCTTATCCAAACATAAGGCAAATTACTTAAATCTTGACTTGTGCTATCTTTGTATCTTATGTCATTTGCAATTAGTTTATGATATTTTTCATTTAAAGTAGGGTCAAAAACATTTGCTTCATAAGGTATTATCGTTAAATCAACTTCGCCCGAATTGATTAAGCCGAGACATTGCTCTCGATTAACTAAAGCCAAAGAGTGATAAACAAATTGTGTACCTTCCCAAACTACATTCATTTTGGGAGTTGTGAACTGAGCAATTTCTTTATTAATTTTATCTAAATTTACTATTTCGAAATTTATATCTTCATAAATTTTTAGATTATTATTATTATGTTTAGCTGAGAGATTGTTTTTATTTTGATTATTATCATTACTTCTATTAAAACCGCCTAAATTATCTTCGTTATTATTATCTAAATCATGTTTGTCTAAATCTATATTTTCTCCATAGGTAGTACCTTTTTGTGGAACTATTTTTGTAAAACTATTAGAGTTTGAATTTTCTAAATTTAGTTCGCTTATCATTTTTTTAGCTTTTACTATCATGTTCAAATTAATATATCCATTCTCTTGTGGATAATCTAATTCTTCATAATATGTAACCTCAAATCCTGCTGCTGCAAGGTGATTTTTGATTGAATTTTCATCAAAGCCAATACAATGATAATCCCCTGGATTTGTTTGTCCACCAAAAATCATATAAGAGGCAATATCTGCATTCCAATCACCTCTCAAATATGCTTGAATTTGTAGTTTTAAATTTGGACAACGGATTTCAATTTCGCCACCTGGTTTTAGTACTCTTGACCATTCATTTAACAACTTATTAGTTTCTCTATGAGAAAAATGCTCCAAAACATCACTTGCCAGAATATAATCTACTGAATTATCCATAAATTCTAA
>Ga0163144_10024193_pt1 | contig 11926 bp, 12 predicted proteins | sample OliLak19BULKMAT1_FD_123175 | JGI IMG/M metagenome (GOLD analysis project Ga0163144, IMG submission 123175) | Freshwater microbial mat bacterial communities from Lake Vanda, McMurdo Dry Valleys, Antarctica - Oligotrophic Lake LV.19.BULKMAT1 | ecosystem: Environmental > Aquatic > Freshwater >...
ACGATGCCCTTCTTGGCGTCGTAGAGCTCCTTCTTACCGTCAGGCAGCGTGACCTCGACGGTGTTCGGCCCGACCAGCTTGCCGGCGCCCATCACGATGTCGCCGCCGTTCGCCTTCACCAGCGTGCGCACGCCGCCGGTGAGCTTGCCGACGATGCCCTGCTTCCACGCCTGCATCTTGGTCACGTCGACCTTCACCTCAGCGAAGGTGATGCCCATCGTGCCGGCGCTGTGCTGCGCCTTCTCGTAAAAGTTGGCCGCCGCGATCAGCGCCTTTGACGGGATGCAGCCCCAGTTGAGGCAGACGCCGCCCATGTACTCTTTCTCGACGACGAGCACGCTGTTCTTCAGCTGCCCGAGCCGGATCGCGGCCGGGTATCCGCCAGGTCCGCCGCCAATGATGATCGCGTCGTAGCTCTTGTTCGCCATGTCGTCGCTCTACTCTTTCCGTCAGTGACCGCCGCCGTGGCCGCTCGGCGGCGCAGGGTGCGATTCCATCTCTGTGAGCTGTTCGCGGAGATGCCAGGGAGGCGTCGCGTAGACGTCCTCCATCATCGTGCCGAGCGCCGGCGGCGCAATCGGCTCGACGACGCGAACCGCTGTCGCGATCTGCTCCTCGATCTCCGCCGACATCGCCGCCTTCAGCGCGTCGTCGAGCAGCTCCGCGCGGCGCAGATAGCGCTCGTAGCGCTGCAGCGGATCACGCTGACGCCACAGCTCGACCTCGCTCTCTTGGCGATAGCGCGTCGGGTCGTCCGACGACGAGTGCGCGCCGATGCGATACGTCACCGCCTCGATGAACGTCGGCTCATGTGTCGTCCGCGCGAGCTCCACGGCGTCCTTGATGGTGCGATAGAGCGCGAGGATGTCGTTGCCGTCGACGCGCGCGCCGCGCATCCCGTACGCCTTCGCCTTCACCGCGAACGTCTCCGACGCCGTCTGCCGCGACGACGGGACGCTGATCGCCCAGTGGTTGTTCTGGCAGATGATCACGCACGGCACCTGATAGAGGACGGCGAAATTCATCGCGCAGTGAAAGTCGGGCTCGCTGGTCGCGCCATCGCCGAGAAAGCCAATCGTGACGATCGGATCCTTGCGCAGCTTCGCCGCCCACGCCGCGCCCACCGCCTGCGGCAGCTGCGGCCCGAGGCACGACGACCACGAGACCTGATTCACCGCGCGACCCGACATGTGGCTCGGCATCTGCCGGCCCTTCAGCACATCGAGGCTGTTGCCGTAGACCTGCGCGAGCCACTTCTCGAGCGGGAAGCCGCGCACCAGCATGATCGCGTTCTCGCGCAGCGCCGGGAAGATCCAGTCCTCGAGCTTGGTCGCGTAGGCCGTTGCGACGGGCGTCGCCTCTTGCCCAGTGACGGTGCCGAAGAAGCCGATGCGCCCCTGCCGCTGCCGCGCGAGCATCCGCTCGTCGAGGATGCGAATCCGCAACATCTCGCGGTACATGCCGACCAGCGTCGCCTCGTCGAGGAACGGATCCGACTGCGGGTCCGACGAGCCGTCGTCGCGGAGCACCGAGAACAGCCCCAGCGTCGGGTCAGCAGGTGGGGAGGTCATCGCGCGCGCATCTTACCGAGGGGCCGGAGGGCGTCAATGGCGGTGCGCACACACGGCGGGTCCCTCGCTACCACGCGTCAGTGCTGCGGCGCGAACACGAAGGCGTGCGCGAACCGCGACATGCCGCTGCCCTCCGCCTCGCCGAAGCGCAAGCGCTGAAAGACGTTGGAGACGCAGGTACCGAGCGGTGCGTCGTCGGTGCCGTTCTCGGTGATGCGGACGTCCGATACCGTGCCCATCTCGCTGATGGTGAACTCCGCGCTGATCTTGCCGCGCAGATCTGGGTTCACGCGCGTTCGCCCTTCATAGCAGGCTTGGAATGCGCCGCGGCGCGCGCGGAGGAGGCGGACGACCTCGTCGGGATCACGGTCGCCGCTCTCCTGAACGGGCGCGTCGGGCTCGCTGACCGTGTATTGGATCTGGATCTCGATGACCGCGAGGCCTTCGGCGCGCTGCTCCGTCGCGCCGTGGCCGCGCGCGATCAGATCGCCGAGTCCGCGCACTTCGCTACTGACCTCAACGCCGCCAGCACGCGTGCGGATCGCGCCCGCCGGGCCGGCGGCGATCTCGGTGCCGCGCACCTGGTCCAAGACACTTTGCGCGTCCGCCGTCGTGGCGCCGCGACGCAGCTGGTCGAACGCGCTTTCGCTAGACTCGTCAAGCGAGCCGACCAGCAGGATCGCCGCCGTGTTCGCCGCCTCCGCCGCGATCCGCGCGCCATCGATCGGCGCAGGCTGCGTCGACGGATTCGCGGGCGAGCGATCGCGAGTCGGCGAGGGCCGCACATTCGGCGCCGAATCGTTCGTCGCGACGTCGTCGGACTGCTGCGCATCCGCGGTCTCGGTGATCTCCGTGAGCTCGGGAATTGACGGGGGATCCGGCATCTCCACGATCAGCCGCGCGAGCTGATCGGGCAGCACGCCAAAGCTCGCGTCGATGGCGAAGTCGGCGCTGTCGAGCCACGCGACGAAGAACAGATGCGCGCAGAGAGACGCCATTACGTACGAGGTGAAGCGCCAGTCGATCATGCTGAGGAAGCCGCCTCGCACCGATGACGAGAGCCGCGGACGCAGCACCGCGGCCGCGGCCGGCACCAGCTGGAATAGCAGCGTCGTCTCGCCGAGGACGAGCTTGCCGCGCGCGCCCGCATCGAGCGCAATCGAGCTGCCCGCGAGCTCAGCGAGGTCGACGGAACCCGCAGCCAGCGCGAGCCGGCCACGCGCCCCGGGCGGCACGATGAGCGTGAACGCGCCCGATGCGCTGCGCTCGAACAGCGGCGCGCAGCTCACGGCGGCGCCCGGTACCATCAGCGCCGCCTTCTCCGAGCGACCAAAAGTGAGCGAGGTGCGGAACTGCCGATCGTCGACGATCGCGCCGCCCACCACGCGCCCGATGCGCAGCTCGCGCGGCCCCATCGCGCTCGCCGGCTGCGCGGCCAACATCACCGCGGTCATCGCGCCAGGCCGTGTCTCGGCGCCGCGAGCGGGCGCGGCGTTCTCGTACTCGAAGCTCATGGTGGTCTCCCCGGCGCGGCGATGGGCGCGCTCGGCCGAGGTAGACAGCGGGTCGTGCGTGAAGTTCCGCGCGGCGTTCAGCTGACGCGGAACGACCGCGCTACCATGACGCGCGTGCACGTCCGCACCCATATCGCCGTCGTCGCGCTGCTCGCGGCGCTCATCGCGCTCCCACGCCCGACGGCGCGCGCGCAGGATCCTCTGGCGACGCTCGACGACGACGAGATCGCGGCGGAGCGACGCGCGGAGCTCGCGCGCGTCCTCGCGCAAGCGCGCACGTATCTGGCGGAAGGCGCGGCGGATCCGGCGCGGCTCGAGCTCGCGGATCGCGCGTGCGTCAACGCCGCGCGGCTCGACGGGCGCAGCGCAGAGGTCGAGATGGTGTGGGCCCGCGTGACGATCACGCGCGGTGACGTCGCCGGCGCGCTGCGTCATGCGGAGCGCGCCGCGACGCTCGCGCCGCGCAGCTTCGAGGCGCAGCTGCTGCACGCGTCGTTGCTGCTCGACATCCGTGACGCGCGGCGCGCGAAGGTCGCCTATGAGCGAGCGCTCGCGCTGCGCACGACGAGCTACGAGGCGCGGCTCGGCTTGGCGCTGTCGCTGCGACGCGCCGGCGATACGCCCGCTGCCGCCGAACATTTGCGCCGCTGCACGCGCGACGCCCCGCGCCGGCCGGAGGCATATTTCGAGCTCGGCGCCACGCTGGCGCAGTCGACGGTCGCCGCGGAGGCGATCGAGGGGCGCGCTGCGTACACGCGCTTTCTGTCGCTCGCGGGGACGGACCCGCGCTACGCCGCCGCCGTCCGCGCTGCGCGAAGCGCGCAGACTACGACGCCAGCACGACGCTGGGCGCCGCGGCAGCGCTGAGTCACTTGGCGCCGCCGGGGCTGAGTCACTGCCAGCGCGGCGCACCCATGCCATCTCGCAGCCGACGTGACAGACTAGGCGGCAGGTGACACATGGCTGAGCAAAAGACACGAATGGGCGCAGGTGGCCGGGTAGTGATCCCAGCGGCGTACCGCAAGGTGCTCGGCTTCGAGGAAGGCGATGAGGTCATCGTCGCGTTGGAGAAGGGCGGGCTGCGCATCTTCAGTCCGGCGGAGGCGGTCGCGCGAGCGCAGGCCAACGTGCGACGCTTCATCCACGGCAACCGCGGACTGGCGGCTGAGCTCATCGCCGACCGCCGTCGCGAGACCGAGGGCTGACGTGGGCCGTGTGGTCCTCGACGCGTCCGCGTTGCTCGCGCTGCTCAACGCCGAGCCGGGCGCCGAGCAAGTCGCAAAGGCTCTCGGCGATGGCGTCATCTCCGCCGTCAATCTCGCCGAGGTCGTGGCGAAGCTGTCCGAGCACGGCATGCCGGACGATGTGATCCATCAGTCGGTTGGCGGCCTCGGACTCGAGGTTTTCCCGTTCGACACCGAGCTCGCGTATCTCGCTGGGCTGCTGCGCCGACCCACGCGCGCGCACGGGCTCTCGCTCGGCGACCGCGCGTGCCTCGCGCTCGGACTTCATCTCGGTCTGCCTGTACTCACGGCGGACAAGGCGTGGGCGACGCTGAAGGTCGGCGTGAAGGTCCGCGTCATCCGCTGACGCAGATCGCGCGCGGCGCGATCAGTAAGCCTTGAGCGTCGCGCCGCGGACGAAGTCGGCGAACATCGTCTCGCGCAGCTGCCACAGCTCCGGATAAAACGGCGTGCGCATCGAGCGCTCGAGCAGCTCGGTGGGCTTGCCCTTCAGCGACGGTGTGCCCGCGCCGATGATGCGCTTCACCAACATCACGTGGTGATAACGGAACGCTTGGAACAGCTCGTCGAAGTCGAGCACATGCTCGGTGAGCTGCAGCAGCAGCGGCTGGCGTTCGGGCTCTTGGTGAATCGCGAGCGAGGTCGTGCCTGCGCGCGCGAGCACGCCGTCGAGCGCGGTGCCGAGCGCGGGCGCGATGCGCAACATCGCGTTGAAGCCGGGCGACTCTTGGCCGCTGCCCTGCCCGAGCCCGCGGCGCACGGCGATGTAGCTGTGTGGCGTCATCGTCTCGATCAGCCGCAGCTGCGTCAGCATCAAGCGCTCGGTCTCGGTGATGCGCTTGAGATAGGGGAACGCGTCGATGATGCGATCGGCGTCGAGGTGCGCGATGGCGTGCTCGAGATCGTCTTGGATGAGCTTCATCCACAGCTCTTCCACCTGGTGCACAACCTGAAACAGGAGCTCGTCGCGGTGCGTGCGCTCGGCGCTGGGCTTCTGCAGCGAGAGCAGCGTCGGCACGCCGAGGTAGATCTCGTACTCGCTGATCTTCGTCGCGTCGGGTGGGTTCGGAGCGGACTTCGTCTCGCTGGGCTCGGTCGGGGTGCGCTCGGTCGGGGTGCGCTCGGTCGGAGTGGGAGTCATGGGGCGAGTACCTCGCGTGCAGCCGAAGCGAATATGTCGGCGAGCTCTTCGTAGAGTTCGTCCCCGCTCGCGGCGCTCGCCGCGGCAGGATCGCCGAAGTAGGCGCGCGGGCCGCCTGCGTCGACGAACGACAGCTTGCCCTCGCGGATGGCCGCGGAGAGCGAGATCGGGTTCGCGGGGAGCTCCGAAGAGACCTCGCGCACCTGAAACGGATCGGCCGCCATCACCAGGCTCGTCTCATACGCGCCGGCGTGACAGGCACCGCTGCGAAATTCTTCCCCGAGGCGCAGCGCGTGCGGCTTACGCGTGATGTCGGGGAAGTGGACGCGCAGCCCGCGCGACAGCGACTCGACCGAGACGCTGCGCAGCACCTCGAGGTTCTGCGGCTCGAGGTGCGCATTGCACAAAACAACGCCGCGAAAGCCGGCGTTGACGGCGCCCTGACAGACGGCGCGCACGTAGCCGCGCACGACATCCGACGGCAGCGTGATGGTGCCGCCAAAGCTCTCGGCGAAGTCGGCGACCGAATACGCGATCGGCGGCAGCACCACCGCGACGATGTCCTCACGCGCGAGCCGCGACGCAGCACGCTCCGCGGCCTCGACGGCGATGATCACGTCGGTGTCGAGCGGTAGATGCGGGCCGTGCGCCTCGGTCGCGCCACAGGGGAGCAGCGCGACGGCGCCGCGGTCGATGACGCGCTGCGCCTCTTCGTAGGTCATCGCAGCGAGCTGGTAGTTGGGTCGGGACATCGGGGCCGCGCAGACTACCGTAGCTCGCGCCGCAAAATCTTCCCGCGATCGTTGCGCGGCAGCGATTCCACGAACGCGACGAGGCGCGGATATTTGTACTTCGCGAGGCGCGTACGCACGTGCTCTTGCAGCTCGACGACGAGCGCGTCGCCCGCGCTGAAGCCGCTGCGCAGCGCGACGAACGCCTTCGGCACCACGAGGCCAGCGCCATCGTCGGCGCCGACGACCGCGCACTCGAGCACGGCCGGATGAATCGCGAGGCAGTCCTCGACCTCGAGCGGCGACACGAACACGCCGCGGACCTTGAGCATGTCGTCGGCGCGACCCGCGTAGGAGAAGTAGCCGTCTGCATCGCGGCGAAACAGATCGGCGGAGACACACCAGTCACCCGCGAACGTCGCCTTCGACTTCTCGTGATCGCCGAAGTAGCAGAGCGCGGCGCTGTCGCCCTTCACCCAGAGCCGGCCGATCTCGCCATCGGGCACCGCGCCGCCGAGATCGTCGCGCACGGCGGCGTCGTAGCCGGGCACGAGCCGGCCGAGCGTTCCGGGACGCGCCTCGCCGGGATAGTTGGTGATGTAGATGTGGAACATCTCGGCCGAGCCGATGCCGTCGAGGATCTCAGCGCGGGGGAAGCGCTCGTGCCAGCGCGCGAACAGCTCGGGCGGCAGCGCCTCGCCGGCCGAGAGACACGCGCGCACGCTCGACAGATCCGCCGTCGCGGCGAGCGGTGAGTCGAGCATCTGGCGGATCATCGCCGGCACGTTGGTGAGCACGGTGACGCCGTTCGCGGCGACCTCGGCGAAGATGCGCTCAGGCGTCGGCTTCTCCGGAAAGAGCACCGCGGTGCCCCCGACGGAAAACGGAAACATCAGGTTGGTGCCAGTCGCGTAGCCGAAGAACAGGCGCGACACGGAGAGAAAGACATCGCTCTGTGCGATGCCGAGCACGCGCTTCGCGTAGCACTCGGTGCTGAACGCGAAGTCGTGGTGGAAGTGCACCGCGCCCTTCGGCTTGCCGCTGGTGCCCGACGTGAACAGCCAGCCGGCGACGTCGTCGCGCGAGGTGTCGGCGTTCTCGGTGCGATCGCTCGCTGTGGCGAGCACCTCGTCCCAGCGCTCGAAGCCGGGCGCATCGGCGCCGACCACGATGCGCACACGGCAGCGCGGATGACGCGCGAGCACGGGCGCGAGCCGGTCGAGCGTCGAGACGTGCGCGATGACGGCGCGCGCGCGCGTGTAGCCGAGCAGGTAGTCGAAGTCGTCTTCGGTGACGAGCGGATTGCCCATGCAGAACACCGAGCCGGCCTTGAGAATGCCAAACCACGCGGCGACGAACTCGAGGCCATCGGGCAGCAACATCAGCACGCGATCTTCGAGATCGATGCCGCGGGAACGCAGCGCGTGCGACGCTCGATTGGCGAGCGATTGCACCTCCGCGTACGTCGTGTCGCGGCCCTCGCAGCGCACCGCGACGCGCGCGCCGAGCCCCTCGCGCAGCCGCGCGTCGAGGAAGTAGTCGGCCATGTTGAAGCGCTCTGGGAACACCGGCGGGAACATCGCCGGGAATAGCTGGGGCGCGGCTGGCTGAGGCTCGGACTCGTGGCTCACCGCGGCACTGTAGCGCGGGCAGAAGTGCAAGAGATGCGAGACTTTACGACGCGGTGCGTTGCGTTCGCCGCTCTTCTGATCGGCCTCAGTTCTCGCGGGCGAAGATCTTCTTCGCGTCGGTGAGTGAAGCGCCGTCGACGAAATACGCGACGGCGCTGTGACCGAGCGCGGCGGTGCCTGCAGCCGCCACGCTCGCCGAGATCATGCTGCCGGCGCCGGGCACGAGCTTGACGAGCTGCTGGACCGCCCAGCGCATACCGAGCCCGACGCCGCCGACGACGCCGAGGCTGCCGAGCCACTCGCCGACTGCGCCGGCGCGCCACGGACGACCGCTGACGTGCGCGATGCTGCTGACCATCACGCCCTGCAGCGGAAAGAGCAGCACCGCGTCCGCGAACGGGATCGGCGCGAGCCCAACGGTCAGCGCGACCGCGCTCGACGCCGAGACGATCGCCCGCGCGATGCGGCGCTTGCCTTCGCGTGCCAGCGGCAGCGCGCGCGCGAGCTCGAGCTGCGCGGCGTCGGGGACGAGCTCGACCAGCGACTCCGCGAGGATGCGGACGCCACGCGCGGCCTCCTCGCCGAGCGCCGCGGGCTCTGCGCCGGTACCAACGGCGAGCACCGCGACGTCGACGAAGCCGTGCTCGCGAAGCGCTTGCTCGAGCGCATCGCGGCGGCGCGCGGTGCGCTCGCTGCCGGCGACATCAGCGTGCGTGATGACGCCGAGGACGCGCGGCGCGGGCCCGCCATCGCCGAGCAGCGTGCGCAGGCGCTCGAACGACTCGACCAGCGGCGCGAGCGGTGCGTCGTCGTCAGCGCGTACGACCAAGAGCGCGATGTCGGGGCGCGCTTCGACCAGCTCGCGGCGACGCTCGAGCTCGGTGCGCCCGGTGCCTGACGCCGTTGGAGCGCCGACGTCGATCTCGGTCCAGTCGAGCCTCGCGCCATCGGCGTTGATATGCACCCAGCGCTCACCGCGCGCGGCCGCGTCGAGGCCCGCGTGCGGCAGCGCCTCTTTGCCGAGCAGCGCGTTGGCGAGCTGCGTGCGGCCGCTCTTCGGCGCGCCGATGGCGACGACGCGCGGCGCGCGACGATCGTAGAGCAGCGCGCGCAGGCGCATCACGTCGCGCCGCAGCGAGCCGACGAACGGCAGGCGATCGACCAGTGTGAGCAGCTCGCTCAGCGGCTCTTGCTCCTGCTTGGGCTTTTGCGTCGACTGCGGGCTCTGATCGGAGACGGGCTCGCTCATCCGCTGGTCATGGTGGGCGGGGTGCGCGCGCGCAAGCCTCGCGGCCTTGCCGCAGAGCCGCCAGCCGCCCGTCGGTCAATCCTCGATGCGCTCTGCACGTCGGTCGTCGAGCAGCGCTGCCCGTGTAGTCCGGGCAGTGGTAACGTCCGCCCGCCATGGCGGACGTCTTCAATCCCGACACACTCGCGGCCCCTCGCGGCTACTCCAACGGTCTCCTCTTTCCGGCGGGCGGGCGGCTCCTGTTCGTGGCCGGTCAGATCGGCTGGGACCGAAGCGAGAAGCTGGTCTCTCCCGACGTCGCGCCGCAGTTCGAGCAGGCGCTGCGCAACGTGCTCGACGTGGTGCGCGCGGCCGGCGGCGGGCCGGAGCACGTCGGCCGATTGACCATCTACGTCACCGACAAACACGCCTACATCGCGGCGCGAAAGGCGATAGGCCAGGCATATCGCGAGCAGATGGGCCGCGCCTATCCGGCGATGGCGCTGGTGCAGGTCGCGGCGCTGCTCGAAGATGGCGCGCTGGTCGAAATCGAGGGGACGGCGGTGATCCCATGACGCTCGACCCAAAGACGTTCCTCTACTCGGTCGACAGCGACGGCGTCGCGACGATCGCGCTGAACCGGCCGGACCGCATCAACGCGCTCACCTTCGCCGTGTACACCGAGCTCCGCGATACGTTTCGCGCGATCGGCGATGAGCCCGGCGTGCGCGCCATCGTGCTGCGCGGCGAGGGCCCGCGCGGCTTCTGCTCGGGCGGCGATGTGCGCGACATCATCGGCGAGCTGTTCGCGCGCGACATGCGCGGTCTGCTCGAGTTCACCCGCCTCACCGGCGCGCTGGTGCATGCGGTGCACAGCTGCCGGAGGCCGGTGATCGCGGCGCTGCACGGCGTCGTCGCCGGCGCGGGAGCGGTCGTCGCGACTGCGTGTGATGTGCGCATCGCGACGCCAGACGCGCGCATCGCGTTCCTGTTCCCGCAGGTTGGACTCAGCGGCGCGGACATGGGCTCGGCGTACCTGCTGCCGCGCATCGTCGGGCTCGGACGCGCGACGGAGATCTTGCTCACCGGCGATTTCGTCCCGGCAGAAGAGGCGCACCGCATCGGCCTCTTCAACCGCATCGTGCCCGCGGACAAGCTGGTGCAAGAGGCGACGACGCTCGCACGCAAGCTCGCTGCAGGCCCGGCGTTCGCGCATGCGATGACGAAGAAGATGCTCGACTACGAAGCGCACGTGGACTTCGCGACGGCGATCGAGGCAGAGGCCCAAGCGCAGGCGATCTGTATGCAACACCCCGATTTCCGCGAGGCGTACGACGCGTGGCGCGAGAAGCGCGCGCCGAGGTTCGAGTGAGCGGCGCCTGGCCGATCGAGCGCGCGTTCGTCGACGATGCGCTCATTCGCAGCGCGCTCGAGCCGGCGGCCGCGCTCGCGGAAGAAGCGGACGCGACGGAGCGCGCCGCGGACTCGGCGGCCACCGGGCTTCGCGCGCTGGTGCAATTGTTCGGGGCGCGCGGACTCCTGCGCCTCACCGTGCCGCGTGCGCACGGGGGCGTGCACGAACGCGTCTCTTCGGCGGCGCTCTGCCTCGTGCGTGAACGGCTCGGGCACGTGTCACCGCTCGCTGATCTGGCGTTCGCCATGCAGGGCCTCGGAAGCTATCCGGTGACGCTCGCGGGCAGCGATGCAGCGCGCGCGCAGTGGCTGCCGGAGGTCGCCGCCGGTCACGCCGTCGCGGCGTTCGCGCTCACCGAGCCTGAGGCCGGCAGCGATCTCGGCGGCCTCGCAACACGCGCAGTACGCGATGGCGACGACTACGTGCTCAGCGGCCACAAAACGCTGATCTCGAACGCCGGTGTCGCCGACGTCTACACCGTGTTCGCCGTTACCGATCCCGCCGCCGCGAAGCGCAAGCTCTCGGCGTTCGTCGTCCCCGCGACCGCGCGCGGCCTCGAGACGCGGCCACAGCGCGTGCTTGGCGGACACCCGATCGGCGAGGTGCTCTTCGATGGCGTGCGCGTGCCGGCGAGCGCGCGGCTCGGCGACGAGGGCGCTGGGCTCTCCGTCGCGCTCGCAACGCTGCACCGCTTCCGCCCGACAGTCGGCGCTGCCGCGCTCGGCTTCGCACAGCGCGCGCTCGACGAGACCCTCGCGCACGTGCGCACACGCAAACAGTTCGGCGCGCCGCTCGCAGAGCTCGCCGTGGTGCAGTCGATCGTCGCGGACATGGCGTGTGACGTCGAGATCGCGCGGCTCTTGGTCTACCGCGCGGCCCACTCTGCGGACCACGCGAGCGACGCATCGGGCGCCGAGTCACGCGCAGCGCGCAGCGAGGTCGCGCGCACCGGCTCGATGGCCAAGCTGTTCGCGACGGAAGCCGCGCAGCGCGTGGTCGATCGCGCGGTGCAGCTGCACGGCGGCCGCGGCGTGCTCAGCGACGGCATCGTCGCGCGGCTCTACGAAGAGGTGCGCAGCCTGCGCATCTACGAGGGCGCGAACGAGGTGCAGAAGCTGCTCATCGCGCGCGAGGTACTCGGCGCGTGAGTACGGCCGTCGGCGCGGACTGGCGCGATGCGCTGCGCGAGACGTGTGGCGCGCTGGTCGATGCAGCGCAGCAGTTCGCGCCGGAGCCCTTCCCGCGCGGGCCGGACGGTGTGCGCGCGCTGGCGGAGCGGGTTGCCGCGCACGCGGCCGACGAGCACGCCAACGAAGAGCAAGATCGCGTGTTCGTCGAGGGCGCGGGCGCGCTGCTCGGGCTGCTGTTGGTCGACCACGCGGGGAGCGGCGCGCTCAGTCGGCGCGACGGCGTGGTGCGCGTGCGTGTCGGGCTGCGCGGCTTCGTCGATCC
>Ga0163144_10024194_pt1 | contig 11926 bp, 12 predicted proteins | sample OliLak19BULKMAT1_FD_123175 | JGI IMG/M metagenome (GOLD analysis project Ga0163144, IMG submission 123175) | Freshwater microbial mat bacterial communities from Lake Vanda, McMurdo Dry Valleys, Antarctica - Oligotrophic Lake LV.19.BULKMAT1 | ecosystem: Environmental > Aquatic > Freshwater >...
ACCGGCATCGGCAGGTGCGGTGGCTCGCGGTGGCGGTTGCCGGCCTCGTCCTTGATCTCGCTGATGGCGGGCAGATGGCCGAGCTTGTCGGTGGCCGTGTCCTGGGCGGTGTAAACGGCGGCGACGCCCGGCGACGCGCGTGCCGCTTCGCTGTCGATCCCGGCGATCCGGGCATGGGCATGCGGCGAGCGCACGAACAGGACAGCCAGCGTTGCCGCCGGTGCGGTGTCGTCGGTGTAGCGGCCCTTGCCGGTCAGGAACCGCCGATCCTCGCGCCGCGCGATCGACTGGCCGAGCTTCAGCGGCGCGTTCATGGCGATCTAGGCGGCGAGCGCGTCGCCGATGACTTTTAGCGCAGTATCGATCTCGGCGCGGTTGACGTCGAGATGGGTGACGGCGCGGATGCGGTTGCCGGCGGCGGCGCCCATGCCCACACCGCGCTCCTTGCAGGCCTCGACCAGCCTGGCCGTGGTCCAGCCCGGCTTGGTGATCTCGAAGAAGACCAGGTTGGTCTCCATGCGCGGCGCGTCGATCTTCAGGCCCTTGATGTTGGCAATGCCCTCGGAGAGGTGGCGGGCGTTGTCATGGTCCTCGGCGAGGCGGTCCCAGTTGTGCTCGAGCGCATAGAGCGCGGCGGCGGCGATCACGCCGGATTGGCGCATCGAGCCGCCCAGCATCTGCTTCTGGCGCCAGGCTTCCTTGATGAAGTCCTTCGAGCCGGCGAGGCTCGCGCCGACCGGGGCACCCAGCCCCTTGGTATAGTCGAGCCAGAGCGAGTCGACGCAGGCCGCGTAGTCGCGGGCCTTGGTGCCGGATTTGACAGAAGCGTTACAGAGACGTGCGCCATCCATGTGGAGACTGAGGCCGGCCTCGCGCGCCACCTTGGTCACGCCCTGCATCGTGGCGAGGGGCCAGACCGTGCCGCAGCCGCCGTTGGACGTGTTCTCGATCGATACGAGGCGCGAGCGCGGCGCGTTGCGGCTGTTGGGGTCGCGCAAAGCTTCCTTGACCTGCTCGCCGGTGAAGACGCCATAGGGGCCATCGAGCATGCGGATCATGACGCCGGCATTGGCGGCGGTGCCGCCGCCCTCGGCATTGATGATGTGCGCGGTGCGGTCGGCGATGACCTCGTCGCCCAGCCGGCAATGAACGCGGATGGCGATCTGGTTGCCCATGGTGCCGCTCGGCAGGAAAACCGCGTCCTCCTTGCCCAGGAGTTCGCAGACTCGATCGCGCAGGCGGTTGACGGTGGGGTCTTCCATCTTCTGCTCGTCGCCCACCTCGGCGTCGGCCATGGCTTTTCGCATGCCGGGCGAGGGCTTGGTCTTGGTGTCGCTGTAAAGGTCGATGAAACGGTTTTGCATGGCGTGGCGTGTTCTCCTGCGCCACCATAGCCGCATAAGGCAGAGGGAGGAAACATGAGCCAGTTTGCGGCCCAGCCCACACCGGCGCTAATGCCCGATGAGTTGCTCTACGGTGTCGACGGCGCCATCGCGACCGTCACATTGAACGCGCCGCAGCGCATGAACACCATTTCTGGCCCGATGTTGAAGCAGCTCACCGAGGCGCTGGTCAGGGCGAGCGAGGACCCGGCCGTGCGGGTGGTGATCCTGACCGGCACCGGCCGCGCCTTCTGCGCCGGGCTCAATCTCGAGGCGCAATCCAAGGGCACCGACAATCTCAGCGTCGGCTCGGGGGCGACGCCCACCAATATCGACCTGCGCAACACGCCGCCGCCGGTTCTGCATGCCATGGACAAGCCGGTGATCGCCGCACTCAACGGCTCGGCGGCGGGCTACGGGCTCGACCTGGCGCTGGGCGCCGATATCCGGCTCATGGCGCAGTCGGCCAAGCTCGCGGCCTCCTATGCCAAGCGCGGCGTGCTGCCGGAATCGGGCGGCACCTGGTACCTGCCGCGGATGCTGGGCTGGGCCAAGGCCGCCGAGCTGATCTTCACTGGCCGCACGCTCAGCGCCGCCCAGTCGCTGGAAATTGGCTTGGTCAACAAGGTGGTGGCCGACGCCGAGGTCATGGGCGCGGCCCGCGATCTTGCCCTGGAAATCGCCGCCAATGCGCCGCTCGCCATCCAGGCTGCCAAGCGCATGATGCGCATGGCGTGGAACGAGCCCTTTAACGAGCATGTTCATCATGTTTTTCTGCAACTTTTGCCACTGATGCAGACCGAAGACATGACGGAAGGAATCAAAGCTTTTCTCGAAAAGCGAGAGCCCAATTTCAAGGGTCGCTAACCCTCCAAAACTCCCCGCAATGCCCTCAAAAAGGCGATTTTGTCACCGAAATTGGCTAGGGTTGGTTAAGCCGCATATGCAGTGGAACACGACAGGCGGCGAGCCGTTGATTATCAGGGACTTTGTTCTCAAGGAGAAGGATTCGATGTTCAAGGCAATCGCACTGGGAACTCTCGCAACCGTTCTGTTCGTTGGAGCGGCCCATGCTGATGGGCCAGCCTACACTTGGACCGGTTATGGCGTCGGTTCGGGCAAGTGCCCGACCTACAAGATGACCATCGACATCACGACGGCAGGCAACGAAGTGAAGGGTCTCTTTATGCAGGAGGGCCGCACGCAGCGCTTCTTCAACGTATCGATGGGCGCCGACAAGAAATTCAAGACCAAGGCCATCGTCGGCAACAACAACACCATCGACGTCGTCGGGTCTCTCCAGGACAACGACCCGAAGATCATGCTCGACGGCTATTGCCTGTTTGAAGGCAAGCTCACAAAGAAGTAGCCAACCCCGGTCGCGTAGCGGTCATTCCATCATGATCGCCACGCGGCCGGTGACGCTGCGCTCCAATAGGGCGCGCATCGCTTCGGCCGCCTGATCGAGCCTGAAGGTTCGGTCGACGTGAGGCCGGCAAAGTCCCGCCTCGCACCAGCCACGAATGCGTTCCATCAGGGTGAAGGTGCGGCCCGCTTCCTCGAAGCGCGCATCGTGCGGACTCCAGCCGACGTAATAGCCGTAATTGAAGCCAGTTACCGCCAAGGTCTTGACCAGCAGGATGTTGGCCGGGATCTGCGGGATCGTGCCGCCGGCAAAGCCGATCGGACAGATGCGTCCCTCGACCGCCATGCAGCGCAGGGACTGGGCGAAGACGTCACCCCCGACCGGATCGTAGACGCGGTCGACGCCGCGGCCATTGGTCAGCTTCAGCACTTCCTCGCGGAAATCGGTGGCGGTGTAGTCGATCACGTGATCGGCGCCATGCGCCTTGGCGAATTCGGTCTTGCGTGTGCCGCCGGCCGTGGCAATCACCGTGGCACCCAGGATCTTGCCGATCTCGACGGCCGCCATGCCGACACCGCCCGCCGCCGCATGGACCAGGAGGGTGTGGCCCTTTTGGACGTCCAGTGCCATCGGCCAGGTCAGCGCGCCCGCCGAGGTCGGGTAGGAGATGGCGAGCTGGATCGCCTCGACGAACCCAAGGTTCTTCGGCTTGGGGAATACATTGACCTCGTGCGCCACCGCTTCCTCGGCGAGGCCGCCCCAGTCGAGCACGGCCACCACCTCGTCGCCGACTTTTAGGCGCCGGCAGGCCGGGTCGACCTCGGTCACGACGCCTGACGCTTCGGTGCCTGGTGCGAAGGGGAAGGGCGGGCGGCGCTGGTATTTGCCGGCGATCACCAGCGTCGTGGCGAAGCTCACGCCGGCGGCATGGACCTTGATGCGGACCTGTCCGGTCTCGAGCGGCGCTGGCTCCACGGTTTCCAGCCGCAGGTCTTCGGGACCGCCCCATCGGCGGCAGATCATGGCCTTCATGGCATTGACTCCGTCAGGCGTTCAGGGCCCCGACAATGGCGACGGAGCAGACGTTGCGAGCCGGGAAACCGCCGAGATTGTGGGTAAGGCCGAACCGAACGTCGGGACGCTGGCGGGCGCCGGCCCGGCCCTGCAGCTGGAGGTACATCTCGTAGATCATGCGGATGCCCGAGGCGCCGATCGGATGGCCGAAGCATTTCAGCCCACCATCGATCTGGCACGGCACCTGGCCGTCCGAGTCGTAGAAGCCGTCCAGAACGTCCTTCACGGCGCCGCCTTCGGGCGAGATGTAAAGGTCTTCAAGCGTCACCAGCTCGGTGACCGAGAAACAGTCGTGGCATTCGACCAGGCTCAGCTGCTCGCGAGGCCGGTCGATACCGGCCTCGCGGTAGGCACGCTTGGCGGCGACCCGGGCCGTGGCGAAGTAGCTGCCGTCCCAAGTGTTGTGCTGTTCCTCGATGCCGTTGGACCCGGCGATCTGCAACGCCTTCACGGAGACGATATCCCTCTTGCCCAGGCTGCGCGCGATCTCGGGTGTCGTCACGATGGCGGCCGCTGCGCCATCGCTCACGCCACAGCAATCGTAAAGCCCGAGCGGGTCGGCGATCAGCGGCGCATTCAGCACTTCGGCCTCGGTAATGGCGCGCTGCAGATGGGCCTTGGGGTTCCTGACGCCGTTGGCGTGGCTCTTGACCGAGATGTGTGCCATCGCGCGCTTGAGTTCGTCGCGGCTGATGTCGTGTTTGGCACGGTAAGCCGAGGCGAGCTGGGCGAAGCTGCCAGGTGCCGTCAGATTTGCCCACCACAGCGGGGCGCCCGTGCCGGCATTGAGGCCGGGGAGGCCGCCGAAACCGGTGTCCTTCAGCTTCTCGACACCCAGAGCGAGCGCAATGTCGCAAGCGCCCGCTGCAACGGCATAGACGGCGGAGCGGAAGGCATCGGACCCTGAAGCGCAGTAGTTCTCCACGCGACTGACGGGTATGTAGTCGAAGCGAAGCGTTTCCGAGAGGGGTAGGCCAGACTTGCCGACATGGACTTCGTCGAGGCAGGTCGAAAGCCAGGCAGCGTCGACCTGTTTGCGCTCGATGCCGGCGTCGGCCATCGCCTCCTCGAAGGCGTCGACCATCAAGTCCTCGGCGCCCTTGTCCCAGTGTTCGCCGAAACGCGTACATCCCATGCCTAGAATGGCGACCTTGTCGCGAATGCCAGAGGCCATGTCCGTCGTCTCCTTAGCCGAACTCTACTGGCAGCCGCTTGACGCCGCGCAGGATGAGGGAGTCGTGCCATTCCGGCTCGCCGCCGGAAAGGCGGATGTGAGGCAGGCGTTCGGTCAGCCGGATGGCGGCGATCTGCGCCTCCAGCCGGGCCAGCGGCGCGCCCAGGCAGAAATGGATACCGTGGCCGAAGGTGAGATGTGGGTTCTGCACGCGGCCGATGTCGAAACGCTCGGGGTCGTCAAAGGCCTCGTGATCGCGGTTGGCTGCATTCACGAAAGCGAAGACGCGTTGACCCTCGCGTATCGCCTTGCCGTTCATCTCGAGATCGGCCGAGGCGACGCGCGCCAGTGCGCCCGATGGGCCGTCGTAGCGCAGGAACTCCTCGACCGCCGTCGATGCGAGCGACGGATCGGCGATCAGGCGCTCCCATTGGCCGCGCTTCTTCATTGAATAGAAAAAGCCGTTGCCGATCAGGTTGCTGGTGGTTTCGTGGCCGGCGAACAGCAGCAGGATAGCGGTACCGATGATCTCGTCGGTGCTGAGTGCATCGCGGTCGTCGCGCGCCAACACCAGATGGCTGATCATGTCGTCGCGTGGCTGGTCGGTGCGATCCTCGACCAGGACGCGAAAGTAGTCTGACATCGCCTTGGCGCCGGATTCGGCGCGCAGGTATTTGTTGCCGGCGACCTGGGCGGTGCCGATGAAGAGCGCGATATCGTCCGACCACACCTTTACGCGTTCCAGGTCGGCGCGTGGCACGCCTAGCAGATCCATGATCACCGAGGCGGGCAGTGGGTAGGCGAAGTCGGCGATGTAGTCGACGGTCTCGCCGCGCCGGGCCTTGGCCTCCATGCCGTCGATCAGGTGGGCGACGATGCCCTCGATGTTGGGCCGCAGATTCTCGACCGAGGTCGGCGTAAAGGCCTTGTTGAACAATCGGCGCAGGCGGGTGTGATCCGGCGGGTCGCGGAACACCATCCAGTGGTTGAGGTAGCGCACCAGGCTCTCGATCGAGCCCTTCTGGTACTCGGGATTGGTCTTGAAGAACGGCGTCAGCCGGTCGGCCGAAATCTGCCGATTGTTCAGCGCCACCTGCTTCACGTCGGCATGGCGCGTCACGATCCACGCCTTCATGGCAGGCGACCAGTGCACCGGATCTTCGAAGCGGAGCCGCGCGAATTCGGGGAAGGGGTTGGCGTTGGTCGCCGGATTGCCGAGGTCGAAAACATAGGCCATGGCCCGAGGCTAGCGCCCTGCGACTTACCAAACAAGTGTTTGGTTGCTACAATGCCTCATGTCCCGCGACAGGCTTCTGGCGATATCGGCGCGCCGCTTTGCGAAAGGTGGCTTCGAAGCCACGTCAATGCGCGACATCGCGGGCGAGGCCGGCATGCTCGCAGGCTCGATGTACTACCATTTCCCTTCCAAGAACGAGCTGATCGCCGCGGTCTACGAATCGGGCGTGGCCGAGATCGGCGCGGCGGTCGATGCCGCTGTTGCCCGGGCGCGCACGCCATGGAGCCGGCTGGAGGCCGCCTGCATCGCCCATCTCGGCTCGCTGCTGGCTGACAGGGCCCACGCCGCCGTAATGACGGCCGATCTCAGCCGCCTCGATGCGCGCCTGCGCCGCCGGTTGGTGGTGATGCGCGACGGCTACGAGAGGCGCTTCGTCGAATTGGTGGCCGCGTTGGCGCTATCGCCGGCCATCGACCGCACCCTGTGGCGCCTGCAGTTGCTGGGCGCCCTCAACTGGACGCCAACCTGGTATCGGCCGGGCGGCAAGTCGCCCGCGGCCATCGCCCGCGCCCTGGTGGCGGCGCTGCGCTAGTGGGCTATAGAAAGCCGATGACCGTCGAAATCCGCTATGTCGGCCCTGGTGATGAGGATCTGTTCGATCGCGTGGCGCCCGACGTGTTCGACCATCCGATCGAGCGTCGTCAGCTCACCCATTATCTCGCCACGCCGGGCCATCACCTCATGGTGGCGATCGCAAACGGCGAGGTCGTGGGCCAGGTCGCCGCCGTCGTGCACCGGCATCCCGATGGCCGGCCGACCGAGCTCTATATCGATGAAGTGGCGGTGGCACCGACGCGACAACGGGAGGGCATCGCACGACGCTTGCTCGACGCCATGTTGACGTTCGCCAAGGAACTGGGTTGCCAGGAAGCCTGGGTGGGCACGGAGCCGGATAATGTTCCGGCCAGATATCTCTACGAATCGCGCAGTGCGCCCGCCGAGCCCTTCGCCATGTACGTGCTCAGGCTCTAGGCGCGCCTCGTAGCGCGTGACTTTACGGTCTATTGGATGGTTCCGCGATGCGAGGCGGAATGTCGTTGCGCGAATGCTTGGTTTAAGAAACCATCGCCGCAACTGTGACGGACTGCAATCCCGGAGGAAGCCTATGTCGTATGTGCTCAAGACCGTCGAAGACGGCGTGATGAAGATCGTGCTGAACCGCCCCGACGCGATGAATGCGCTCAACCGCGACATGATGAGTGGTCTCAGCGATGCGCTCGAGGAAGCAGCGGCCAACCGGCATATCGGCTGCGTCGTCGTGCGCGGCGCCGGCGAGAAGGCCTTCTGTGCCGGCGGCGACGTCAAGTCGATGGCTGCGGGCCGCGACCAGGACAAGACCTACGAAGACAAGGTCCACGACATCCGCGAGCGCATGAAGGTCTCCGAGCTGTTGCACGAGATGGGCAAACCCACCATCGCCATGGTGAATGGCGTGGCCGCAGGCGCCGGGCTGTCGATCGCGCTGGCGGCCGACATGCGTTTCGTCGGCAAGAGTGCGCGCATGACGACGGCCTTCGCCAAAGTGGGCTTCTCGGGTGATTTCGGCTCGCACTATTTTCTGCACAAGCTGGTCGGCACTTCTAAGGCGCGCGAACTCTACTTCACGGCGGAAATCCTGAACGCCGAGCAGATCGAGAAGCTGGGCCTCGCCAACCGCGTCATCGACGATGCCAGTCTCGACAGCGAGACCATGGGCTTCGCCAAAAAGCTGGCGGCCGGCCCCAGGGTGGCGTGGTGGCACGTGAAAAAGAACATGAAGGTGGCGGAAGAGGGCACCCTCTCCGAAGCGCTCGACAGCGAGGCCGCGCGCATGATCCGCACCGGCGAGACCGAGGACCACAAGGAAGCGGCCCGCGCTTTCGTCGAGAAGCGCGCGCCAGTCTTCAAAGGCCACTGAGGATTCAAGGGTCACTGAGGTCTTCAAGGGTCACTGACGACGAAGCCGGACGGCGAGGCGGCTGAGCGCGCCGGCCACGCCGTTCGGCATCGCCACCACGGCCAGGATCAGCAGCGCGGCATAGAGCAGCGCCGAGAAGCCCTTGCCGAGGCCGGCCGTGACGTCGGGGAAGAACTGCAGGAAGAGGCCACCCAGGATCGCGCCCGGGAGCGACTGCATGCCGCCGATCACCAGGCCGAACAGCATCTGGACCGACAGCGCGAAGTTGTAGCTGGTGGGTCCGACGAACCCGAACTGGAAGGCCGAGAGGCAACCGGCCAGCGCCACGTAGGCGCCGGCCACGCCCGATGCCGCCGCCCGCACCTGCACGACGCGGACCCCTTGCGCAGATGCTGCGAGATCATGGTCGCGCGCGGCCCTCATCGCCCGGCCGGAACGGCTCTGGAGGAGGTTGGTGGCAAGCCAGAGGCCGGCCCCGAGCAACGCCAGCGCCATCAGGAAGCCCCAGCGGTCGTCGCTCAGGAGACCGCCCGGTGAAGTGGGAAAGTCGAGATAGAGGCCCTGCACGCCGCCGGTCCACTGCTCGATCAGCCGCCAGCGCAGGAGCTGCGGGAAGGCGATGGCGAAGGCGTAGCTCACCAGGGCCTGGGTCCACAGGCTGTGGCCGGCGGTGACCCGGCCGAGGCCGTAACCGGCGGCGTAGCCCATCAGCGGTGCGAGCGCGATCGCCCAGTAGAGCGAAAGCGGCGTATGGGCGCCCAGGATGGCGGCAGTGTAGCCGCCGATGCCGAAGAAGCCGGCCTGGGCGAAGGAGAACTGGCCGCTCACACCGCACAGGATCACCAGGCCCACCAGCGCGATCGCCCAGATCACGGCCTGGGTGAAGCGGAAGACGATGAAATCCGGGAAGCAGAACGAAAGCGCGGCCACCGCCACGAAGCCCATGGTCCACACGGTCCGCATGGCGTTACGATAGACCGGACAGCCAAGGAAAGGGAGGGATGCGATGCGACTCAGGCAATGCGTTTTCGTCTGCGGCGATCTCGAAAGCACGCGCGAGGAGCTCTGCGATATCCTGGGCATCGAGGTCGCCTATCGCGACCCCGGCGTCGCCAAATGGGGCCTGGTCAATGTTGTCTGCCCGACCGGCCACGACTTCCTCGAGATCGTGACGCCGTTCCAGCAGGGCACGTCGGCGGGCCGCTACATCGAGCGGCGCAAGGGCGACGGCGGCTACATGGTCATCCTCCAGGTTCCCGACGCCGCTGCCGAGCGCAAGCGCGTGACCGACCTCGGCGTGCGCGCGGTGGCTCAGAAGGACCTGCCGGAATATCAGTACACTCACTTCCATCCGTCGGACACGACGGGCGTTCTGCTGTCGCTCGACACGACCTTTGCACCACCGGGCGTCGATCCGGCGCTGTGGTGGCCGCCGGCCGAGAAAGGCTGGCTGAAGCACGCGCGCTCGGACGTGACCAACGGCCTGGACGGCGTCGAGATCCAGCACGAGGATCCGGACAAGGCTGCCGCCACCTGGGCGAAAATCCTGAACCGTCCGGTCGAGGACGACATCATCCGGCTCGACGGCTCGCAGATTCGCTTCGTGCCGATCGTCGATGGGCGTGGGCCCGGCGTGTCGGCTTATGACGTGAGGGTCGTCGACCGCGAACGCGTCCTGGCGGCGGCGGAGAAGCGCGGCAAGAAGCGGGGGCCGTCTCAGGTCGAGGTCTGCGGCTGCCGCATCAACCTGGTGTGAAGCCCGCGTGAGCGGGTGAAGAGAAACATCAGGATGAGGAAGTTCAGCAGGTTGAAGGCAACGCCGGTCCCGAACGCCGGCAGGTAGCTGCCGAACTGATCGAACAGCAGGCCGGCGCCCCAGCCGCCGGCCGCCATGCCCATGGTGCCGCCGAAAAGCACCGTCGGAATACGCCAGTTCGCTTCCTCCAGGGGATAGTATTCGCGGACGACGATCACATAGGCCGGCACCAACCCCGCGAGGCCGAAGCCGAAGGCCGAGGAGACGAAGAAGAGCGCAACGCCGTCCTGGGTCAGCAGGAAGCCGGTCAAGGCCGTGATCTGCGCCATCGAGCTCAGCACCAGGGTCTGCAGGCCGCCGATGCGATCGCAGAGCCAGCCCCAGAATTGCCGCGCCAGAAACGCCGTGCCCAGCAGCACCGATAGCATCGACGCTCCATACTGCGAGGCGAATCCCAGGTCGCCGCAGTAGGCGACGACGTGTTGCATCGGCATCGCCATGGGCACGCAGCAGCAGAAGATCGCCAGCATCAGGAGCGCCATCGCCAGGTTGGGCGGCAGGCCGACGACGCCCGCCGGGTGGTGCACACCGCGCGCCGCGGCGACGGCCGGCGCCGGCACGTCGGGCGGCGGCCGCAGGAAGATCGCGGCCAGGGTGATCACCGCCAGGATCAGGAACAACCCGAACAGCATCATGGTGCGGCGCCAGCCGATCTCGTCGATGCCGAACTGCAGCAGCGGCGGCCAGATCGTGCCGGCGACCGCTTGGCCCGATGAGATCAGCGCCACCGCGGAGCCGCGCCGGCGCTCGAACCAGCGGCTGACGTAGGTGAGAAGGGGCGAGAACATGCAGGCGCTGCCGAACAGCCCCATCAGGACTCCATGACCGGCATAGAGCTCGAGCAGGCCGCCCGATGCGGAGAGGATGAGGCCCGCGGCCATCATGACCGCGCCGAACATCACGATGCGGCGGACGCCCAACCGGCCCGCCAGCCAGCCCGCCAGAATGCCGCCGATCGAGGCGCCGACGTAGACGAAAGCGCCGACCGCCGCCGCCCCGGAGCGCTGCGTCCGCAGCTCGGTCGCGATGGGCTTCATGGCCAGCACGGCAATCAGCGGCGCGCCGTAGGCGATGGTCAGGATGGCAACCGCCGCCGCGGCCACGGTCCAGGCGGCGCGGCCGTCCAGCTCACCGCTGTTGTTCGTCATGCCCCATTATACGGCGGCCAGGACACGGATGGGCCGGAGTTTTCGTCCAACAAGGAATAGAAGCACTGCGAGATTGACGAGGTTGAACGCCATGCCGACCGCGAAGGACGAGAGATAGTCGCCGAACGCGTCGTAGAGGAAGCCCGCGCCCCAGCCGCCCGTCGCCATGCCCAGCAGGCCGGCGAACAGCACCGTGGGGATCCGCCAGTTAGCTTCCTCGAGCGGATAATACTCGCGGACGGTGATCACGTAGGCGGGCAACAGTCCCGACAGTCCGATGCCGAAGACAGCCGAGATGGCGAACAAGGCGGCCTGATCCTTGGTCAGCAGGAAGCCGGTCAAGGCCGTTGCCTGCACGAGCGAGGCCCAGAGCAGGGTCTGCAGGCCGCCGATGCGATCGGCAACCCAGCCCCAGAACTGCCGCGCCACGAAGGCGCTGCCCAGCAGCACCGACAGCATGGCGGCGCCGTATTGCGGTGTCATGCCGAGGTCGCTGCAGAAGGCCGGCACGTGGTGCATCGGCACCGCCATCGGCACGCAGCAGCAGAGCACGGCGGCCATCAGCAGGATCATGAGCCTGTTGCGCGGCATGCCGAGGACGTCGCCGCTCGACTGCGGCCGGTCCGTCGCATTCACTGCCGCCACCGACTCCTCGGGCGGCGGATGGAGGAATATGATGGTGAGTGCTGCCACCGCGACGACGACCAGGATGGCGAACGCGACCATGGTCCAGCGCCAGCCGAGCGTATCGACGCCGAGCTGCAACAAAGGC
>Ga0163144_10024196_pt1 | contig 11926 bp, 11 predicted proteins | sample OliLak19BULKMAT1_FD_123175 | JGI IMG/M metagenome (GOLD analysis project Ga0163144, IMG submission 123175) | Freshwater microbial mat bacterial communities from Lake Vanda, McMurdo Dry Valleys, Antarctica - Oligotrophic Lake LV.19.BULKMAT1 | ecosystem: Environmental > Aquatic > Freshwater >...
CCTTTGACGGTCCCGCAAGATGCGCCCGATCAGGCGCTCTACTTCTTCGTCCGCTTCGCGGCGAAATGCCTGCGCAGTTTTTTTTTGAGTTGTTCCAACTCGTTTTCATCGTCCACCACTGGCACCGGACGAAGCCGGCAGATCTCGTCGTTGACGGCAACGATCTCCTCGCACAGTTGAACGAAGATGCGGTGGCGTTGCACCTCCTTCTCCACCTTTTCCAGTTCCGGTCCCAAGGGGAGATTGCGGGCGTGAGTCTTTCCGCCAATGCTGACGTTCCACAAGTACTGCGGCCCGTGTCCCGGATGATCCACCCCGGCACAGACGCAGTTGCTCTTGCCACACTTGCGGTAATTCACCGAGACCGTGCCACGACGGAAATCCTCCAAATCCTCCAACTTCAGGTAGAGGGCTTTTCTCCGGGACTCAAGGGCTGCAATAGGTTGATTCACGACGACTAATGTCTGACTGTCTATTATCATTCAAATTATAGGCAAAAAAAGGGACCCAGCAACTTTGACCGACAAATTTGACGCACACCCCAAGAGCGCGTTTCAAGAGCGCGTTTCGTTTGACAAACTAGCAAGACAACGTTATTCTGATCGACCAATGCTCTCTTCCCCGCAGCTTTCACGGCCTGTTCAGCGCGGCTCGAAATGACCGGCACATCCCTGCTCTTGGCCACCTTGGCGGTTCTGGCGCTTTTGCTTGTGCTGATCGTGCGATGGAAGCTTCACCCTTTCGTCTCCCTGCTGATTTCCGCTCTGGCCCTGGGCCTGTTAGCGGGAATGCCTTCGCCGACGATTCTAACTTCCGTGCAGAAAGGCATGGCCGATCTGCTGGGATCAATCGCGCTCATCATCGGCGCGGGCGCGGTGCTGGGCCGGATGATTGAGGTCTCAGGCGGTGGTGAAGTGCTGGCGCGAGCGTTGATCCGGCTTCTTGGCGCCAGCCATGTATCCTGGGCGCTGCTGATCGCCGCCTATCTGGTCGGCATTCCCGTGTTCTTCGACGTGGGGTTTTTCGCGCTGATTCCCCTGGCCTGGAGTATCGCGAAACAGACGAAAAAATCATTGCTGTTCTATGCCCTTCCCCTGCTCTCGGCATTAACGGCCACGCATGCGCTCATTCCGATGCATCCCGGACCCGCCGCGGTTGCACGGCTCCTCGGCGCCGATATGGGCACGATGATGTTGTACGGTTTGGTGCTGTCGATCCCGATGACCGTGGCCGGCGGTATCTGGTATGCCGTATGGATCGGCCGCCGAATCCACGTTGCCGTACCCGAGCACCTCGTACCCGCACCGCCCGCCAACCCGCTGCACCGCCCTCCGGCCGTTTTGCTGGTGCTTGGGGTGATTCTATTGCCGGTCCTGCTCATCGGGTTGGCGAGTCTGTTTCCGGGCATCGGCTGGATCGGCTTCCTGGGATCCGTGCCGGTAAGCCTGCTATTGTCGGCCGTTGTGGCGATGTTCGCTTTGGGGCGATATAGCGGACTAGGCGCGGAGGAGATTCTCCGGCATACGGCGCAGTCGCTGAATTCGGTCGGCGCCCTGATTCTGATTGTCGGCGCGAGCGGCGCGCTCAAGCAGGTAATTCTCGATTGTGGAGCGGGCGCCTATTTCGGGCAGTTGATGCTGCGCACTCCGCTCTCGCCCCTGTTGATCGCGTTCCTGGTCGGCGCGGCGCTGCGGATCGCACTCGGCTCCGCCACGGCGGCTATCGTTACGGCGGGTGGCATCGTAGCGCCGATCGCCGCCGCCTTTCCGGCTGTCGATGCCGCCCTGATGGCGATCGCCGTCGCCATGGGCGGATCGATTTTCTCGCACGTTAACGACGCTGGATTCTGGATGGTCAAGGAGTACTGCGGCATGGACGTGAAGCAGACGCTTCAGGCGTATTCGGTCATGAAAGCGGTCACTTCGGTAACCGGCCTGCTCGCGCTGTGGCTGCTGAGTTTGGTTGTTTGATAGGCGGGTATTACGGTTGACGGAATACGGCACGCGTCGAAGCGATTGGAAGATTTGAAAGCGCCACCCGGGAATCAACTCCAGCGCCTCAAGGGTGACTGCGCCGGAACGTACAGTATTCGGATTAACGACCAGTGGCGCATCTGCTTCGCTTGGCGGGACGGACACGCCTGGGAGGTCGAAGCCGTTGATTAAGCGACTGGACCCGATCCACCCGGGCGAAATTCTGCGGGCCACAGATTTGACAACGCTCGCAATAAAATGTTATTCATCACAGATGATCATCTCCGGCCATGCCGGGATTTGAACCCACCAAACTATGCCTTGGTCTAACGAACAGAATGGCCGGTTTACCGGCATGACGGATCGCTTCGCGGACTTCGTGGAGTCCTTTGCTTACGAACAAATTCCCGCCCCAGTTGTCGAGCGCACGAAAGAAGTGATCCTGGATGGCATTGGGGCCTTACTCTCCGCAACGTCTCCCCGCTACGATATCGGCAATGTGCTTCGCCGGTTCGTAAACGAGACCGGAGGCACGCCCGAGTCTCAAATTTTCGGCACGGAATTACGCACGAACTGCGTAACCGCGGCGCTGGTGAACGGCACCCTCGGATACTACTGCGACGTTGAAAGTCATCACGCCGGCGCTATCATGCACGCCATCGCCGTGGTCGGACCGGCGGCCTACGCGGTGGGCGAAAAGATGTCCTCGCCGGGCCGCGATGTGCTGGCCGCGATTGTTGTCGGCATCGACGTGGCGTGCCGGGTCAGTTACGCCCTCAGCGGTCCCGCGCTCTACGCCCGCGGCTTTCACCCCACCTGTGTTGCGGGCACATTCGGTTCCATGGCCGCCGCCGCCCGTTTGTTCGGATTGAAGGGCACGGAGCTGCGCAATGCATTTGGTCTAGCGGGGACCGAGGCGTCCGGCCTGCTTGCCTGGTCGAGCGATCCGACCGAGCACTCCCGTCCCTTCAACATGGGCCTCGCTTCAAGGCACGGAGTGTTTGCCGCCCATCTGGCATCCTGCGGCTTTGGCGGCCCGCCGGCGATCTTCGAAGGCAAATACCCACTCGGCAAGGCGTTCACCGGACAGTGGAATGAAGCGGAACTGTTCGATGGCCTTGGCGAGCGCTTCAAAATGATGGAGCTGTATTTCAAGCTTTACGCCTGCTGCGCGTTCATTCATCCGGGGCTCGACGGCCTGCTGGACATCATGCAGGGTGCGGGCGTTCAGGCGGCCGAGATCGACCGGATCTCTCTCCGCTTCCCCAAGTCCGGCTACAAGATAATCGACAACAATCCCCTTCGCTCGCACTGCGCGCAGTACGTGCTGGCGCTGGCGGCGTGGCGCGGGTACGTGGATTTTTACGACATTCTGAACGATCAACGCTCCGACGAGCGAATCAAGTGGCTTTCCGAGCGTGTCGAAGTGATCGCCGATGATGAGACCGACCGCACGTATCCGGATCTGTATCGTTCGATAATCACTGTTCGAACTAAGAACGGAACGCTCCATGAACGCGACGTCACCCACCCCAAAGGCTCACCGGAGAACCCGGTCGCCCGGACGATAATGGAGCAGAAGTTCGCCGCGCTGACTAAAGGAATTCTTGATCCCGCGCAAATTGCCAAAATAGCCAATGCTGTTGATAATCTGGAGAATCTAAAAGAAATCGGCGAACTTACATGCCTGCTGAAGGGAAGCTAACTGTGACCTCGGATAAAGCGGATGAGCAGCAGAAGGAAGCGGTTCCCCGGCGAACATTTCTGCACGGGGTAGGACTCGGAGGCGCGGTACTGCTCGCTCCTGGAGCTGCGGCGGCCCCGCTGACCGGCGACGGCATGGCGGCGGCCGGCCCCGGCCCCGCCCCTCTCATTTTGATCGTGAATGGCAAGACGCATAAACTGCAACTTGAGCCGCGTGTGACACTGCTCGACGCGCTGCGCAATTCACTCGACTACACCGGAGCCAAGAAAGTTTGTGATCGCGCCACCTGCGGCACTTGCACCGTCATTCTCGATGGCGAACCAGTCTACGGGTGCACCGTGCTGGCGATAGAAGCGCAAGGGCGCGACATTCAGACAATCGAGGGCCTCTCCGCCAGCGGCAACCCGCACCCTTTGCAGCAGGCGTTCGTGGAGCACGACGCCCTGCAGTGTGGCTTCTGCACGCCCGGTCTCGTAATGGCGTGCAAGGCATTTCTCAACAAGAATCGTTACCCGATGGCGGAGCAGGTACAGAGCGAATTAGGCGGAAACATCTGCCGCTGCGGCGCATACCCAGGCGTCCGGCAGGCGGTGCTGGACGCGGCTCGCAAGCTGTAGTTTCAGGAGGATCAGCATGCCGATTGAGTACACTTGGGCGCCCCCGGAAGATGGCAGGCTATACGGCGGTCTCAGGATCGATCGCATCGACGGGCCCGACAAAGCCGCCGGCCGTGCGCAGTACTCTTGCGACCGCAATCTGCCGGCAATGCTCGTTGCGAAGCTTGTCACCTCGCCGCATGCTCACGCCCGAATCACTAAGATCGACACACGCGAGGCCGAGAAGATTACAGGAGTCCGGGGCGTAGAAATCATGCGCCGGCCCGGCACTGAGATTCAGTGGGCTGGTGCGGAAATCATCGCGATCGCCGCGGAAACGGAAGATATCGCGCAAGATGCCGCCGATGCCGTGAGGATTGAATATGAGGTTCTGCCTCACCTGGTGAAGGAAGAGAATCTCGCCAAGGCCGGCGCGCGCGTCAAGCCGGGGACTGACAAGACCGAAGGCAATCCCAGCCAGGCTTTCCAAACCGCGGACGTTGTGCACGAGGGTTATTACGGCTGCTCCACCGTTGCGCACTGTTGTCCGGAACCGCATGGCCAGGTGGTGGATTGGCAAGGCGACGACGTCATCGTTTATGCCTCCACGCAAGGCATCGGCGCGATCGGCGCCGAACTGTCCAAAATACTGAATGTCAGCCCTTCTCAAGTTCGCGTGATCACACCGGTGATGGGCGGCGGCTTCGGCAGCAAGCACTCCATCGATACCTGGGGAGTCGCCTGCGCGAAGTTGGCCAAGCGAACCGGCCGCCCGGTGAAACTGATGTTGGACCGCGGTCAGGAGATGATGGTCGCGGGCGCTCGGCCGTCGCTCTACGGGAAGGTCAAAGTAGCGGCGAAGAAGGACGGTACCCTGACCGCGTATCAGTCGGAAAGCTGGTCGACCGGCGGCATGTCGGGTCATGCCGTTCCCCCTTTGCCGTATTTGATCGAGCCGCCGAACCACAGCACGCGCCACTCCTTCGTATCGACCAACACAGGCCCGGCCAGGGCGTTCCGTGCGCCGAATCATCCGCAGGCGGCGATGCTCACCATGTGCGCGTATGACGACTTGGCGGCCAAGCTGAAGATGAACCCGCTGGAGTTCTTCCGGAAGAATGTTGGCTTGACTCCCCGGCCCGAAGTCTACCGGACGCAACTGGATAAGGCTGCCGAGCTGATGGCATGGAAAGCCAATTGGCGGCCGGCTGGAGAAGATCCCACGCCCGGTCCAATGAAGCGCGGCTTGGGGATATCGATTCATACCTGGGGCGGAGGCCCCAACAGTAGTGAGGTGCGCGTAACCATTCATCCTGACGGAAGCGTGGTTGCCGAGTGCGGTACGCAGGATGTGGGAACGGGAACCCACACGGCGCTGGCCATTGTCGTCGCATCGTCCCTGGGTCTGCCGGTTTCGGGTGTGCAAGTGAAAATTGGCGATACGCTCTATCCGCCATCGGGCACCTCGCGCGGCAGTTCCACGGTGGGCGGCGTGGCGGCCGCCGCCCGGCGTGCGGCCAAATTCGCATTAGTCAAGCTGAAGGAAGCGGCGGCGCCGGCCTTGGGCGTCACCGGTGACGCCAACCCACAAATCGAATCCCGCTTCGCCCGCCTGGCGGTAAAGGTGGACTTCAGCCGGCAAATGAGCTGGCGGCAAGCTTGCAACAAACTGGGAGCGCGCAGCATTTCCGTCGTCGGCCGCCAGCCCCAACCAGAGGGAGGTAAGCTCGCCGACAGCGGCGTGGGCGGCGTGCAAATGGCCGATGTCTCCGTCGATACGGAAACGGGCCTCATAACGCTTAACAAGATGGTGGCTGTCCAGGACTGTGGCCTGGTGATCAACCTGAAGGCGGCGGAGAGCCAGGTTTACGGCGCGTTGATCATGGGTATTTCTCAGGCGCTATGGGAAGAGCGGATTTACGACGAAGCCAGCGGCAAGCTCCTGAATGCCGACATGGAGTTTTACCGGATGGGCGGCATCGGCGACTTCGGGGAACTGGTGGTCCACGTGATGACGGGAGTCTACGACGAGCGCGGAGTAATCGGCTTGGGCGAAGCGCCGGTAATCTCCCCGGGGCCCGCCATTTCGAATGCTGTATTCAACGCGATCAGGATTCGCGTGCCAACGCTGCCCTTGACTCCGGATAAAGTACTCTCGGCGCTTGCTGGCAAGCAGCGAGGTAGCGCGTAATGCGGCCCTTTGAATACGTCGCGCCGTTTACTCTCAGCGAAGCGCTCAGCCTGCTTTCTCCCACTTGGGGCGAAACGGATATTCTGGCCGGAGGCACCGACCTGATCACGCTAATGAAACAAGGTATCCACAACCCCAAGCGCATTGTGAGCCTCAAGAACATTAAAGACTTGTCGAGGATCGATCGAGTCGACGGCGGTCTTCTCATCGGCGCCAAGGTAACGCTGCATCAGCTCGGCGACAACATTCCCGTGCGTGTCGAGTACGCCGCAATTCATCAAGCCGCCGTTGGTGTAAAGAGTCTTCAAATGCGGGCGATGGGCACAGTGGGCGGAGATCTGCTCCAGCGGCCGCGGTGCTGGTATTTCCGCAACGGCTTCGGCCTGCTCGGCCGCGACCCCAAAGGCAACCCAATGGCCCCGAACGGTGAGAATCAATTTCATGCCATCCTCGGCAATACAGGGCCCGCCTCCTTCGTGAACGTTTCAAGTCTGGCGCCCGCGCTGATCGCGCTGCGAGCCAAAGTCAAAGTCGCATCCGCCACTGGCGATCGGGAACTGGATGTTGAACAGCTCTATCGCACTCCCGTTGCGGAGAACGAACGGGAGCTTACGCTAAGCTCGAACGAAATTCTGACGCACATTTTCATCCCCTCTGCCAATCGTGCGCGAAGCGCCACTTATGAGGTGCGGAACCGGCAGGGACTCGATTGGCCACTGGCCGCCGCCTCGGTATCGCTCAGGATGCGCGGGGACACGGTAGAAAGCGCGACTATCGCACTGGGCCATGTCGCGCCCATACCGTGGCGTTCTCCCGAGGCGGAACGAGTGTTGACAAACAAGGTGATCACCGAAGCAGTTGCACTGGCTGCTGGCGACGCGGCGGTCGCGATGGCCGCGCCCCTCAGCCGAAACGCGTACAAGGTGCAGTTAGCCCGAGTCGCGGTCAAGCGCGCAATTCTGGCCGCTGCGGGAAAGTTACCCGGCTAGCGCTTGCCGGCGGGAGCGCAGAGTGCTACATTGGGTTAATCATCTCTGATGAGTATCTATCCCACTGCTGAGGTAACGATAGACATGCGTCGCCGAACGTTCGTGTCGTCTCTGAGTACTTCTTCCTTGTTCGCGGCAGGCGGTTCCGGCATCGCCCGCGCCGCTGCCAGGCCTCCAAAAATCAAAGACATCGGAGGCATCGCGCTTACCGTGAGCGACTTCGAAAAATCCGGCCGTTTCTATAGAGAAGTGCTCGGGCTGGCTGAGGATAAGATCATGCCCACCGGAGGGCTGAAGTTCTTTATGGAATCCGGCCATATCAGCATCTGGTCCCCAGGCCAGTGGGAAAAAGCCAACCCGCACCTTGAGGGAAGGCAGGAAGCGAACATCGGCGGCAAGAAGCACTTCAATATGTCGATTGACGCGTCGGATGCGGAGGCAGCCCTGGAGAACCTGCAAAAGCACGGCGTGAAATTTTGGGGACCGCGCCATTTCAAAAACGGTGAAATTCATATCGACTTTGAAGAACCCGATGGGCACCTTTTGGAGTATGTCGGCAGGCCTTCCGGAAAGGCTTCCACGAAGCCGGCGGGACCACCTAAAATCCAGAAGATCGGCGAGATTGCACTGGTCGTGAAAGACCTGGAGCGATCGAGGAAATTCTATGCCAGCGTGCTCGGTTTGAAGGAGGCCCATTTTGGTCCTGTCGATGCCGCCGGCGGCGTCACCTTTCACTTCGGCGACGGTTATTTGGGTCTTTGGCTACCAGGCCAGTGGAAAAAGGCGAATCCTCATCTGCCGGGAACTGTCGGATCCGATTTGAGCGGCAAGACCCATTTCAATATGAACATCGATCTGGCGGACGGCAAAGCGGCCGCCGAGCGACTGAAAGAATTCAAAGTGAAGTTTTGGGGCCCTCGCTACCATCACCAGACTGAGCCAAACGAGGACGTCCACATCGATTTTGAAGATCCCGATGGCCACCTGCTGGAATTCCACGGTACGAAATGACAAGCGAGTTGGGAAGGGCCACGTTTACGAAGGCGGCATTCGGGTGCCCACGGTGGTTCGCTGGCCAGGGGTCACGAAGCCTGGCAGCACATGCGGTGAGCCGGTGATTAGCTACGACTATGCGCCGACGATTGCGGAGGTGGCGGGGGTTCCCCGGGAGAAGTTGCCGGCGACGGATGGCCGCAGCTTTGCGACCCTGTTGCGCGGACGATCCGGCGGGGTGCGCGATCTGTTTTGGCACTATCCGCACTACAGTCCGCAGAAGGGTCGCCCGGCCGCGGCGATTCGGAGTGGGGACGACAAGCTGATCCTGTTTTTTGAGGAGAGCCGGGTCGAACTCTACAACTTGAAGAACGACATTGGCGAGGCTCGTGATTTGGCCGAGGCGCAACCGGCGAAGGCGGCGGCGATGCGCAAGCGGCTGGAGGCCTGGCTGGCGGAGACGCGAGCGCAGATTCCAGCGAAGAACCCCGAGTACGACCCGGCGCGTGAGTTTGAAGTGGGCGCCCCGATGGGGCCGATGACGGCAAAATAGGGTATTTCCCGATGATGACCAGACGATTGTTTCTTGCTTCGGCGGCTGTTGCGGCCCAGAGTTCGACACGCCCCAATATCGTTTTCATCCTGGCGGATGACATGGGCTGGGGAGACTTGAGTTGCTACGGGAACCAGCGGATGAAGACGCCAAATCTGGACCGGCTGGCGGCGCAAGGCACGCTGTTCACGCAGTTCTATGTCAACGGATCGGTATGCAGTCCGAGCCGGTCCGCGTTTTTGACCGGGATGTTTCCGGCGCGGAACCGGATACACGGACATATTGCGACCGAAGAAGAGTTGAATGCTTCGCGGGGCATGCCCAATTTTTTGGATCCGACGGTGCCGACGCTGGCGCGGGGGCTGAAGAGCGCGGGCTACCGTACGGCTCATTTTGGGAAGTGGCATTTGGGGCGCTACAAGGGCGCGCCGCTTCCGGGCGAGTATGGGTTCGATGTGCACAAGTCGGTGGAGTCCAACGGTGAGCTGTTTGATGAGATGGCGGAGGGGTTCCGGGCGCGGTCATCGGCGTGGATTGTCGACAATGCGCTTGAGTTTATTCGCAGCGGGAGCGGGCCGTTCTACGCGCAGTTGTGGATGCTGCTCCCGCATGGGCCGCTGGCTCCGACGGCGGCGCAGCTGGCGCCGTTCAAGAATTTGCAGCCTGGGCCGCATGTGCCGTGGCCGGGCGCACAGCAAGTCTATAACGCCTCCCTTCGTAATTTGGACGACGAGTTGGGCCGGCTATTTACAGAACTAGAGAGGGACGGATTGGCGGCCAATACCATTGTGGTTTTCTCCTCTGATAATGGGCCTGAGGACATTCACATCGGCAGCGCGAGCCATTCGGCGTTTGGGAGTCCGGGGCCATTCCGCGGGCGGAAGCGGAGCCTGTATGAGGGCGGAGTGCGGCTGCCGTTCATCGTTCGATGGCCGGGTCGGGTGCCGGCGGGCAGGGTTGAGAACAAGGCGGTGGTGGCGGGGGGTGGATCTGTTCCAGACGCTGGCGAAAATGACGGGGATGCCGGCGCCGCGGGGGGTGGATGGGGAGGACCAGAGCGATGTGCTGCTGGGATCCTCGCGGGCGCGCCGGACGCCATTGTTTTGGGAGTGGCGTTTTAGCGTGGCGGGGTATGCGGTGAACCGGAGCCCGATTCTATCGTTCCGTGAGGGAGATTGGAAGTTGATGCTGAATCCGGATGGCAGCCGGGTGGAGTTGTATCGGATTCCGGACGATCCGATGGAGATTAATAATCTGGCCGAGGCAGAGGCGGAGCGGGCGAAGGTAATGAAGGCGAAGGTGCTGGCCTGGCAGAAGGGGTTGCCGGCTGGGCCGGTGGAGCCGGCGGCGGGGAAGAACGACTGGAAGTGGCCTAACCCGGCGTAGCCGGATCGCACGCGAAGCGTGCGAAAAGAAGACCGGGCACAGGAACTGTTGGCGAAACGGGGAGACCATCCGGGGCTGGTATGCATTCTTTCAGCAATGGAGCCCTGCTCGACCTACAAGCCGTGGCACAACAAACAAAGCGGAAAGACATATCTGGTACCCAATGACGGCAAGTGCCTACATTACTACTTCTATTTCATGGATGAGGAACTTGGCTTCTGTCACGTGCGGGTGCCGACCTGGCTGCCCTGCCGTTTGCAGATCTGCCTGAACGGGCACAACTGGCTGGCGGGCCGGTTGCGTCAGGCCGGGATCGAATATCGAATGGCCGACAACGCCTTCACGCACATCGGAGACTGGCAAAAGGCGCAGACCATTTCCGATGGCTGGGAAGCGAAGCGCATCCACGAACGGTTGGACGAGTTGGCGCGGTCGTGCTGTCCGATCTATCGCGATTTCGCCACCGGCTACCACTGGAGCGTGAACCAGTGCGAATACGCCACCGATGTGGTTTTCCGCAGGCAGGCCGACCTGCAGGCCATCTACGGGAATCTGACCCGCACCGCGATTCATACAGTCAAGCCGGACAACATCGCGACGTTTCTGGGCAAGAAGCTCTCCCCGCAGTTTGAAGGCGAGACAGGGAATCGTTTCAATATCCGCATAGAAGGGACGCGGATAAAGCACACCATGGGGCCGGTTTCACTCAAACTGTACGACAAGTTCGGCCTTATTCTCCGGATCGAGACCACGGTCAACGATACGGCTTTTTTCAAGCACTACCGCGAGGTAGAACATCGCGACGGCTCGCGCAGCATGCAGTGGGCGCCGATGCAAAAAAGCATCTACAGTCTTCCCGCCCTGCGGGAACTGCTGGGGGCTTCCAACCGGCGTTATCTGGAATTCCTTTCGGCGATCGAAGATCCGCGCGCAGGCAGAGACAAACTCGACAAACTCTCGCAGCCGGTGGAATTGGAGGGCCGCCGTTACTCCGGGTTCAACCTGTTCGACGCCGATGATGAAAGTCTGTTGTGCTCTATCGTTCGCGGCGAGTTCAACATCAGCGGACTGCAAAACAAAACGCTCCGCCGCCATGCGCCGGAACTCAACAGCGCTCAGATGTCACGTGCGCTAAAGCGACTCCGAACGCACGGACTCATCAAAAAGATCGGACACACCTACAAGTACTACGTGACCGCATTCGGCAAGGAAGTCGTCACCACCGCCCTGAAACTTCGGGAGCTTGTCATCATCCCGCAACTCGCCCTCCACCCTGCTAAATAATTTCGTTTTCCTGCCGGAAAATGTCAGAATCTTTTTGGATAGGTACTAAATAGAGCGCGTCCCACGAAGTTATTCGTCAATAAATACGGGGTTTCGAGACGTCATATCGTGTCGACAAAACTGCCGCTATTGGCAAAAATGGCAAAAAGGTCGATTATGATGCCTTAGGAACTTCAAGTGATAGGTAAGAATTGGCGTTAAATGGGCCGTGGTCTACCAGTAAGCCGTTTATTTGCAACGGCGAAATTGTAGGTGC
>Ga0163144_10024197_pt1 | contig 11926 bp, 14 predicted proteins | sample OliLak19BULKMAT1_FD_123175 | JGI IMG/M metagenome (GOLD analysis project Ga0163144, IMG submission 123175) | Freshwater microbial mat bacterial communities from Lake Vanda, McMurdo Dry Valleys, Antarctica - Oligotrophic Lake LV.19.BULKMAT1 | ecosystem: Environmental > Aquatic > Freshwater >...
ACATGCCCGCGGTATCGAGGGTGCCGCCGTGATTGGTGTAGCCGAGGAAGACGGTGCGCCGCCCGGTGTCGAGCGGCCGCAACACGCCGGCCATGACTTCCGGTCGCGCATGGCAGGCAAAGAGCCGGTGCAGAACTCCTTCGGGATAGAGGCGCTCACGCAAGGCCTCAGTGGCCTGGAATGCGGCTTCGCGCCGGCCGCGCGGATCGCGAAAGCGCCGGCTCGATCATGCAGTTCACCAGCGCGCCGAAACCGCGCTCCTGCAGCCGTTCGGCGGCGCGCAGCACTTCACCGAGTTGATAGGCGCCGATGGCGGTCAGAATCACCGCGGGTTGCCGCTCCGCGGCGCCGAGCCAGTCCAGCCGCAGCGCGCCCTCGGCCACCAGCCGGCCGGCCTGGGCTTCGTCGAACAGCACCGGCAGTGTCTCCGCCTTGGGAACCACCAGCGTGAAGATGCGGCCGCGCGTGCGGTAGCAGGCATCGATGCAGGCCAGTGCGCTGTTGTGGTCGGCCGGGAAGAGCACGCGTGAGACGTCGGAAGGCTCGCCCAGCATCGATTCGCACATCGCCGGGTCCTGGTGCGAGCGTTCGTTCTTGCCGTTCTCGAAGGTGTGCGACGTCATCACCAGCGGCACCGAGATCCAACCCGGCTCGCGCCCGCGCGCCAGCAGGTGGTCGGACCAGATCAGCTCCTGGCGCAAAGCGCCCAGCATCTTGGGCGCGAAGGCCTCATAGGTCACGGTGATGTTGATGCCCGCCTTGTTGCCCAGGCAGGCGCACACGACAGCCTCCTCGTTGAGCACGGTGATGACCTTGCCGTCAATCGCCTCGGCGACGCCGGCTTCGACCTCGGTGACGCGGTGCTTCAAGTGGTCGAGCGTGGCGTTCATGCGGTTGGAGCGCATTTCGTCCGGGTTGCCGACGCGCGGGCGCAGGCCCGGATTGGCCTTGACGTAAGCGAGGAAGGCCTGGTCGACGCCGTCCATCGGTGAGCTGAAGGTGCGGCAGGCCGGGTCGCGGCGGTTCTGCGGCACCGGCAGGTACTGCAGTTCGGGATGCCGCGCGATGCGCGCGTCGCGGTGGGCCAGTGGGTGATCGCGCTCGCGCAGGCGCGCCGAAGCAGCGTGATTCTGCAGCGCCAGGCACGCCGCCTCGCGTTCCGTTGCCGGAACGAAGAGGAGCTTGGCTGCGGAGTTGAAGTGCCGCCGCGCGATCGGGTCGCGGCTCGGGTTCGTCCCCAGCGGTAAGCCGTGCGCGTCATTCGTGCCGGCACCATAGAAGCCCGCGCCCTTGGCGGCGACGGCAATGCCGTAGGGCATGAGCACGGGGTACTTGTCCGCGCCAGCCAGCAGACGTTCGGCGCGTTCCTCCAGCAGGCGCTCACCCTCGAGAACCATGCAGCAGAACGCGGCCGGATCGGTGCCGTCGAAGACGAAGGGCTCGAACGTGTACTCGCGCAGGTGTCGTTTGAACCAGGGCAGACCCTGGCCTTGCGACATCGTGGAGCGCTGGTCGATGCGGCGTCCGTTGAAGATCATGACCGGCACCACCAGACCGCTGTCGTTGGCGCGCCACCAGCGCGGCGCCCAGTCCGAGCCACGCTGCTCCTCGAACGCGCCGTCGGAGAGGAAGGCCACCAGCCGTTCACCGGGCAGCGGCATGTGCACGTACTGGATGTCGGCGAATCCGAGGTAGCCGCCTTCCAGTACGCCGCCTGCGGTGTTCACATTGACATGGCTGCCCAGCGGCGAATCCTGATGGCCGTGTTCGTTCAGGGCATACGAGTAGAAGTCGGACACGAAACGTGACAGCCCCGCGTCGCTGACGTCATAACGCTCGGCATGCTCGGGGCGCATGTTGCCCAGCAACAGGTTGACCGCATCGACCGCGGCGACCGCATGCCCCTGACCCATGATCCACGAGCGCGTGATGCCGGTCAGCGCATTGGCCAGCATGTAGCCGACATAGCCAGGCACCATGTTGAGCGAGCCGCCGGAGTGGCCCTGGGGATCGGACTTGAAATCGGCCTGCGCCAGCCCCTCACCGTCCAGGCGCACGCGGCGCGCGTAGCTCATGTGCGCGACCAGCCACATGGCGGTGCTGGAGACCCGGTCGGCGGCGCACAGCAGGTCGAGCGGACTGGCGCCGTCGCTTGGCTCACCTCGAGCGGCCAGGCGCTGCAGCAGCCGGCGCACGTCGCGCCGGGTTCGCGCATTGTGGACGATGGTGCCGCAGCCCCGCGCCCAGCGGCGGAAGTGCGCCTCGTCGATCGGGTTGGCTTCTTGATCCATGGTGCGTATTCCTCGAGTACGGACTGCGGGTCGATGAAGCCTCGACCGGTGCAGCGAGCGTCGTCGCAATGATGCCGCTTCAGCCGGCGTCGCGCCGTGTCAGTGGTTGTATCTTTGTGAGGCGGCGGTGAGCTGCCGCCTCACGAGGCGGGGCCGCGCTTGCACCTAACCCGCATCGAGGCCCTTGTGTTGATCGTGTTGGGCGGCCCAGGTGGTTGAACCCGCTGCGACGAGGGCAAGCGCGAGTGAGAAGGGGCGGACGAGTTTCATGTGGGAATCCTTGTGATGTATCGAAGTGAAGGGCCGTGTGTTCCGTGCACGGCAGCGCGCACAGGCACGCCGGACCGAAGAGTGAGCGCCGCCCGCGGAGCGCGATGCTCCGGCTTCGGCGGCAGAGGTGGCTACAGCGCCAGGCGCGAGTAGCGGACTCGCAAGGATGGGCCCACGGTGGGGAGCGGCCGGTCGTCCAAGCGGCGGAGCACCAAGGCGACGGGCGCAGCAAAGACTCTCGTCCTCGGGCCGCAGGGCGCTCCAGCGCACTGCATTGACTTCGATCAAGCCAGTTGGGCGCGATCCCGCGATGATGTCGAATGCCCTTGGAGAAAGACATGATTCAGAACGTAGGTACCGTCGACCGTGTGATTCGCATCCTCGCGGGTGTGGCGTTGATCGCGGCCAGCCTGCTCGGCTACATCGGCGCCTGGGGCTGGCTCGGCTTGATTCCGCTCGCCACGGGGCTGTTCCGCTTTTGCCCGGTCTACCTGCCCTTCGGCTTGAGTACCTGCCCGACAAATGCCCAGCCCGCCAAACCGTAACGGGCTTGCAAGACTGCCATGTCCGATCGGACCGACAACTTCCGTGAGCTGACGCAGGCCGTCTCCGCACGCCTGTCGACCTTGAGGTCGAGCACGCCCGACGTGATGAAGAGCTTCAACGAGCTCGGGCGTGCCGCCACGGCCAACGGGTCGCTCGACAGGAAGACCAAGGAGTTGATCGCACTGGCCCTCAGCGTCGCCGCGAGGTGCGATCCCTGCATCGGCTTTCACATGCAGACGCTGGTCAAGCTCGGCGTGACCCGGCAGGAGGTCGACGAAACGCTGGCTGTTTCCACTTACATGGGCGGTGGCCCGTCGCTGATGTACGCGGCCAGTGCCATCGCCGCCTTCGACGAGTTGTCGCGCGCTCCGCCGGCTTGAACGCCGTCCATCGTTCGTGCCGTGCGTTCAACTGCTCGTCACTGCGACGTTCAATTGGCGCCGACACGGTCGAACCCGACCAGCACGACCACCACGAGCACCGCCGTGATCGGCCCAGCCAAGGGGTGCAGCAGGCAAGCGAGGATGGGCGCGACCAGGATGAGGTGGCGCAGACCCCAGCTGTACAACACGCCCGCCCGCCGCACGTAGGCTGCGCCGGCTTGATTCCAACGCGTGCGCGCTTCGGATTCCACGGGCATGCCGCTGATAAAACCCACATGGTTGTAGTAGCGAACAGCCATCGCCGAGCACAAGAAGGAGGCGAAGAGCAATGCCAGCAACAGGAGTTCGAGCACCAGCTGAGGGGTGACGCTCGGCAGCATCGCCAACCCGCCGAAACTCTCGTGCAGCGAGGGCGCGGCCAGCGTGACGGTGCCAATCAGCCCCAGCATCGCCGTCGACGCCGTCATGGTCGCCGACATCAGCGAGTTGCGCAGCGTCTGAACCGCAAGGATCTCCGAGCCCTTCTGCTGCGACACGGCGGTGAACCACTCCTCCCGCAGCGCCGCATGCGCGCTGCGTGCCATGCGCTCGGGGCGCCGCCGCTGTGCCACGGTGAGCGCTACCTCATAGGCAACCAGCACCGCGATGGTCGCCAGAGTGGCCAGCCAGGCCAGGGTACCGGTCATCGCGCGTTCTGCCTGCGACGCTCGAGCAGCTCGAAGGCGCCCATGCCCAGCAGCATCGCCACCACGAAGACCAGCGCCTTGACCTGCCCCATTCCCAGGGCTACCAGACCAGGGCCTGGGCAGAAGCCGGCGACACCCCAGCCGATACCGAACAAGACGCTTCCGATCACCAGGCGGCGGTCGATGTCGCGCGAGGTGGGCAGCTTCATCGTCGAACCGAGGAAGGACACGGTCCGCTTCCTGGCCACCGCAAATGCGAATGCGCTGACGGCAATCGCACCCGCCATCACGAAGGCCAACGAGGGATCCCAGGCGCCGCCAAGATCCAGGAAGCCCAGCACCTTGGCTGGATCGGCCATGCCGGACACGATGAGGCCGAGTCCGAAGACGAGGCCGGCGAGCAGTGATGCGAAGACAGCCATGGCAATGCTCCTTGTTGCTTCCTCAGAGTCCAAGCAAATGGCGGGTGGCGAACACGGTCGCGAAGCCCGCCCCCATGAAGGCGACGGTGGCCACCAGCGACGGGGGCGACAGGCGGGCCAGCCCGCAGACGCCGTGTCCACTGGTGCACCCCGAGGCGTAACGGGTGCCTACCCCCACCAACAGGCCGGCAACCACCAAGGCACCGAATGACGCCTCGATCCGGGGCTGGGGCACGGCCGCGAACAGCGCATAGACCCAGGGCGCACCGACGAGGCCCAACACGAACGCGGCACGCCACGCCATGTCGCCCTTGACTGGCTCGAGCAGTCCGCCGATCACGCCGCTGATGCCGGCGATGCGGCCGTTCAGCAGCACGAACATCGCTGCGGCCAGACCGATGAACGCCCCGCCCGCCAAGGCGGACCACGGTGTGAATTCGTTCCATGCGATGGACATCATTTCTCCTTGTGGCAATAGAGGCGGTAGAGCACGGCCAGGATCTCGAGCACGCCTGGATCGGCGACGCTGTAAAAGATGTTCTTGCCCTGGCGGCGCGTATTGACCACACCCTCGGTGCGCAGCACGCCGAGCTGCTGCGACAGCGTCGGCTGACGGATGTCGAGTTGCGCTTCGAGTTCGCTGACGCACATCTCGCCGTGCGACAACTGGCACAGCAACAGCATGCGCTCGACGTTGGCCAGCAGCTTGAGGGCACTGACCGCCTCGTCCGCGGCATGTCGCAGGGCATCGGGGTCGATGATGACAGGTAACGAACGTTTCATGGGGCGGCTTGTGTGGCGATTGACGGCTCGATCGGCTTGCTTCATTATGTTTGTTGATATACTATTTGTCAATATATCGATAATTGAACTTCGGAGTCCGCCATGAGCACTCGAACCACGACCCAAGCTTTCTTCGACCCGAAGACCTGGACGGTGACCTACGTCGTGTCGGACCCTATGACGCGGTGCGCCGCGGTGATCGACCCCGTGCTCGATTACGACTTCAAATCGGGCCACACCAGCAGCACCTCGGCCGACCAGGTGCTGGGCTATTTGACCGAGCAATCGCTTCAGGTCGACTGGATCCTGGAAACCCACGCGCACGCGGACCATCTGTCCGGCGCTCGTTACCTGCAACAGCGCGTCGGCGGCCGCATTGCCATCGGCGAGAACATCCGCACTGTGCAGGCCACCTTCAAGAAGCTCTACAACCTGGAGCGCAGCTTCCTGCCCGATGGCAGCCAGTTCGACCATCTGTTCAAGGACGGCGAAACGTTCCGGCTCGGCGAGATCGAGGGCACTGCGATGCTGGTGCCCGGCCACACACCCGCCGACATGGCCTATCTCATCGACGGTTCGGTCTTCGTCGGTGACACGCTCTTCATGCCCGACGTCGGCAGCGCCCGCGCCGACTTCCCTGGCGGCGACGCGCACCAGTTGTACGCCTCGATGCGCAGGCTGCTGGACCTGCCGCCTGAGACGACGATGTACGTCTGCCATGACTACCCACCGGCCGCCCGAGAGGCCCGCTGGCAAACGACCGTGGCCGAACAACGGGCACACAACATCCACGTCCACGACGGCATCAGCGAAGACGAGTTCGTGGCCATGCGGCAGGCCCGCGATGCAACCCTGGAAGTTCCAACGCTGATCCTGCCGTCGATTCAGGTCAACGTGCGCGCCGGGCAGCTACCGCCACCCGACGAGAACGGCGTCTCGTACTTGCGCATTCCGCTCAACACCTTGCCGGTCAGAGCCCCCCGGCCGTCATGACCGCGCTCGTTTTGCGCACGCCAGCGCTGCAACGGGCAAGTAGCAGCGTGGGGGCGCCGTCGAGCCGATGAAGCTGACCCGTCGCTCCATCGCCATCGCCGGGACTGGCCTGCTGCTGGTCGTCGCCGCCGTTGCCGCCTACTGGCGCTTCGCCCGCGCGCTTGACGTGCCCGTGGCCGTGGCCGCGCAAGGTGCCATTGCAGCGCGCGTGGTCGGGCCGGGCACCGTGCAGGCACGCATTCCCGTCACGCTCAGCGCCCGCGTCAACGCGACGGTGGTGCAGATGCACGCTGATGTCGGCGATGCCGTGCACCCGGGGCAGTTGCTGGTCACGCTCGACGACCGCGATCTGAGCGCGCGCCGCGGCGTCGTTGCCGGCCAGCAGGAAGCGCTGCTGCGCAACACCGAAGGCGCGCGCGCGGCACTGATCAAGGCCCAGGCCGATCTGGAACTTGCGCGCAGCAAGCAACGGCGCGATGCCGGGCTTCTGGCCCAGGGCTTCGTCTCGCAGGCTGTGCTCGATGCCTCGAACGCGGGCCGCGACGGCGCGGCGGCGGGCGTGGACGCCGCCCGCGCCGCGCTGGCAGCCCGCGCTGCCGACGCCCGCTCGTTGTCGCAGGAGGCCCGCTACGCCGATGCGGTGCTGTCCTACGCACGCATCGTCTCGCCGATGGAAGGCGTGGTGATCCAGCGCTTGGGTGAAGTGGGCAACACCGTGGTGCCGGGCACGGCGCTGCTGAAGATCGTCGATCCGAAGTCGCTGTGGGTGGCCACGCGCGTCGACGAGTCCGTGGTGGGACGCGTCCAGCCCGGCCAGACGGCGAGCATCCGGCTGCGCAGTGGCGAGGTGTTGCCCGGCAAGGTGGCGCGCATTGCCAGGCAGTCCGACGCCGCGACGCGCGAGCTGGACGTGCATGTGGCGTTCGACAGCGTGCCGCAGCGCTTTGCCATCGATCAGGAGGCCGAGGTGCGCATTGCGGTTGGTGAGGACCGGGGCATCCTGGTGCCGCTGACCGCGCTGACGCGGGACAAGGCCGGCCGCGAGGGTGTGATGGTCATCGACGATGGGAGCGGTGACGGTGGCAAGGGCGGCCGCACCCGATTTCAAGCCGTGCAAACGGGCGGTGCTGACGCAAGCCAGGTGCTGATTCGCAAGGGCCTGGCGGGCGGAGAAACCGTCGTGGCCAAGGCGGCCGGCATCACGGCGAATCGGCGCGTGCGGCCCGCCTCGGCCTCTGCCCCCTGACAGCGCAGGCCGGCCGCCATGGAACTCGCGCTCAAGGACATCCGCCGCCACCTCGGCAAGTTCTTCGCCACGATCGTAGGTGTGGCCATGTTGCTGGCCATCGTGCTGGTCATGAACGGCATCTACCAGGGCAACATCGAGGACGGCGTCTGGCTGATCGACAACACGGCCACCGACCTGTGGGTGGTCGAACACGGGCGTGGTGGGCCCTTCAACGAGGCCTCGCGCATCCCGTTGGACAGCCACAAGAGCATCGCCGCAACCCCCGGTGTGGCGCGGGCCAGCCCCTTGGCGCTGTACACGGCGCAGCGCGAGATCAATGGCCGCGACCAGCAGTTCACGGTGATCGGGTATGACATCTTCGGTGGCGAATCCGGTACCGGAGGACCGGGCCGCATCGTGCAGGGCCGCACCATCACCGCACCTCACTTCGAGATGGTGGCCGACCGCAAGCTCGGTCTGCAGCTCGGCGACCGGGTGCCGCTGGGCACCGACCACTACAACGTGGTCGGTATCACCAGCGGCGCGGTCGATTCGGGCGGCAACCCGCTGGTCTACCTGGCGCTGGCCGATGCGCAGAAGGTCCAGTTCGAGCAAGACCCGCGCGCCATCAGCGCCGCTGCCGCTGCCAACCTGCAGCGGCTCGACAAGGCCGGCTATTCGGCGGAGCAGGCAACGCGCCTGCTGCCCTTGCTGTCCGGCGGCAACAACACGATCAACGCGGTGCTCGTGACCTTGGCGCCCGGTGCGAACGGCGCCGCCGTGGCCGCCCACATCAGCGACTGGCTGTACTTCAACGTCTACACGACCACCGAAGAACGCAACCTGATGCTCGAAGGCAAGCTGAGCAAGATGGCGGCGGTGCTGGGGCTGTTTCGCACGCTGCTCATTCTGGTCTCCATCGTCATCATCGCGCTCATCGTCTACGTGCTGACGATCGAGAAGATCCGCTCGATCGCCACGCTCAAGCTGATCGGCGCGCCGAACGGTCTGATCGTGCGGCTGATCATGACGCAGTCGATGATCCTGACCCTGGCGAGCTTCGCGCTCGCCTACGCCTTGCGCGACCTGATTGCGCCGGGCTTCCCGCGCACCCTCGCCTTCGTGGCGCCGCAAACGGCGGTCACTTTCGCAGTGATGCTGGTCGGCGGTGTACTGGCCAGCCTGATGGCCGTGTGGCATGCGCTGCGCACGCCGGCGCAGCTGGCCTTGGGCAGCTAGCGTGGCGGTCGTCGACATCCACAACGTCTCGCAGACCTTCGGCCATGGCGAGATGGCCGTGCAGGCGCTGAAAGCCACCAGCCTCGCCGTCGAAGCCGGCGAGTTGGTGGCCCTGCTCGGCCCCAGTGGCTCGGGCAAGAGCACCTTGCTGCTGGCGATCAGCCTGATCCAGCCACCCACCACCGGGCGCATCGTGATCGACGGCCACACCTTGTTCGACGACGGGCCCACGGGCGTCGACGTTCGGGCCTTCCGGCGCAGCAAGATCGGCTTCATCTTCCAGCAACACAACCTGATCCCGTTCCTCACTGCGCTGGAAAACGTGGCGCTGATGCTGCAGATCAACGGCGTGAGCCGCCGCGACTCTACACGCCGCGCGAACGATCTTCTGGGCATCCTGGAGATCGGCCACCGCGCCCACTCGCTGCCGGCGCAACTTTCCGGCGGCGAGCAGCAGCGGGTGGCGATCGGCCGGGCACTGGCCAACGAGCCGGTGCTGATCCTCGCCGACGAACCCACGGCGGCGCTCGACACGCAGCGCGGCACCAAGGTGATGGCGATGCTGCGGCAGATCGCCCGCGAGCGCCGTTCGGCCGTCATCGCCGTGACCCACGACCACCGCATGATCGAAGGCTTCGACACCGTGTACCACCTCGAGGACGGGCGTCTGGCGCAGGTCGATCACCACGAAAATGTCGACGCGGCCGCGCTGGCGTAAGCGTGGTCCGCCACCGTCCGAAGGCGGACATGCCCTGGCCTTCCCGTTGATCTGCGTCAAGGGCCTGCCTTGAAACGGGATCCATGATGGCGACCTACATGGGCGGCGGACCCTCGTTGATGTACGCCGCCAGTGCAATCAATGTCTTTGATCAGCTCCCTCATCCGAGCTACGACCCCTAGCGCAGCGCAGCGCGCAGGCTTGTTTGGGCGTCGCAGCTCAGCGCGTCCTGACCCGCTTCTTTGGCGGCGCGGCAAAGGCCGACCGCTTTTGCACGGTGCGCTCGAACTGCCGCGCGATGCTGCCGCAAACCAGGTCGCACAGCGCATAGACGGACTCGTCAGCGATGCTGAAGATGGCGCTGTTACCGCGGCTTTCGCGGGCCACCAGGCCGTGCTGCGTCAGCAGCGCCAGGTGGCGGGAGATGTTGGCCGAGGTATAGCCGCAGAGTTGCGCGAGTTCGCCGACGCTGCGCTCCTGCTGGCGCAGCAGGTTGAGGATCTGCAGGCGGGTCGGTTCTGACAGCGCCTGGAAATACGCCGCCACTTGCGCCAGCGCTTCGTCGGGTAGGCCTTCCATGCTGGGGTAAGCCGGATGTTGAGAAGTCGCCATGATGCCTTGGAGCCAGATTCTTTGCTAGTCTTTGCGCAAGGTTGTAATTGACTATTTAACTATGTACGCACATAATCACATTAGTTGATGTGTTCAGGCCTTTGCACAAGTCGGGCCACCACCAGAAAGCAAGTTCCATGTTCACGCTCCGTCTCGTTCCTGCCGTCCTGGCCACTGCCCTCGCATGGGGCACGGCTGCGGGTGCTCACGCGCAGGCCCTCAAAGCGGCCCCGGCGCAGGCTGCGACCGCTGCCGTCGCATCGGCCTTCGATGGTGTGGTCGAAGCCGTGCGCCAGACCGTGGTTGCGGCGCAGGTGTCGGGCGCCGTGGTGCAGCTGGAGGCCAAGGTCGGCGATCGCGTGAAGGCCGGCCAGGTGTTGCTGCGCATCGATGCCCGCGCCGCCGATCAGAACGCAGCCGCCAGCAACGCCCAGGTACAGGCAGCCCGTGCTTCGCAGGATGGGGCGAGCAAGGACTTCGAGCGCCAGAAGCAGCTCTTCCTGAAGAACTACATCAGCCAGGCCGCACTGGAGCGTGCGGAATCTGAATTCAAGGCGACGCAGGCGCAGGCCAATGCCCAGCTGGCGCAGGCCGCTGCGGCGCGCACCCAAAGCGGGTTCTATGTCGTGCGTGCACCGTTTGCCGGCGTGATCGCCGAAGTTCCGGTGTCTCTCGGCGACATGGCAATGCCCGGGCGAGCGCTGGTGACCCTCTACGACCCGGCCGCGCTGCGCGTCACGGCGGCTGTGCCGCAATCTGTTGCGTCGCAGATGGCGGCCGGCGTGTTGCCGCGGGTGGAGTTGCCGGGCCTGCCGGCCACCGCTGCATGGGTGACGCCGACGCGCGTGCAGCTGCTTCCAACAGTCGACGCGGCGACCCACACGTCCCAGATTCGCACCGACCTCCCCGCCGGGCTCACCGGCGTGTCGCCAGGCATGTTCGCGAGGCTGTGGTTGTCCGTGCCCCTGGCACAGCCAGCAGCCGGTGCCAGCGCCGCCTCCGCAGTGCTTTCGGTTCCTTTGCAGGCCATCGTGCGCCGCGCGGAGATGACCGGCCTTTACGTGCTGGACCCGAGCGGCAAGCCGGTACTGCGCCAGGTCCGCCTGGGGCGGGTCGATGGGGACCGGGTCGAGATCATGTCCGGCCTGATGGCCGGCGAGCAGGTCGTCTCGGACCCGCAGGCAGCAGCCCGCGCGCGCTGAAGCACAGTCATGGTCAAGCCTTCAATGACAAACAATGCAGCCCGCGCCATGGGCGTCTCCGGCCGCATCGCAGGCTTCTTCCAGCGCGCGCAGATCACACCGCTGCTGGCCCTGGTGGCGCTGCTCCTGGGCTTCTTCGCAGTCGCAGTCACGCCGCGCGAGGAAGAGCCGCAGATCAACGTGACGATGGCGAATGTGCTGATCCCCTTCCCGGGGGCGGCCGTGCGGGATGTCGAGCAGATGGTCGCCAGCCCGGCCGAACAGGTACTGGCGCAGATCGCCGGCGTCGAGCATGTGATGTCGGTGTCGCGCCCCGGCATCGCCATCATCACCGTGCAATTCAAGGTCGGCGTGCCGCGCACCGAGGCGCTGGTGCGGCTGTACGACACGGTCAACTCCAATGCCGACTGGTTGCCCAAGGGCCTGGGCGTTCTTGACCCGATCATCAAGCCAAAAGGCATCGACGATGTGCCGATCGTCACGCTGACGCTGTTCAGCAAGAACCCGGCGGCAGGCCCCTACGACCTGGAGCGCGTGGCGCACAGCGTTGAGG